>JAAUYK010077832.1_pt1 | contig 11238 bp, 9 predicted proteins | sample 7278021 | NCBI WGS metagenome assembly JAAUYK01 (sample SAMN14350223, study PRJNA611818) | marine sediment metagenome | isolation source: surface marine sediment (1.8m) | place: French Polynesia: Moorea | collected 2018-08
AGAATGCAGTCAGGAAGAAGTAAGTCAGCCGGCGGCCTGCCGTCATTTCATCGCCTCCTGGAGGTTTTCGTCGATCTTGTCCATGAACTGATCGGTGTTGAGCCACTTCTGGTCCGGCCCGATCAGCAAGGCCAGGTCTTTGGTCATGAAGCCAGACTCCACCGTGTCGATGCAGACCCGCTCCAGGGCTTCCGCGAAGCCCACGACGTCGGGCGTGTCGTCGAAGCGGCCGCGATAGGCCAGCCCCCGGGTCCAGGCGAAGATCGAGGCGATCGGGTTGGTCGAGGTCTCTTTGCCCTCCTGGTGCAGGCGGTAGTGGCGGGTCACCGTGCCGTGGGCCGCCTCGGCCTCGATGGTGTTGCCGTCAGGAGTCATCAGGACCGAGGTCATCAGTCCAAGCGAGCCGAAGCCCTGGGCCACGGTGTCCGATTGCACGTCGCCGTCGTAGTTTTTGCAGGCCCAGACGAAACCGCCGGACCACTTCAGCGCACAGGCCACCATGTCGTCGATCAGCCGATGCTCATAGGTGATTCCCTTGGCGGCGAACTTGTCCTTGAACTCGGCGTCGAAGACCTCCTGAAAGAGGTCCATGAAGCGGCCGTCATAGGCCTTGAGGATGGTGTTCTTGGTCGAGAGATAGACCGGCCAGCCCAGGCCCAGGCCGTAGTTCATGCAGGCCCGGGCGAAGCCGCGAATCGACTCGTCGAGGTTGTACATGCCCATGGCGATGCCGGAGTCGGGAAAGTCGAAGATCTCACGGCTGATCGCTTCGCCGCCGTCGGCCGGCGTGAAGGTCACGGTCAGCTTGCCGGGTCCAGGCACCAGGAAGTCGGTCGCGCGGTACTGGTCGCCGAAGGCGTGACGGCCGATGACGATCGGCTGGGTCCAGCCCGGCACCAGGCGCGGCACGTTGTCGCAGATGATCGGCTGGCGAAAGACCGTGCCGCCCAGGATGTTGCGGATCGTGCCGTTGGGCGAGCGCCACATCTTCTTCAGGCCGAACTCCTCGACCCGCGCCTCGTCCGGCGTGATGGTCGCGCACTTGACGCCGACCCCGTACTGCTTGATCGCGTTGGCGGAGTCCACGGTGATCTGGTCGTCGGTGGCGTCCCGGCTCTGAACCGAGAGATCGAAGTACTTCAGGTCGACATCCAGGTAGGGCAGGATCAGCTTGTCTTTGATCTTGGCCCAGATGATTCTCGTCATCTCGTCGCCGTCGAGCTCGACGAGCGGTGTCTTCACTTCGATTTTCGCCATCTTCTACCTCCAGCGGCCCTCCGCCTCTCCCGGCCGGGCCGGCGCGGCAAGATAGCAGGCAGGATCGACATGGCAAGCCGAGCGGCTGCTCGGACTGCCTGCTGCATTGCAGACCCTCTACAGCTTTCGCGAATCGACTTTGTGGCTGGGAGGCCGGGCCGCATCCAGGGCCCGAAAGAGGGCGTCGATGTCGTCGACGACCTGAAAAAGGTGCCGGTGCTGCGGTCGCACGAAGCCGGCTGTGGCCTGGTGCGCGACCATCTCCAGCAGCGGGTCCCAGTAGCCGCCGAGGTTGACCAGCAGAACCGGGGCATCGTGCAAGCCGAGCTGCTTCCAGGTGACGATCTCGAAGGTCTCGTCCAGGGTGCCGAGGCCGCCGGGCAGGGCGCAGAAGGCGTCTGACAGCTCGAACATCCGCATCTTGCGGACGTGCATGGAGTCGACAATCTCCAGCCGTGTCAGGCCGTCGTGACCAACCTCCTGCTCCTGAAGATGGCCGGGGATGATGCCGATCACCTCGCCGCCGGTCTCCAGGGCCCCGTCGGCGACCGCGCCCATCATCCCGACCCGACCGCCGCCGAAGACGATTCCGATGTCGCGGCTCGCGGCCTCCCGGCCGACCCGCCGCGCCGCTTCGAGGTAGGCCGGGTCGGCGCCGTTAGAGGAACCGCAGTAGACGCAGAGGGCGGAGATCCCGGTCACAACAGTGTGTCCTTTCATTGGCCTCGGAACAGCATCGCGTTAACCTGATTTGAGCCGGCGGGACAAGGGTCGGTTGCCTGCCCCGAGCTACGGCCGGGAATAAGCTGCCCAGGAGACGGGTTTATCCGGGTGTTACCCAAGCCAGGGTAGCGCGAATTCCAAACAGGGGAGAGAAAATGAGAAAGCTGTCAGCAGTCTTCGCCTTGGCCGCGGCTCTGGGCCTCAGCACACAGGCGCTTGCGGTCGACGAGCCCGAGAACGTGATCAAATACCGCAAGGCGGTAATGAAGGCGATCGGCGGGCACATGGCATCCATCGCCGGTGTGGTGAAGGGGGAGGTTTCCTACACCGATCACGTCGCGATCCATGCCAACAGCATCAACGCGATGTCGAAGTCGGTCACAGCGGTCTTCCCCGAGGGCACCGACAATGGCAGCTACAAGACCGCGGCGCTGCCCAAGATCTGGGAGGACTGGGCCGGCTTCGAAAAGGCGGCGCAGGCGCTCGACACCGCGTCGGCGGACCTCGCCAGCGTGGCCGCCAGCGGCGACAAGCAGAAGATTGCCGCGGCCTTCGGCAACCTGGGCAAAGCCTGCGGCGGTTGCCACAAGCCCTATCGGGTCAAGCAGTAGATCGGAGCGGCCTTGCGCTATCCCACTACGGCTAGGGGCCGCGCGTTAGGGCGGGGGCAAAGCCGCCTCGGGCGAATCGCGGTCCTTGCCATCGTCGGCCTCCTGGCGCTTGCCGGGAGCGCGGTCGCCCAAGGCAATTCGGGGCCGGGCGATGCGACGCGCGGCGAATACCTGTTCCGGGCGGCCGGCTGCTATGCCTGCCATACCCGTCCGGTGTCGGGGGCGCGGCCCCTGGCCGGCGGTCGCGCCTTCGCGACCCCTTACGGCACTTTCTACTCGCCCAACATCACGCCGGACCCCGACCACGGGATCGGCCGCTGGGGGCTCGCCGACTTCGCCCGGGCTGTGCGTCTCGGCGAAGCACCGGACGGCAGCGACTACTTCCCCGCCTTTCCCTTTCCCTCCTACACCGGGATGCAGGATCAGGATCTCGCCGATCTTTGGGCCTATCTCCAGGGCGTCGACCCCGTTCCCGAGGCGAACCGGGAGCACGAACTCGATTTTCCCTTCGGCTTCCGTTTCCTGGCCGGTGTCTGGAAGCGGCTGTTCTTCGAGGCAGGCGCCTTCCAGCCGGATCCCGCGAAGGATGCCACCTGGAACCGCGGCGCCTATCTGGTCCGACATCTCGGACACTGCGGCGAGTGCCACACGCCGCGCAACTTCCTCGGTGCGCTCGAGGATGACCGCGACCTTGCCGGCACCCTGGAGGGGCCAGACGGCAAGAAGGTGCCCAACGTCACGCCGCATCCCAAGGACGGGATCGGCGAATGGTCGGATTCGGATATCACCTTCTTCTTGCAGCTCGGCGTCTTGCCGGACGGAGACGTTGCCGGCGGCGCGATGGAGGACGTCATCCGCGAGGGCACCGGGCACTTGACCGATGAAGACCGTAAGGCCATCGCGGCCTACCTAAAGTCTTTGCCCGAGCACGCAGGACCTTGAAGGGCCTGAGGATTGCGCCGGCTTCCCCGGCGTACTAGGTTGCAGGATCTGGCGGCGACGCCTGGAATCCTTTGGAGAACCGCCACCGGTGAAACGAAGTTTCGTTATCGCTGCGGTTTTTGCCTTTCTCGCCCTGTTAGCCTTTGGCCTATGGCAAATCCACGACCGGCAAGCCGGCGAGGCCCCGGTTGCGTCGCAGCCTTCCACCGGCACGGCATCCGGATCCGCGGAGGCGCCCGAGTCGACGCCGGAAGGCGATGCCGAAACGCCGGCATCGGAGGCCGACGACACGCCATCCGCCGGTGACACGCAGACCGCGGCGCTGCCGCCGAGCGATTCGGATCCCCGGGACCCCGTCACCGGCCTGGTCCCGCCGAGCTTCGACGTGGTCCGGGTCGAGCCGAACGGCGACGCGGTGATGGCGGGACGGGCGCCGCCGGTCAGCGACATCACCATCACCGACAACGGGCAGCCCTACGGCCAGGCCAAGAGCAACCGCCGCGGCGAGTGGACCTTCGTCTCGGAGGTTCCGCTGGCGCCGGGCAACCACGAGATCAGCCTCTGGGCCGAGACCCAGGACGGCATCCGCATCGAATCGGAGGAGGTCGTGGTCATCGCCGTGCCCGAACCGCAGATCGCCCAGGACGGCAGCCCGCCGCAGACGCCGGTGACGGTGCTGATCCCGAAGAGCGGCGTGGGTCCCAGCACCGTATTGCAGGCGCCGCGCGGCGAGGGCATTGCGGTCAACGACCTGGTCCTGGAGGCGATCGACTACGACGTCACCGGCCGGCTCATCGTCAGTGGCCGGGCGACCCCGGGCGGCCAGGTCATCGCTTATCTGGACAACCGGCCGCTCGGCGGAACGGTGGTCAGCGGGGAAGGGCGCTGGAGCATCACCAGCCCGGAGGCCTTGGCGCCGGGGCTGCACGAGTTGCGTATCGATCAGATCGATGCCACGGGCAAGGTGATCGCCCGGGTGCAGACGCCGCTGTCGCGCTCGGAGCTGCTCGCCCGGCTGCCCGAGGATCAGTTCTTTATCGTCCAGCCCGGCAACAGCCTGTGGCGCATCGCCCGTGGCGCCTACGGGACCGGCAATCGCTATACGATGATCTTCGAGGCCAACAAGGACCAGATCCGCAATCCGGACCTGATCTATCCGGGCCAGATCTTCGTTCTTCCGACCGGCGAATAGCCGTGAGCCCGGATCGCCTTGCCGATTCTCGGCGAGGCTACTGAACCCGAGTCCGGTAGGAGCGCTGCGGTAGCACGTCGGTCAGGAAGCGCAGGTAGGGCAAGGATTCCAGCAGCATCGCCGCGATCACGGCAAAGACCTGACTGAGGGTCGAGGGGTTCGGGCGCGGGCAGGCGGCCTCGAGCCGGATGTGCTGTCGGCTGTCGATGAAGATGCGGCCGTGGGGCAGTACGGCGGCACTGCGGACGAGTTGCTGGGCATAGTGCCGGCCGACGGGGGACTCCGCGGTGTAGGGCAGTTCTCCGAGGTCGCAGAGGAGCCGGATCTCGGCGCTCTCCACACCCGAGATCTCGACGTCGAAGGGGACGCCCAGATAGTGGAAACGAAAATGCAGCGGCTTTTCCGGGTCCCGCGGCGTCACCCGGCCTTCCGCGTCCAGGACGACCGCGCCGAACTCCAGGGGCAGATTCCGCCGGGCCAGGGCCTCGATGGTCGGAATGCCGGACTCGAAGAGCCGCTGAGTCGTTTCGCTCCGACCTTGATCCATGCCGAAGGGCTTTCGATATCGAAGGAAATCTGATTGTCTCCGCCTGAGTATCAGTCCAGATTTAAGGAGCGGTAAAACCGCTGCCGTCGCCCAAGGTTTGGAATTGCTTAACCTTGTGGTCCTAGGCCTTGGCCCAGGCGACTTGCCCTGGGGATCCCGCCGGAACGGCAGCCGCTTCGAAGCAGCTCGGAACGGAACTTGCTGAAATACGTCATCACCCCGATACACCCTGCCGGCTGGCCATTTGTCGGTATTGCGGTCGCGATCGCCCTGGTTCTCGGCCTGATCTCGTCGCTGCTGCTGTGGCTCGGCATCGCCCTGATCCTGTTCTGCCTCTATTTCTTCCGCGATCCCGTACGCGTGACGCCGCAGCGGCAGGGATTGGTGGTCAGCCCCGCGGACGGCGTGGTCACGGCCATCGAGCGCGCGCCGCCCCCGCCCGAACTGGGGCTGGAGGCGCATCCCCTGACCCGAATCAGCGTTTTCCTCAGTGTGCTGGACGTCCACGTCAACCGGGTCCCGGCCGATGGCAGCGTCATGGCCTCGGCCTATCATCCCGGACGCTTCTTCAATGCCGCGCTGGACAAGGCCTCGGAGCACAACGAGCGGCAGTCCGTCAGCCTGAAAACCCCGGACGGCCGGATCATCGTCTTCGTCCAGATCGCCGGCCTGATCGCTCGGCGCATCATCTGCGACCTGAAGGAAGGTCAGGACGTCCGTGCCGGCGAGCGCTTCGGCCTGATCCGCTTCGGCAGTCGGACCGACGTCTACCTGCCGGACGGCACGGCGCCCCTGGTTGCGGTCGGCCAGCGAATGATCGGCGGCGAGACCGTGCTGGCCGATCTCGCGACCCAGGAAGGGCCGCGGCCCGGAGAGGTCCGCTAGATGAGCGGGGCGCGGCGGCGCCGGCTGCGGGTCCTGCCGATCTATCGGCTGATTCCCAACGCCATCACGTTGCTCGCGCTCTGTTCCGGGATCAGCGGCATGCGCTTCGCCCTCGAGGGGCGCTGGCAGATGGCCGTGGGCGCCATCATCCTGGCTGCCGTGCTTGACGGCCTGGACGGGCGGATCGCCCGCCTGGTCGGCAGCACCACCAAAATGGGCGCCGAACTGGACTCCCTCTCTGATGTGGTGAGCTTCGGCGTGGCGCCGGCGATCATCGTCTACCTCTGGGCCCTGCAGGACCTGCGCGGCTTCGGCTGGGCGGTCGCACTGGTCTTCGCGATCTGCTGCGCCCTGCGCCTGGCGCGCTTCAACGCGGGCCTGGACGACGAGGACCCGCCGCCCTGGTCGCACCAGTACTTCACCGGCGTGCCGGCACCGGCCGGCGGCCTGCTCCTGCTACTGCCGCTGGTGGTGACCTTCGAGTTCGAGTCCGCCTTCTTTGCGTCGGGCTGGGTCAACGCCCTGATGGCGATGCTGGTTGGCGGCCTGATGGTCAGCCGGCTGCCGACCTTCTCGCTCAAGGGCGTCAAGGTGCCGATGCGCCACGCCTGGCTGACCCTGCTGGGCTTCGGCGCCTTCGCCGCCTTCCTACTGTCCAACCTCTGGCTGACCCTGCTCTGCACCGGGGTGATCTACCTCGGATCGATCTTCTTCTCCTATCACAGCTTCCGCCGCGCCGAAGCTCGCTCGCTCGGCAGCGAAGCGGCGGCGAGCGCCGAAGATGCCCACGATTAATCGGAAAACGCCGGAGTTCGGATCTACTCGGCGGCTTTCGGCAAATGCGGAGCCGTGGCCTCGGGCGCGTCCGCCTTTGCGGCTGCGCGCTGGCGCCGACCGTCGCGCCAGGTCCGTAGGTTCTCGCGGACCATCAGCGCGGAGGGCGTGACGAAGAGCGTCAGGAGGGTCGCAAAACCGAGGCCAAAGACGATCGCGGTCGAGAGCTGGCGCCACCACTGGGTGGAGGGTGCGCCGATCTGTACCCCGCGCTCGATGAAGTCGATGTTCATTCCCAGAACCATGGGCATCAGGCCCAGGATCGTCGTGACCGTGGTCAAGAGGACGGGTCGCAGGCGCTGGGCGCCGGTCTGTAAGATCGCCTCGCGCCCGGTGGGGGCACTTTCCTTGAGCCGATCGAAGGTGTCGATCAGCACGATGTTGTTGTTGACCACGATGCCGGCCAGCGCGATCACGCCGATCCCGGACATAACGATGCCGAAGGGCTGACCCGTCGCCAGCAGGCCGAGCATGACCCCGATGGTCGACATCACGACCGCCGAGAGGATCAGGAAGGCGCTGTAGAAGCTGTTGAACTGGGTCACCAGGATGATCGCCATCATGAACAGCGCGATGACGAAGGCCTTCTGCAGAAAGGCCTGGGCCTCCTTCTGTTCCTGATCCTCGCCCTTGAAGCGGACCGATACCCGGGGATCGATGTCCGCCGCCGCCAGCCAGGTCTTGAGCTCCTGGACTTTGTCGTCGGCCAGGATCTTCTCGCCGGTCGCCGGGTCGAAGCCGACGTCCGCACGGAGGGTCATCACCCGGCTGCCGTCGACCCGGCGCAGCATGCTGACCCGCGGCTTGGGGCTGCGGGTCACGAAGTTGGAGATCGGAACCAGCCCGGTCTTGGTCTGAACCCTGATCTGGTCCAGGTAGTCGACCCTTCGGTAAACCTCGGGGAGACGGACCACGATGTCGATCTCGTCGTCGCTCTCGTCCGGCCGGTACCCGCCCAGCTTCATGCCATTGGTGACCATGCGGATATAGGAGCCGAGCAGGCTGACGTCGGCGCCGTACTTCGCGGCCTCGGCGCGGTCGACCTCGATCTGCCATTCGATTCCGGGCATCGGCAGGCCGTCCTCGAGATCGACGAGGCCGGTCATGCTGCGAAGCTTGTCGTAGATCTTGAATACGGTGGGCGCGATCAGCTCGGGAAAATCCGAGGCGATCTCGAGCTGGATCGGCTTGCCGACCGGCGGGCCAGCTTCCTGCTTCCTGGTCTCGATGAAGATGCCGGCCAGGTTCGACGCGCGCTGCCGCAGGTCAGCCATGATCTCGTCGGCCGGACGCCGCAGGTTCCAGTCGACGAACTCCAGCCGAATCGTGCCGATGATGTCTTCCGGCTCGTTGTTCCTGCGGCCAGAGGAGGCGCGGCTGCGGGCGTAGATGGCGTGGAACTCGCCCCGCTCGCGCTGCAGGTCGAGCACCCGTGCCTCGACCTGGCGCAGCAGGAAATCCCGTTCCTCGATCGAAAGGTTGCCGCGGGCGTGGATCTGCAGCGCCGCGTTGTCCGGCTCGACGTCGGGGAAAAACTCGATGCCCTTGCCGAAGTAGCCATAGGCCGCCAGAGCGCCGATCAGCAGGAGAAAGGCGACCATCAGAACCTTGGCCGGGCGTTTCAGCAAGAAGCCAAGCGCCCGCAGATAGGTTCCGGTCATGCCGTGGACACGGTCGAGGCTCATCGCTTGCCCGGCGGCGATGGCCTTGGCGGTCTCGGGATCGGCGCCGCCGCCGGACTTGCCGAAGAGGGCGCCCAGAGTGGGTACGAAGATCAGCGCCATCAGCAAGGAGGCGGTCAGGGTGGCGACCAGGGTGATCGGCAGAAACTTCATGAACTCGCCGACGATGCCCGGCCAAAAAATCAGCGGCAGGAAGGCGGCGAGGGTGGTCGCGGTGGCGGCGATGATCGGCCAGGCCATGCGCTTGGCCGCCAGGCCGTAGGCGCTGCGCTTGTCCAGACCCTCGCTCATCTTCCGGTCGGCGTACTCGGTCACCACGATGGCGCCGTCGACCAGCATGCCGACGGCCAGGATCAGGCTGAACAGAACGACGATGTTGATCGTGAAGCCCAGGGTCGAGAGCACCAGGATCCCGGTGAGGAAGGATCCGGGGATGGCGACGCCGACCAGCCCGGCGGAGCGCAGGCCCAGCGCCGCGACGACCACGATCATGACCAGCAGGATGGCGCTGGCCACGTTGTTCTGCAGGTCGGTCAGCATGGTCCGGATGTGGGTCGACTTGTCCTGGCTGTAGGTGACCGTCAGACTCTCGGGCCAGCCGGTCCGCCGTTCCGCGACCTTCGCGCGCACGCTCTCGATGGTCTCGATGATGTTGGCGCCGGTCCGTTTCTGTACCTCTAGCGCCAGCGCCGGCTTCCCGTTGATTCGCGCGAAGCCCTGCGGATCCTTGAAGGTCGGTTTCAGGACGCCGATGTCGCCGAAGGTCACGGCCACATCTTCGCCGACCTTGATGGGCATGTTCAGAATATCGTCGACGGTCTCGAAGAGGCCGGGCACCTTGATCGAGAAGCGACCCTGCCCGGTGTCGACCGCGCCCGCCGCGACCAGTCGGTTGGACCTGGAAACCGATGTGATGATGTCCTCGGCGTCCAGGTTGTAGCTCTCCAGGACCAGGGGATCGACGACCAGCTCCACCTGTTCTTCTCGGTTGCCGGCGATGGTCACGTCCAGAACGTTTGGGATGCGGAGCAGTTCGTCCTTGAGGCCGCGAGCGATTCGCAGAAGCGTGCGCTCCTGCAGCTCGCCGGAAAGGGTCACGACGACCACCGGGAAGAGGCTGAGGTTGACCTCGTTGACCGTCGGCTCATCGGTCTCGTCGGGTAGCTCGGGCTTGGCCAGGTCGACCTTGTCGCGAACGTCGTCCAGCGCCTTGTCGGCGTCGAAGCCGGCCTCGAACTCAAGCACGACGTTGGCGCCGCCCTCGAAGGCGGTGGCGCGCCGCTCCTTGACCCCCTCGATGCCTTCAAGCTGTTTCTCCATCGGCTTGATCAGGAGGCGCTCGGCATCCTCCGGCGAGATGCCCTCGTGCGACATCGAGACGTAGATCATCGGAATGTTGACGTCCGGATCGGCCTCCTTGGGTACGGTCATGTAGGCGTAGGTGCCGGCGATCAGGACCAGGACCAAGGTCGCCAGGACGGTTCGCGAGTGGCCGAGGGCCGCGTCGATCAGCGCCTTCATTCGAGCGCGCCCTGCTGCAGCGGCTCCAGGGTCGCCTCGTCGATGGCCTCGACGGCCTGGCCGGGTGTGACGTAGTCCTGGCCCACGGTGATCAGGGTGACCCGCTCGGGCAGCCCGGCCAGCCAGACCCCGCCGGCATCCTCGCCGATGATCCGCACCGGATGGAACTCGACGCGTTGGTCGGCGCCGAGGGCCTTGACACCGACGGTGCCCTCGTCGGTCAGGCTGAGGATCGCCGGCGATACCAAGTGGGCCACGGTCTCCGCCACCGGCAGGACGAGCTCGGCGATCAGGCCGTCCGGGATCTGGGATCCGGGGTTGTCGGCTTCCAGTTCGATGCGAAAGGTCCGGGTCTCCGGATCGGCTACGGCGCCGATGAAACGGACCCGTCCTTCCAGCTCGCGCCCGCCGACCAAACGGATCATGCCGATGCTACCGACCGTGAGGTGGGCGATGTCGTGCTGCGAGGCGTAGCCGACCGCGAGGATCGGGTCCAGGTCGACGATCCGCGCGACGGTGTCGCCGATATCGGCAAAGTCGCCGACTTCCATGTAGCGGTCGTCGACCACACCGTCGAAGGGCGCGGTTACGACCAGGTTTCGCAGGGCGACTTTGGCTTCCTCGACCTCGGCTTCGGCCGCCTCGACCTCGGCCTTGGCGGCCATCAAGTTGGTCTCGGCGCGGAAGCCTTTCTGCGCCAGTTTCTCGGCGGCTTCGTATTCGATGAGCTTATGCTTGAGTAGAGCCTGGGCCTTCTGTAGGCGGGCCGGTCGGTACGACGGCGCAACCTTGAGTATGACATCGCCAGCCTTGACCCGGCTGCCCTTCTCGACCGCCACCTCGATCACCCGCCCGCGGGCTTCGGACTTGATATCGACCGACCGTTCGGCCTGAGTGTCGCCGCGCAGCAGGGTGTTCGTCCGCCGCGGCACGGCCTCCTGGGTCCGCACGCGCACCTTGGCCGGGCTGTTGGCGATGCTGAGATCCGCTGGCGGCTTCTTGGCGACCTGTTCCCCGGCGCCGTTCAACTGGCCCGAAGCGACC
>JAAUYK010147289.1_pt1 | contig 11238 bp, 2 predicted proteins | sample 7278021 | NCBI WGS metagenome assembly JAAUYK01 (sample SAMN14350223, study PRJNA611818) | marine sediment metagenome | isolation source: surface marine sediment (1.8m) | place: French Polynesia: Moorea | collected 2018-08
CACGGGCGGCAAGGTGGCGGTGACCAGGACCTGCCGGTTGGTCCCGTTGATGGATACGCGCTCGATCACCTCCCTGACGGCGTCCGTGAAGTAGACCATGTCCTCCGCGTAGTCGATGGTCAGCCCGCTAGGCTGCTTCAGCTCCGTGTCCACGATCGCCTTCTTCAGCGTGCCGGCCATCGTCGTGCGGTAGATCTTGCCGCTCTCGCCGAACTTACCCCAGTCAGTGAAGAACATGAATCCCTTGCATGGGTGGACGGCAATGGCGCGCGGACGGTCCACCTGCGCCATGTCCACGATCTGGCTGCCGTCGGAGTTCATGGAGTAGACGGAGCGGTTTCGCGAGTCAGTCCAGTAGATCTTGTCGTGCACCCAGTCGTAGGCGATTCCCTCGGGGTTGATGGTGTCCTTCAGAATGTCGTAGCTCTTGCCGGGGTTCTTGGCGTCCATCCAGGCGATCTTGGGGTGAGGCTGGATCTGAGTGTAGAACAGCCGGCTGCCCTTGTAGTCGAAGTCGATGCCGACCACGTTGGTCAGGTTGGTCACAGTGTCGAAGGGCCGGCCGTGGTTCTCCTTGTCGTCGTCGGAGGTGACATGCTCGGAGCGGATTTCGGTGCGGGTGGCGTAGACGAGGTACTCGGGGGAGACGGAGCAGCGGCGCCCGCCGACGAGTGTGCCGGTCGCGCAGTCGCACTTCCTCCCGCTGCCGCTCGCCGCAGACGCGCCGTCGTCATCCGGCGGGTAGGAGAAGCAGAGCTGCTCGCAATTCCCGTTGCCCAGCCGGTGGCACGCGTTAGAGTTGTCCTGAGGCTGATTCGTAGAGTCGAGCATCACAATGTCCCTCAGGCTGCTCAGGCCGGTCTTGACCACCTTGGGCGCCGACACCTGGTTGGGCAGCTTGGAGGCTCGGAAGATGTTCTGCAGGTTGCGGTCCACCCAGTAGACGTCAGACTTGAGGATGGAGAGTCCCTTTGGGCTGGGCAGGTTCCTCCTGATGACCTGCCTGTTGCCGCCGTTGTAGGCGATCTTGAAGATGGCGTCCTGCTGAGAGTCCACCCAGAAGACGTCGTGCGTGAGCATGTCGATGGTGAGGTCGCGAGGGTTGCTGATGCCGGAGGTGACGATCGGCTTGCGGTGGGTGCCGTCCAGCCACGAGCGGGCGATCATCGGAAACTGGCCATAGTCGATCCAGTAGAGGTACTTCTTGATCGGGTTAACAGCCAGCTCGCGAGGGTTGTCCGTCGTCGACTTGTAGATCACCTTGCGGTACTTGCCGTCCAGCCACGAGACCTCGATGTACGTCTCGTGCGGGAACACGTTGGAGAAGTACAGGTTCTTGGCGATCCAGTCGACGGCGATGCCGCGGATGCCAGACTTGCCGATGCCGTTTTTGATCACCTGCTGCTGGTCGGAGCCGTCGGGCCGAATTCGGTAGATGCCGTTGTGGCCGTCGGCCTCGAAGTCCACCCAGTAGATCCACGACTTCTTGTTTCCGTCATCGTAGAGGAAGTCCATGTGGAGGATGTTGTGCCCCTTGCCGGCGATCGGCACCATCGCCTCAGCGTTCTTGTCCAGGTCGAAGCCCCGAGCCATCTTGAGCTGGCTGACGAGCGCGTACGACTGGTATGGCCGGCAGTCGGTCTCGGTGTCTCCGCGGCTGTAGCCCACGGAGCAGCCGCACTTGCGCTTCTCGCGGCCGTGCGGGATGCAGATGTGGGCGCAGCCGCCGCGGTTCGTGTGGCAGGGGTGGCTGCCCGACGGTTGCCGCTTACGGAAGATGTTCAGAGTGCGCAAGCCGCTCTCGTTGTCCATAAGAATCTGCTCGTTGGAGCCGTCAGACGCGTCCACCTTGACGACCTTCTCGTAGAGCGGGTCGAGGTAGTATAGGCGCCGGTCCATCACGGCGATGCCCGTGGCCTTCGCGATCGGGTGGTTCTTCGAAGACGCCACGATCTGCTGCCGGTTGGAGCCGTCCAGGTTCACGGACTCGATCTTGGGCTCGCGGCTGGTCGAGAAGTAGAGGATCTCCTTCTGCAGGTCGATCGTCATGAATTCGGGGGCGAGGAGGTCGCGCACGAGGATCTTGGGGTCGCTGCCGTCCATGTTGGCGCCGCCGACCTTGGCCGGGATTCCGACGCCGCCGCGGTCCAGCCAGAAGAGGCCTCCGGACGCGGGGTGCACCACGATGGAGATGGGCACCGCGACGCCCGTCTCGACGCCGTTGTTGGCGATCACAGTCATCCTGTAACGGAGCTTGCCGTCCACCCGGATCAGGCTGATCTCGGAGGACTCGACGTTGCCGATGTACATGTTTCGGCCGACCCAGTCGAAGGCGATGCAGTAGGGCGAGCCGACGATGCCGCTATCCACCTCGCTGAAGAAGTCCACCTTCTCCCCGCCGCCGACGCCAGTCCTGAACAGGGTCCCGTTCTGCTGGTTGGCATCCTCCACCTCGGTCCAATAGATCTGCTTGTTCTCCAGGTCGTAGTCGACGGAGACGCCGTACTTGACGCCGACGACCGGCGTGAACTGGCCCCGGGACTTGTCCTCGGCCATCAGCGACACGTCCACGATCTCCTTCTCCTTGACGATCATGAGGAAGGGCTCTCCCTTGTCGATGCAGTCTCCGTCGTCGCCGAGGCGGAAGCCGGGCCGGCACTTGCACGTGAATCCGTCCGGACTGACGCGCTTCGGCGCGAGCAGGCACAGCTGCTGGCACTTGGCCTTCTCGCAAGGGTTGAACATCTTCGGCTGGAGGACGGGGTGCTGCACGTGGATGCTGAGCGGCTGCGAGACCAGGTGCGAGACGACGCTCGAGTTGGCGCCGCGGAACTTGCGCGCCTGCATCACCCGGTTCAGCTGACGGTCGGTCCAGTAGATCTGGTCCTCGAAGACGGCCAGCGAGTGCGGGTGGAGCAGGTAGTGGTTGTTGGCGATCACCTGCTGCCGGCCCGTGCCGTCGTAGTTGCAGAAGTCGATAAAGTCCAACTTGGAGTCGGCGAAGTAAACTCGCTTGTTGGGGATGTCTAGGGCGAGGCCGTTCGGCCAATAGATCTTGGTGCTGATGATTGTGCTGCGCTGAGAGCCGTCCATCCCGACACGCTCGATCCGAGGGTACTCTCCCCAGTCCGTCCAGAAGAGCCAGCGAGCGTCCTCAGAGGGGTCGAGGCTGAGGCCACGAGGCTGAGTGATGTTCTGGTTGACGAGGATCATTCTGTGGCTGCCGTCCTCCTTTGCTACCTCGATCGTGTTCAGCTTCGAGTCGAGCCAGTAGAGGTTTCGGGCGACCCAGTCGAAGGCGAGGCCCTCGACGAGGCTGAGACCGGACGAGACGAGCACCTTGACCTCGCTCTCACCGCGCACCAGCCGGGAGATCTTCTTGGTCTCCATGTCGGACCAGTAGAGCGCGTTCTTCCTCATGTCGGACGTCGTGGCCACAACGTTCCTGATGGGCACCGGCACCGGGATCTGCTCGAGCGACTTCTGCTCCAGGTCGGCGGTCAGCATGGACACGCGGTTGGAGATGATGAGGTAGGCGGCCGAACGGTTCTCCACCTTGCAGTTGTGCTTGTCATCCGTGAGCGAGTAGCCCTCGTAGCAGGTGCAAAGGTAGGAGCCCTTGTTATTGGAGCACTTCTGCGAGCAGAGCCCCGGCTGCGCGCACTCGTCCAGGTCCTGGCACACCCTCGTGTCAGTCGTGTTGAGCACCTCGCCCTTGGGGCAGGTGCAGAGCGGCCCGACGGGCGTCTGCTGGCAGCCGTTCGAGCACCCGTTGCGGTCGCACTCGTTCGTGTCGCAGTTGGGTCCCTCGTCGGCGCCGTTCGGGCAGTCGGGCTCGTCGTCGCAAATCCGGTCGGTCGGAATGCAGACGCCGGTGACGCCGGGGCACTCCCACTCGCCGGACTTGCAGACGACGTCGGGCGCCGTGCAGGCGTGCTTCACGGACTCGTCAGAGCCGTCGCCGCAGTCGTCGTAGCCGTCGCACACGAACGACTTATAGATGCACTTGGAGTTATCACACTGTAATAAAATAAAGAATGCATGATTATATCGGTCGTTTCTACGAAAACAATTGATGATTCTACCTTGAAGTAGTTGTGCTGACAATCGATGACGCCGCACGTCTTCGGCTCGTCGCTCTTGTCCTCGCAGTCTGGAGTGCCGTCGCAGTACCAGGCCTGTGGCACGCACACGCCGGACGTCTTGCACTTAAATTGCTGGTCGCTGCATTCGTTCGGTGACCTACGTACAAGAGTGAAGAAAGGAATCTTGGTACATACCACCTTATTTCTCACCTTGACGGACAGCCCTGTTCGTCGGAGGAATCGTCGCAGTCGGGTATCCCGTCGCACTTGTAGCTCTCGTGAATGCACTGCTTCAGGTTGTTGCACTTGAACTGCGACGCCGAGCACGTGATGGGCGGGCAGTCAGTCTCGTCAGCGTTGTCGAAGCAGTCGTTGTCGCCGTCGCACACCCAAGATTGAGGGATGCAGTGGCCGGAAGACTCGCAGGTGAACTGAAAAGGAGCATAGTACGTATGTGGCTGGTGCAAAAATATTATTACAATTTACGTACCTGGAAGTAGGCGCAAGTCTTCTCCGCGCAGAAATCTCCCTCGTCACTGGAGTCGCCGCAATCTGCAAGAAACGTACGAGGAGGGAGGGTAATAAAGCCGAATATAACGCCATAAACACGTTCTCACCGTTTTCGCCGTCGCACTTCCAAGTCATGGGGATGCACCGGCCGTTGTCGCAGCTGAACTGGCTCGCCTCGCAGGTCACGTTCTTGCAGCCGTTCTCGTCGCTAAAGTCGCCGCAGTCGTTGTCGGTGTCGCACTTGAACGAGGAGGGGATGCAGCGGCCGGAGTTGCAGCGGAAGTCGCCGGCGCCGCACGTGGCCACCTCGGTGCAGTTGTTGCCCGTCTCGTCACTGTTATCCAGACAATCGTCGTCGCCGTCGCAGACCCACGTCTTCGGGATGCAGCGCTTGTTGGCGCAGGTGAAGTCCCACGAGTTGGGGCAGGCCTTCACCGGCGGCTCAGAGTTCGGATCGGCCATGCACGTCTTCTCGTCGCCGGCCAGCTTCTCTCCGTAGGGGCAGCCGCAGCGAGCCTTGATCTTCAGCGACGACGACGTCGAGTTGTCCGGCACGGGGAAGCAGAGCTTCTGGCAGCCGCCGTTGTTCACGTGGCAAGGATGGTCGGAGGAGATGCGCTGAGCCTTCTTCGAGTAGATCTTGATACCGTAGAGCCGGTTCGACTCCTCCACCTTCTCCACGATCATCTCGCCCTCGCCGGACTTCTTGTCCATCTTGATGATGGAGTCGAGGCGCCAGTCGGTCACGTAGATGTTGTTGCCGTAGATGACGAGGGAGAACGGGTGGCGGATCATCCTCGAGCTGATCGTCTTCACGTCGGTGCCGTCCAGCTTGGCGTGTTGGATGTGGTCAAGGAGGGCATCGCACCAGTAGAGGCGGTCGCTCTCGTAGTCCATGGCGAGGCCGTTCGGCCAGCCGAGGAGGACGTTGCGGAACACGGTGACGTCGGTGCCGTCCGCGTTCGCCCGGCTTATGTTCGCGGGCCGGTCCCACTCGGAGAAGAAGATGTAGCCCTTGTTCGGGTGCACCACGATGGCTCGAGGCCGCTTCAGGTCTTTGAGGAGGACTCGGCGGTACTCGGGGTTCTTGGTGCTGAGCACGTTCAGGGTGCCCTTCCTAGAGTCGATGTAGTAAAGGTTGTGCGAGGCCCAATCGATGGCCAGGCCCTCGACGCCCTCGTTCTGCGACGCGAGCACGTTCTCCCTGCCGCTGCCGTCCGTCTTCACCTTGTAGATCACATCGAGGATGACGTCGGAGTAGTAGATGTAGCCCTCGTAGGAGTCAAAGTCGAGCCCGACGAAGCGAGCAGACCGGCTCACGATCGGCTGTATCGCGTCCGTGAAGCTCGACCCCACCGGGTCCAGGATCTTGCCTTTGATGAACTTCTGCTGCGAGTACATGAGGAACTCGGTGACGTGTTCGCACGCTTTACGGTTCTTCTTCAACTGGTAGCCGATCTTGCAGGCGCACCTGTACCCAAGGCCGCTGCTGTCCGTCGCCGACGTGATGATGCACAGGTGCTCGCAGCTGTTGTGCTCGCAAGGGTTCTCCGCGGTTCCGCGGGGCTGCGCCAGCGCGTGCACCGCCTTGATGCCCTTCGGCTCCTTGCCGCTCTCAGGCTGTCGGTAGATCAGGTCGATCGTCTCCTTCGCGTTGAACTTGTCCACCACGAAGATGCCCTGCTTGGTGCCGTCCGTCCAGAAGACGTTCCGCTCGAAGACGGTGATGCGCGTCGGGGCGGGCACGTTCTTCGGCCCCCTGATGATGTTGTGCCTGTTCTTTCCGTCGTAGTCGACCGTCTCGATATAGTCGAGCAGGATGTCGGACCAGTAGACGCGCTTCGTTACCAGGTCGAGGGCGACGCCGCTCGCTTTGTACACCGCGTCGGTGACGAGCGGGCGGAGCGAGGTGCCATCCATGTTGGCGCGCACGATCCGGTTGTTGTCTGTGATGAACATGTAGCCGACTGTGGGGTCGAGCGCGATGTCCACCGGCGATGTCAGGTTCGAAGAGACCACAATGGAGAAGTAGACGCCCTGGAAGTCGAACACGTCGATCTTCTGCCCGAGCGCGTCCACCACGTACAGGTTGTTGCCGATCCAGTCGACGGCGACGGAGACGGGCGACCACGCGCCTGACACAGAGTAGTCGTTGTTGCTCGTCGACGCCGACTTGCTGCCGTTGTTGAGCGGGATCTTGAACAGCTTCCGCTTCTCCGTGTCGGTGTAGAACAAGGCGTTCTTCGCCAGGTGGAAGTCGAGCCCGGACGCGGCGAAGGCGTCCTTGATGATCGCGGGGTCTCCGCCCTCCGGCGGCACCTTCATGATCTTGTTGTAGTGGGCGAAGTGCAGCTCCATTTTGGGCGTCTGCGTGCTCGCCAGGCACTTGTCGTCGCGTCGCTCGTAGCCCGCGATGCACGAGCACGAGTGGCCGCCGACGGTGTTGGTGCACTTCTGGTCGCAGAAGCCCCACTCCTCGCACTCGTTCTGGTCGACGCACGTCCGGCTGTCGTTGGAGAGCTTCTGCCCGGTGGGGCACGTGCACACGCCGCCTTCGAGCGAGCTCTTGCAGGAGTACTCGCAGCCGAGAGAATCGCACAGGGTTTTCGCTGGAATTCACGAGAGAGAACGTCATTTTCGCCGTAGCTAGGGCACCGATCGAATTATACTCACAGCATGCGTCCCGCTCGTCGGCGCCGTCCGCGCAGTCGTGCGTGCCGTCGCAAAGGCGGCTCTTCTCGATGCACTTGGGCGCGTTCTTGTTGCCGCTGCCGCTTCCAGAGCCCGTGTCGGGGCAGCTGAACTTGTTCTCCGGGCAGGTGATGGCCGTGCAGTTCTTCTCGTCCGTGCCGTCCGTGCAATCCTTGTACCCATCGCAGCGCCAACGAGCTGTTCAAATATATATAGTACGTCGTATTACACTAAAACTCTGCGTTTAAACCTTATCGCAGAATTAATGTACCTGGTATGCAGAGGTGGTTCTCGCATCGGAACTGTCCGCTGTGGCAAGGAGGGAAGTCTGAGAGAAAAGTTGGGGGCATGAAATCGCGCAAAACAATGGGGATAAACGAATCGACACTCACTGCAATTCTCTTCGTCCGAGCCGTCGGCGCACTCACGCCTGTGGTTGCATTTCTGCGAGAAATAAAGGGGTCGTGTTATCTGCGCATAATCTGCATCAGAATCTGTGCTTAGCTGACCTGGTAGTTTGCGATGCACTTGTCGCCGTCCTTGCACCTGAACTGCTGCAGGTCGCACGCCGTCCCGCCGCAGTCCTTCTCGTCAGACTTGTCGCGGCAGTCGTAGTAGCCGTTGCACTTCTTGGACTTCTCCACGCAGAGGCCGTTGCCGCAGCGATGGTCAGAGTCCTGACAGGTACGGTAATCTGAGGAGGAATTGAAAAATTTGCATCGTTTTTGCTCATAATTAGACTCCATTCTGCCGCCGACCGACCGACAAATCGCCCAGTTCATCCATCAGTGCAGTGGTCGTCCACTCCGACCGTCATTCGGCCTTTTCATGCTCTGAGCTGCTAGCTAGCGGCCATCCCGCGGGGCCCATTATAACGCGTTTGCCAATGAGTTGGCAGTAAAGTGCAGCGATAGAGCTAGCGGACGGATGGAGGCATCGTTGTACCACTGCATTGGCTGGCACAAGCAGGGGATAAAGCCTGATGCCGGTCGGTCGGAGGAGGAGGCAGCCAGCCAGGCAGGCAGGCAGGCCGGCAGCCGCCAGGCAGCAGCGACCGAGCTTCTTTTCCATCTCGACGCAGACAGACAACCAGACTAGAAGGGAAGCGAGCGAGCGAAGGAAAAGGAGGCGATTTCTACTCACGCTACTACGAACGAGCACACTGAGTGCTCCCCGTCCTCTTATCTCCGACACCACATCAAAGCCAAGGTGGCGGCCGCCGAGGACATTTAAAAAGTCCACTTTTTCATCCTCTTGCAGCTAGCAGCTAGAGCCATGCATTGAATGCAAATGAGTTTGCGCCAAAGACAAAAAGAGCGCCCGCCTTTATAAACGCTCGCTATAAACGGAGCGCGTGCGGACGCGGACGCCCAGCTCCATCTTTCTCAGTGGAAAGATTGCAATCTTGTCCTCGCTCGCTGTCTCTTTCTTTCTCTCGTAGGACTCATGGTAGTTGGGGTCGCCGCGCCGCCGCTACGACGTTTCGCTTCGGACGTACGCACGGACATCTCATTCAAGGTCTCCTTCATCGAGCCAGCTGCACAGAGTGTAAGGCGCAAGTAACGGTGGCGGTGGTCGCCGACTGTGGTGCCGACGGACGGACGGACGGACGGACGGCCAGGTACTAACGTAGTAGTAGTATAGGTAGGTAGGCAGCAGCCAAAAAAGAATCACGCGAGCGAGCAAGTGGAGTTTCTATGAGACTCGCTCACTGGGGGATAACCTTGTAAGGATCGAGCGAGCGAGCGAGCGAGCGGCGATGCAAGCGAGGGACAATTCGTCGGCAGCGAAGGGTCGGCACGGCATCTGCTCCATCGATGCCTACACTGAGATTCGGCGTTGGACAATTAGAGCCTTTTACGACTCCGACCAACCGACCGGCGGCCTCTCAGACCAGGCAGCTATGTCTGGTAGGTCCCGGGTGCCCGTTTAATAGCTAAGCTAATTCAAATATGCGGATGGGTAAAGTTTTCAGCCCAACATTCAAGGTGCATTTCGAAATGTGCGTGTTTGTTCTCTGGGTATTGCATGGTGACACTGGCCCGACCGCGCGACGGCGGTCTTCTATCTGAGCTCTGGGTCGAAAGGCGGGCGCGCGAGCGGCATGAGTAGGTCAGAAACCTGTGCATGAGCGAGAGAGAGGAGGGAAGTCAGGCAGCCTATGTAGTCGGGTCGGCTATACAGTACGCAGCAGGCCAGCTGGAGACCGGCCGCGAGCGAGCGCACGTTTTAGTCGCTCCACTTATAACTCAATTTTGACGCACATGGAACAGTTACGTACGTTAAGGAAAACACTTCCTAGAAACAATAAGATTCTTATCTGGGGACGGACCACGCTGCATTGCATTGTCGGTGAGCGGGAGGCGTAACGTGGAAGAGGACAGCGAGACAGAGGAAGAGGAGGAGGAGAAAGACATGCACTCCTGATTTCTCCCGGCGCGGCAGGTCATTGCCTCCTTCAGCTATGGATTTTACTAGAAGTACTTCGCTTATGTTTTTTTGCGTAGACCCTTCATGTCTAATAGGTCGGACCCCTAGCTGCGCGGAAATAGATGCAAGGGACGAATTGTACTTTGACGCGGACAAAAAAACGGTACCGAGGAAGGAAAAAGCGATTGCATTGTGTAACCCAAGTCCCAGCCATCACGGCAGTGTACTATGGCATGCGAATATGTATCGAGTACAATGCCCAATTGAATGTGGAGACAGAGAAAGTATCTGGGATTGAGTAGTAATGGCCCTAAACGTCGAGATTCCTCTCAAGTAGGTTCCACCCCCTCACTTAAGCTTACGCACGCGTCCGTCCGCCTTTCCCCCGCCTCCTGACCACTACGTACATACAGTGCTAGTAGTTTATACGTCGTAAAGAGAGTGTCTCGTCAAACTCGCTTTTTTGCGACGTAGTCTGTCTCGGCCTGCCTGGGAATTTTCGAGGGAGGGAGAATTCTACGCATGACGCGCTACCTACCTAGCTGATGATGATCATCTCTCTTCTCTTTCTTTCTTGCTCGCTCGCTCGCTCGTATTGAGCAACGCGACGTACTTATGCCGTATCGTAACGTAAGTCACTCGAAAACGCAATTGCGCGAGATCGCACACTCCAAATACTTCTCAATTCCCTGTAAGTGACAGCAGCGAGCGAGCAGCTTCTGAGAAGTACGTAAGTGAGTGAGTGTACTTGGCCGCCGCGCGCTTGCTTCCATCCCTAGCTAGCTAGCTGTTGCCGGCTGGTACCGGCTGGTGCCACGCCACGAGCTCGCGATCCGTCCATGCTGCCATGCCATGCGCTCGATCGCTCCAACCAACCAACTACTGCTCAATGTAAGAACGGAATGGCGATAGATCGAAAAAGGAGGGAGGAGGATCCAGACTAGTTTCCGAAACCAGTTGCTGGCCGCTCGCTCGCTCGCTCCGGGCGCTCTTTTTCAGGCCGTACAACTCAACCGGCCGACCGGCCGGCTCCGTATAACAATTCGCCTTCTCTCTTGTTGCGTGCAAAAACTGTCCGGCTCAAAAAAAGACTATGAGAAATGCATAGGCCGCCGCCGCCACCGTGCATGTCAGCTCACTTCATTACGTTTCGTCCGTTCGTACGTGTAGATAAGCTGCACGCGCCAAAGTTATGCATTATGAAGATTTTCTTCGCCGCGACAAGCACACAGCGCAGGCAGGACCGACTCTTGAAGCCGACCGAATCAATGCCGTCCGTCGTCCGATCGTCACCTTCCCTCAGGGAGTCTCAGCTTTTTTTCTGTTGGCTCCATATACAGCAGTGGCACCGAAGGCGGCCGACCGATATTTGACACTTTGCTGTTCAAACAGAGCTAGCGCATTACCTTCGTGGGACTACGCAATATACGTTAAAGTTTAAGCCGCCCAGACACCCTGTATCAATCAGCGATAGCTGTTCACAAAAAGCCCGCCGCGCGTCTCCTTTTTTTTACCCGCGCGG
>JAAUYK010222348.1_pt1 | contig 11238 bp, 13 predicted proteins | sample 7278021 | NCBI WGS metagenome assembly JAAUYK01 (sample SAMN14350223, study PRJNA611818) | marine sediment metagenome | isolation source: surface marine sediment (1.8m) | place: French Polynesia: Moorea | collected 2018-08
CTCGAACACGTCGGCAACAGCTGATCCTATATATATGCGCAGCTGGTCTGTTTACTAACACAACACATATGATCGAGATTCGAGAACTTGGTCAAGTAATCAAGTTGGTCTGGCTTCGGTTCGGACAGTTTCGGATCGGTTGATGTTGCCGAAATTTTCGATGAACGCGTCTGCGAAGGCGAGCGCCCTGTCGCGCGCGCACGCGGAGAAGCGCCGGCTGCAGGCCGAGGAGGCCAACATCCGAGCCATGATCGCAGAGATGAAGAAGCAGCACAACCAGCTCACCGTCGAGGCGCTCGAACTGTCGGCCAGGGACAAACAGCAGAGGGGAGACGACGACGCAGCGGCGGCGGCGGCGGCGGCGGCCGGAGGAGGAGGAAACGCCGCATGGAGGCAGGAAAGTGCGGCCGCGGCCGGCGGGGGTGGAGACGCCACCACGGCTGCGGTGAGGACGAGGAGCGCGAGCGGCGCGGCGACAGCGACGAAGAAGGCCCCGATGTCGCCGGACGCCATCGGCATCGACGACGAGGAGGCCATTAACAAGGGGGAACTGCAGCTCAACGCCGACGACGTGCTCAGAAAGATGGCCAGCGGACAGTTTGTGTGCGAGGAGGAGGAATCTGAGTGAAGAAGCTAGACGTGACATATCAATACGCAAAGGGCTGTGATCTTGCCGTGAATGTACGTACTATACATGGAGCTATATATTTACAACGTATTATACGACTTTAATGTAAGCGAACTGGTGGTGGCAATCACTACGTACTCCTACTGACTTGCGTCATTGGTCGAGTTTCCCTCTTCCATCGCGTTCGACACTTCCGTCGCCATGCTGACGATGCTCTGCGGCAGTCCCGCCATCCTGGCCACGTTCATCCCGAAGCTCTTCTCAGCCTGGCCGGAGCGGAGGCTGTAGAGGAAGAGGATGGACGAGGCGCTGCTCCTGTTGCTCCCGTCCTCGGCGGTCTCCTTGTACCCCATGTGACCATTGATGATGGCTCCTATTTGAGCATTGTAAGTGCTGTACGTACCGTATATACGTAATCTACTATTACTTGACCGTCGTTTCCTTACCTCCAAATTTGTCCTGCATGAGTGCGACGCTCTTGTAGTGCGTGACGAACAGCGTGATGCACTTGACGTCTCTGACGAGGTGCTCCAAGACGGCGCTCGCTATCGCGGACCCGTCGTTGGTCGACGTCCCGCGTCCGAGCTCGTCGAGGAGGACGAGCGAGCGATCCGTGGCCTCTCGGAGCGCGAGCGAGGCGTCCTCCAACTCCACCATGAGGGTGCTCTTCTTCGACCAAAGGTCGTCACGGGCGCCGATCCTAAACCAAAGATTAATTGAACAACCTGTACTTTTGTTAGCATCGTCTCGTCTACCTGACAAACAGAGCATCGAAAATGGGCAAATCGGCTTCTTCCGCCGGCACGTAGCTGCCGATCTGAGCCATGATCGCGATGCACCCCAGCTGCCTCAGGTAACACGACTTCCCGCCCATGTTGGGACCCGTCAGCACCAAGGCCCTGGAACCTCTCCTGTCCAGCATGACGTCGTTGGAAACGAACTGCTCGTGGACGCTGAGTGACTTCTCCACTATGAGGTTCCGGCCGTTGACCACCCGTACGCGGCCATCATTGTTAAAATCTGAAGAGAAAACTGCCCGTGAGCAACTATAGTCGACATTGTACTACGCCCATATGTACGTACTCGGCACGCAGAACCCTTCCTCCTTGGCCACCTTGGCCAACGACGTTAGGCAGTCGAGCTCGGCGACTAGCTTGGCCCCCGCCAGGCACCCTTGGAGACTGGAGTTGACGAAGTCGTCGAGGAATCCGCGCCACGCCGCCTTGCACTCGGCGACGAGGCACTCGCGCGCGTACTGCAGCTTGGGGAGGGTGGACACGAGGAAGGGGGACCGGAAGCGGACCACCTGCTTCGTGCTGCTCACGCGCACCCAGTCCTGGGGCACGGACTTCGACAGGGCCTGCTTCACTTCGATCAAGTATTCCAGACCAGACACGGTTGCGTACTAGAGAAATAAAATGTCTAGGGCACGATAAAATGTACGTATAATGGGTCACTTTCATTACCTGAAAGGAGAAGAGACCCAGCGCCCTCTTGATAACGCTTTTGTGCTCCTCAAGCGTGGACTCGAGGGCAGCGATCTCCTCCCGTTTCTCGCTGACTTCGGGGGCGAATGCCCAGTCGTAGAACAGCTGCTCCCACTTCTCCTCCTTGGCCGCCGCAGGATCCAATCGCAGCATCAAGTCCCCGGCCTTGGAAAAGCTCTCAAGTATTCCTTGAAGTGCTGCAGTGAGCAGAGGAGTGAAACAGGAGCTGGACTGAGATTGAGCCAAAGCCTTCTTGGCCATTTCATGCACGCGCGCCATGGCATCACACAGCTTGACGAAAGTGGCCGGCTTTGACTTCTTGTAGAAGGCAGCCATCAGGGCCACCTCGAGGTCCATGATTCTCCTAAGCGCGCTTCTCACAGAGGCACAGAGGTTGTTGTCTGGGCGGATGAAACACGTGACCGCCTCCTGTCTCTCCGTAATCTCTTGGACGCTCTGCAACGGCCGAGAGATCCAGTCCTTCAGCAATCTTGCTCCAGGCTTTGTCACCGTTCTGTTCATCACTTGGTATAGGGTCCCCGTGGCTGCATTCCCTCCAGCCAGGGTCTGAAAGACTTCCAGATTCTTCAAAGTTATGGCTGGCAGATTCATCGGTGCTGACATCGCCGGGCCGTTGGCCGGACTGCCCTCCACGTTGGCCGCAGTGCCTTGACTCATGTTTCGGGCTGCCGTCGCCATGGTCACCACGGCCATCTCCATTCCGAACTGCTTGAGGTACTCGTACAACACGGAAATGCACGCGGCGACGGCGTCGCTCAGGTGAGACAGGAGGTGCACAACACCCTTCGTCGTCTCCCCATCACTGTCCGCATGGATTAGATCTTGCAGCTTTTGCTCGCCTTCCGCAAACAGCGCCGCGCTCGCCTCTTCGACGATGATGCTGCCGACAGAGCTTGCATCTCTGTAAATCTTGACGACGTCTCTGCTCGCGACGCTGGCCGCCCTCGCTATGATGACCTCCAGCGGCTCGATCACCTCCAACCGCTGCTCCAGCCCGCGCCTCGTGGCGTCGTCCTCGAACTCGTCGTAGACAATCTCGCCGGTGGTCGGCTGTACGGCGACCAGAGAGATCCTCCCGCCCGGCTCCGCCGACTCGTTGATCACCATGATCATGCTCTTGACATTTCTGTGCGTGTCGCCGGCCATGGCGTCGCTCAAGGCGGCGCTGATGTCCTCGCCCAGCATGGTGGTGCGGCTGTAGACGGCGGTCAGGGCCCTCTCGAAGGTCCTGCTGGACTTGGACGAGATCGACGCCGCGCCCTGCTTCTTCTCGGCCGCGGTCTCCGTCTGGCTGACGATGCCCACGCGGTGGCCCCGCTCGACCAGCTTTCGCACGTAGTTTCCCGGCCCGTTGAAGGTGGGCACGCTCGCAACCATGAACATCCTGTCCGGGTGGCACGTGATGCCAAGAACATCCGCCGCGATCTCGGCGTCGCGGCCGAAGAAGCGGTAGCGGTAACCGCACTCCACGAACAGCACCAGCTTCGGGTACTTCTCCTTTAGATCCAAAATCTGTATCAAGGTTGCTTCATGATTATTTCAGCATGTGTACTATACCGTGTATGCATAAGTATAATACCTGTTTCTCCAGCGGTGTCGGTTTAGTCGTCTCCAGAGTCGTTGAAGTCCTCTCACCCACAGATTGGACATCGACGTCAGGATCAAAAGGTCGGGAATCGTAACTTCGGAGATAATCAATGTTGGGCGCATAATTTTTGTCCGCTGCGCGTGCGCCTGCTTTTCCGTTTCCATCGCCGTTGCAGGCAAAGGCGGCCAGCGTCGCGGACTTTTTTCGCCTCTTGCACGACTTGTCCTCGTCTTCCGGCTTGTCTCCGTCTTTGTCCACGTCGGCCTTTTTCCTCTTGAAGAACTCTGTGATCCCCCTCTGCTGTCCCGACGTCGATGCCTCCAATTCTCCCCCTCCTCTTCCGTCGCCCTTCTTATTCTTTGTCGCGTTGACGGCGACCGACGAGCTCACCCTGTCCCTCTCCCTCTCCCTCTCCTTCCTCTTCTTCATGAAGAAGTACTTCGACCGACTGAAGTTGTTCGACGAGCCAACCATTATGAAACTACCTGGAGGCTGGCGGGCACGACGTATATGCAAATGCAATTCAAGCACAATGCATGCACTATTAATCTACGCAGCACGCTTATACGTATATATGTAAAATTATAAAGTTTGTAGCTTTACAGTGTTAACCACCGTACGCTTTTACGATTTACGTTTATTTTTCTTTTGAGGTACATGCCGAACAGCGGTACGTGTGGCGGTAAAATCTGAGCTCTATCCACAGCACCTCGTTTTATTACTTGATGTGCAAAGCTTAGGCCATTGTACTACTTAGTACTTACCTGATAATTATTTTACCTGGAAATTCTTGGCCTACCCAAAAGGGCATGAGAAACATGTTGCAGAGAGTACTCAGACACCATTCACCAAAAATATGCTACTATGAAGAACAACGACCAAACACTTCATCGGTTCATCCACGATAGAATAGTAGAATAACATACTTTTAACTGTGTTATGTGTCAGGCTGCTCAGGCATCGTTGTTGAGACAGTTGAGTTGAGTGACTTGACTTGAGTTTGTTCGTGAGTTCATCTAATCTTCTTTCCTTCCTGCTCCTGCTTAGTTCTTCTCGTCTGTCTCCTCATCCCTCGACTCGGCTTCGGCGATGTCTTCCCACTCGACGTCCCGCGCGCCCAGGTCCACGTCCCGCCGCAACGTCAAAAGGTCGGCCAACGAAAGGTGCGTTCGGGCGTCCGCGTCCGGCAATAAAGTATTCATTCCTGCGTGCAATATTTAATTATTGTATGATTTGTATCACTCCTAGGCTCGACTCGAGAACTGCAGCGCCCTACCTGGACAAGGATGTCAACCACGCCAACGGCAACAACAATGGGTACAAGCCGAGGGGCAGGGACGACGGGATCAGGAACGAAACGGTCGCTTTGACCAGGACTATAGTCAACGAGTAAGTCAACGGCCTTATTCTGCTTACAGTGCATCATCGTATTCTAATACGTTCCTCCTCTGCAGCATGTTCTCCCGTCCGCCGCCGGCGGCGGCGGCTGCGGCAAAGTCGAAGCCGCCCGAGTCCAAGTTGGCCCTCCGACTGCAGAAGGCGAGGCAGAACGGCGGCGGCGGGTGCGGCGCCGCGGCGGTCGAGGCGAAGAAGGTCGCGTGCATCTGCCACCGCCCCCTGACCAAGATCATCTGCCGCGTGTGCGCCCACATCCTGGAGGGCCGCGTGATGAGGAAGTGCCACGCGCACCCAAACCACTTGTACCTGCTCGACGTGAACGCGTGCCCGTCGTGCAAGGTGAACCAGGTGTGGCTGGAGGAGCACCCGTTCGCCGGAGACGAGAAGCCGACCAAGAAGAATCGCCGCATCGACGACAACGATGCCATGGACACGGAGTGAGTGGAAAGAAGATAAGAACAATCACTGTTCACTGAATATGTACTGTTCGGCTGTGGTATACTATAGTACTATGTGTATAGTAAGACGTATTAATATATCTTTTCGGGTTTTCGTTGCTATATTTCTGTGCAGGAAATGTCTTCCCGATGATTCACACGTAGAACAGATCGCATCAAATCACCGAACCTATAGATTTTCTCCGTACTGTCTCCTGGCCAAGACTAGCTATCTCCGCGGGCTGATTACGGATAGCGCCGCCGCACCGCCCCAGGTTGGCCCGTCCGCGTCCGTCCGTCCGTCCGTCCGTCCGCCCGTCCGTACGCACACGGCGCTCCTTCTTTGGGTCGGTCGGTCACCTGTTGCGCCGTTCGCTCGCTCGCTCACCCTCTTTACGTACAGACTGCACCTAATAGCACGTCCTAGCCAGCAGCTAGGTAGCTAGCTAGGCTAACCTGTAGAAGTTATCCCAAATAGTATCCTCCCAATGACCTCCTCTCGAACGGCCTCGGCTGTTCCCACAGCCCAGGTGGAGGCGAGGCTGCAGAGCATAAGCCTCTCCAATCAGAGACATCAGCAGCCAGGAGCTGCAACAGCCATGCGACTTATGGTAACAAGAGGTGCTCCTTCGTCGTCAACACCGGCGGGGCCAGCGCCGCAGACCTATGCTACTGCCAAGCACGTCACCTCGAAAGGGGCGAATGCCAATCCGAACAGCGTGTTGCGCCGCGTCGCGGTGGCCGCAGACCGCTCGCAGTACTACAGCGTGCAGCCGCCGCCCATGGCCGCAGCGATGTCTTCCAGACGGCAAGACGGCGGCATCAGAAGCACGGGGGTGAATAATCCTGCCATGAGGAGAGGGGCAGGACCAACAGGTAAGTGTCATATACGGTATGTAGCTGTATGCAGGATGGACTCTGAACTTAATGGCGACCGTGTGTTTCCAGCTCCCGCCACTCCGGCTATTCCTCAGAGTCAGGAGGTGAAGCAATTTATAAAAGAGCCTTCGTACAGCACCATGCTGCAGTTGCAGCAGACCGACGCTGCTCCGCCGGCGCCGGTCCCGACGCAGCCACTGGTGAATGCCGCGGCGGTGGCGTCGAGAGGAGGTCCCATCTACGCCAACTACACCGCCCTCGGCAACTACGTCGAGATGGACGGACTGCGATCGTCCGAATCTCAGGGTAGCATGGACGAGGAGCTCCTGAGCCTTACAGCCCTGCGTGCGCGTGCGGTGCAGCCGCCGACTGCACCGCCGTCTATATACAATTCCCCGCCGTCGCCAGTGAGCTCGAGCTATTCGGAGCTGAGGCAAGCAACGAAATACCCACCTGGTAAGTATGAACGAATAGGGATAGGGTCCGGAACAGATAAAGAAGTAGTTAGCCACTTGTCTTCCGTTTACTGGGAACATAATTATTACCTGCATCAGGTAAAACACCTATGCCAACTAATACACCCGTGCAAGGACCTGAGGGGCACTTACCCGTCATGTAGTAAAAATTGATCAATTTCGTATCCCGGATGCTATGAATAGTCCTTTAGCATATATTCTTGCCTGTTCCGCATAGGCTACCACTGGCAACAGTACCTCCAGCAACAAAGCTTGGCCGCGGCGTCCTCGACGTACGATTCGCTGTACGAGCCCATTCAAAATCCGCCCCAGGTAGCGCCTTCGTCGTCGCCGTCTACGGCCGCCGCCAACTACTTCTACGATCCGGTCAAGCAGCGGTGGTACGTGAACGCCAGGCAGAAGCAGCAGAAAGGCGGATCCGGCGCCGACTCGGTGTACCAGCAGAGCACCTTCAGCAGCGGCGGCTCCTCGTCGGACTCCGCGAGCGGCGCCGGCGGCGGAGTCCTGCCCTTTGGGAAGTGCTCCAAGTGCCGGGAGCCGATCGTCGCGCACTCGTCCGGCTGCGAGGCTATGAACAGGCTTTACCACAAGCGGTGCTTCACGTGCGCGCGCTGCAACTGCCTCCTCGAGGGAAAGCCCTTCTACGCCATCGACGGCAAGCCGATCTGTCAGAGGGACTACCTGGACACCTTGGAAAAGTGCTGCAAGTGCCTGGAACCGATCCGCGAGAGGATACTGAGGGCGACGGGAAAGCCCTACCACCCGCAATGCTTCACCTGCGTCATGTGCAACAAATCATTGGACGGCGTGCCATTCACTGTGGATGCGACAAACCAGGTAAAGTAATCAAGAAACCTAACAGGATTACGTACACGTACAAGTAGTAGTTCTGGAAGACCATACCGCAATGTTCCGCGCAGAATTCTGAACGTGTCGACCTTTCAGATTCATTGCATCGAAGACTTCCATCGGCGTTTCGCTCCCAAGTGCTCGGTTTGCAAGAAGCCAATAATGCCGGAGCCGGACAACGAGGAGGCGATAAGAGTCGTCGCCCTGGACAGGAGTTTCCACGTGAACTGCTACAGGTGTGTCGACTGCGACGTCCCCTTATCCAGCGAACAAGAGGGACGAGGCTGCTATCCACTAGACGGACTCGTCCTATGCAAGGCGTGCAATACGAAGAGAATCCAGGACCTTACACAACGTATTAGTGAATAAATTGATTCGTCTATGTACGGAGTAAAATTCTTTATTCCTTCTCTTAATTAAAAGATCTACATGCCTCCCCTGAGGCGGAGGACCAGGTGAAGGGTGGACTCTTTCTGGATGTTGTAGTCAGAAAGAGTGCGGCCGTCCTCCAGCTGCTTGCCCGCAAAGATGAGCCTCTGCTGGTCCGGGGGAATGCCCTCCTTGTCTTGGATCTTGGCCTTGACATTCTCGATGGTGTCTGAGGGCTCCACCTCCAGGGTGATGGTCTTGCCGGTGAGGGTCTTGACGAAGATCTGCATACCTCCCCTGAGGCGAAGGACCAGGTGAAGGGTGGACTCCTTCTGGATGTTGTAGTCAGAAAGAGTGCGGCCGTCCTCCAGCTGCTTGCCAGCAAAGATCAGCCTCTGCTGGTCCGGAGGAATGCCCTCCTTGTCTTGGATCTTGGCCTTGACATTCTCGATGGTGTCTGAGGGCTCGACCTCAAGGGTGATGGTCTTGCCGGTGAGAGTCTTCACGAAGATCTGCATCTTTCTGCAAAATAGGGAGTAACGTTATTAGTTAGCGCTTGGATTATGTCAGTAGTGTCTGTTACGTCAACCTTGAATGAATTGCGCAGCGAGCGACTAGAACTCGGTAACGTTTTTCACGTCATACGTATATGGTCGTCGAGCAAGCTGCTGGAGCGCTGCGGGGCAGACGAGCCGCCGCCACCACCGCCTGCTTAAAGCAGTTAAGCTAGGCCTGCCAGCAGTTACTGTGGATACTGGAGGTGTAGAAAAAGTAGAGAACAAAGGCCTTATTCTCGGCCGGGGGAAAAGAATGAAACTGACTAGTCAGGTTTGGGCTTATTCATTGATCTTTCATTTAGGGAGCAATTTTCACCTCTTATCCGAACTTTCTGGAAGGCGACGCCAAACGTCAAAATGCAAGATATTCGCAATCTGAGGCGCATTAGTGGTGCGAAACTCTTTCACTAGGTTTAAACGTAATGGAACGACTTAATAACGTAGGAAATGATTGATTCAACTCACCGATTGCTCTTGGAATCGCCTTGAACGAAACGATGACTCAATGGGAATTGAAACTTGTGGCTTGGGGTACGTCTTTCACGTCTGAACTCTGGATCGCGTCTGTGCTGCTTCCGCGCTTTGTCTGCCCTTTTTATACCCGCCCCGAGAATTCTCGTCGCTGATTGGTCCGAGTGGCGCAACGCCGAAGCCGATTGGACGACGCGACGCCGACGGAGGAGGACGCGGTCGGGCTGGAGGGGCACGAGGGAGCACAAGCGGAGGAAAAGGGACATCGACTGCCTGAGCAGCTCGCAAGGGGGACGGTTTATGTGATAGGAGAATTCTCTAATCACCAAGAAAAGAAGCTATTCTCCCATTTGGAGCTATCGACGTACAATAGAAGCTCCGTAACATATGTAAAAACGTACAGGATGCAATTGTAATACTGATGCTAATGAATGAACTACTATAGGAAATAGCCACCATAGCCTTATGAAAGCATATCGCGAAAGAGAACCCCTGGCAGCCGGAGTCGGCAAGGGACAGGCAGGCAGCTGGACTTTGACTTCGCCGACGGACGCCGATCTGTCAGTTCAGTTCAGTTCAGTTCAGTAGGTCGTCGTCGTCGTCGCTGCTTTTCGGTTTTCGCCTTGGCCCGCTTGGCACGGATCGCTTCGTCCGTCCGCGTCCGACCGACGCCTCGCCTCGATTAGTCGAGGCAATTCTGCAAGCTCCCAGCTGATTCAAGGGAATTCGGGCGGACGCGGAGTGCGGACGGTCCGTCGACTGCACCGCGCCGGCCGACCACGGACTTCTTCCCCAGGGTGAACTACGCGCGATATATTATACGTAGAACTTAAATTATACAGACCCAAGACGTTGTGTAGTAGACGTACTCAGAAAATATGCCTCCAATGTAGAAGGTAGTAGGTCATACAACCCCGCTATCTCTGACAACCCTTACCTACTATTTTCTGATAGGCGAACGAGGCTGAATTCGCCGCACGACGGAAATCGCTCATTTTGAGGTCTTGATGCATAGTTCTCGAGGTGCAAATATTTTTCGTAGCATGCATGATGGCTTTTCTCTCGGCCCTGCTTTAAAAATTTTGCATTGCAAGATGCTTTAGTGCATTGCGCCAGTTGTTGCTATGTGCGATGGAGGACGCGGCGCGGGCGGAAATTTTTCCTCTGCGCGCAATCGATCCCATCCTCCTCGTTCTTCCCACTTGTAAATAGTACGTAGTAGTATGTACAGTCTGCCCTTCTCTAGCTGTGACGTCTACTACTGCTATGACTACGTACGTAGCTCAGGTAGCGAGAGATATACTGATATCCTTTGTTCTCTCGAAAAACGTTCGGTTTCCGCCACGTAACCACATTTTGTTATTCGGGTTGAATACTTGAAGCGACGTGATACGAGTATATGCAATAGCACATGATTCTGACATGCTGAGATATAACGTTGGGCAATATGCTGACTTCCTAGATGTAACCTCGAGTTAGCCCGAGACGCCAGCCAAGGCCAGACTTAGAGAATCAAGGACCCGGAAAGCGAGCAAAAAGCACTTGGTAAAAAAGCCGGAAGCAGGGAAGAGCTAGCTATAGGCCGGACAGAGAATACCGGAAGAAGGTCTTTCTTTCTTTCACTGGCTTTCCGGCGTAATAACCCATTTCTTGACCGAGTTTTAGCTGCGGCTGGCTTTCCCCAGCCGATCGAACGAACGTTATTCGGAGAAAGGCGGCTAGATCTACTAGATGCACGTGTGCAAACCCCAGACAAAAGAATATTGCACCGTATATATGTGCATATACATCGGTTGCGCAGTTCGTTCGATCATGAAGAAAATGGAACGACGACGTACGTAATGGGCTGAAATGGGATCGATCGCAACTTGTCGGACTTACGACGTAGCCAGTTGAAACAGCGATAACGCATTTCTATACAACGGATACATATATACGAAGCTTTATCGCACCCGTTTACGCAGCTTCTCATGTAGTCGAAATAATTCTTTGTCCCATTATTATATATAATGTATTACTCACTATACTCAATATTGCGCACATAATTACTTCGTAGCCTACTATATACGTATACTATA
>JAAUYK010160735.1_pt1 | contig 11234 bp, 12 predicted proteins | sample 7278021 | NCBI WGS metagenome assembly JAAUYK01 (sample SAMN14350223, study PRJNA611818) | marine sediment metagenome | isolation source: surface marine sediment (1.8m) | place: French Polynesia: Moorea | collected 2018-08
TAGAGAGGCGCGTTCACGCGTACGCCAGTCGTCATGTTGTGCTCGGCGAACACCGGACTGTTGTCGTCGATGTCCTTGACCACGATCTTCAGCTGGATCTCATCTTTTTCCTGATTAAGAAAAAAAAATATATTGAGACACTACAACGAAACTTCTACTAGCGGTGAGTGAACTTACATTGCTGTCGTACTTCTTGTGGCCGCTCTTCACGTTCCTTTCGTAGGGTCGGAAGCACTTGATGGTGAGCACGTGGAGTGCGGCGTACTCGCGGTCGAGGCGTCGGGCCAAAGTCACGATTCCCTCGTTCGACGGGCCGCGCTCGATAGCGAAAAGGCGATCGTCGTTGCCGTCCACAATGGCGTAATCGATGACGGCATTGTCGCCCTCGTCCTCGTCCACGGCAGCAACCTCACCTATGCGCGATCCGACGGGAATCTCCTCAAACACCTCGATCTCCACCGGAACAGAATTCTATGGGAATTACGTTTCACGTCATGTTTAGTTGTTTCGTAACGTGCTTAATAATTACTCGTTGGCGATTGAATATCGGTCTGTGGTCGTCAATGTCCTTAACGACGACCTTCAATAGCCTGGAGGTTTCCTGCGGAGGCGATCCCAGATCGGAGACGGTGAGGATGACAGTGTACTCTTCCCTCTCCTCCCTGTCGAGCCGCACTCTCGTGCTGAGCACGCCACTCACGGGATCGAGCTGGAAGAGCTTCCTGATGATGGTTCCGTCGTCGGGCAGCGAGTAGACGAGCTTCCCGTTCGCCGTCTGAGGGTCGTCCGGGTCGTAGGCCTCCACGTGGAACACTTTGGTGCCGGCGCTAGAGTTCTCCGCCACGTATGCGGCCTCGTCCACCTTGGGACGGACGAAGCGCGGCACGCCGTCGTTGCTGGACACGTCGCCCACGGTGATGTATACCTCGGCGTCGGTGAACAACTGCTGCTGAGAGTCGTGGCCGTTGTCCATGGCGCGCACAGTAAGGACGTACGGGGCCTGTGAGGTAATTATAAGTTCGTACATATAAATATTCACATTACTCACGTTCACGAAGCAACATTAGGTACCGCGTCCGAGAACATAAATACATACATGTAAATGCCCATACATACGCGTAGGAAAATTTTCCTTCTTTATTTGTTGCCAACAGAATACAAGAATATGAGTATACTTCGCATCCAGGATTCGGCGCGCTCGCCACTTTTTCTGCGAGGACCTTCAAAAAAAGCCAAGTTGCCAGAATCACGGAGAAAACCAACAACTTCAAAGTCCCGACAAACATGCAGTTATACGACTGAAATCCGAGTGGCCAAGTCGCAAATTGAGAGAAGTGAAGTCATGGTAATGCTACATTCCGGACCGGCGGCCCATTCGCAGTATAGCGATATTCCCACTTGAAGAACAAAAACTAGTTTCGTCGTCTGGTGCATTCTGTTGACTACGTATCAACACCGTCGCTCGATTGGGCCGACAGAAATCTACCTTCTTCAATTCCACAACGTCAGTCAGTTTTACATCGACACCGAGTAAAGCAAGGAATAAAGAGAGAGGCAGCTAGGATGAGATCCGGGACTGTGGTCGCGGGCGTTGTGCTCGCCGTCGCACTGCTGCAGCCAGCGGTAAGAAACCTTTCCAGGCCAACGAAGTGTAGCTAATTTGCTGAGAAAATTTCTTGATTAAAGGTTTCGGGCCAGATCAATTTCGGCCCGTTCCAGGGCGCCATAAGACGTGTCTCCCAACAGTTTGTACGCACGAATGCATTCATCGATCCTTTGCTTGCGATTTAAGGCCGCTTGTATACCGACGTCCAGGGACGACGGCAGCTCGAAATTGCGACCTACAAACGTGGTGGTGACGGCTGAGATCGACACTGCAGTCGTTGATGAGGTGCTGGAGGTCTTAGCATGTATCTGAACTTCTCTAAGCGACTCTAAAGCGCTACGACGGATAGTTACTAAGAGTTCTACGTATAATCCCTCAATACTAACGCTTAGTTTAAGTTTAACACTAACACATTCCTCTTTAGTACAAGCAAAATGCGTCGTTTCGGGATTCCCGTTCAGTAGGGCGTGCTCTGAATACGACGTACGTATACGTAGTATCGCTTCCGGCGAGCAATACAGTCGGCAGCCTAACGAACTAACACCTGCGTTACTAAACGAACAAGGACTAGCTGCACTGTTGCGTCGATCGCGTTATCCGAATGTCACGATCAAAACGCTAAGTGTTGAGTTCTTAATGTTATCGCTAGTCGAGGGCTTCACCAACGTCCTGTGGTCCGTCATTCTTTTGGGTGTGCGGATGGAGGGTTTGGACGTAAGACTTTTTTCATGACTACACATATACGCAGACTTTCGTCGAAGATTCTAGGGAATTCTTAACTTCTTTTCGGAACACCTGTCAAGTTAGGTCTCTGAATCACAGCCAACTAACATAACGTAACCTCTCTTCAAATTGGCTTCATAGTCACTTTTACTTCGACTGTTCTGAACCGAAGTCTTTTCATACGTCCAGATCCCCAACCAAATGAGCTTCCCCGCCCAGCCTCCTCCCCCTCCACCCGGCCAACAGCAGGACTCCCAGGCAGGCAGCGGGACACAGGACCTCTACACGATTAACTTCGGAGCCAGCACTGCAGGAATCAGGGTACGATGGCTATAACGCGGCTTTTTCTGTGCACAAAAAATAATGGCACGAGTTAAACAGGATTGCAACACCGAGACCGCGATCGCCTGCCACCGGATCAACATCAACCGGAACGCTTTGGGCGCCAGCTCCATCCGCGTCAGGGACATGGAGGGCGGCTCCTTTGTTATCCCCAAGAAGTTCGGCAACCTCACTCCCGGCTCTGACTACGACTCCGCCTCCTACGAGACCTTCTCTCCGGACTACACCACCGCTACCTTGACCTGGCGCAACGGACAGGTGTCCGGGTCCGTGGTCACCCCGTCGAGAGATCCCAGGGGTGGGGAGTACAGGATAGCCAACTGCGGAGGAAGTAAGCCCATCCGACTTTTTGCTCACTACCTAATCATTAATCGTATCTAATTGTATAATCTCTTTCAGGCTGTCACGTCTTGCTTAGGCTTGACAGAACTAAGTTTGGGAACATTTAAATGCCCAATATACCGGCAGAGATGTACGAGTATACGTATAACTTTGGAAAAGGAAGCAATAAACAAGTGCAACACTTGACTTACCTGTCTGCCTTTTCCGGTTAGTTCTGTTACGGTAAAAACTTCTCCAGTTTCCGCGTCTATCCGGTAATAGTCCTTACTCTGCAAGCATGAAGAAGAAGTATACTTTGAAATTAGAACAAGAAGTTTTAATTAACTCCCTGCTAACGAACCTGTTGCGAGCCCTCTGGAAATCCGAACCTGACCCGGCCGCTCTCTCCGAGGTCGGGATCCTCCGCCTCGACCCTGACGACCAGCGTGCCGGGCGGGGAGTTTTCGGGGACGACGGCGGAGTAGCGCGGCTTCGAGAACAGCGGCGGAGAGTCGTTCACGTCGATGACGCCAATTCGGATCTGAATTATTTACGCGGTTTGAGCATTTGGTGAACGGCTTAATTGTAGTACTTATATGCGTTACCTCGGCCGCGGACGATCTTTGATCTGGGCCTCCGTTCGGCGTGTCTGTGGCCACCAACCGCAAGGTGTAGGAGTCTTGCCTCTCGCGATCCAGCTTTGACCGTCCACCGGGTCCAGATTTCAACTACGAATATAGATCTGGTTAAGAATTCGGTGCTTAATATACTTATATACAAACTACCATGAGTTGTCCCTTTTCGGGGTCCACAGTGAACGTATCCGCGCCCTCTCCGATGATGGAATAGACGATGCGCCCGAACTCTCCGGTGTCAACGTCGACAGCACGCACTGTGAGCAGCTCCGTCATAGGGAAGGTGGACTCGAGCACTTGCAGCTCGTACTCCGGCCTCTCGAAGACGGGCGCGTTGTCGTTGATGTCTTTCAGGCGGACGACGACCCTGGCGTCGGAGTAGCGTTGGCCCTCCTGCGCCCGGGCCCGGACAGCGAACCCGATCTCGCGCGTCGTCTCGTAGTCCAGGATGCGGCTGTTGATCACCTCGCCCGTAACGGGAGAGATGTCGATAAGATTTTCAGGGTCAGACTCGGGAAGCTTCTCGAATTGGGTTATCTAATGAAGAAAGGGAAAAGTGCATTAGAAGTGTAGCGACGAGAGAGAACCTTCAGATCTTACTTGCTGTCCCGTTACGGGATCTTTGGCGTGGAGCTTGAAGAGGATGGTCCCCACCGGCTGCTCTTCCTTCACCTCGAATGTGAGCGTCGGGTCTCCCGGCGTCCAGGGCGAGGCGAACTGGGGGTTGTCGGCCTTGTACGCCTGGATGTAGAACGTAGCCTCGGCCGTGGCCGTCTGGTTGCCGTAGCCCTTGGCCGCGTTTTTGTCCTCCACCATGAGGGTGACGATGATGACAGCGGCCGAGGCGTGACTGAGCGGCTCCTGAGCGACGATCCGGCCGTCGAGTGGGTGAATAGCGAAGGCGGAGGAAAAGTCGTAGGCAGCCTTTGGCAAGACAGTGCGTATGTCTAGCTTTGCATTCGTAAGTATGACTTCAATATATAATTTACCCGGTTGCTCAAGCTATTTCCGGTCTTGTCCCTTGCAGTAATTGGCTCGACGATTGAGTACTCGAGGTCAGCGTCCCGGTCAGCGTCAAAAGCAGACACGGAGAGAACCGTCTCGCCGATGGGCGTGCTCTCAAGCACATAGACAGTATAGGACGACTAAAGTTGAATGAAAACATTATAAAATATATGTTAGGATTATGTAGGATATAGAAATTTCTCGTTATAGATACCTTTTCGAACTTTGGCTTCTTGTCATTAACGTCGTCTATGTAGACGGTTACGGTGGCGTCTCCAGTCTGGCTGAACGGCTTTCCGCTGTCGGCCACGCGGACCTGAATGTCGTAGGTGTCGCCGCTGCGCTGGATGTCTAGGTTGGCGTCGGGAGCGACCGAAAGGACCCCGCTACGAAGATCAATCACGAAGTTGTCCTTCGCTCCGGAGTGCAGCTCAAATCGGAGGTCCTCTGCTCGCCCGTCCGGATCTTCGGCCTCGACGCGGATCACTTCTTGCCGCCTCGCGGCGTCCTCCGCCACCCTGGCCTTGTAGTGTGATTGGAGGAAGCGCGGCTTCGCGTTGTTCACCGTCCCGACCCGGACCGTCACGGGGACGTCCCTGTGCAACGGGCGGGGGTCCTTGCCCAGGTCGGTGGCGCGCACCACCATGTCGTACCGGCCCGACTCGGTGTCGGCGGAGGCAGCCGGAGAGACGAAGGTGATCTCACCGGTGACCGGGTCGATGCTGAAGATAGTCCGGTCGGTGTTGATCGAGTGGATAGCGTAGAACAGCTTCCCGCCGCCCTGGCTCGGTCCGTCCGCGTCCTCTGCCTGCACGACGAGCGGCGGCCGGAAGCCGGTGTCGCCCTCCTGCACCACCCTCAGGTACTCGGGCAGCTCGAACTTGGGGTAGTTGTCGTTCACGTCCTCCACCTCGATCTCGACGGAGGTGGTGGTCACCTGGCCGCCGCCATCCGTGGCAGTGAAGGTGAGCGCGTACGACGTCTGGCTCTCGTAGTCTAGACAGTTGGCGTCGGGGCGGTCCGGGCCGCCGCAAGACTTCACCGTGATCTCTCCGGTGATGGGGTCGACGTCGAAGCGCTCGGCGCCGAAGCCCTTCAGCTCGTACTCCACCTGCCCGAAGCGGCCGCTGTCGGAGTCGCTCGCCGTGATCTGGCCGACGGGCGTGCCGGGAGGGGCAGACTCGGACACCTGGAACCTGTAGAGCTCGAAGTCGAAGGCGGGCTCGTTGTCGTTCGAGTCGATCACCATCACATTCACCGTCACGCTAGACAAGACTTTGGGGCCTAAAAATATGAAAGCTTGGCATGAGTGTGACGAAATTTATTTTGCAAATTCGATGTGGGTTTTCACTAATTAATTTTGTTGGAACGCCGATCGTTTTAGGTTCTCCGCAGAATTTCAGTCGATAAAAATTAGCGAAAAGTGACCACACCTTAATTTTAGTCAAATTCCAACGGCCCTTTAGACTTTGTGTTCGCTAGTCGGTATTAAACTAAGCGCTGGCCGCATTGCGAATCCCAAAGTGATTGCGATTTGCGATTTGCGTGGATGCATTTTCAAGTATGACTCCTGTGACCACTCCAAGGCATTTTCGTCTCTTACGCACTTGCATTGCTTGCTTCTGCCTCGCACTTTTCGCTCTCCAGTCATATCAAGTGGACTATAAATTCTTCACGGTATTGTACCTGCAATATTATGCTCGTACGACCACCTACCATAAAAATTAGCGCAAATTTATACTTAGAACTTAACGCAGTCGGTCATAGCACTTTGAAAAACGAAATTTTTTTACTTTCCCGAACATTGTGGTCTGCGCGAAGAAAGCCTTCAAGGCCAAACTCCGAAAAAGGTATTTATTATTTGACTTTCTGCTCTTTGTCTCCAAGAAAATTCAAACTCTTATCACGGCCAACACGTATCATTAATTGCCGACGAATTACCTTGAAGAGCATTAACTTTGAAGGTGAAGAATTTCCCCTCCTCCGACTCGTAGTCTAGGCGATCCGGATTCGCCACCCGAATTATTACCGGGGTCCTGAAACGTGAAGAAATACAAACGAATACATTCGCTGTCCTGTTTCGAAATCGTTCATACGTACCGTCCGACGGCGTGATCAGGGTAGACGCTGAAGACGCCGTGGGAATTCTGGCTGACGTCCTCGATGACGAGGTCGTATGCGGCGTTGGCGGACACGTCGGCGTCGCTGACCACGATGTTCAGGTCGGGCAGCGGCGTGTCCGGACCGACGTCCTCGGGCACGGCCACCGTGAACTCGTCTCCGTTGAACGAGGGGATCTCGTCGTCCTCGTCCGTCACGACGATCGTCACGTCGGTAGAAGAGGAGTCGCCGAAGCCGCCGCCGTCGGGGAGGATCTCGCGGGCGAGGATCTGGAAGGCGTACAACCCGCCCTCCGACAGGATGGCCTAGAAGAGAAAGAGGTTTGAAAAATCCCGCCTAACGTACAACGAGCACTCCCCCGCCTAGGGAGGGAGCCGGCTTGGAAATGTTCTCTATGACCCCAGCATCAAAATACAGGTAGTGAGGTGAGCCTGGTGAGCAGACAACTTTGACCTGAGCTGTGCACCTGGTCCGCTCACCATTGTAGTGACCTCACGGGTGCTTAGAATCTCACATTCGGGTATTACGAGTCTCGAGGCATGGTTGAGTTCACAGCTGCCAGTGCCATGGAGGTTTGTAACGTAACATATATCTTTTAAACGACTAGTATTAATGTTGCACGTACATAATGTGCGCTACTATTAATGTTCTAGGTCCTCAACAGTGTCGGGCAATTCTTGAAAACCAACACCTACGCACAGGTTGCCGTGGCCATTGTTGCCGTCGGTGTATCTCTGAAGAAATTCGCCCATTTCAACAGAAACCGGAAGTTGAACCAACTGCAAGCCAAGTGGAACGCAGCAGGAAAGGACGTCGTAGTCCTCCACATGTTCCCGAGGGCCATCTACTGCCCCAACCCGTCCCCGTTTGTGATCAAGCTCGAGACTTGGCTTAGAATGAACAACATCAAGTAAGTGGGTGATAACCGGGGTTAGAATAAAAGTCAATATTTTAGAGCAAATCGCTTTCACTCTAGGTACATCACAGACTTTGATGAGCCCTTCGGTGCGAAGAGCAAATGTCCCTGGATCACAGTCAACGGCAAAAATGTCACCGACTCCCAACTCTCTATTGATTACCTGAGGACAGAGCTCAAAATTGACGTCAACAAGCATTTGAGCCCCCGGGAGAGAGGCCTGGCCAACAGCATCCGACTCATGATCGAAGACCACCTGTTGTTCCTGCTCGCGGCCGAGGCCTACGTTTATCACGGCGGCAAACACTTTGTCACCCACTATCCACCAGGACTGATCCCGCTGCCCAGCTTCGTGACCAAGTTTCTCTTCGCAGTGGTGTTCAAGAGGATCAATAAGAAGAATTTGTATAACCAAGGTCTGGGAAGACATGAGCGCCATGAGCAACAGAAGATGGGGCTCTCCGCTCTCCAGGCCTTGAGTGACATACTGGGCGACAACAAGTTCCTCATGGGTGACCAGCCTTGTGAGGAGGACTGCACCTTGTTTGCCTTCATCTGCTGGCCGCTGCTCTGCTGCACAGATGACAACATTTATAACATTGAGATCAAAAAGTTCCCCAGACTGATGGCCTATTTTGAGAGGATGAAGGAGGTCTATTGGGCAGACTGGAAGGAAATGAGACACCCATCCAAGAAATAGTACGAATATGTACACATGCTGTGCAGTTAGTGACCGAAATACGCAAACGCTCATCCACGCGATTCACGTCAAAATAAAATCAGACAGTTGACTGAAAGTTTAGCGCGTACTGATTGACCCCACCCCTCCAGATTTACAACCCCCGTTTCTGTACGGACAAGCTAGAATAAGTTCAGTACATCGTGCTATCGAAATAATAAAGCATTACAGCCTAAATGCGTACACAGAGAGAACGTACTGCATGATTGTGCCGAATGTTAAACGCGTGTTCGCTTCTCAGCCGTGATGTTAATTATGTAACCCGCGGTCTCGATCAGCGTCAATTAGTTACTATTTAATACCCGCAGGCTGCACACGGAGAGCGCTGCTTCCGCAGTCTACGGGGACCGAGGCCATGGAGGTAATACAGAATAGCGTCACTCGCTCATCGTCATACATAAACCAAATTTAATATCAGGAGTGGCTGCCATACATTTTGGGAATGGTGCTTGCGACCGCGGTTTCCGTCGTCCTTCTCTTTTCGCTACTCTTGGAATGCATAAAGCGGTCAAAGAAGAAGGACTTATGGCACTACCAGAGGGAATGGAACGCCGCCGGGACAGACGTTGTCGTTCTTCACATGCCGAAGAGGGCCATCTACGCCCCCAATCCGTCTCCTTTCCCGATGAAGTTGGAGACTTGGTTGAGGATGAACAGAGTGAAGTAAGTACGTTTTCTATCTGTGGTTTAATAGTGAGGCATTACCTTTTGCCCTCCCTCAGGTATGTTCCCGAGTTCGGCAGCATACCAAGCGAAAAAGAGAAGACCCCGTGGATTACGATGAATGGCAAGAACATATCCGACTCTCAACTCTCCATAGAGCATATTAAGCGCGAGCTCAATATCGACGCAAACTCGCACCTGAATCCGGAGCAGAGGGGCATTGCCCAAAGTCTGAGGGTCATGGCGGACGACCACCTGTACTTTTTGCTCATCATCGAGAGCTACGTCCACCACGAGGGCAAGCACGTGTTCACGCACTACCCTCCGGGCCTGTTCGGCCCGCTGCCCGACTTCCTCACCAAGATCTTGCTCAAGACTCAGGTCAAGTCGTGGCTCGGTGGCCAGTGCAAGGCGCAGGGACTGGGCAGGCACTCCAAGGAGGAGGTGAGGAGCATCGGACTGAAGTGTCTGGAAGCGTACTCGCTGGCCATCGGCAGCAAGACGTACCTCATGGGGGACGAGCCGTGCGAGGAAGATGCTGCTGTCTTCGGCCAGCTCGTCTGGATGCTCTACTGCATGCCAAACGACAACTACTTCAAGGCAGCGACGAAGGAGAAGTTCCCCAACTTGGTCGCCTATGTGGAGAACATCAAGGCTAGATTCTGGCCGGACTGGGACAAGTGCAATTACGACGGCTGCCAAACCTGAATTTCATCATTTGCTTGACTGTTTGCTTTTCAAAGAATAAACACTTTTTCGTCTTGACTCCGTACGTTCACGGAGCACTATTGCCGTGGCGTGCGTTCATAACGACATGCTGCGTGTTTGAATACGTAATGGCCAGTATGCATGGCAGATAAGCCCTAACAATGTGTTGTATTCTTGTCCGCACCTTAGCCAAAATGTACTTCTGTTGTGGGCTTCAAATTTTGGTGGGACTGGTCGTGGTTCTAGTGTCTCTCGCTCTCTACAAGAGGACAAAGAACAAAAGGAGACTGGCCGAACTTCAGAAAAAGTGGGATGCAGCGGGGAAAGGCGTGGTTGTGCTACATCAGGGAAGAAGGGCCATGTTTGCCCCAAATCCCTCTCCGTTTCCCAACAAGTTGGAGACTTGGTTGAGAATGAACAATGTCAAGTAAGAGCACAACCCTAGAACATTTTCTAACCAACCCCGAAGCGTTAAGCCAGTTATGCATTCTAGATACGTCATCGACACAGAGTCCAAGTACAGCTCCAAGGGCAAAACTCCGTGGGTCACTCTTAACGGCGTTAACGTGGCGGACTCCCAGCTCTCCATCGAACACATATCTCAGGAGCAGAATATTTCAAGACGAAACAGTCATCTTAGTCCTGTAGAGAGAGCGTACGCCCACAGCGCGAGGATCATGGCCGAGGAGCACCTCTACTTCTGCATCGTCATTGAGGCCTACGTCTTCCAGAACGGCAAGCATCTCTTCACCCACTACCCTCCCAACATCCTACCTCTGCCCGATTTCTTGGCTCGGCTGGCAGCCAGGACCTTGCTTAAGAGGTGGATTCACGGCTGGTGCAAGGCCCAGGGCCTAGGCCGCCATTCTGAGGAGGAGCTTCACGGCATTGCCGACAACTGTCTCCATGCGCTCTCCAACCTGCTCAGCGAGAAGAAGTTCATTGGCGGCGATGCTCCTTGCGACGAGGACTGTGCCGTGTTCGGACAGCTCGCCTGGCTTATGTTCGCTATGCCGAAGAACCATTACCTGAACGCCAAGATTCGAGCGGATTATCCGAATCTGGTCGAGTACGTTGAACGCCTTAAGGGCATGTATTGGACCGACTGGGAGGACGCTACTTACAAAGAATAATAGTTGCTGCTTTAAGTTTAGAGGAGCATCACATCATTTAGCGAATTTACTCGCGACGTACATTGCGGTTAATTGCCCTACGGAAAATTCGCGCGTCTTCGACCGTTTAATAGGAGATAGTACTTCCATCCATGAGCAGGAGTACGTAAATGCATTTGTAGTACGCGTAGTATAGGGAGAGATCGGGCGGTGTGCTCATGGCATTCCGGGCTGGAAGGAAACAACATGCGACGCGATGCTTGGATTTAAGGCGGGCGGACACGATGCATTAGTGTCAGCGGCGGCACCGGCGGGTTCGTCGGCAGCGGGAAGAACTCCATGA
>JAAUYK010108218.1_pt1 | contig 11232 bp, 11 predicted proteins | sample 7278021 | NCBI WGS metagenome assembly JAAUYK01 (sample SAMN14350223, study PRJNA611818) | marine sediment metagenome | isolation source: surface marine sediment (1.8m) | place: French Polynesia: Moorea | collected 2018-08
GCCTGCCCCCGGCGCGCCGCCGCCGGAGCCGCTCTATTTGCGGGCGCCGGATACGACCAAGCCGGGAAAGCGGGCCCGGCCTTGATGGCGCCCGGCGACCCAGCGTTGAGTGTCGGCGGCGCGCCGGCGGCGCTCGCGGCGATCCATGCGGCCTGCTTTCCCGAAGAACCCTGGAGCGCCGAGGCCATCTCCACGCTCGCGGCGGGACCCGGCGTGTTCGCCTTGACCGCGAACGCCGGCGCCGCGGCGGCCGATCCGGCGGCGCTCGGCTTCGTGATGGTACGCTGCATCGCCGATGAATGTGAGATCCTAACCCTTTGCGTGCATCCAGGGCAGCGTCGGCAGGGTCTCGGCCGGGCACTCCTGCTGGCGGCCATGGCCAGGGCCCGCGCGCTCGGTGCCGAAAGGGTCCTGCTGGAAGTCGCGGAAGACAACGGGGCGGCGCGGGCGCTCTACGGCAGCCTCGGCTTCGTCGAGTTCTCACGGCGCCCGGACTACTATCAACGCGCGAACCGTGCCGACGTGACGGCCGTCGCCTTGACGTTCAGCTTCGCCTCCGGCTAGCGCCCGCCGCCCGGCTGTGGCGATAGCGCTATCGGGACTAAATCAGGCCAAGGGTTTTAGGGAACAGCAGAAAAAGTGCTCCTAATAGACAAACGATCCGGATGTTTCCCGACCTACGTTTATTAGTTGTTCTACACGGTTGCTTTAGGTTAACATAGTAACTATATTCTCAAGCAAGCAAACTAACGGGGTACGCACGGGCTATGTCGGACCAATCAAACTCCAGCGAGCTCTTATCTCTGACGACGAACATCGTTTCGGCGCACGTATCGAATCATTCCGTGCCGGTTGACGATCTTCCTCAGCTGATTCGGGACGTTTACCAAACGCTATCTACGGTTGGCGGCGTCACGGAGCGGGAGACCGAACGGCCGACCCCGGCAGTGCCGGTCAAGAAGTCCGTCACCCCCGACCACATCGTTTGCCTGGAAGATGGCAAGAAGCTCAAGATGTTGAAGCGCCATCTCAAAACGGCCTACAACATGACCCCCGAGGAGTATCGGGAGCGCTGGGGCCTCTCGCCCGACTATCCCATGGTGGCGCCGAACTACGCCAAGCAGCGGTCCAAGCTGGCCAAGCAGATCGGCCTCGGCACGCGGGCGCGCCGCCGCAGGGCCTAGCCCGCGCCGTCCCGCCCCCCGCTTGCTGCCGATAAGCCATTGTTCGGCGACATCGCAGATGCGATATTTCATGCTGATGGTTTGAGCCCGAGCCGCGGGAGCAGGCCGGCCCAATCGTTGGCAGGGTGATGGATTCTCGTATCGAGCAGCTGTGCGTCGAAAAGGGCCTCAAGATGACCGAACAGAGGCGGGTCATCGCGAAGGTTCTTTCCGAAGCGACGGATCATCCCGACGTCGAGCTCGTTTTCAAGCGTGCCTCCGCGGTCGATTCGCGGATCTCGATCGCAACGGTCTATCGGACCGTAAAGCTGTTCGAAGAAGCCAACATCCTCGAAAAGCACGATTTCGGTGACGGCAGGGCGCGTTACGAGGAACGCTCGGACGAACATCACGACCATCTCATCGACGTCAATTCGGGCGAGGTGATTGAGTTTCGCAACGACGAGATCGAGAAGCTCCAGCGCCTGGTCGCGAAGGAGCTCGGCTATCGTCTTGTCGGGCACCGGCTCGAGCTCTATGGCATCCAAGCCGACAGTGAGGCCGACGGTACCTCGCCGCGCCAGGACCGGCAGCGGGACTCCTGAAATTCCTAGGAACCGGTCACGTCATGCGTCATGCTTGCTGCGGCAATCCACGAAGACGCCGCGAGCCGAAGAGGCGGCCATGAAGACGTGACCCAAAGCGAAACCGCGCGTCCGGTCGATGTCAGGGCGCGGAACCTCCATATCCGGCTGGCCGAGTCCGCCGACGAGATCAAGGCGTCGCAGGGTCTGCGCTACCGGGTCTTCTGCGAGGAGATGACGGCCAAGCCGAGCGAAGAAATGGCCGCGCTGGAACGCGAGTTCGATAGCTTCGACGAGTTCTGCGACCATCTGCTCGTGCTCGACGAGACCCGCAACGGCGCGCAGGCCGTGGTCGGCACCTACCGCATGATGCGTCGCGAGGCGGCGGACCGCTTCGGCCGGTTCTACACCGCGGGAGAGTACGACATCTCGAACCTGGTGGCCCACGGCGGCGAGCTGCTGGAGGTCGGCCGGTCCTGTGTCGATGCCGGCTACCGTACCGGCGCGACGATGCACCTTCTGTGGCGGGGCATCGCGGCCTACGTGTTCCATTATGACATCGACATTCTGTTCGGCTGCGCCAGCCTGCCCGGCATCGAGCCTCGCGCGCTCGCCGTGCCGCTCGCCTTCATGCACCACTACCGCATGGCGCCGGCCCACCTGCGGCCGCGCGCGCTGCCGGAGCTCTACGTCGACATGGACTTCATGCCGCCGGATCAGATCGACGAGAAGGCGGCGCTCCAGGCCCTGCCGCCGCTGGTCAAGGGCTATCTGCGCCTCGGCGGCTTCGTCGGCGATGGCGCCGTCGTCGACGGCGAATTCGGCACCACCGACGTCTGCGTCCTGGTCAAGACCGACCGCGTGACGGAGAAGTACTACCGCCACTACGCGCGGGAGGAGAGCAGGGCCTGAAGGTCATGGCGAAGACCATTCCCTCCTCGCGGCTCGTCGCCCTGGTCCGTCTTACCCTGATGACCAGCTTCACCTTGCCGATGATGGCCCTGCAGACGCTGGCCCTGAGCCTGAAGCTCGGGCTCAGCCACAAGCTGCCCCGCTGGTACCACAAGCAGTGCTGCCGGATCCTCGGCATCGAGGTGGTGTGCAAGGGGGAGCCGTCGCACGAGCACCCGACCATCTACCTCGCCAATCACGTGTCCTACCTGGACATCACCGCCCTGGGGTCGCTGATCTACGGTTGCTTCATCGCCAAAGCGGAGGTGCGTTCCTGGCCCCTGTTCGGTTGGCTGGCGAGGATGCAGCGGACGGTTTTCGTCGAGCGCCGCCGGACCCGGACCGCCGACCACCGGGACGAGCTGCTCGACCGCATGGAGAGCGGCGACGACCTGATCCTGTTCCCCGAGGGGACCAGCGGCGACGGTAATCGGGTCAAGCCCTTCAAGAGCGCGCTCTTGTCCGTGGCCGAGTACAGGCCGCGCGGCCGTCCGGTTCGGGTCCAGTCGGTCTCGATCGCCTATACCAAGCTCGATGGCCTGCCGCTGGGCCGCTACCTGCGGCCGCTCTTCGCCTGGTATGGCGATATGGATCTGGCACCCCATCTATGGCAAATGGCGGGGATGGGGCGGCTGACGATCGAAATCCGCTTCCATCCGCCGGTTACGGTGGACGAATTGGGATGCAGGAAGGCCTTGAGCGATCACTGTCAGCGTCTTTCGGCTCTCGGCGTGGCCTCGGCCCTGACCGGGCGTCCGATGGTGGCCGGTGCCGCGCTGCCCGCGCCGGCAAGCTAGGAAACCGCTTTCCTTGCCAGATCTCTCGCACGAAGACCCGATGTCCAGACCACGAATAGACTCCGCGGCGCACGCCGGACAGGCCGCGGTACGCTCCTAACATGGCAAAGCAACTCTTTATCAAGACCTATGGTTGCCAAATGAACGTCTACGACTCGACGCGTATGGCGGATACCTTGGCCCCACTTGGCTATGCCGTGACCGACAGGCCCGAAGACGCCGATCTGGTGATCCTGAATACCTGCCATATCCGGGAGAAGGCCTCGGAGAAGGTCTTCTCCGAACTCGGCCGGCTGCGAAAGCTGAAGCAGGCCAAGGCGGCGAGCGGCGCCCCCATGCTGATCGGCGTCGCCGGCTGCGTCGCCCAGGCGGAAGGCGAGGAGATCGTGCGCCGCGCGCCTCAGGTGGACCTGGTGTTCGGCCCCCAGACCTATCATCGCCTGCCGGAGATGGTGCGCCGGGCGCTCGGCCCGGAAGCCGGCCGGCCGGTCCTCGATACCGAGTTCCCGACCGAATCCAAGTTCGATCACCTGCCGGAGGAGGCGGCGCCCCAGGGGGCCGCCGGATTCCTCTCGATCCAGGAGGGCTGCGACAAGTTCTGCACCTTCTGCGTGGTGCCCTACACCCGCGGCGCGGAGTTCTCGCGCTCGGCCGCCGAGATCGTCGCCGAGGCCGAGCGCATGGTCGCGGCCGGCACGGTCGAGATCACCCTGCTCGGCCAGAACGTCAACGCCTACCACGGCGAGGCCGAGACGGGCGCCGCCGCGACCTGGGGCCTCGGGCGCCTGATCCGGCGCCTGGCCCGGATCGAGGGCCTGCGCCGCCTGCGCTACACGACCTCCCACCCCGCGGATATGGACGCGGAGCTGATCGAGGCCCACGGCGCGGTGGCGGAGCTCATGCCCTATCTCCACCTTCCGGTCCAGTCGGGGTCCGACCGGATCCTCGCGGCGATGAACCGCCGCCACGGCGCCGAGGACTACCTCGACATCGTCGCCCGTCTGCGGCGCGCCCGGCCGGACCTGGCCCTGTCCTCCGACTTCATCGTCGGCTTCCCGGGCGAGACCGACCAGGACTTCGCCCAGACGCTGCGCCTGGTTACCGAGGTCGGCTTCGCCCAGGCCTACTCCTTCAAATACTCGCCGCGGCCCGGCACGCCGGCTGCCGGCCAGCCCGATCAGGTGCCAGAAACGGTCAAGGACGAGCGTCTCGCCATGCTGCAGACCCTCCTGAACGAGCAGCAGCAGGCCTTCAACCGCGCCAGCGTCGGCCGGGTCGTCGAGGTCCTGTTCGAACGCGCCGGCCGCGGCCCCGACCAGCTGGTCGGGCGCAGTCCCCATATGCAGGCGGTCCACGCCGCCGCGCCCCGGGCGCTCCTGGGCCGGCTGGTGCCGGTCGAGATCGAGGCGGGGCATGCCAACAGCCTGGCCGGGCGGGTCGTCGATGGGCGCGCCGCCGCGTCGAGCGGCGGGCGCCCGGACAGCGCGCTCGCCGACGCACAGGGCGGGATCGCCGCGGGAGCCGGCCGATGAGCGTTTCCCAGACCGCCGATCAGCCGGAGATCCTGCAGTTCGAGGACAACAGCGTGTTGCCCATGCTGTTCGGCGAGCACGACCAGAACCTAGCGAGAATCGAGCGGCAGCTCGGGGTCTCGCTCGCCTGCCGCGGCAATCAGGTGGCGATCAGCGGGCCGCCTGACGCGGTGCGCAACGCGCGGACCGCCCTGACGGCGCTCTACGACCGCCTGCTCAAGGGCCTCGGTGTCGGCGACGGCGAGGTCGACGCCGTGGTTCGGCTGGCCCAGAGCGAGGCCGATCCCGACCGCGGCGCGGCGGCCGACGCGATCCACGCCGAGCATCTGACGATCCGGACCCGACGGCGCCACATCTCGCCGCGCTCCGCCGGCCAGGCGGCCTACATCGATGCCCTGATGCGCCACGAGCTGGTCTTCGGCCTCGGGCCCGCCGGCACCGGCAAGACCTACCTGGCGGTCGCCATGGCGGTATCGCTGCTGATGTCCGGCCAGGTCGACCGGCTGATCGTGTCGCGGCCCGCGGTCGAGGCGGGAGAGCGGCTCGGCTTTCTGCCGGGGGATCTGCGCGACAAGGTCGACCCCTACCTGCGCCCGCTCTACGACGCGCTCTACGACATGCTGCCGGCCGACCAGGTCATGAACCGCCTGTCCAGCGGCGAGATCGAGGTCGCACCGCTCGCCTTCATGCGCGGGCGCACGCTCAGCAATGCCTTCGTCATCCTCGACGAGGCGCAGAACACCACACCGGTCCAGATGAAGATGTTCCTGACCCGCTTCGGCGAGAACAGCAGGATGGCGATCACCGGGGACCTGTCCCAGATCGATCTGCCCCAGGGCCAGCCGTCCGGGCTGCGTGACGCCGTCGACCTGTTGGGAGACCTGGACGAGGTGGCTTTTGTTCGCTTCACCGATGCGGACGTGGTGCGCCACGCCTTGGTCACGCGGATCGTACGGGCCTACGATGCGCGGGACCGGCAGCGCGGCGACAAGGGGCGATGAGGGCGAGACGACGGTCTCTCAACAGGGCATGAGCGAAGAACCTCCAAGTACCGGCTTGAAGCTCTGGGTCCTCGCCGAGGACCCGCGGTGGCGGTCAGACCTGCCCGAGGCGGAAGCCGTGGCGCGGCGTGCCGCCGAAGCGGCGTGGCGCGCTGCTCGGCCGTCCGACGGCGAAGTGACGCCCAGCGAGGTCTCGGTCGTCCTTGCCGACGACGCCACGGCGGCTGCGCTGAACCGGCGCTACCGGGGCCGGTCCGGCCCGACCAACGTGCTGTCCTTCGGCGATCTCGACGGGCCCGGCGATCCCGGGACCGGTCCCCGTCTGCTGGGCGACGTGGTGCTCGCGCGGGAGACGATCGCCGCCGAGGCGGCCGTCCAGGGCAAGAGGCCGGCGGATCATCTCGCCCACTTGGTGGTTCACGGCCTGCTCCACCTGCTCGGCCACGACCACCAGACGGCCGGAGAAGCGGCCGCGATGGAAGACCTCGAACGCCGGATCCTGGCCGGGCTGGGCGTTACGGACCCCTATCGGGACGACGCCGGCCCGCCGGACGCCGTGCCGGCGAAGGCGGCGCCATGACCAGCTATTCCGGCAACGCCAAACTGGGCCGCAACGGCCAGAACGACAGGTCGCTCGTCGGCCTCTGGCAGTGGCTGCGCGGCCTGTTCCGGCCGCGCAACGGCGACGCCCTGCGCGAGACCATCGAGGAAATCATCGAGGAGATCGGCGAGACCGAGGTGGAGGACACCGAGGGCCCGCCGATCAGCGACGACGAGCGGGTCATGCTCGCCAACCTCCTCAAGCAGCGCCACTCCACGGCCTACGACGTCATGGTGCCGCGCGCCGACATCGTCTCGGTCGACGCCGAGACGAGCCTGGACGAACTGCTCGACGTCATGAGCAAGGCCGGGCACTCGCGCCTGCCGGTCTACCGGGGGACGCTCGACGATGTCCTCGGCCTGGTCCACATCAAGGACGTCCTGCCGTGCGCGACCGCGCCCGAGGACTTCGATCTGGCCGCGATCATGCGCAAGGTTCTCATCATCGCGCCCTCCATGCGGGTGCTCGACCTTCTGCTCGAGATGCGTCAATCGCGCACCCACATGGCCCTGGTGGTCGACGAATTCGGCGGAATCGACGGCCTGATCACCATCGAGGATCTGGTCGAGGAGATCATCGGCGAAATCGAGGACGAGCACGACGTGGTCGACGGGCCGAAACTGGTGTTCCGGGCGGACGGGTCGATGATCGCCGACGCCCGCGCCATGGTCGAGGAGTTCGAGGAGGTGGTCGGCCCGGTGCTGTCGGACGGGGAGCGGGAAGAGGATATCGACACCCTGGGCGGCCTGGTCTTCTCCTTGGCCGGCCGGGTTCCGGCCCGAGGCGAGCTGCTGGTGCACGAACCTTCGGGCGTCTCTTTCGAAGTGCTGCAGGCCGACCCGCGACGCATCAAGCGGCTGCGCGTTCGCAACCTTCCGGGAGGGATGATCGAACGTGGCCATCGCCCTGCAGACTGATCCGGCGGCGCCCGCGCTCAAGCTGGCCCGCCGACTGGCCGGCCTCGGCGCTTGGCCGCGCCTCGCGCTGGCCGTCGTCCTGGGCCTCATGGCGAGCACCGCCCTGCCGCCGCTGCATTTCGTCATTCTGCTGGTGCCGGCCTTTACCGGCCTGCTGTGGCTGCTGTCCGGCGTGGGCAGCACGCGGGCCGCGTTCGGCCTCGGCTGGGCCTTCGGCGTCGGCTACTTCCTGGCTGGCCTCTATTGGGTCGGCATCGCCTTCTTCGTCGATGCCGAGCGTTTCGCGCTGCTCATGCCGCTGGCGGTCGGCCTGCTGGCCGGCGGGATGGCGCTCTTTCCGGGCGTCGCGGTGGCGCTGGCCTGGCGCCTGCCGGGTCCCCGCTACGGCCGCTGGCTGACGCTGGCCGCGGCCTGGCTGGCCGCCGAATGGGTACGGTCCTGGTTCCTGACCGGCTTCCCCTGGAACCTCATCGGGTCGGTCTGGGTCTTTTCCGATGCCCTGCTGCAGAGCGCCGCTCTGGCCGGCGTCTGGGGACTTTCCCTGGTCACCGTGGCCGCCGCCGGGGCGCCGGCCACCTTGGGCATGGCCGGGGCGGGCCCGTGGGCGCGCTGGGCGCCGAGCGCGGCGATGGCGGGCCTGCTGATCCTGCTCTGGGCCGCCGGCGCCTGGCGACTCGATTCGGCACCGGCGCCCGGCACCGACGGGGTCGAAGGCGTCCGGCTGCGCCTGGTTCAGCCGAGCATCGAGCAATCGCTCAAGTGGGATCCCGAGCTTCGGCTGCGCAACCTTGTCGACCAGGTGAAGCTGTCCCGGCGGCCCGGCGCGGAACCGGTCACCCACGTGATCTGGTCCGAGACCGCCGTGACCTATTCCCTCGAGCAGGAACCCATCCTGCGCCGCGATCTCGCCGCGGTCATTCCGCCGGGCGGCCTGCTCCTCACCGGTGCCATCAGGACCTCCTACACGAACGGCCAAAGGCAGGTCTGGAACTCCTTCCATGCGCTCGACGGCGCCGGTGCGATCCGCGGCACCTTCGACAAGTTCCACCTCGTGCCCTTCGGCGAGTACGCGCCGCTCAAGGAATGGCTGCCGATGGACAAGCTCACCCCCGGCACCACCGACTTCAACGCCGGTCCGGGTCCGCTGACGCTGGACTTGCCGGGCTTGCCGCCGGTCGGCCCGCTGATCTGCTACGAGGTGATCTTCCCCGGCGCGGTGGTCCAGGCGGGCCGGCGGCCGGGGTGGCTCCTCAACCTGACCAACGACGCCTGGTTCGGCACCAGCTCCGGGCCGCACCAGCACCTGGCGGCCGCCCGCCTGCGGGCGGTCGAGGAGGGCCTGCCGATCGTCCGCGTGGCCAACTCCGGCATTTCCGCCGTCATCGACGGCTACGGCCGCCTGCTCGATAGCGCCGGCCTGCAGGAGGTCCGCCTGCTCGATTCCCCCCTGCCGAAGGCGCTCGAACCGACGCCCTTCGCTCAAATCGGCAACGCCGCTATCGCGCTCCTGCTGATCGCGGCCCTGGCGCTGGCCCTCGGTTTAAAGTGGCGCGAAGCGCGATAATACTCCCTCTTACCGAGTTCATAGAACCTTCATAAGGGTTCACAATCAGACACATACTATGGTATGCGTTATTTGCATCATGATCGGGGGTGGATGCTGAGATTTCAAAAAGGAGATTACCGTATGACCCGGGGTGGGGATAAAGACTCCAGCCGCGGCGACGGCGTGCCCAATCCAATCGACGTTCACGTCGGCGGTCGGGTGAAACTCCGTCGGACCTTGTTGGGGATGAGCCAGGAAAAACTCGGGGAGGCCATCGGCCTTACGTTTCAGCAGATTCAGAAATACGAACGGGGCTCGAACAGGATTGGCGCGAGCCGGTTGTTCGACCTGTCGCGCGTCTTGGACGTGCCGGTCGGCTTCTTCTTCGACGATATGTCGGAGGACGTCGCCGCCGCCTCGCCCGGCCAGGTGCGGGGCAAGTCGGACGTCGAGCCGCTGAACGAGCCCAGCCCCATGGCCCGGCGGGAAACGCTGGAGCTGGTGCGGGCCTATTACAAGATTCAGGATCCCCAGGTCCGCAAACGGCTGTTCGAAATGGTCAAGGCGCTCGGCCTGGGCCCTTACGAAAAGGCCGGCTGACGCGGCACCGCGGCGGTGTTTCTGCTTGACGAAAAAATTGCACTGGCGGCAAAGTGCCGCCGGCCGCGGCGGCTCTGATGCCGGCCGCCCGCCGCAACGACGGCAATTCAGCCACCAGATAGGACCTGCGCGATGACCGCAAGGTCACGACGCACGCCCGGGAGAACCTGATTTGAAACAGAGGCGATATCTCTTCACCAGCGAATCCGTGTCGGAAGGTCACCCCGATAAGGTTTGCGACCGAATCTCCGACACGGTGGTCGACCTGTTTCTGTCCCAGGACCCTCTCTCGCGTGTGGCGGTCGAGACCCTGGCCACCACCAACCGGATCGTTCTCGGCGGCGAGGTCCGCGGACCGGCGACGGTAACCGCTGATCTGATCGAGGAGGCGGCGCGTCAGGCGATCAAGGACATCGGCTACGAACAAGACGGATTCCACTGGCAGTCGGCGAAGGTCGAGAACTTCATCCACGAGCAGTCGGCGGATATCGCCCAGGGCGTGGACGCCGCCGGCAACAAGGACGAGGGCGCCGGCGACCAGGGCATCATGTTCGGCTACGCCTGCCGCGAGACCGACGAGCTCATGCCCGCGGCGATCCACTTGTCCCACAAGATCCTCCGGCTGCTCGCCGAAGCGCGCCACTCGGGCGACGCGCCGGGCCTCGGGCCAGACGCCAAGAGCCAGGTCACTCTCGAGTACGAAGACGGCAGGCCGATCCGCGCCACCTCTATCGTCGTCTCGACGCAGCACGCCGAGGAACTCGACCAGGACGCGGTGCGCGAGGTCGTCCGTCCCTACGTCCTCCAGGCCCTGCCCGAAGGCTGGATGTGCGACGACAGCGAGTTCTACGTCAATCCGACCGGCCGCTTCGTGATCGGCGGCCCGGACAGCGATTGCGGGCTGACCGGGCGCAAGATCATCGTCGATACCTATGGCGGCGCCGCGCCCCACGGCGGCGGCGCCTTCTCCGGCAAGGATCCCACCAAGGTCGACCGCTCCGCCGCCTATGCGGCCCGCTATCTGGCCAAGAACGTGGTGGCGGCAGAGTTGGCTGAGCGCTGCACCATCCAGCTGTCCTACGCGATCGGCGTTTCCAAGCCGCTGTCGGTCTATGTCGACGGGCACGGAACGGCAACGGTCGACGAAGGCAAACTCTCCCAGACCCTGCAGCAGCTGATGGACCTCTCGCCGCGGGGAATTCGCGAGCACCTGGGTCTGTCGCGGCCGATCTACGCCCGCACCTCGGCCTACGGCCACTTCGGCCGGGCGCCGGATCCCGACGGCGGCTTCTCTTGGGAGCGGACCGACCTGGTGGATCCGCTGCGGGTGGCCTTCGGCGCCTAGGACCGACCAGGGCGCCCGTCGCTGAGCAAACCGGGACTGCAGGTGTCACCGGAACGGCGCAATATCTATGGAAGGCGCCAGGGCCGGCCGTTGCGGGCGGCGCGTCGAGACTTGCTCGAAGCACGCCTGCCGGCGCTTGAGATCAGCTTGCCGGAAGGGCCCGAGCAGTTGCGGCCCGAGGATCTCTTCGACCCC
>JAAUYK010050637.1_pt1 | contig 11230 bp, 5 predicted proteins | sample 7278021 | NCBI WGS metagenome assembly JAAUYK01 (sample SAMN14350223, study PRJNA611818) | marine sediment metagenome | isolation source: surface marine sediment (1.8m) | place: French Polynesia: Moorea | collected 2018-08
CCTTTTCTTTGTAACCTGTACATATACGGACTAGTATGCAAAAGAGCTTAAAATGCTAATGAAATCCAACTCGTAGCCCGGCTGTGATAAGAGGTCTGGACTGGAACATAAGCGCGCGTGTCTAGAGCACGTCGCGAATATGCAGCTGGCCCCTGTAACTTTTTTTCGTTATAAATGCCTTTGATTAAAACGTTTCAATTGTTGACGAGGAGAGAGCGATCGAGGAAGCAAGACTGATTGAGAGTGAGAGCCACACTATTTACCAGAGTGCATTTCATACTCCCGTACTTCGACGGACATTCCACAATCTATTAGTAAGCGGGCTGGAAAAACTAGCTCTGTGAGCACGCATCTGCTAAGCCCCCGAAACCGCACTGGCCGGCCCCCGTTCGCCCGCGTCTTATCAGCTCCCCGCCAAATCATATGACAGCCGAGAGAGAGCAAGCAAACGATCGAATATTGTTGACGAAGAGACACACAATAATTGAGTATTTTTGTACCAAATACGTAGAGCGACTAATCGATGCATTTGTACGTTTTAGCCGTCGTGAAGCCACTATCGGAAATAAATCCTGTTAATTGCAACCGACCGGCATCGGCCTGTCTTTCCTGTTTGCAGATCGATGCAAGGTTCGTCCGCTCGGGTGTAAATTAGTCAGCCCCAAAGTCGGCGGCGGCCGTCTGACGGACAGAGTGCGCGATGCCAGAAATCCATTAGAAGGCGGGCAGTCAGTCAGTCGGTGGTTGAAGGTGATGGCGTTGGCGGCACCCTTGACAGAGCTAATGACCCGACGCCGATGCGACCGGGCGGGCGGGCGGGCGGGCGAGGGAAGGAAGGAATTAAAAAAGTTATGGTCTCCGCGAGAGGATCTTCCTCCTTCGTGTGTGGGATTTGAAGGACATAAACGGAATCAGTGGAGAAACTACGTTTTTCCATGAAAAGGACGAAATTTTAGGCAAGATGTATCACCGTCGGCTGTCTGGGGTTAACAATGGATTGGAGCTAGCTGGGGCTAGAGAGAGAGTATCTTAACCACACGTCCGCGTCCGTTCGCGTCCGCAGCGTCGACCTTGCGAATGGAAATGCGTTAAATCTGCGCCAACCACACATCGCTTGACCCAGGGTTGCCGTTATTAACAGTCTGTGCATAATTTTAATTTTCTACAATCCCATCTGCGAGTGAGTAATATGCTCATGTCGAGCGAGACTCTATTTCGAGGCATGAGCCGGCGCGCGCGGCGCGGCTGCAACAACAAGCGTCTCTTTAAAGCCGCACGATCCATCCATCCTCCCAGACAGCTATAGCATCGGCCACTGATTGAGCCGACATGAATAAGGTTTTAGTGTTAGGAAGAACATTGCATTGTAGTAATTATATATAAGTAATAAGTAATTAATGCGAATAACGCTCCCAGCTGTGTTTCATTCTCGACGTCGTCGGCCCCTCGTTCCACCTCATTGTCGGGGAGTGTAATAAAAGCTATGTAGGAGTTGTACGTACGTAAGCGCGGACCTGTAGCCGGCCGGCATGGGCAGGCAGGGGTTGGATGTATAGCGTAAGGAGTGAGTGGAGAAGGAGGTACTTGGGATTGAGCACCGGCCGAGCAGCTCGATCTCGCTGAGGAGGCAGGTAGTGACGGCGACGGCGACGACGCGGCTGGCCGGATATGTCAGAGCAGCGCCGTCCGACCGACCGACGGACAGGTATAAGAACGAACGGGCTGAAGCTGCATGGAATGAGCAGCAAGAAGGGAGAGAGGAAGGAGGAGGAGGAGGCACTCGAGAATTTGTCATGCGGTGCGGTTTCCGTCCCGAGACGGGGTTAATGCTCCATTACGCACGAAATGCGGCCGCGATTCGCCGACTTGAACGCGAAAGTTGGCAGCAGTGAGTGAAAAGGGCCCTCGCCCCGCACCATTCCGGCCGGCCGTCCGCGTGTCCGTAGGTCCGGCCTGCCTACCTGCCGGCGGCGTTCGCCCCGAGCAGATGCTCAATAAATGAAGGAAGGAAACCGCGAGCGAGCGCACTTCGCGACGGACCGACGGACGGACGGACACTGGCATGGGGGCGGACACGAAGCGAACGTGGCAAAAAATGCGCCTTTATGGCACATCTTCCTCTCTCTACCTCGTTCGGGCAACAATGACGCCCGCGCGCGAATTTGCATCGCTTCCCCGTACATGCAAGACGCCCCCGTGACTTTTTCCTTGGCCCTTACTCTGCCAGCAAGCCGCACCTGTTTGTATATCTGGAGCCAGAAGCCGCAGTTAGTCTCCCTCCGATCGTCTCATTTCTCTAAGGCATTCGGACGGACGGACATGGGCCGGTCCACTGGCTATACATCCTCTCCTCCCTGCGCACTTACGCCCTTTTGACAGAGCTAGGGAGCTTCTATAGCTATAGCTCGTCGCGGTGCGTCTTTTGCATGGCATTCTCCTCCAACCTGAGTCCGGCCGTCCGGCGACGGACGCGGACGGAGGAACGGAGGGAGGGAGGCACGTTTGACTGGCAGGCTGGCTGGCTGGCTATCTTGCTCGTTCCGTCCCTCCCTCCCTCCCTCCCTATACCTCTCCTTCCCTCCCCCTCTCTCGCATGTTCGTCGTATAGTAATACGTGTGCGCGTGTAGTTCCATCCATCCTTCCATCCACCTCTTGCTCTTTTCTCTCCCCGTGTGCCATTGCTGCGGCCGGGCGCCCTACCTCTGCCTGATGGAGCGAGCGAGCGAGCGGCGGCGGCGCGGTTGGGCCGCCGATGCCGCCGCCGGGTAGACTCAGGTAGGTGGCGAGCGACCGCACTCACTCCCTCAGCCAGCCAGCAGCTCAGGCAGCTCAAAAAGTTGAAAGTGAAGTGAGGGAACTCGAGCAGACGGTCGGACAGACAGACAGGCTAGAGAGCGAGCGAACGAACGAGCGGCGATGGACGTGCGGCTATAGCTGGCGACATTAGTATATGCTATCTTTGTGGGAGTGTGTGTGAGTGAGTATAGTACTGCAGTATATAGTCGAAGATACGAAGAAAAGAATGTGCGATGGAGGCGGAGGAGGATAAGGATCGAGTTGGCCGCTGCGAAAGGGACGACTTGAAGTGAACATGGTCAGCAGGTGGCGGTGGCGGCCGCCGAGGCTGCTGCCGATGCTGCCGCTGCTGCTGCTGCTCGCGGCAGTTTGTTCGGCCTTCAACCTGGAGCCTCGTATCGCGATCGTGAAGCGCGGCGACGCCGACAGCTACTTCGGCTTCAGCGTCTCCCAGCACCAGGTCGTCTCCCGCGACCGCCTCGAGTCGCTCCTGCTGGTCGGCGCGCCGCTCGCCTCCTCGCCGGCCGACGGCGACACGCAGCCCGGCGTTGTCTACCGGTGTCCGCTGACGGCGCAGGAGTCGGACTGCTCGCCCGTCGACACCATGCCGAGGTCGGGGAGCTCGAAGAAGTATCGCGGCGGCGGCAGCAAGGCCAAGAACCGGCGGAAAGCGCTGGAGGAATCGGACGGCCAGTGGCTTGGGACAGTCGTGCAATCTCAGGGAACGGGTAAGAAAGCTTGAAACGAGTAGGGCTTAACTGCTTTTGTCCAGTTGACAATTCCAATCGGAATGATGCTCAAGAAATTTCCTGTATATGTACTAGTTGTAAAAGTGGTTAGCCGTTTATTCGAGCATCTTTGCTACTATAAATTTCAACTTGGCGTTTTGTGTCCCAACTTGTAACAACCAGGCTCTGGCTAAATTGTTTTATGATCACAAACCCATAAAAGTGGGCTAGCAACCTAGTACCACTACCTCCTACCTGTCCTGTCCGTCCGCCTCTCGAAAATCTCCCATCCCGTCCGATCGGGCAGCTAGGCAGCAGCGATACATAAGAGATATGTCTGGAGGCGCCGTTGGCCGGCCGGTCTGTAAGGCGGCTCTAATCGTATCGACAGATGGTAAATTCCATCGCCTGGGCGTTGATTAAGCCAGACCCCCACCAACAGACAGACAGACCCTGCAATTCTCACCCGGCCAGAGGAAAATTGATTTAAGTCCGTCCGTTTATATTCCAGGCAAGCAAGTGATCGTGTGCGCGCACCGCTACGTGCAGCGGGTGAGCGCCGAGCAGCGCTGGGGCCACGGAAAGTGCTACACGCTTAGCCAGAGCCTCAAGCACTCGGCCACGTGGGACCCCTGCGAGGGGAGAAAGAAGAACAGGTAAGCGATCGAGCATATATCCAGATGTCCCTCTTGTTCCATCTATCTGCAACGCAAATCCCTTTTCTTGGAACCGCGTCGATCGTCGTCTCGCCCACGCGCCATGTGTTGCCAGCCGCCGCTGCCTCAAATGAATCACGCAACAGCGGGGAGCTTAATGAGAAGCGCGTTCGTATCTCTATCCTGAGTGCTGACCGCGACCGATTGGCCCGAGCGTTTTGGGCACGGCACCGGTTTTTATACGTACGTACATGGGGCTCTTTTTTGCACCCATTAGCAATGCCGCTCGCTTTAGCACTGAATTCTCATGCGTGTCGTCTCTAGCTCTCGCTGGCGATTCGCTCGAGGCTATTCGCCGCCCCAACTCAACTGGTAGGGCGAGTTTTTTCTCTCTCCCCTTTCCTCTCTCTCTCTCTTTCCCCCGGCCGCGAGCGAGCAAGGTGTGGCACGACACGACGACGACTATGATGAAGCGTTGGGCTGGGACCGAAATGACAATGCCTCTTTAAACTGAACGTGTTGAGAGCGTCACGCGATGGATGCATAATACTCGAGTATGGTTACGTGCGCATAGTATGTTCGTGCACTGGAGACATTCTAATTCCAAAGTGCAAATCTCCGTCGCCGCTGCCCGGTCCCCTATCTGGAAAAAAGTGCCCGTGTCGAATCCGGAGCAGATGCAAATTGCGATACTCGTATGTCGAGCCCAGAGCACACGCGATACGACGCGTCCGTCCGCTGAGATCGAGTTAATTTAAAACTTGACTTTGTAGGGCTCACGAGGAGTGGGGCTACTGCCAGGCGGGGACTAGCGCACTGCTGACGGAAGACAACTTCGCCCTGATCGGCAGCCCCGGGCCCTTCACCTGGCGCGGCACTGTGTTCGCCGTCAGCGTCGAGGAGGACTTCCTGTTCAGGGACAAGACCCACTACCACACGCCGGTGAAGGAGGGAGACGCTCCCGTAGACAAATACTCTTATCTAGGTAAGTCTGTGCAGCACTGGAATATATGGACTAAGCGGGGGTTGGAAACTCGCTACCGATGTTTGCCCTTTTGAGCAAATGGACGCAATGGTCGATCGTTCGGCCGATTGCCCACTTCGGTGTGCAAACAAAACAGGACTTTATCATGTACGCATATAATTGCAGGAATGAGTCTCTCGGCGGGCAATTTCCTGCCTCCCGAGGAGACCTGCGCCGGCGGCGGCTCCGGGTCGGCTCACTCGGCGTACGCGACGGGCGCGCCGAGGGCAGGCGGCACCGGCCGCGTCCTCATTTTCGTGCGTTGCGACAGCTCCGAGGTGATGCGGGTGCAGCGCGTCCTCCACGGTGACAACTTCGCCTCCAGCTTCGGCTACTCGCTCGCGGCCGCCGATGTTGATGGCGACGGCAGGAAGGACCTGTTTGTCGGGGCGCCCTTCTACCACAGAAAGGGTGTTGGTGGCGCCGTCTATTTCTACAGGAACGGCGATGCCGGCGTGGGCCGAGACGACGAGAGAAAGCTTCTCACCGGCACGTCGGAGTCCAGGTTCGGGTTCGCGCTGGCCAGCGGCGGCGACATTAACAACGACGGGCTTGAAGATCTTCTGGTCGGGGCGCCATACGACACCGACGGGGGCAAAGTCTACGTCTACATGGGCAAGAGGGATGTAGGCATATCCACAGAGAAGGCGGACCAGGTCATCTCCGGGTCGGACATCCCCAGCCCGCCGTACCACCGTCAGGTCCCCGCCCTCCGCACCTTCGGCTACTCTCTCTCCGGAGGCATCGACATGGACATGAACAACCACAGCGACATCGCGGTGGGTGCCTTCGAGAGCGACGCCGCCGTCGTCATCCGCAGCCGCCCCGTGATCGACATCGTTACGTGGTTCGGGAAGCACCCGCACCGGATCAACCCCGACCTGCAGGGATGCGAGTCGGACCTGCTCTCCACCGAGGTCTGCTTCGTCGTCGAGTCCTGCTTCCTCATCAAGAACTTTCCATCCAACATCGAGACGACCTACATCCGCTACGCGCTCGAGGCCGAGGCTTTCCCGGGCGGCAGGAGGCCCGTGTCGAGGGTCCGGTTCGGCGACCGCTACAGCAACTCGTCTCACTACCGAGAGAACATCGTGCCGATCCAGCGCAACAGCCTCACCGGGTGCTTCCTCGAGACCGGCTACCTTAAGGAGGGCACCGCCGACCTAACCACGCCCATCACCTTCCTGCTCAGCTTGTCTCTCGAGCAGGACGAGCCCAGGCCCCTCGGCAACAAGGACATCGTGCCCAACATCAACCAATACCCGATCCTGAACCAGCAGGAGGCCAGAAGGGAGCTCACGATCCCCTTCCAGAAGTCCTGCGGCGGCGACGAGCTCTGCAACTCCAACCTGGCTGCCGAGCTGGAAGTGGCCTCCGCCGACAGATCTGCCGGCGAGCTCGAGATCCAAGACAGGCAGGAAGTGGTGTTGCGCATCAGGGTGAAGAACACGGGGGAGCCTGCGTACGCCGCCGTCCTCACGCTGCACATCGACGCCTCCTTCACGTATGTCGGGCGGTCGGACAACCAGACCGACATTAACTGCCAGCTGGTGGACCAGACGAGCGGAGACCAGCCGCACGACTTGGCCAGCGCCCGGAAGAAGTATGCCGGTAGGGAGGAGTCAACGAATCCGCCGGGATCGCTCATCAAGTGCAACTTGGGCAACCCCTACAACGGAATGCGGTCGGATGAGCTGGTATTCAGAGTGGTGCCAACGTCGTCAGGTAATTAATATCTGGGAACAAAGGCATTTCCGGTTCGCAACTTTGCTCATTTGTCACGCAACCTCTGACATTTTTTCCAGGAAATATTGCGCCGAATGTTAACTTCCGTACGACTCTCACGACGACTTCGGAGGACGTGAACCCATCGCCAAACTCCACTGTGGCCCTGAAGGTGGTGAAGCGGGCCGAAGTCTCCATCCGGTCTTCCATCCAGCCGACGAGCATCTGGTACGGCGGCCAGCTGCTCGGCGAATCCGCCATGAAGGTCATGTCCGACATCGGCTCTAAGGTGAGCCACACCTTCCAGATCACGAACGACGGGCCCTGGCACGTGGAGCAGGCCGAGGTGCTCATCGACTGGCCCTACCAGCTGTCCGTGCCGGGCAGGGACGCCAATGATCCCGGCAAGTGGCTACTCTACATGTCCGAGCCGCCGGAGGTGTCGCCCAAGGGGCTCGGCAGCTGCTTCCTCAACCCGAGAATGGTCAACCATTTGGGACTGAGGGACTCTGCGGGTCGAGGCGGTGGATACCCCGACGATCCAACCCTCAGCAAGCGCAGGAAGAAGAGGCGAGAGGCGGAGAGCCGACCGCCCACCATGGGGGATTTTTATTACTCCGAATCTGTGTTCTCGGCGTCGCCGGCTGACGACGTCGCCGTACCGTCGTCAAACGAGGTGCCGCCGTCCGCGGCCCGGCTGCACTGCCGCGACGACAGGACAAAATGCCAAGTGATCAACTGCCGCCTGTGGCAGCTCCGCGCCAACGAGAGCGCCGTCATCAGGATCCGGTCGAGGATCTGGAACTCCACTCTGGTGGACGAGTTCCTTTACGGCGGCCACGCCGGGGCGGGCGCCGTCGCCATAGAGACCAATGCAAGGGTCGTGCTCAGCCCCGACATGGCCGAGCACCAGGATGCCGACAACGACGTCACCGTGGTCAGCCTCGTCGGCTACCCGTCGCCTGGGCAGCTCGGCGGCGCTGCGGACGTGCCCACCTGGGTCATCCTCGTGGCCGTCGCGGTCGGCCTGCTCGTCGTCGGCGTGATCGCCGTCGTCCTACAGAAGATCGGCTTCTTCAAACGGAAGCGGGTGGACGACGCCGGCGGCGGGATGGGCGACGACGACGCGACTGCGGCGCTGCACCGCGACCTCCTGATCTCAGCCAAGGTGCAGCCGTCGTCGGCAACGTCGGCAGCAGCGGCGGCGGCCGCGGCGGCCGCCAGTCGGAACAGGCGGAGGAGCAAAACGGACGAGTATATTTCGTGAGTGAGGTGAACTAGAGGAATCTAATTTTTTTAGCAACTCAAGTGCCAATTTTCAAGTTACTACGAATTTCACGTATAGAGAGAAAGGAAAATGCTAATAATAAAGTCAGACGCCACAACGAACGCGCGCGAGAGATCCGAGACTTTAATTCTGTCCTCGTTGGCGGCCGGAAATGATGTTATTCTTGGGCGAGGCCGCAGTTTTTATTGGAAAGGGATCTAGCAGAGGTTTATTAAACCAATTCATTCAGCTTGCACGAAAGAAGCGGAATTTGGGCGGCTAACAAGGCGCCCGGGCTAACAAAAAAACGCGCCCGAGCATGGGTATTCTAGACGTGATCTCCAATTATAAGAGCTATAGACTGCCACCATTTGTTAAATTGTGCCTACGGAGGGACGGACGGGCGGGACGGTCCCGTCCTGAATAAATAGTGTAGTGACATAGTAGTGTAGTATGTACGCAGTAAAAGTGGAGAGGAGAGGGCGGGGGAAATTAGAAGAGGAAGGGGAACCGTCCTCTCAGCGCTCCGAGGAACCCGCTGCTCGATCCTCCCTGAGGGTTGCCCCTGGGGGGCCTCCTCGGTCCTGGCCTCCCGGGCGGACCCGGCTTCCTCGGGGGTCCCCTGGGGGGCTGGGGCGGGGGCGGCCTGCGCACGATGGGCTGCACCTCGTTCAGCCTGATGGACTCGAGCTCGACCTTGCGCTCGCTCTCCTTCACCTTCTCCCGCACGTCCTTGCCGTTCTGCGTCTCGACCAGGTTCATCAGCTGGTCGGAGTCCTCGCAGACGATCACCGACCTGTAGTGGCAGGCGACGTCGTGCCAGGCGATGCCGTCGCGGTAGTGGTTGTTCATCGCCGCAAGGCAGGCCTCGTCGTGGTACTCCTGGAGGCCCTCGATCGTCACGCCGATGTCGAACTCGGTCTCGATGGGACCCTCCTTCAGCCCCTCGTAGTTGTCGGGCTGGGGCACGTGGTTCCTGGACGAAACAATATTGGTTGGGTTTATTATTCATTCGACCCTCGATCAAACTCCTTGGTGCACTTACTCTCCGACGGGGCTCCAGAAGGTCTCCGGGTGCCTGGCGTTGGTCGGAGGGATCCTGGTGTTGGCGGCTCCGGCCCAGAACCATCCGTTGACGTTGATCGGCTGCAGGTGCTCGGCGTCGCAGCCCTTGCCCTTAAAGTTGCACTTCCTGCCGGACGTGTGAATGGAGCTAACGTTATCTGGAACGAATAAGGGATAATTAGCTAGCTGCAATGCATTAAGGCGCGCAAAATTCGCAAAAAAAGGAGTACCGTTCGCTCGATCGTTCGCGGCCGGCGCCGAAACTGCTAATCACCGCCCCCGCTAGCCTAGCTACCCGCTCCAGTACTGGCGCAGCATGCAAGCTAATAAGACTTTCAGGAAATGACGCATTGCGATATACGCGCTTCATGTGCCGGACGGCTCTTTTGAAATTATACACGCTGTAACCGTTCAGCGTAAACTTGACAGCATGTTGAGTGGCGGTCAAATCACGTACGCAAGCATGGCTGACGGGACGGACGGACGGACGCGGACGCCGGCTTGTGCAATATTTGTTATCGTAAAATTGATTTAGCTATAGCTAGCTAGGTAGGCAGAAAAAAGGTTGTTGAGGTTATGTGGCTGGCTGGCTGCCTGCCTGTCTCCTCGACAATGTGTTTTCTCTGCGTGAGTGCGCCATGAAGTGAGTGTCCCCCTGCCGACAAAAGGGAAACGGCCTAAACGCGCACTCGATCGACCTTGCCGGCCGGCCGGCCGCACTGTTTATTTTCGTTTTCCAACCCATCATTACCTTTGTCGTCGCAGTGAGTGAGTGACTGAGTGAGCGGCTATAGTAAGCGCGTCCGTCCGTCCGCGCCGTCCGGGCTGTAGTACGTACATACATATGTTGCGCATCAATAAAACATAATGCACCTGCCTTTTCCAGCCGCGCTGGCTGCTTGTTCTTATGTGTCGTGCGCGCGTACTATCAGATATGCCCAGTACGGCGGTACGTATATGGAGCACGGGAGTGGTGTAAAAATTCTGGCGGAAAAAAAAGTTTTTTTTTCGCTGGAATGCGGGCAGGTATTATCGTGCCCGTTCGCCCAACTAAACGGGGTTATCCTGGCTGCCTGCCTGCCCCGTTACGTAGTACTGTACATACGCTGCGGCATTTGACTGACTGGCTGACGCCGCCGCGCCCCCGCCTCGCCTCGCCTCGTCGAGCTGAGTGGCTTTGGTCATAAAAGAAACATGCAGCGGGTTATAAGGCGGCCGCGGCCGGCGGCTTGCAGGTCTGCTGCATTCCCGTATGTACATACGCTCACTTTCCGCGTGACATTACTTACGTACCCTTCTTCATGATGGCTGCGAAGAGCGCGTACTCGCCGGGCGTGTCGAAGCTGACCAGGTCCATGCAGCGGTCGCGGCAGAAGTTCCTCCCGTTGAACCAGTCCCAGTCCTCGAACTTGTGCCACGGCTCGCGCCAGGAGAGGAAGTAGTGATGGCCCTGCCACGTCATGTGAGATATGCCTGGAATTTAATTGTACAAGATTAAGGGATTTTATCGGGGTGAAGAGTCATATCATCGCGTGCATGTATGGTTTTAGAACAGACAAGCGGTTCGACTTTCCAGGCCTTCCGAACCACTCGATTGTGGTTTTCGTATATACGTATATTTCGATGGGACAATAACTTTTCCACGGAGTCAGGTCTAGCCCATTCAGGAACAATATGCAAGCAAAAAGAAACCACTCTGACGACCGCAGCCGTTTAAATCCTCGCCGCCACATACGCGTATACTATACTGCGGCAGTGAAAACGTCGATCCGGCTAATGGAGCGAGAGCATGATGACGGATCGGTTGTCGGGAGTTTACGCACTCGAGTGCAGGACACGTACGGGATGAAAACATGGCCTCACTCGACTTAACCTTGCTAGGAGGAGGAGGAGGAGGACGTACGTGATCTACAGCCATGCACTTCAAAATCGACCTCGAGCAAGCGACGAGGTAGAATGGGCGCCTAG
>JAAUYK010189154.1_pt1 | contig 11228 bp, 9 predicted proteins | sample 7278021 | NCBI WGS metagenome assembly JAAUYK01 (sample SAMN14350223, study PRJNA611818) | marine sediment metagenome | isolation source: surface marine sediment (1.8m) | place: French Polynesia: Moorea | collected 2018-08
CCGCTCCCTCTTCGGAAGGGCCCAAGCCGGCTGCACCGCCACCTAAGGCACCATCTGCTGAAACACCCCCTGTTGTAGAGCGTCCAGCACCAGCGACGGCTGAGATTTCTAAAAAACCGGCTAAGAAAAAAGCCGCCAAGGCTCCCAAACTGCCAAAAATGCGGATGTCCCTGGTAACCAAAGCTTTGCCGGTTTTTGTGATTGTCGCATTAGCGCCTCTGGCGATTTATTGGTATATTTCGTCGCAGACCACCGCCAGCTTAATCCAAAATGACACTGAAAAATTTGGTTCACAGGTAGCCACGGGTCTTGTCAGCCACATGGATGAATGGTTTGATAAAAATCTGCGGGCCTTGATAGCTGCCTCCAAACAACCGGGTATTATTTCCATGAATCGTCTGGAGCAAGAACCGGTTCTAAAATCGATCCAAAAGGCCTATCCTTGGAAATATCTTGTGTTTACGGTCGGTGTGGACGGCATGAATGTGGCCCGCAGTGACGGCAAGCCCCTTAAGGATTATTCCGATCGACAGTATTACAAAGACATTATCGGTGGAAAAAAATATACGTGGCAAACGCTGATTGGCAAAACCTCGAAAAAGCCCGCGCTGGTTCAGGCCGTGCCGATTAAACAAGGTAAAAAAGTTATAGGAGTAATCGCCAATGCGATGCATTTAACCGATATCTCCAAGCGCGTAGCCAATTGGCGCGAAGGCAGCACCGGTCGTGCTTTTCTGCTGGATGAAAAGGGCAAAGTACTGGCGCATTCCAACGCTGCCTACGTGCGCAGTCAGAAAAAACTCAACAAGCATCCTCTGATTGCCGCCTATAAGAAGGGTGAACGCGGCATGATCACTTTTACCGACACATCCGGCGATAAAACATTGGGTCTGGTGCGTAAGACCAGAAATGGTTGGCTACTGGCTATCCAGCAGAGCGTCAACGAAGCCTTTGAAGCATTTCAAATCGAACAACAGTTCGCTTACACCATATTGGGTGCTACCGCGGTTCTCGCACTGCTCATCGCCTGGTTCTCAGTACGCGCCATGGCCAAGCCGATCCGGGATCTCACCGATGCCGCCGACCGTATTAGCGTGGGTGAACTGGACGTTGAGATTAAAACCAACCGCAAAGATGAGATTGGTGATTTGGCCCAAGCAATCGCTCGTATGCAAGACAGCATCCGCCTCTCTATTGACCGTCTCCGGCGACGGCGGCGTTAGACCGCTGCGTTTCCCCCTGTCCAGACAACGATAGATGTACCAGGAGATTGAATAACAGTTCCAATGATAATTTTACCCAAAGAAAAGCCGATTCTAAAAGATCTTAATAGTTATTATATCAACCTTAACCGTCTGTTTGAACATTATCAGGGTGAAATTGGAACAGGGGCGGTCTATTTCAAATCGCCAAGCGCTGAGGGGGTCATTTTTTTCGACAACGATGAATTTCTTAATGGCTATTTAAAGGATAAAACCGGGGAAATCACCGGTAAACCGGCAATTGATCGCCTCATTGAAACCGCTGCCGACAACAATTTTACCGTTTCGATATATACAATCGACCAAGACTACATTTCTTTTTGGGCCAACCTGCAAGATGCTAAAAAAATCTACACCGACTTAAGCACGGAGTTTACAGATTTGGAGGGCCTTATTAAAAAAATGGAAGCTGAAAAGCTTACGGGTTACATTGATGCCTCCTTTGGCAACGATCAAAACGGCGGATTAATTTTTTTCAACAACGGCTCATTATTCGGGGGCTCCTATAGCTGGGATGCCCACGATTTAGGCAAAGCGCAGTCCAGCCATCAATACTTGATTAGTAAAACCAAAGAACAGGGTGGTGTTTTTCACGTCAGTAAACTGCCATCACTGAAAAGCCCAGACAATGGCGCGACTGGCAAAGAAGAAAACTCAATAGCATTTAATATTGAAGCCTTAGAGGAACTGCTGCGTGTTTTTGAAAATATGGTTACCGCTGATAAAAGTATTAAAACCGATTTTAAGACCCTACTGCGCAAAAAATTTGTTGAAAATGTTAAAAATTACCCATTTCTTGATCCGTTCGCAGCTGAATTCGAATACTCCGATGGATCAATTCGATTTGACGGGGATGCTTCTGAAGAGGATTTGTTTAATGGTGTTTTCATATCGGTCAAATCTCTTGCCGGCGATCTCAAATTATTGCCGGCGCTAAAGAAAAGTCTTGCTGTTTGGCATAAGCAATACGATGTTTTACTGGCTAAATACGGCTTAAGTATTTAGTGCTGAACTCATCGTTGCTTCCAACGCAACGCTGTTGCCCCGCCACACAACCAGCCTTGAGTCAAATGCTAAAAATTGCTAATATGTACAAAGGTGTTAGGTGCTTTCATATTGACAAATTCCCAAATTGGTGAAAAACGGACTTACATTAAACATTCCTTGTATCATCCTTACAAGGCATTTAGGCGGTTATTGGCCTGAAGACGGTCAATTAATTAGGGAATAATGAATTATTTTCCTACCGATTGAAAATGAACCATAATTGATCACTATCAGAAAAAATCTAAAGCAGCGGTAGATCCATGAAAAAAGTATTGCTGGCGGTGGATGACGATCAAGGCATGTTGCATCAAATAAAAAAAGGCCTTGAAAAAATTGATGCAAGCTATTTTGTCTTGACGGCCAGTGACGGCTTGGCGGCTTTGGAACAACTTGAAAACAATGTTGTTGCCTTAATCATCGCTGACCTGAAAATGCCGCGTATGGACGGCATCACCCTGTTGTCGAATCTTTCCGAAAATTATCCGGAAATACCGGTCATTATCATCACCGCCCATAGCACTCCTGAAATGGAAAAATTCGCGAAAGATAATGGAGCCGTCGCCTATTTAACCAAGCCAATTGGAATTAGAACCCTTGCTTCACAAATAAAATCGGCACTTCGCAAAGAAGCCGAGGGCGGAACATTGCATAGCGTATCCTCAGGCACTTTTCTGCAGATGATTGAAATGGAGCAACGCACGTGCACAATCCGTCTGGAGGACAGCAAAACCGGCAATCAGGGCGTTCTATTTTTTAAGGAGGGCGAATTATTGGATGCCCGCCAGAATCATCTACGGACAAAAGCGGCAATTTATGAAATTTTTTCTTGGGAAGAAGTATCTTTGCAGATCCAAGACTCATGCCCGTCAAAACCTAAAAAAATTGATGGTGATTTACAGAGCCTATTGCTAGAAGCCATGCGACGTAAAGACGAATCCGGCGAAGACGGCCTCGATCGCGATGCTAATCCCTCAGCGGCTGAATCGCAAACTGATTTTATTGCGAGCATTCGCAAAAAATTGCACGCCCGCTGTGGTGATCGCTGCGGGTTAGAAGACATTTATCAGGATAATTCATGGGACAGTTTCATTTCCAAAGCAACGGGTATCGGTAGCTTCTTTAAAAGCGGCCGCCTTAAACTGGCTTATATTAACCGCGGTGAACCCCAAGATTACATCATACTGCCGGGTGAATCCACCACTGTCGTATCAATTGATCGAGCGGGGCTCAGAGATAGTATTATCCAAGCGTTGATAACCTGACAATTTTACCAATAACGAAAACCATGGCGGATTTGCATAAATTATTTAATGATATCCTTAGCATGAACAACATTAAAGGCGTCATGCTGGTGTCGCATCAGGGTGATATCCTTTTTAAGGAATTTTTGGGCCGTCAGCCGACGAAGCCTGATAACAACACGTGGTGGGAACTATTTATTGGCGCTTTGGATGGGATTCAAGAAGCCGATCTAGTGTTTGAGAAAAACAGACTATATGTCCGCAAAGCTGACAGTGGCTATTTAATGATATTAACGGGACTTGAAACATCTATCTCCATGCTGCGTCTGAACTGCGATGTGGTAATACCCTCACTGAAAAACCTAAAGCCCAAAAAAGGTCTTAAAGGGCTATTTAAAAAAACGTAAGAACAACCGCTCTGATCCGCAGCCAGAAGCATATCACGCTTGCCACCCTTTTCTAAATATCGATTGCTTTCAACCGCACCGCATAAACCGTTCATAATATTTGTTTTCTGCTATTAAACCTTCAAATTTCGAAGCAATAATCACATGCATGTATTGCATCGCGCCGCACCCGGCTTTAATTTTCGATTAACGATAGAATCCCTTGTGAACCGAGCATGACAACCGAAAAGGTTGCGTTATATGCGGCTAAGATGCGGACAGTGAAGGTGAAGCGTGGAAATAATATGTTTGGCCGGGATGAATTCCGAAGCATGGTCGGTGAAAAGAAGCTGATTGGTGGGAATCGGCTTTCAATCTGTCTGCGGAGGGAATCCATACCGATGGCCTTCAGATTATTGAGAGCAAAGCAACGGCCCGTGTCTATCGGGACTTTAACGTCACGAACCGACGACTGACATCAATTGTCGGTCAGACCAAATTAGCAAACGTCAATCCTAATGCATATAGCGTATGGTTAGACCCTCTCGCAATTGCAGTCGATTTGAAAGGCCGGCACCGTTGAAGCCGATCCGTATGAGTAATTTGATATGCATGTCTTTGCCCATCGGCCCACTTATTCAATCAAGCGTCACTCGGCGTAATTGATGCGGTGCTCAATTCGATGTGAACTTCAGCGAATTACCGCCTGAAATACTATGGTGGACTGGATCTTACTGATCCCCTTAATGAAATTTCTATCCATAGGTCTTATGCAGCAGAAGAATAACTTCCTCGAAATACTTTAGATTAACTGCCATGCATACGGATTGTGCGCCGTGTCACAACCCATTTCGTTAGATGGTCAATGCTTGACAAGTTTTTTTTGCAAAGATAGGAATTGAAACCGTGTAAAGCATTGCTTGCAAAACGATGTCTGTAAGCTACTTTTCTGACATCCAACTAACTATGCAAATTAGCCTTAACCGCAAGAATGCTGGGATCACTTTTCATCCGGCGCCAAACACTGGCAGGTTTAATTGTTGAAAGGAGGATGCATGGCCAAGAAGCGTAGCTCCATTATCATCTGCATAATGATCCTGACCATATTGATAACTGGTATTTTAGGATTGGCTCGCTTTGGCGCGGCCAAGGAGCCAACTTGGCCCGACATTTTGCAGAATGCGAAAGGTCAGACCGTCGATTGGTTTATGTGGGGTGGATTTCCCCATACGAATAATTTTGTAAACGATTATGTGGCCCCACGCGTTTATGACCTTTATGCCATTCGGTTGCGGCAAGTACCGGTAAAAGATATATCTGAAGTCGTCAGCAAGCTGTTGGTTGAAAAGCAAGCCGGGAAAAATAAAAACGGAAAAATAGACCTGATGTGGATCAATGGTGAAAATTTCCGAACGGCCAAGAAGAACAATTTGCTTTACGGACCGTTTGCCGATTTGCTGCCTAACCAGAAATTGGTAAATTGGAACCTGGCCTCGGTCCGCAACGATTTTGGCGAACCGGTGGAGGGTATGGAATCCCCATGGGGCAGCGCCCAGGTGGTTATGATTTACGATACGGTTCGCATACCCTCTCCACCGCAAACCATGCAAGCGCTAATCAAATGGATTCGGACGCATCCCGGTCGTTTTACCTATCCGGCACCACCGGATTTTACAGGCTCTGTGTTCGTACGCCATATATTTTACCATGTGGACGGCAATGCCGACTTTTGGCAACAGCAGTATGATGAGAACCGTTTTACAGAATCCGCGCATAAAACCTACCAGCTTTTAAAGGAGTTGGCCCCGTTTCTGTGGCGACGCGGAACTACCTACCCGGAATCACCCAGCCGCCTCGCCCACCTGTTTGCCGACGGTGAAATTGACTTCGCCATAAGCTATCATCCGGCGGAGGCTTCCAAAGCCATCAATGATGGTTTGTATCCCAACAGTGTCCGCACCTTCGTCTTTAAAGAGGGCACCATTGCCAACACACATTTCGTCGCCATTCCGTTTAACGCCTCTGATACAGAAGGGGCCATGGTGATTGCCAATTTTCTGCTTTCCCCCGAAGCCCAGTTTAAAAAAGCCGATCCGCAAATCTGGGGGGATTTTCCCGCCATTGACCCCAACCGATTGGATGCGGATTGGAAACAACAATTTGAGCGACTTGATCGGGGAGTTGCGACATTGCCGGAGCATGTCCTTCAAAAACATCAGTTGCCCGAGCCTCCCTCCCACATCCTGATTCAGCTTGAAAAAGGTTGGGAAAAGCATGTCCTCAAAAAGCGATGAAAGGCCATCAGTTGCAGACTAACCATAATTTTCGCACCCGCATGGCACCGGTATTGCCGTCCTTGAGCATATTATTGGGACCGGCTTTGATCGTTGTTGGCGTGCTTTTCGGCGGCGGTCTTATCTTGGGCATTTTACAAAGTTTCGGCTACTTGCATGTTGCCGCAGCAAATCATCTCTCCATCCAGCATTACCTGAATGTTCTCATGGATCCCGATTTTCTGGAAAGTTTATGGTTGACGCTATACATTGCCACGGCTTCAACCCTGATCGCCGCTGGTTTAAGTGTTGCCGTGGCATTGTTCTTGGTAACTTTAGCGCACAAAAACCGTCTGATTCATTTCATCATTCAAATTCCATTAACCGTTCCGCACCTGGTCATCGCCGTAGCGGCCGTCTTTATGCTGTCACCCACCGGCCTGTTATCCCGTTTTGCCATGGCATTGGGGCTCATCAATACATCTTCCCAATTCCCACTATTAATCAATGATCGCTGGGGTATCGGGATCATTTTGACCTATGTCTGGAAAGAAATACCCTTTATTACCGTGATGATTCTATCGGTTTTAAGCAACACCGGCATCGAATTGCTGCAAGTTGGCCAAACGTTAAAAGCCAATCGTTGGCAACGGTTTCGCTACATCACCTTGCCGATTATATTTCCCAGCCTGGGAGCCGCCAGTTTGATCGTATTTGCATATACCTTCGGGGCCTTTGAAGTGCCGTATTTGTTGGGACAGACTTATCCTATGATGCTATCGGTATGGGCTTATCGTAATTACAGTGACATCGACCTGTTAGCACGGCCTGAAGGTATCACAACCGGTATATTGATAGCTGTCATTGTCAGTCTAACGGTATTGATGGCCCAGGTCATTACAAAGATCACCCGCCGCAAAGGAATCGTACTGTGAAACCCTGGTTTAAACCAATGATTGTCTGGCTGATACCGTTGGCGATCTGTCTGCCATTTATACCATTAGTGCTTTGGTCATTGAGTGATCGCTGGTTTTATCCGGCCTTGGGGCCCCAAACCTGGGGTTTGCGGGCATGGCTTTACGTATTTGGGTCTGCCGGGGCTCAAATCATTGCATCGCTGCTGCAGAGCATTTTGGTGGCAACCATAACGGCTTTTACATCTGTCATTATTGGCACACCCGCAGGCAGGGCGCTCGGGCTTTATGACTTTAAAGGCAAAGATTTTATTTCCCTGCTGTTCATGTTGCCGGTCATCGTTCCGCCGCTGTGCGTGGCAATGGGGTTGCATTTGTGGTTTATTAGATTAGGTCTGGCCGAAACATATGTCGGTGTTATCCTGGTTCATTTAACATTTTGCCTGCCTTATTCAATATTTGTTATGTGGGGCGTTTTTTCCAACTATAATCCCGATTATGAGCACCAGGCACGATCACTGGGAGCGTCTTCGGGCCAAATCGTGCTTAAAATCATATTGCCTTTTACCATGCCGGGGCTGATTGTGGCCGGTTTATTTTCGTTTCTATTGTCTTGGTCGCAATACCTTAGCACACTGATCATCGGTGGTGGCCGCGTGACCACGTTGCCGATTATGCTTTTTGCTCTCATGGCCAGCGGTGATCGGCCGGTGGCCGGCGCGGTCAGCATCATTTTCGTGTTGCCGGCATTAATCGTCCTGTTATTTAGTGCCCGGTACTTAGGCGGACGCAGTGTTGTTGGGGTGCGGTAATGGGGTCTCTTAAAATACGCAATTTATCATTATCCTATAATGGTGGCGCGCCAGTCATCGAAAAATTTAATCTGGATGTCAGCGATGGCGAATGTATGGGCCTTTTGGGTCCCAGCGGTGTCGGCAAAACAACCATTCTTAAAGCGCTTGCCGGCTTAATTCAGCCTGATCAGGGCTGCATTTTGATCGATGATGTCGATGTCACTGCGTTGCCGCCTGAAAAGCGCGACGCGGTTATGGTTTTTCAAAAACCGCTGCTATTTCCGTTTATGAATGTTGCGCAAAATATTGGTTTTGGACTTCGCATGCGCAAAATAAACGGCGCACATAAACAGTCTGAAATTAACAACATTTTGCGACTTACGCGTCTCGATGGATTCGGTCGCCACAAAGTCCACGAATTGTCGGGAGGCCAACAACAACGCGTGAGCCTGGCACGGGCTCTCATCTTACGGCCAGCGATCTTGTTGCTTGATGAGCCACTTAGCAATCTGGACGCCAATCTTAGGCAGGAAATGCGTGAATTAATTCAGGAGATTCAAACCAAAACTAATATCACAACCGTATTTGTTACGCATGATCAATCCGAAGCACTGATGATGTCCCAGCGTGTATCTCTGATTTTAGATGGGCGTCTCCGTCAAGTAGGGCGACCGCAGGATCTATTTTATCGACCAGTGGATCCCGATGTTGCGCGTTTTTTTGGCGGTTGCAACTTTTTCACGGGTGAAATAAAAAACGGCCAATTTGAAACTCCCCTAGGATTATTTCCCGTCGGTCAAGATCTTAAAAAAAACCAACCGTATACCGCCACCATACGCCCGGAAGACATCGTCATTTCGCCTGCCAATGATAAGCATCTGCGGGGCGCCATCTTGCGCACCAATTTTGAAGGTGCCGCTACCCGACTTTGGGTTCAATGCAATGGGGTTCAGCTAATCGTGCTGGCTGCAGGGGCGCAATATAAGACGCACCAAAACGTCAGCCTCCATATACCGCCCGATAAAATTCGTCTTTTTCCTAAAAACGTTTAACCTGATCAATCGTTGCCATTGGGAAGCATATGGAATTAATGCAAGCAATGCTGCCAGAAGTTGTTGCTTACATAAAAAAGCACCCATGGGATAATCTGCCTTTTCCAAAAGCAGCGGATATCCAGATCACACCACTGGCCCAGGGTGAATATAATTTAAACTATTTGTTGCAAACTGCCCATTCAACATTGGTTGTACGCGTCAATGTTGGCACTCAAATCGATCGCGATGACCAAATATTATATGAATATCAAACACTTAAACTATTAGAGCCCAGCGGTGTCACCCCCCGAGCCTTATTTGTCGACGACAGCCGTCAACACCTGGCCAACGGCATTTTGCTGATGCAATATTTACCGGGTAAACCGCTGGATTATGCCCGCGATTTGGACGCGGCCGCCTGGCTGTTCAGTCGGACCCACCAAGTAGGCGTTGCGAAGGCGGATAATCATTTAATCCAAGAAGATGCGGCCCTTACCCTAATATATACTGAATGCCAAAAATTGCTGCAGCATTATTTCGAATCAGAATTGGCCGATCCTGACATCAGCGCTTATTTAAAGGAACTGATCCATTGGGCCGATGGGGCCCGCCAATCCGAGAGCTACTACCAGCAGGACCCATGGCCCTGCATTATTAACACGGAGGTGAACTCCGGCAATTTTATTGTTAACCGCGTCAAAAATTCAATTCATCTGGTCGACTGGGAAATGCCACGCTGGGGTGATCCTTCCCAGGATTTATGTCATTTTTACTCGCCGCTAACGACTTTATGGAAAACCGATTTTCAGATGAACCAAGCGCAAAAACGCGCCTTTATTCAAGCTTACGCGCGTCACATTCATGATAAACATTTGCAAAACACGCTGATGGAACGTGTTCGTTTGCGCGATCCTTTTGTATATTTGCGGGGCATATCATGGTCGGCTATGGGATGGGTTGCCTATCAAACCGATTATGCGGGGGTTAAAAATCGTGATACCTGGGCAACATTGCAGCGCTATATGGATCTTAAATTCATCCGACAAATCTTTGATCCCTTTTTAACATCTTTATCAAAATAGACAATTCCAATAACGAGTGACGATATCTCAATTTAGATTAACGATCATTCTGCCGATAAAGGAGATAGGCTATGGCTACATATCATCAACAACCCTCCAAGGGTCGTCGTAAAGCGATACTCAAGGCCTGCCTTCTGGTGGCCTTTATCGTCGGAGCCATTTTATTGGTCCGTTACACACCGGTAAAAGACTACTTAACAAAGGACGCGCTGGAAGGATTTCTTGAAACAGCGGGCCTGTGGGCGCCGGTTGTTTTTATTGGCGTCTATGCCGTGGGTGTTTGTCTGTTTGTACCCGGAACGTTATTAACAGGCTTAGGTGCGGCAATTTTTGGCGCCTATTGGGGTTTTCTGTATGTCTGGGTCGGGGCCATGATTGGCGCCGGTGCTGCATTTTATATTGGGCGCACATTGGGGCGGGACTTTGCCGCATCGCTTATTGGCGATAAACTAAAGAAATATGATGATGCCATCGAACGCAATGGTTTTGCCACGGTTTTATATTTACGCTTGGTTTATTTTCCGTTTACGCCCATGAATTTTGGAATGGGCTTAACCAAAGTGCGATTTACCGACTATATTACGGGTACGGGACTGGGAATCACTGTTGGAACGTTTGTTTTCACCTTTTTTATTGGGACTTTAAAAAACGTCTGGGCCTCCGGTGACTGGAATCAATTAATATCGTTTAACGTATTTTTCTCGATCGGCCTGTTTGTTTTCTCATTTTTTATACCAAAAATCATAAAAAAGGTTAAAGGCGAAGTTTGATCCGGTTCCAAGGCTTAATTTATTAACTTATTGTTAATATTTATATTATCAAAAAAATTGCCATCAAAACTTCAGTTTATTTGACAAAATGCCGAAAAAAAAATAATCTATAATAAGTTGGAATTCTTGAGTTTATGACATCCAACGCCACTGTAGGGGCGGCAGCAACAGCGCTTCTGTGACGTGAAATTTTCATTATTAGCCTTAATTTGTTTATTTTTATTCGAAATTTCCTTTCGGTTAATGTCTCGACAGTGACATTCAATTGGTTTTAAGGTTACCAAACAACCTTTTGAATGTTTTTTTGAGTTTCAGACATGGTCGAAGACATACCGTTTTTTTTTGGGGAATCTCTGCAGCGATAAAACATCGAATAAAATATTGATGTTATTAGTTTTTGTATTTCGATGAAAATTAAAAAAATA
>JAAUYK010219634.1_pt1 | contig 11226 bp, 15 predicted proteins | sample 7278021 | NCBI WGS metagenome assembly JAAUYK01 (sample SAMN14350223, study PRJNA611818) | marine sediment metagenome | isolation source: surface marine sediment (1.8m) | place: French Polynesia: Moorea | collected 2018-08
GATTGTCGATCGTTAATTGACCGCGAGCCATTAATTGGATCGATCGCTCTGTCGATCGATCGCCATGCTTCTCCCGCTGCTGCTCCTGCTGCTGGCGACGGACGCCTTTTCGGCGGACGGCCAGAGCGCAACGTTGGTAAGGAAAGGCTTGGACAAATACCCGCTGGCCGTATGCAACGATGGATCTAAGGCGGCATATTACCACCAACAGGTAGATAACCAGATCTCACAATTGACACGTAAATTATAACTGTATTTTCTAGTCCTCTGGCAATAATCGCCAGATAATGATCTATCTGCCCGACGATGCGTCCGGCTCTTGTCAGAGAGCCGCCGAGTGCACAAAAAAGTGCGAGAAACACTCGGACTCGTGGTACGTAGCCCGTATTTACTCCATCGCCTTTGCATTACCTACTACACGTACTTATTTGCTAATAACGCAGCTCCGCCAAAACCGAGAGGACGTTGCGAATGAACGAGGGCATTTGGTCCAGCGATAGGAGGAACAACCCTTTTGCCAGTCACTTCAAGGTGCTTAATTTCAGTCTCGGGCGGAATGCGTAATTTTTTACTCTTCTTCTCCGTCGGATAATGCCAGATTCTACTGCCGTCTTGCTCGAGCGATGAGTTCAGCGGCACGCGAGGCAAGTCTTCGTCCACTGGGGGTCTCTTCTTCCACGGCCGCCACGTTTTCAGCTCGCTCCTTAGGGACCTGGTCTCAAATTTCAACTTGGCCAAGGCCAGAGAGATCGTCCTTGTCGGATCGGGTGAGACGAGCTGGTCATGCATTAAGAGAAACTCGCATATGTATCTTAAATTACGCCATCCCTTTATAGGATCTGGCGCCCGCGGGGCGGCCAGGAACTGCGACTTTCTCGCCGACTCGATCGCCACTGTGAACCGCGCCGCCAAGGTTCGTTGCGTGCTCGACGGCGCCGACTTCGTTCCCTACTGGATCACGTCCCCGAGATGCGACGCTGAGCACCACGAGGCCGAGAAGTTCCTTTGGGGCCGCGCGGACGACGAGACGTGCCTGAAGGCGACCGCCGACTCCGTCAACTCGACTGAACTGGCTCGCAAGTGCGGCGTCTTCTCCATGTACTGGAAGCACGTTCAGACGCCGGTGTTCGTGACGGCGACCCAGCTCGACCCGGGCTACTTCGGCCGAGCCACCTGCGGCGTGTCGGCGGCCAGGGACGACGACTACTCCGACTACGCGATCGGCTGGCGCCAGGGAATGCTCGTGCTCGCGGAGTCGATGAGCCTGGAGAAGCCCTCCAACGGCTGGTTCATCCCCAACTGCGACGACGTGCCGCACTGGTTGGGCGGCGAGCACGCCAAGGAGCGCAGGGGAGTCACGGTGGCGCTTCTGCAGGAGGAGGAGCAGAAGGTCAACGCCATGCAGGTCTGTCTGTCTGTCCGTGTATGACGAATGAATGAATGATCGACAGTTAATAATTTACACGCTCGCCATGCAGGCCATCAACAACTGGTTGAAGAAGGGCAATAAGCACCAGGCGATCGACGCCTACGGGGTGCCGAACGAAAAGTGCAGCGCGAGAAAATCACTCCCTCTGGACTTGAGGCCTGATGCTTTCTTCCCCGATCTGGAGGACGCCCCAGGAGTTCCCGTGCGTCACACGGTGAACGCTAAGGCAGGTAGGTGTTCCACTTCTTCTTCCCGGTCCGGTCCTGAAGCCGAGTTAGAGCTAGTTAGCTTACGTATTACTTTTTTAGCTCGCCACCGCCCTCCTCCCCCCGCCGCCGTCACAGACTCTTCCCTCACCCCTGCCCACAACCCGTTCATCACGAGCCGCGCTTTCGGCCGCTTCCATCCCCCCGCCGAGTTGATTGTTGGAAGCCGCCAGAGGCTGGCATCTAGCGGCGCCTTCGTCCCCGACGGCTTCTTCGACTACGACGGCCTCGGTCTGGGCGGTAGCACCAACTACGACTTTGACTTCGCCTCCGACTCTGGCATCGCCACGGGGGTCGCGGACACGGTCGGGCCGCCGTCGGTCTACAACGGCGGAGGAGTCGCCAGACCCTCTTATGGACATCGGCAGCCGACCGTGGTGGTCTCCTCCCCCTCGGTTCCGACCGCCACCACCACTGTGAGGCGAGTCCACCACGTTCAGAAGGGCGTTGCCGCCGCTCCCCCTCGCCGCACAGTCGTCGCTGGATCCGTGGTGCACTCGCCCTACGCGAGGGTCCGACTCTGGAGGAAGCTCTACTACTTGAACTACCTCAGGGCGGTCTACGCCAGGTGCGCCCGCCCGCCCGTCACACGCGATCGACCAATATGGATCTCCTGATCGATCGAACTCATAATTTCAGACACTACAACGACTATTACCGCGACTTTTATGGCAGCGGTCGTCAGGTGGTGCACCTCACCCACTCCGCGGCCCCCGCGGCTGCAGTCACGGATCACCACGACGTCGTGACGACGACTCACCACGACAGCCTAAGGCAGCCGTTCATCGCCTCGGGGGCTCATGACGATCACCACGTGGGCCGATTTGGCTCTGTCGCCGCTGCCGCCGCCGCCGCCGCCGTGCCCCACGCGCACGGCCATACGTTGGCTATCGGACTGGCCAGAATCCAGGAGAGGAGGACGAGCAAGAACGAAGGCGAGGCGGTGGCCAAGGCGAGGGGAGAGGACGACGACGAATACGAGTTTCCCGACGAGCAATTTGAAGAACTGGAGTTGTAGTTAACGTCCGAAGTTGTGAGCTGGCGACTCGAATATGTCCAACGTAAGGTGCATGGTAAAGTAAAAGTACTACGTACTGTATCATCTTGAACTGGGGCCTTATGAACAATGCCGAGAGTCACACATGCATAAAGTCTGCTGAAGAAATAAGCAAACCCATCGAACATAATGCGTTAGAACCGTTCATGCGAATACGTATGTACTATGCATGTACGTACACATGCACGTCGACTGGGACTCGCTTGTTTCGCCGCCTAGCTGTCCGGCTACTTCGAATTGCCATTTGAATAATTAATGGTTGTTCGAGCCTTGCCTGTAATGAAGTCGGCTGACTTTCATGCCCGCGTTTCTTTTGGGGACCGCGAATATACGTATATTGCACGAAATGAGTTGCTGCGTGCCGTGCGTGTGTGCGTGCGCCTCCCTCGGCTAGGTCGACCGGCCGTCAAAGGCGCGAACTACCAATAGCTAATGCAGTCACGCATACTATAGTATACCTATGTACGCGCTTTCTCACCTTCTTGTTCTGAGCGACACCCGCCGAGCGTCGAGCGTTATTAGCTACAGTAGAAGTGCGTCACCACGGAGTTCGCGCCTAAATGATCCTCATGGAGGCTCGACTTATCTGCTTTGGGGGCTTGGTCGTCGTACTAATGCAATCTCAGGCGGCTATAGGTAATTCAAGAAATACACGTACGCCTAGCTACTTCATTGTGGTTACGTTAGGATTAAATTGCTACGAATGTGGCGGGACCACGGGCCGAGACTGTTCCAATTCGACTGACGAGAACAAGATTGTCGAGGTGGAGAAGCTAGTCTCCTGCAACGACACCGCCTACAGCTGCATGACCATGGACAGGGACGGAGGTGAGGACGGAGTACTAATCCAACGACTTTGCAATACCGCGCATCTTGATCCCAGTTGTGGAGCAACGTTCTTGCTGGTCGAGGAATGAGCAGCAATGCGGCGTCCAGATCGAAGGCCAGCCGCGGGTGTGCACCTGCAAGGAGGACCGATGCAACTGCTTCGGCAAGACAGGGGAGCAGATGTTGGCCAAGGCCTGTCCCAGTCCGCAGCGGGCGGCACCGCTCAAGAGCGGAGGCGGGATCGCCAAACAGGGGCTACTCGCCGGGGCGGCGGCAACTCTACTTGCGGCTATTCGACATGTCTTTCTATAGCAAATATGTAAAGTATGCAAATGTAATGATTGAGCATATGATACCTATTTTCAAGGCTGCAACAATTAGCACCAATATTGGAATCAATCTCGCTCAGGGTACAATTTCTCGGCGCCGCTAAAGAAATCCTCGCTCAAGTGTTGCCGTCGAATAAGAGCTCCGGGTCTGAGCGTTCCGGAAATGCACTGCGCCAGGCACTTCCACTGTCCGACTGAGGCGTCGTAGCGGATCACCACGTTTTTCCTCTCCCTCTGCCAGCCAACCACATAAAGCTGGTTGTTGTGTACAAACGCGGAGATTACATCCAGGCGCATACCCGGCTGAGAATGCAGCTTCGTCCACGTCTGCGAGACCGTGTCCAACTTTAGAAACGTGTTCTCGCCTTCCGCGGGTCGGTCGCCAAAGACGTAGAGCGCGGCCCCCATGGCGGCCAGGGCGGGCGGCTTCTTGCCGAGGTCACCGAGGCCACTGGGCAGCTCTATGAGGCTCCAGTGGCCTGAGGCGATGTCGTACACGTCGCAGAACCCCTGCCCGACCACGAAGATGCGGTCGTCGACGACGGCGACGCTAAAATCCACCCGCTCCTCGGGCATGGATTCCAGCTCGGTCCAAGCCTTCAAGCTAGTCAGCTCTCCGCAACCAATTTTGTAGAGGCCTCTTGACACGTACAGCTTCTTGTTGAGAAACGTTTGCGTCGTCGGCGGAGCTCGGCGGCCTCTTGAGAAGCAGATTTCGTCGGAGAGGCCTCCGACGAGGTAGAGTTCGTTCTTGTGCTCGACGGCGCCGAATTGGACCATGCCCTTTGGGAGGACGCCGCCGGCGTGCTCCCACGTCGCCGTCTCCGCGTCCAGCACTCGAATCTCGTTGCTGAGCACGCTCTCCTTGCTCGTCTTGACCAGCCCGCCCACAGCCAGAATCTGTCTCTGGGCATCCGCGGAGGCGAGCAGCCGGAAGGATCGCACCGAGTGGGGCCCGTAGTGCTGAAAGTAGGACTTGCTCTGCGTAGGAGACCGGAGGATGGACACGATCCGGCCGTCATCCGCCGCCGGGTCAACACAGGCAAACGTCGTCCGGTTCTTCCGGTCGTCGACGAACTCCTGGATGCCCAAAATGTCTGACTCGTCCCTTGAATACTCGAAAAAGTAGACGCACTTATCACACTTTCGCTCTCTCAAATCTGTTCTTCGTGGGACCAACGCCGCCACAGGCTTGGACAGCGCCCTCTGCACGTATTCTGAAGGCAAGTGTTCCAACCGGAGTTGTGCCACGAGGTCTGCGGACAGGCGGAACATCTCCTGCTGATCACCTTCGTCGTAGCTGTCAGCCGACGACTTTCGCCTTATCCAGTCGACGAGCCGGTCGAAGAGCGCCTTCTCCGACCTGACGCAAAGCCGCTCGTGGGAGAGCACCTGTTGGATCTCCTCGTAGCCCAGAAATAGGAGGATATCGTGCGGCAGAAACTCTTCGAGTCTGAATTCTAGGACAGCGAGGACGGCGCTCCTCAGCTGCTGACTGTTGCACTGCTCGGCCACGTTCCATATCCTTAAGAAGGTGTTTAGCGCGCAGGTGGCGATGGCGGCCTCGAGAAAGTCTGTGCACCGTCGCGCCAGGTCGTCGTTCACCAGCTGCAGGTACTGGGCCATCTCGAGCAGCTCGAAGACGTTTCCGTCGTGCACAGTGATCCTGCCCGTATACATGTACGTGAGAAGGCTGCCGAAGTGCTCGGCTTCCACCTGCTTCAGCTCGATCTGCTGGCTGGCGGCCTCCCTGAATGCCAGGCCGGGATCGACGAGCGCCTTCAGGTAGGGAGAGAAGATGGAGACGATGAACCGGTGCGCGGGGAAGCGCTCGCCGTTCACGTTGAACACGACGTCGACGCCCTCGCCGCGGAGGCGCATCATGTTCATCTCGCTGCCGCGGTCGCGGCTCAGTTGTAGGCGAGCACCAACAGGGGAATAGGGAGCCATATTAAATTGCAAGGCAACGTACCGTACGGCTAGAGCAGGGTCGAATCTTTGAAAGATTCGAATCGAAATCGATTCATTCAAGGATTTTGAGGTTTAAACTCGCGATTCGAATCTTACTTTTCAGGATTCGAATCCTAGAAAATGACAAAATGGGGCAGCCTTTAGTGCTGAATATTCTTGCTTGGTGCAATATTTGACTAAATCACAACGTATTTCAGGTTAAAAATGTTTTGACTTTTCAAATCTACCAAGTTAAATGGACTCTCAGGTCAAAATTAAGCTAAATTAAGCTTTATGTAACTTTGTTTAAGAGGTCAATTCGGATTCGAATCGAAATCGAATCGTCACAGCTGAGGGAATCGAGAATCGACGAATCGTCAAATTTACCGATTCGACCCTGCACTACGTACGGCATTAATTAAGGCTCCATCCTCAACTCTTGGACCCCGGGGAGAAGCGTCGTAGTCGTTCCGAAAGCGCAGCGTACTGTATATACCCTATAGCCTATACGACGATGTAGTACAATGAACGCAAACAGGCCACAGCTACTCCGCTCGGAGTGCTTGAGCTTGACAGGCTGGCAAGGGCAAGTTGTACCGTAGCGTAGTTAGCCGGCATCAGCAGCTGAGCGAAGCCAAGGAGACAGACAAAGGTAGAGTTCGAAGTCGAAGTGCATCATTCATTTCATTTTGCGAACGACACGTACATTTTTACGCAGTTATCCTTCCTTCCTTCCTTCCTTCCGTCTCGGCCTCTCCCCTGTCCTCTCCTCCTGCCCTGCTGCCTGCAGCCCTGCAGTCAAGTTTCCCAACCCACATGTTTGGCTTGTCTGCGCTGCGGGGGCCGTGGGCCTTGGCCTTGGGGTTGGGGCCTCTCTCCACCTCCCGAACAGTGGTGGCCGCGTCCGCGTCCGCGTTCCGCTCACGGCCTTCGTTCTCCACGTCCCCGTCCGCGTCCGCGTCAGGGTCCTCCGCCGCCGCCGCGTCCATTTCCCTGTCCAACACGAGTTCTCCGTCGGATCTTCGTCACGCGTGGCCAAAGGCGGTCTTCGACGTGGCCCAGATGCGCCACCTGCTTGACCACGACAACCACGAGATGAGGGACAAATTCCGCGATCTGCTCCGCGAGCCGCTCTTCAAGCCACGCTTCAACATGACCCTGGACGAGGAGAGGGAGCTCGCGCTGCAGAGACTCACCGCCATTTGCCGCGCCGGGCTCATCTCCGTGCTGGACTTCAGAAACAACCCGCTGAGGATTTTCGCCGCGCACGAGCTGGCAGTCATCGATCCCGCCATGGGCACCAAGATGACGGTGCAGTTCAACTTGTTCGGGGGCACCATTCTCCGCCTAGGAACAGAAAGGTGCACACAAGGATTTTAAATTGATTCTCGAGGAAATCGGAGACTCGTACTATACCGTATACTTGCTACTTGTTATGCAGACATCATTACCTGCTGGATGGCATCGATAAAATGACGGACATTGGTTGCTTCGGACTGTCCGAGCTAGGGTACGGAAATAACGCTGTGGAAATGGAAACCACCGCCACGTACGACAAGGAAACAGGCATGGATAAGTAAAGTATTATTAGGTTACAACAAGAGTTGATGGTTCTATGTATAGACCCGCGGCAAGGGCTATTTTACAATGTAAAGTGGAAATACTTAATGGGTCTCCTCCTAACCTTAGAAATGGGCTTCCCCATGGGGGTAAGATATTAAGATGTGTGATAGGCACGGGGTCCAGGGGTTGCCATTGGTATAGGTAAAAATGCGATGGGTGACTAATTATTTCGTTCAATACCCAAATGAAACAGATGATGATGCGGTAGAAAATTGTCAATTGTACGTAGACCAGTGGCTTTGCCGCCGGTAAAAATCCTACAAAGGTCCCTTTTTAGACGAACTCATCGTCAATACGCCAACTCCGCTGGCACAAAAATATTGGATCACCAACGGTGTAAGTGCCTTACTTATGATCCTATGGCGTCATTATAATGGGGGGATTACTAGAATTCGTGGTTTTCAGGCCTGCCACGCAAAGTACATCGTGGTGTTCGCCCAGCTCTACGTCGACGGTGTCAACGAGGGGATTCACGGGGTCCTGGTCAGGTGCAGAGACGACAACCTCGGGGTGAGTATAGCGCATTTCTGTCTTTAGGCAACTAGAGAGTCTAACGTTCGCTCTTTCTTTCCTGTGCAGCCCGTTCCTGGCGTCACCGTGGAAGACATGGGCCACAAGATGGGCTTGAACGGCGTGGACAACGCCAAGTTGTCGTTCGACAACGTGCGGGTGCCGAGAACCAACCTGCTGAACAAGTACAGCGACATCACCCCTGAGGGCAAGTTTGTTTCCACGATCAAGCAGGGCGGCCGCGCGCGATTCCTCGCCATGGCGGACCAGCTGTTGTCCGGGAGAATCTGCATCGCGTCTGGCTGCATCGTATGTATTCACTTAATTCTTAATTTTTAACGCGATGTTAAAATGCGTCGTATCGTACGTACGTATGTCTCGTACAGATTGGCTCCAAGTCGTGCCTCGCGATTGCGATCCGCTACGCTGCCACCCGCCTCACCGTCGGCCCCTCGGGCAAGTCTGACACGCCGATCCTGTGCTACCAGCTTCAGCAGCGCGCCCTCCTCCCCCTGCTGGCCACCACCTACGCCATGACTTTCGGTCTGAACAAGGTAAAGCGGAGCTGGGCGGCGCAGCTGGAGGACGGCAGCGACCACCAGAATGTGGTCCGCATGTGCTGCGCCATCAAGCCCATGTCCGCCTGGCACCTGAACAAGACGGTGACTGCGAGCAGGGAGCGCTGCGGCGGACAGGGATACCTGTCTGCCAACCGCTTTGGAGAGTTCTTTGGCTCTGCGCACGCAGGCATGACCGCCGAGGGCGACAACTCCGTGCTCATGCAGAAGGTGGCCAAGGAACACCTATCCATGTTCAAGCCGCACCAGCTGAGCGCGCCGGAGGCGTTGGACCTGGCCAACATCGATCACATTGCCTACCTGCTCATGAAAAGAGAGAATGAGCAGTACGATCTGCTCAGGAATAAGATGAAGAAGGCCGTCGTTTTCACTCAGGTATTCAAATTATTTGGCTTTTTTGTTAGCTAACTTAGACCCTACACAACAACCTCTTCAGCTGAGCAAAAAGATCCCGAATATGTTCAGCGGGATCTCGGACAGCCTGAAGGAGAAGGGCGTGTTCAACACGTGGATGTACCAGGAGCAGGACCTGATCCAGGCCTTTGCCAAGACTTACGCCGAGAGGATCATCTGCGAGGCCTTCCTGGAGGTTCTGACCCAGAGCGACGTTAAGGAGAGCTCCCTGGCGCCGGTCTTGTCCAAGCTCTGCCACCTGCACCTTCTCAGCTGCCTGGAGACCGACCTGGCCTGGTTCCTGGAGCACAAACTGCTGAGCCCCGCTCAGGCCGAGTCCGTGCTGGAGCTGAACCGCCAAATGTGCGCTGAGCTCACGCCGCACGCTCTCTCCCTGATCGACGCATTCGGGCTGCCCGAGGAGGTCCTCGCCGCGCCAATCGCCGGAGACTGGGTCAAGTATAACGCCTACGATAATCAAGGCGAACTGACCACCAGGAAAGAGTTCAAGGATATTCTGAAGAAGGCGCAGGCAGCGCACAAGTAACCCGGCCTCGTATTTTCCTCCTTCAGGCTAAATTACACTACCTTTTCCAGCTAGCACGGACGCAAGAAATATATGTCTTTATTAATATTACACGGCGTAAAATATATATGTATTTATGTATTTCGAGTTTGACATTCAGTGAGTAAAATCGTCGTGCTTGGTTTATTCTATTAAAGACACAGTGGTCTTAAGACTTAAGTAAGTTGAGGTGCGGGTAGGGAAATGCGTCGCCGTACTCACTACTTGCACATACGTAGTTTTAGTCCTAGAAAAATTATTAATTAAACGTCGTTAAACTAGCTACCTAATTATAATCTTGCTAAAAATCGCACTAGCGACGCTTGTTTGGCCTCGGTCGGTAGCATAATGAAACGTCACTAATTGAAACGAAGGCGTCATTTTGAAATAGCATAAACTATATACGTACATACGATTTAAGCGCTAACTGAACAGGAGAAGGGCAATTAAATTTTTCGCCGTGCTATAGTAATACACATACTCCACTCTGATTCTGTGCCCCGCTGTCGGGCCGCTTCCCTGACTCTTCCGGCTCATCGTCGGTGTCCGCTGAAAGGACGTATATGAAGTGAGCGAGCGCTTGAAGTATAATTCCCTAGTGAATTTAGTCAGTGCTGTTAAGTGATACTGCTACGTGTAATAAGTCCGTACATACATACTACTGCGTACATGGTGTATATTTACCTAATTATTTACCTTCGAGTTGCTTCATGGCCGCCGCGAGCTGGTCGTCTGTATTGGCGGCGAACACGGCGCGCACGACGTGCGTGGAAATTCGCGCGCGCTGAAGCTGCTCCGCCCGCTCAAGCATCTTTTTCATGTTATCCTATAGCGACGATTAATTACATGACGCATATATAGTGTTCCCCGCCGACTAATTGCTTGTTTACCGATTTCTGCTGCAGCCTCGCCTGCGTCTTTTTCATCAGCAGCAGCTCGACGATGACCGACTGCTTTTGAGGGTCGACGACGCGGCCATTCACCTGCAGTCCGTTCATCAGGTTGGCCGTCTTGGAGAAGACGCCGCGGTCGGCCTTCAACATGTCTCGGGTGGACATGCCCTTCTTGGCGGCCACGGCGGACTTGCGGATGTACTGCTTGCCGTGAATCTCGACCAGGACGGAGCTGTTGTTCAGGTAGTCGACGAGCTAAGGAAAAAACATCTACCTATACCTATAAAGGAAGGAGTCTGCTTGTTTGTCCGACTTTCCCTGCTAGACCCTTAGAGCTATTGACTTAATATGTGGTATACAGCTATATCTCAAACATGCGCTGAACATAGGGTAGGTGACCAACCCCACCATGGGGTTCAGGGCCAAGTCAGAGTATCTCTGGAGTCTGTGCAAGGACATTGACTACACGGATGCAAAATCCCTTTGTTAGTTAAGAAATGATAAACCCACATATTCAGTTCAGTTGTTTTATACATTCTCTTATTCATAGTCCAAATATTTAAATATTCAATATTAACTTACACATACCACTGTACTGAACCATAATGCAATGATCCGCACCTGTTGAACTGCTTAGACAACAGCCACCAATGAAGTTCAAGTTTATGTAGGTATGCAATGAGCTTGAGAGTATCTAAAACTAAATTACGTACAACAAGTTGTGGAATCTACAGAAACTGTTACAATTCTCTTGGCTGTTTGCAGGCTATAAAGGCCCTAAGAACACAAACTATGAGGCATAAAA
>JAAUYK010204341.1_pt1 | contig 11225 bp, 12 predicted proteins | sample 7278021 | NCBI WGS metagenome assembly JAAUYK01 (sample SAMN14350223, study PRJNA611818) | marine sediment metagenome | isolation source: surface marine sediment (1.8m) | place: French Polynesia: Moorea | collected 2018-08
AATGGACTTAGAGGAGTATCAGAAACAGCGGCAAAATCACCCCATCGATCAAAAGTTAGCACTGGAATGGCTAACCCAACTCGCTAGTATTCTCAAGGAAGTACACAGGCACAAATTTTTTCATCGGGATATCAAACCATCAAATATAATATTCCAGCCAAATGGTCAGCTAGCGTTGATTGATTTTGGTGCAGTCCGACAGGTGACGGCTACAATCATGGCTGGAAAGAAAAATACAGGCATTTATACTCCTGGTTATGCTTCTCCAGAGCAAGAGAAAGGTTATGGGATGCCACAGTCTGATTTCTATGCTTTGGGGCGTACTTTTGTCTATCTGTTGACAGGAAAGGAACCAACTGATGCAGCTATGTACGACCTTTACAACAATCAGTTAAACTGGCACAGTTATGCTCCTCATATCGCCCCTCAGCTAGCAAATTTTATCGATAACTTGATGGCAGAAAAAGCCAGCGATCGCCCTGCCGATATTTCAGAGTTTTTGAACCAGTTGGAAGCAATTAAACGAGAGTTATCTGCTCGAAATTATAAAATTAATCAAAATGTAGAGAAGAATAAAATATTTTCATTTCAATATGCAGGATTTTGGCTGCGTTTACAGTCTGCTATGAATGATGCGGTAGTTGTGACGATTATCGCCGCCTTGATTGGCGGATTTATAAGTTTTCGCCTAATTAAAATAGGCGCTTTTGATGATTTTAGGGTAATTGATTTTGTCACGGGAATTCGTTTTGGAGAGGAGAAGTTAATCGAAACAGTATTATTGTGTTCAATTTATACAGTCTTAGGAACGAGTTTGTTGGGATTTATGATTTTTAATTTTAGTATTTTTTCTTTTCTGAGTAAACCAGAGTTATTTTCAAGACAAGATATATTAATTGTATTAACAATTTTGGTGCCAGTTATCTTAGGAGGATTTTTAAAGTGGCTTTATTTTATTTTACTGGAGTCTTCTCGGTGGCAAGCAACTTTCGGTAAATGATTCTCGGACTAACTGTAACTGACTTGAATGGCAAGCGAATTTCGTGGAAGAGAGCCAATCAAAGGTATTGGGGAAAACTCTTTTCAGTCATGACTCTATATATTGGTTTCATGTTAGCAGGATGGACAAAAAAAAAGCGCGCTTTACATGATATTATCGCCGGGACGCTCGTTCTTAAAAAGAGTTGAATAAAAATAGTTGTTAGTTATTTGTGGTTAATCGGTGAGTATCGATCAGCTACAGATAACCAACTCCGGGTCAACTCAGCAAAAAGCCGGATGGCAGTCAGGGTCGGAGGTGTTACCTTAGAAATGAAAAAGAAGTGAGGAGCGATCGCTCTGCCAAAAGGAGAAGGGAAGCATGGTAAACAAACACTCGCCACTTAATTGGACAAGTGCCGACCTTGAGAAGGCTGCGATAAACCGATTTCGCTCTCTGGCACTGTGCATCCCCAAAGATTGCAAAGTGTTTCGGGAACCCTGGGGCTGCTCTACTGTCCTATGTGTCGATTTTGAAGCTTGTCCCAGCCTCCTTGAGGCTACCAGAGAACAAGCTCATCTGCTAGTCACAGTATCCCAGCAATTAGGATTGGCTAATTCGGTCATTTTTAGGATTGGCAACAAGGTGATGGGATGGCAGAGTTAAATCAGTCATCAGTCATCAGTCAACAGTCAACAGTCAACAGTCAACAGGAGCGTCACTGTGCGGCTGATGCCTTGCCTGGGGCAGGACTGATCAGTGAAAGATGATTCTCGAAGTTTTGAGCATTATCTCTTGCTTAATCTATTGATTACTTTGCATTTACCTGAGTGGTTTAAGCTAGGGCTGATCGTCAGGTGTTATGCGGCTGGAAGACTGGCACAGAGATGTTCCTAAGTTATGATGCGACTCGAGAGAAATTACAAGATCAATCCAATGAGGGAAGGCGGCTGCATTTTTTTGAGAGGGGGGAAGAAGTACCGCTGATAGCACAGGGAGTTTGGCAAGTCTATCGCGGTTTGGTGCAGCTGAGTACCTTTCACTCCTATGGAGAAGAAGCTGTCTTAGGTTGGGCGCAGCCTTCAACATTTTTTGGCATGTGGTTGACCCGCCTGCACCCCTATCAGGCGAAAGCCTTATCTGATATCTATCTCAGGTGGTTTTCCTTTTGTGAAATTGAAGCTTCCCCGCCTCTAGCTCATACTATGTTGACTCAGGTTATTCGCCAACGGCGACAGACAGAAGCTTTGCTAGCGATCGCCGGGCTGCGCCGAACAGAAGACAAATTGCAACAGTTGTTGCTACTCCTGAAGCAGGAAGTGGGGGAAACTGTACCTGAGGGAACTCGTTTGGCAGTTCGCTTCACCCATCAGAATCTCGCTAATACTATTGGCACGACTAGGGTAACTGTGACGAGACTGCTGGGCAAGTTCCAGCGCCGAGGCGACTTAACGATAGACTGCGAGCGACACATGATTTTGAAAAATACATTCTCCTTAACGTGAGCTGCCACGCGGAAGGAACCAGATAAACTCAATCGAACTGAACCCCCGATCGCGCAAGGGTTAATCTGCGGGTTTGCTATTGCTTGACTCTACCGCGATCGCTGGCGGGTTGAGCATCTGTTCCAAGTCTTCCCTCAGATATAGTGCTACGCTTTAACGTTAGGACACTTAGAAAGCTTGAAAGGAAATCATAGCATAATTCTGCATTCTCAATTCTGCATTCTTAATTGCGCGTAGCGCTATAACACCTCGTCTTAACCAGCGTGTCCCGCTTTAATTTGGTAGTCTCTCCAACCAATCACCTAAAATAAGAGAGAAGATTGTTGAGATTTGTATAGCTGCTTGAGGCAGAAAAACATTTATGGCTCCCGCCGTTTTAATCGAAAACCTGCAAAAGTGCTACGGAACTGTAGAAGCTGTTAAGGATATCTCCTTTAAAGTTCAACCAGGTGAAATTTTCGGGCTCCTCGGTCCCAATGGCGCTGGCAAAACCACAACTATTCGCTGTCTGTGTACCCTAGCCAAACCCAACGCTGGAAAAATTGAGGTTTGTGGTATTTCTGTCCTAGATAACCCGAAAGCTGCACGCAGGCGACTTGGCTATGTCGCTCAAGAAGTGGCTCTCGATAAGGTGCTGACAGGACGGGAATTACTGCAACTGCAAGCCTCACTCTACCACCTTAGGGGTGCTGTGGCGAAAGAGCGGATTAAGCAGTTGCTCAGATTGTTGGGTTTAGGGGAATATGCCGATAAAAAGACTGGCACCTACTCAGGCGGTTTGCGCAAGCGCTTAGATTTAGCTGCTGGGTTACTCCATCAACCTGACGTGCTGGTGCTAGATGAGCCAACAGTGGGATTAGATATCGAAAGTCGCTTTATTGTCTGGGATTTCCTGCGCAAATTGCGCGAAGCAGGGACAACAGTACTGATTACCAGCCATTACTTGGAAGAGATTGACGCTCTCGCTGACCGATTGGCGATTATTGACCGAGGGGTCGTCCTCGATCAGGGAACGCCTTCCCAACTAAAAGATCAAGTGGGAGGCGATCGCGTTACTCTGCGCATCAGGGAATTTTCTCCCCGAGAAGAAGCCGAAAAAGCGAAAGAGATTCTCCAATCTCTGCCGTTTGTGGAAGAGGCGATCGTCAATAGCGCTCAGGGTAATTCCCTCAACCTCGTTGTCACCCCTCAAAGCAACCCGCTCAGTAAAATTGAACAATCCCTAGAAGAAGTAGGCTTGCCGATCTTTAGCATGGCACAATCTCGACCCAGCCTCGATGATGTTTACCTCGCGTCTACAGGTCGCACTCTGATGGACGCAGAACTTGCTGCCGCTGAGACTCGCGACTTGAAGGCTGAGAAAAAACAAGAAATGAAGTCTGAAGTCTGAAAAGAAAAAAAAGAAAAAAAGAAAAATACAAATGAGTCAAACGATTACACCGCCCAAAGTTGACCCTAGTTTGTCCCCCAATCCAACTATCCAGGCTCAGATTGATGATTCTGGCAGTTTTTTCGGTGAATTTGTCCAGGAAACCCTGGCTTTAACCAAGCGTCTGTTTATCCAGCTTCAACGCCGTCCTTCCACCTTAATTGCCGGAGTGATTCAGCCGTTCATGTGGTTGGTCTTATTTGGCGCACTGTTTGCCAATGCCCCTCAAGGGTTATTCGGCAATGACCTCAGTTACGCGAAATTTCTCGCACCAGGGGTGATTGTTTTTACTGCCTTTTCCGGTGCTTTGAATGCTGGTTTACCAGTGATGTTTGACCGGGAATTTGGCTTTCTCAACCGCCTTTTGGTCGCTCCTTTAGCCTCTCGCTTTTCCATTGTTGCGGCTTCGACGATTTATATCATCGCCCTCAGTTTCATCCAAACAGCGGTAATTATCGCTGCTAGCGCCTTTTTAGGTGCCGAGTTACCTGGTCTGGCAGGTTTAGGAGCGATCGCGCTGATTGTCTTGCTGATCGTCTTAGGTGTCACTGCTTTGAGTCTCGGTTTAGCATTTGCCCTACCCGGTCACATTGAACTAATCGCTGTCATATTCGTGACCAACTTGCCCCTCCTTTTTGCCAGCACGGCTCTCGCTCCCCTCTCTTTTATGGCAGGATGGTTGCAGGTGATTGCCACTCTCAACCCTCTGACCTACGCCATTGAACCGATTCGCTATCTCTATCTCCATAATCACTGGGCGATCGGCAGTGTCGTGCTAGAGGCTCCCTGGGCATCTCTGAGCTTTGGTAGCGTTATACTGGTACTGCTTGCTTTTGATGCGCTAGTATTATTGTCAATTCAACCGTTATTGCGCCGTCGGTTTGCTTGACAACAATTAATATCCACTTAAATAGCGCTCGCTGATTACTCGATTACTCAAAATCTAGTCCTGTTATCTTCTTTTGTGCTTTGAACTCCCATGAAGATCGAATCTCAGTTTTCCAGCTTTGCCTGTAAGCGATTGGCTAAAATTACGCTCAGTCTCAGCTTTGGGGCTGCATTTGGGATTATTTCCTCCTTTGGGCAATCTACTTTAGCTCAATCAGTCAATTTTCAAAGTCCTCAAGGACCGGATGGCTATCAATCTAATGAGAAAGATCCGGGGGACAACTCCTTGGGCAATTTCGATCCTTTCCAATTGATTCACAATGCTAATCTCGGTGCTAGTCGCACTGCAGAAGAGTTTAACAGTGATACGGAGCGAAACATCAAAGATGCTGCTGCTGAGTTTAAGCGCCTACAACAAGAGCGCATGTTGAATCAGCAATCAGGATCGCCTGCTAATCCTTTACCTGAAAATGACCCAGCCCAATAAATTAGATCTCAGATGGGCGAATTTGTTGTTTAGATTGTTGGGGCAGGAAAATCCTGCCCCAATTAGTTTGAATTAATGGCAAACTGCATTAATTAATCGATGGCTGCCAAAATATCTTGGGCATGAGTATCGGTTTTCACTTTCTCGTCAACGCTAGTGATAGTACCTTCACCGTCAATGATATAGGTAACGCGCTTGGAGTAACCGCCTCCCTCGACATCATAGGCTTTGGTAATCGCGCCATCGGTATCTACGAGAAGTTGGAAAGGCAGACCGTACTTCTCTTTGAATTTTTTGTGGGATGCTTGATCGTCCATGCTGACCCCTAGCACCACCATATCTTTGTTTTGGTATTGTTCGTAGTTATCTCGGAAGCTTTGTGCTTCTTTAGTGCAACCAGGGGTATCGTCTTTGGGATAGAAGTACAAAACAACGACTTTGCCTTTGAAATCTGACAGGGAAATGGTTTTGCCTTCGTCGTCGGTGGTGTTGAAATCTGGTGCTTTTGTTCCAACTGCTAGTGCCATAATATAAATTTTCTGAATTCAGGCCGATTGTTTTCGATCATAAAGCTTAGAGGAATTTAAGCAAAGCCCTTATGATCAAATACTTTAGACTGCGTCGCTCAATCACGCAGATGACTTTTGACTATTCCCCCCTTGGGGGGATAAAGGGGGGGTTTGACTTTTGACTGACCCGTAGCTGCACTCAGTCAATCCCACCCTCTGCCCTATCGCGCTTACCCTGACTCGGGGTTTAGCCGTAAGACAAAAACTCAATTCGAGGCAAAAGGGGGTCTTGAACAATGCCAATGCCACTAAACCCCCAGCGCTTTAACAAGCCCTTTAATTGATTGGAAGAAACCGACTCCACTCCAAAATGGTCAGCCACACCTACGCCGTGAGTGTTGAGGTAGCTGAGGGCATCAAAATGCTCCCGAAACAGCAACAGGTAGCCAGCCTCCTTTCCACTTTCTCCTGCTTTGGGACGTGCGACTAAATACTGACCGTCAAGTTTAGACCGAATCAGGTAGTGAATTTCAGAGAGCATAGCCGAAGATAGGGAGATAACTGCTGATATTTCTGTGCTACAGGATTTCTAGGCTTTTGATTTTATTTAATTCGCGTCTGATGTATAAAAACGTTACTGCTATCTCATTTTCAGCCAAGCAAAAACCTGAGCTACTGTTAGCTCCAAGTCAATTTCTGCTAAAACTGAGAGGCGATCGCTCCCCTGCAACAACTCTGGTTGCCGCTCTGGAGGGAAAACCAGAATTGAGCGATCTTCTGGATCGATTAGCCAACCTAACTGGCAACCATGCTGTAAGCAATAGAGAATGTTGCCTGTTACCCGGTTTGAACTCTGTTCTGGGGAGAGGATTTCGATTGTCCAGTCCGGGCACAGGTTAAAATCGTTGGGAACTTCCCCATCAGGATCAAATGGAATGCGCGACCAGTTGAATACTGCTATATCAGGCACAATAGAGCGAACCCCGAAGCTACAGCGCAACTCTGGGAATGCATAGGCAATCTTTTGGCTTTCTGCTAGGTCGTTGATACTGTTGCAGAGCCTTAGCTGCAATCGACTGTGCTTCCCCTTCGGCATTGGCTTGTGAATAATCTGACCATTGATGTATTCGCTGACAGGTTTTGTTTCGGGAAGCTTGAGAAACTCTTCCAGGGTGATTGGTTGGCTATTGGTGGCGTACATAACTCCTGAATCCTGGGCAACAGGATATTCTTAGCCTAGCAGAACCGATGTTTCCTTGCTCATGGGAAAATGCTCTCCCTACAAGCGATCGCCCAAGCTACTTCATCAGGTTGGTTCAGCATCTTAGGTAATTAGATATGTTTAAAAACTCCTTGAATGAGAATTTCTCAAAGTTGGTGCATGGGTTTTGGCTAATAACGAGCTGAAATGCTTGCACTTAAAAAGAGGTTAATGATGCTTAAACACTACCGCTATAAAAATTTCATATTTATTCAGCAAGCCCTACTTACTTATTACTTCCTTTCATAAACCAATTGACTTTTTCAGCAAACCCCTTAGATTAAAAAAAATAAGCGCGATCGCCTTTCCCCGTAACTGCGATCGCACTCTAAAAAAACTAATGATCCTAAATCAGTAACCTCTAAGCATCATTCAAAGCCACAATTCCCGGTAATTCCTTACCTTCAAGTAACTCCAGGCTAGCACCGCCGCCCGTGGAAATGTGACTCATCTGGGCAGCCACGCCAACTTTTTCCACAGCCGCTACCGAGTCGCCACCGCCAATAATCGTAGTTGCCCCTTTCTCAGTCAGTTCGGCAAGAGAACGGGCGATCGCTTCTGTCCCTACGGCAAATTTATCAAACTCAAACACGCCCATCGGACCATTCCAGAGAATTGCCTTGCAATCAGACAGCGCTTTTTGGAAAGTCTTCACGGAATCGGGACCAATATCCAATCCCATCCAACCATCGGGAATGCTCTCGACGCTGACAGTCTTAGAATTGGCATCAGCAGCGAAATTATCTGCCACTACCACATCTGTGGGCAACAACAGGTCAACGCCCTTTTCTTTCGCCTTGGCTTCCAAAGACTTCGCCAACTCCAGCTTGTCTTCCTCGACCAAAGACTTACCCACACTCAATCCGCGGGCTTTGTAGAAGGTAAAAATCATCCCTCCGCCGATCAGCAGCTTATCGCATTTCTCCAACAGAGTTTCAATCACGCCAATCTTGCTGGAAACCTTGGAACCGCCGATAATTGATGCCAGGGGACGCTGGGGATTTTCAATAGCGTTTTGGAGATAATTGAGTTCCTTTTCAATCAAGTATCCTGCCACGCTGGGGCTGAGGTAGTGAGTCACCCCCTCCGTAGAAGCGTGGGCGCGGTGTGCAGTACCAAAAGCATCATTAACATACAAATCCGCATTGGCAGCCAATTGCTTGGCGAATTCCGAATCATTCTTCTCTTCTTCAGCGTGGAAGCGAAGATTTTCCAACAAGGCAACCTGACCGCTTTCCATCTTGCCAATCGCAGCGGCGACGGAATCCCCTACACAGTCATCGCACATAATTACCTCCTGCCCCAATAACTCAGAGAGGCGTTTAGCGACTGGCGTTAAGCGGAGATTTTTCTTCACCTGCCCTTTGGGACGACCCATGTGGCTGCACAGGATGACCTTAGCCCCTTTCTTAATTAAATCCTGAATTGTCGGCAATGCAGCCCGAATCCGGGTATCATCGGTAATGTTGCCGCTATCATCCAGTGGCACATTAAAATCTGCCCTGACTAAAACTCGTTTTCCCCCTAAATCAGCTGCCGATAAATTTGCTACAGTTTTCTTGGACACAGCCCATATCCTCCTAATTGCTTCTTTTTTTGCCAAGTGTAGATAGCTCTCTTGCCGATTGTACCGGAGTGGGTGTACCTGAGGTATAAAAGATGTTTAAAACCGTTTTGTTTCCCGTTGATAAAAGTCGAGAAGCCCGCGAGGCGGCGGATACTGTTGCCAATATTGTCAAGACCTACAACAGTCGCTTGGTATTGCTGTCTGTGGTAGAAAAAACAGCTTCGGAAGAAGAAACGCCAGCAACAGGAGTGATGGGTTCAGAAGAAGCCGTTGCTAAATTGCTTCAAGGGGCTCAAGCCCTATTTGCCCAGCAAGGCATCGAAGCCGAAGTGATCGAACGCGCAGGGATGCCTTCTTTCACCATCTGCGATGTAGCCGATGAAGTCAATGCTAACTTAATCGTCATGGGCTGCCGAGGGTTGGGCTTGACTGAGGAAGGCGTTGCTGAAAGTGTTACTAACCGGGTGATTAACCTTTCTCCCTGTCCAGTTTTGATCGTTCCGTGATATCAGATCCGGTTGAATACCCATACTTAATGGTTGGGTAAGCAGGGGAAGTAGAGGGAGCAGGGGAGCGGGGGAAGAAGAATTTGGCATTCAGTTGAATTCCATAGCCAGTAAAAAGTTAGCTATAAATCATTCTGACTTCTGACTATTCCCCCCTTGGGGGGATAAAGGGGGGGGTTTGACTTCTGACTCTAGTTTTTTCCATCCATAACAAGCGATCGCGCTCCTGGAGGCTTTTGTGAAAAGCTATCGTTACTTCCGTCCAATTTCCCTGATTTTTGTCCCCCTCCTAGTGGTCAGTTTGCTTTCCCTTGTCAGCCTCGCCGACGAAACACCCCTGAGACAGAGGTGGGCACCATCGGTGTTCGGACCAGACGACCAAGTGGGCTCCGTTAATTGGATTACACCGTCCAAAGTGCTAGACTCTCTCAAGCTGGTCAAGCAGGGAAAGGTAGCAACGCTGGGTAAGGTCTACCAGAGTGACGCTCCCGCTTTCGGGGAACGCACCTGGAAGCTGATCATACCCGCTATGCCCACCGGGGGTCCATTAGAAGAAAACGACCTAGTCTACAATGATGAATACGTAATGACGGAACTGGGGCAGATTGGCACCCAGTTTGATGGCTTAGGTCATATTGGGGTACGCACCTCTAAGGGCGATTTTTTCTACAACGGAAACTTTCTTCAGGAATTCGGCAACGCCTATGGCTTAAAACATCTTGGGGTGGAGCAAATTGCCGAGTACGGCTATGTAACTCGGGGCGTGCTTTTAGATATCGCTGGCTATCGCGGTGTAGACCGCCTGCCCATTCCCAAAGGTGGCGATCGCAACGATCCTGGCATAATCTCCATCTCAGATATAGAGGGTGCGATTGAGAAACAGAAAATTGCTCCTATCAGGCAGGGGGACGTAGTAATCTTCCACACTGGACACGGTAATTATTGGGGGCGCGACTGGGATTCTTTGAGCGAGGAGCAAAAGGCTGAGAATCGGCGGATTTTCAATTCTGGTGAACCAGGACCGGGCATTAGTGCCTGCCGTTATCTTTCCCGCCAGAAAATCGCCATGGTGGGTTCAGACACCTGGGGTACAGAAGCTTCTCCAGGTGAAGACCCTAGCCGTCCGTTTGACTGTCACATTGAATGGATGGTGAAAAACGGGATTACCAACCTGGAAAATTTGGATGTGAGCCAGTTGTTGGAGGACAAGGTATTCGAGTTTCTCTTCGTTTTTGCCCCTCTGAAGATGAAGGGAGCGACTGGTTCCCCAGCCAACCCGATCGCTATTTACTGAGAAATTGATAATTTTCTAACTACTAAGATCCAATTCCATGCCCACAATTCAGTGGTATCCAGGACATATTGCCAAAGCAGAACGGCAACTGAAAGAGCAACTCAAACGGGTAGATGTAGTACTGGAGGTGCTCGATGCCCGGATTCCTCTCGCTTCTCACCACCCCCAAGTGCTAGATTGGGTGGGAAATAAGCCACGGGTATTGGTTCTCAACCGCATGGATATGATTTCTGCCTCAGTGCGCCAGAAGTGGTTGGAGTGGTTTGAGGCACAGGGAGAGAAACCCTATTTCACCAATGCCAAAAAGGGTCAAGGAATCAAGGCGGTGAGGACTGCGGCGCAGGTGGCTGGAGTGGATGTGAACAAACGTCGGCGCGATCGCGGTATGCGTCCTCGCCCAGTTCGTGCTGTAGTTATTGGGTTTCCCAACGTCGGTAAATCTGCCCTAATCAACCGTTTAGTAGAGCGTAAAGCAGTGGCGAGCGCCCGCCGCGCGGGAGTGACGCGCCAGTTGCAATGGGTGCGGATTTCGGACAAAATTGAGCTGCTGGATGCTCCTGGGGTAATTCCTTGGAGGTTGGAAAACCAAAAAGATGCGGTCAAATTAGCGATTTGCGAAGATATTGGCGAAGCTGCTTACGAAAATCAGCAGGTAGCAGCGGCGTTGGTGGATTTATTAGTGGAGTTGGATTTCGATAACATACTCCTGTCTCGCTACGCCCTCGCTCCTATTTCTATGACTGGGCATGAATGTATTCCTCCCCAGTCATAGAAATAGGAGCGAGGGCGTAGCGAGACAG
>JAAUYK010006976.1_pt1 | contig 11220 bp, 12 predicted proteins | sample 7278021 | NCBI WGS metagenome assembly JAAUYK01 (sample SAMN14350223, study PRJNA611818) | marine sediment metagenome | isolation source: surface marine sediment (1.8m) | place: French Polynesia: Moorea | collected 2018-08
CGCGATCGCCAGACCCTGGCGATGCTGGGCCTCAGCACCGCGCTGATCTCCGTCAACTGGTTCATCTACATTTGGGCGGTGGTGGCGGAGCGGGTCCTGGAGACCAGCCTCGGCTACTTCATCAATCCGCTGATCAGCGTGCTCCTGGGTGTCCTGGTCCTGCGCGAGCGCCTCTCGCCGCTCCAGGGGGTCGCCGTGGCGCTGGCCGCACTGGGGGTCCTGAACCTTAGCCTCGATGCTGCCGGCCTGCCCTGGGTCGCCCTGTCCCTGGCCGTGACCTTCGGGCTCTACGGCCTGATCCGCAAGACCGTCCGGATCGGCTCGGCCGAGGGCCTGCTGGTCGAGACCACGCTGATCCTGCCGGTGGCGGTGGTCTACCTCTTGGCGATCGGCGGCGGGACCGGGTTCTTCGGCAGTGGCTCCACGACCGACGTGCTGCTGCTGCTCGCCTCGGGCCTGGTTACGGCGACGCCGCTTCTGTTCTTCACCAGCGCGGCCCGGCGCCTGCGGCTCTCGACGGTCGGCATGTTCCAGTACCTGGCGCCCAGCTGTCAGTTCTTTCTGGCTATCTTTGCCTTCGGCGAGCCCTTCACCCGGGCCCACCTGATCACCTTTCTCTGCATCTGGACGGCTCTGGCGATCTTCACGTTCGATTCGCTGCGCCGCGCGCGGCGGGACAGGCTCGCCGCCGTCCCAGCCGGAGCCGAGTGACCCTTGCGGTCGGGCAAGCAAACCCAGTCAAATGAGTCAGTATCAACGCTCCTTGGTATTAGCCCACCCAGGCGATGCGCAGGACGTTGGTCGCACCCGGGGTGCCGAAGGGCACGCCGGCGGTGATCACTAGGCGGTCGCCGCTCTCCGCCAGCTTCTCCTTCGCGGCCAGCCGGCAGGCCTTGCCGACCATTTCCTGGAAGTCCCGCACGTCGGCGGTATGGACGCTGTGCGCGCCCCAGAGCAGGGCCAGCTGGCGCGCCGTCGTCAGCTGCGAGGTCAGGACCAGGATCGGCACCACCGGGCGCTCCCGGGCGGCGCGCAGGGCGGTCGAGCCCGAAGTGGTGTAGCTGACGATGGCCGCCGCCGAGATGGTCTCGGCGACCTGGGCGGCGGCGGCGGAGATTGCGTCCGGTGCAGTCTTCTCGGGCTCCGGGTGCAGAGCCTGGATGATCGGTGCGTAGAAGCGGTCGCTCTCGGTTCGGGCGATGATTCGGTCCATCATCTGAACCGCCTCGACTGGATAGTCGCCGGCCGCGGACTCGGCGGAGAGCATGACCGCATCGGCGCCGTCGTAGACCGCGGTGGCCACGTCCGAGGCTTCGGCACGGGTCGGGGCCGGGGCCGCGATCATGGACTCCAGCATCTGTGTGGCGACGATCACCGGCTTCCCGGCCAGGCGGCAGAGGCGAATGATCTCCTTCTGGCGGCCGGGCACCTCTTCGGGCGCCAGCTCGACGCCCAGGTCGCCGCGGGCGACCATGAAGCCGTCGGCGCTCTCGACGATCTCCGAGAGATGGTTCAGCGCCGCCGGCTTCTCGATCTTGGCCATGATCGCGGCCCGGCCGGCGATCAGGCGGCGGCCCTCTGCAATGTCCTCCGGGCGCTGGACGAAGGACATCGCGACCCAGTCGACGCCCAGATCGAGGCCGAACTGCAGGTCGCGCCGGTCCTTCTCGGTCAGGGGCGAGATGTTCATGACCACGCCCGGCAGGTTGACGCCCTTGTGGTCCTTTAGGGTGCCGCCGGTCACGATCTCGGTGTCGGCGAAGTCGCGGCCGAGCTTGGTCACCCGAAGGCGCAGCTTGCCGTCATCGAGCAGGATCTCGGCATCGGTCGCCAGGGCCTCGAAGATCTCCGGGTGTGGCAGGGGCGCACGCTCGGCGCCGCCGGGTGCCGGATCCAGGTCCAGGCGGAAGTGCGCGCCGGGGGCCAAGCTGGCCTCGCCGCCCACCAGCTCGCCGACCCGCAGCTTTGGCCCCTGCAGGTCGAGAAGGACCCCGATCGGATGGTCGAGCTCGCGTTCCAGATTGCGGATCACGTCCAGGCGGGCCCGGTGGTCGTCCTGCGTGCCGTGGCTGAAGTTCAGGCGGAACACGTCGGCACCGGCCTCGACCAGGGCGCGAATGGTCTTGGCGTCCGAGGAGGAGGGCCCGAGGGTGGCCACGATCTTGGCTTTACGTATACGTCGCATGCGGAAAGATTAGCGTCCTTTTGTGAAATCCCGAGGACATTTCTTGGGGTTGCCGCCTATTTCGGCAGCAGGAGGATGGCGCGGAAGTCGTTGACGTTGGTCAAGGTCGCGCCGGTGATCACCAGATCGTCCAGCGCCTGGAAGTAGCCGAAGCTGTCGTGGCCGGCCAGGCAGGCCTCGGGGTCGATGCCGAGCTCCCGCGCCCGGCGCAGGCTGTCCGGCCCGGTCAGGGCTCCGGCGTTGTCCTCCGAGCCGTCGATGCCGTCGGTGTCGCAGGCGATGGCGTAGAGCCGCGGGTCGCCCGCGGCAGCGAGGGTCAGGCCGAGCAGGTACTCGGCGTTGCGGCCGCCCCGGCCCTTGCCGGTCAGGGTGACCGTGGTCTCGCCGCCGGAGAGCAGGACCAGGGGACGCTCGACCGGCGTCAGGGCCAGCGCCGCTTCGGCCTGTTGCCGGCCTAGGTCTCTGGCCTCGCCCTCGAGGTCGTCGCCCAGGATCCGGGTCTCGACGCCGGCCGCCCGGGCGGCCTCGGCGGCGGCCTCCAGGGAGCCCATCGGGCGCGCGACCATGATCGTCTCGGCGCCGGCGAGCCGGGGGTCGCCCGGTTTCGGGCTCTCGTCTTCGGCGGCCTCCAGGTGCCGACGGACCGCTTTGGGCGGCTCGATGCCGTAGCGCTCCAAGACCGCGCGCGCCTCGGCGAAGCTGGTCGGGTCGGGTACGGTCGGGCCGGAGGCGATGGTCGCCGGGTCGTCGCCCGGCACGTCGGAGATCAGCAGGCTCAGCACCGTGGCCGGGGCCGCGGCGGCGGCCAGACGGCCGCCCTTGATCGCCGAGAGGTGCTTGCGCAGGCAGTTAATCTCCGAGATCGTCGCCCCGCAGCGCAGCAGGGTGCGCGAGACCTCCTGCTTGTCCTCCAGGGTCAGCCCCGGTGCCGGCAGCGACAGCAGTGCCGAGCCGCCGCCGGAGATCAGGCAGAGCACGAGGTCACCGGGCCCCGCGTCCTTGGCGAGCGCCAGAATGCGTTCCGCGCCCTGCCGGCCAGCGGCGTCGGGCACCGGGTGAGCGGCCTCGACGATCTCGATCCGGCGGCAATCCGTGCCGTGGCCGTAGCGGGTCACGACCAGGCCCGAGAGATCGTCCAGCCGCGCCGCCGGCCAGTTCGCCTCGACCGCCGAAGCCATGGCCGCCGAGGCCTTGCCGGCGCCCAGCACGATGGTTCGTCCCTCGGGCGGCGCCGGCAGGTGCGGCGGCACCACGAGGGCCGGGTCGGCGGCGTCCAGCGCGGTTTGGAACAGCTTGCGCAGAAAAGCCCGAGGCTCCGGTGCTGTCATCGGCCGTTGCCCCCGGCGGCAGACGCGGTCCGCTCCGGGAGGGCCGAATAGGCGGCGATCACCGAGGAGAGGTGGTCCATCATGGCCCTGGCCGCCGCCGCTTCGTCGCCGGCTCGGATTGCCTCCAATACCGCCCGGTGTTCCGCCAGGAACCTGCGGTCGTCCGCCGGCGTCGGGCAGAGCTCGAAGCGGTGAAAGGCGCAATTCTCGCTGAAGATGTCGCCCAGGACGCTCAGCAGGTGCAGGTAGACCGGGCTGTCCGAGGCCCGGGCGATGGCCATGTGGAAGGCGAAGTCGTCCTCGGCCTTATGCTTCGGGTCGCGCGCCGGATCGGCCATCACCTCGAAAAGCCGGGCGATCTCCTCGATCTGTTCGGGCTTGCCCAGACGCGCCGCCCGCCGCGCCGCCCAGGCCTCGAGCTGGGCCCTCAGCTCCGCGAGATCGAGCAGGTTGCGCAGGTCGGCCCGGACCAGCCGGCCCAGGCCGCGGTCGAGGCTTTCCGAGCTGGCGATGATCCGGGTGCTGCCGCCCTGGGTCGCGGAGACCAGGCCCTGGGCCTTGAGCTGCTGCAGGGCGGCTCGGACCGAAACCCGGCTGACGTTCATCATCTGCGCCAGCTGCCGTTCACCGGGAAGGCGCTCGCCCGGCACCAGGCTGCCACCGGCGATGAGGCGCAGGAGCTCCTGGGCGACCCGGTCGGCGACCCGCTCGCGCGGGATCTCATGGAACCTCGGGTCCTGGGTCGCGGCAAGGTCCGAGGCCGCGCCACGGCCGTCCTTGGCCCGGCGCGTCGTCGGCTGACTGTTTGGGCGATCGTCCGGCATCCGAACCCAGCTGGTCTATTGGTATGACCAATCTAGCCAAGACCAGTGCGCGGTGAAAGCAGTCCTGCCGCCGTTGGCCGCTCCACAGCAGCCGTTCTCGCGGGGACCATTGCGGTCCGTCAGACGACCTGGAAGCCGTGGGCGTAGGGGTCGCGGTCGTCGATGAAGATGGTGTTGAAGCCTGTGATCCGGGCCCAGCCCTCGATCGACGGCAGGATGCCGGGGTGGTTGCCGACCCGGGTCTCGGCCTCGATGCGGCCGTGGAACAGGCTGCCGATGATGCTCTCGTGGACGAAGTCGTCGCCGGCTGCGAGCTCGCCGCGGGCGGCCAGCTGCGCCATACGCGCAGAGGTGCCGGTGCCGCAGGGGCTGCGGTCGATGGCTTTCTCGCCGTAGAAGACGGCGTTGCGGGCCCGGGCCTCCGGCGCCTTGGGCACGCCGGTCCAGAGGACGTGGCTGACCCCTCGAATCGTCGGATCCTCGGGATGGACGATCTCCGTGGCGTCGTTGATGCGGGCCCGCAGCTGTGGCGAGAGGCGCAGGATATCCCCGGGCGTGAGGTCCTCCAGGTCCCGGTAGTTCGCTTGGGCCTCGACGATGGCGTAGAAGTTGCCGCCGTAGGCGATGTCCAGCTTCAGCGGCCCCAGTTCGGGACAGTCGACCTCGACGCCCTCGGCGGCCAGGTAGGCGCCGACGTTGGTGATCCGCACGCCTTCGACATGGGCGCCGTACCGGCGGTAGCGCGCTTCGACCCGACCGGCCGGGGTGTCGAGGTGGAGAACCCCGTCCTGGTGCGGCTGGACCAGGCCGCGCTCCAGGGCGAAGGTCACGGTCCCGATGGTGCCGTGGCCGCACATCGGCAGGCAGCCGCTGGTCTCGATGAAGAGGACCCCGACGTCGCAGTCGTCGCGGGTCGGCGGATAGAGGATGGCGCCGGACATCATGTCGTGACCGCGGGGCTCGAACATCAGGCCGGTGCGGATCCAGTCGTAGCGGGCGAGGAAGTCCTGACGCCGGGCGCTCATGGAATCGCCCTGCAGGGGCGGCCCGCCGCCGGCGACCAGGCGCACCGGATTGCCGCAGGTGTGCCCGTCAACGCAAAAGAAAGTGTTCGGTCGTATCTCTTTCATGCTGCCCCTCCGCGGAGCCCGCCGGCCGACTTGTTCGGCCTTTGTCGCCGAGACTATAGTCCAAGGTGATGTCCTCAGCCTCCCAATTTCCAGGTGCCTCCCAGAGCGCGTTGTTGAGCCCCGATGAGCCATCGCCGGTGGTCGTCGAGAACCGCGAAGGCAGGGCGCCCCTGTTGTTGCTTTGCGACCATGCCAGCGCCTTCATCCCGGCGGCCCTGAACCGGCTCGGACTGGACGGCGCTGAGCTGGCCCGCCACATCGCCTGGGATATCGGCGCTGCCGAGGTGACCCGCGAGCTGGCCCGGCTGCTGGATGCCCAGGCCCTGCTCAGCCACTTCTCGCGCCTGATCGTCGATCCCAACCGCTGGCCGGACGATCCGACGCTGGTGCCGCAGATCTCGGACGGCACGGTGGTGCCGGGAAACCGGAACCTGGGCGCGGAGGCGATCGAGGTCCGCATGGCGACCTTCTACCGGCCTTATCACGAGGCGATCGAGACCGAGATCGAGCGGCGCCTCGCGGCCGGCGAGACCCCGGCAGTGGTGTCGGTCCACAGCTTCACGCCGGTCATGCGCGGCGGCGAGCGCCCCTGGCAGGTCGGCATCCTGTGGCAGGAGGATACCCGGCTCCCGGTACCGATGATCGCCCGGCTGCGCGATAGAGGCCTGGTGGTCGGCGACAACGAGCCCTATTCCGCCCGCGCCGGGCTGGGGCATACTCTGGAGACGCACGCCGATCCGCGTGGCCTGCCGAACCTCTTGATCGAGGTCCGGCAGGACCTGATCGACACCCGGCACGGGGCCGCGGAGTGGGCGACCTTGATCGCCGAGGAGCTGGCACCGGTGTTGGCCGGTCTCGCGGCGGCCTCGGAAACAAGTACGGCGGGGGCGAGGACATGAGCTTGAAGGAACCGAGCTTCACGATCGGCATCGAAGAGGAATACCTGCTGGTCGACCGCGAGACGCGTGAGCTGGCGACCGACGTGCCGCCGGACCTGGTCGAGGAATGCGGCAAGCGGGTCAAGGAAGGCCAGGTCACGCCGGAGTTCCTGCAATCGCAGATCGAGGTCGGCACCCGGGTCTGCGCCACGGTCAAGGAAGCCGGCGAGGAACTGGCATACCTGCGTCGCCTGGTCGCCGAGGTCGCCGAGGAGTACGGCTTTGCGCCGATCGCGGTCTCGACCCACCCCTTTGCCGACTGGGAACAGCAGAAGCACACCGACAAGGAACGCTACAACGTCCTCGCCCGCGACATGCAAGCGGTTGCCCGGCGGCTGCTGATCTGCGGCATGCACACCCACGTCGGGATCGACGACGACGAGCTGCGAATCGACCTGATGGGGCAGGTGAGCTACTTCCTGCCGCACCTGCTGGCGCTCTCGACCTCCTCGCCCTTCTGGCGGGGCGAGAGGACCGGACTGATGTCCTATCGGCTCTCGGTCTTCGACGAGCTGCCGCGGACCGGGCTGCCGGAGGCCTTCGACAGCTACAGCGAGTACCAGCGGCACCTGGGAATCATGACCTCGGCCGGCCTGATCGAGGACGCCTCCAAGATCTGGTGGGACGTCCGGCCTTCGGTCCGCTTCCCGACCCTGGAAATGCGGATTCCCGACGTCTGCCCGCGGATCGAGGACGGCGTCTGTATTGCCGCCCTCTACCTTTGTCTGCTGCGCATGCTCTACCGCCTGAAGCGAGAAAACCAGCGCTGGCGCCGTTACAGCGCCATGCTGGTGCGCGAGAATCGCTGGCGGGCCCAGCGCTACGGAGTCACCGAAGGCCTTGTCGATTTCGGCAAGGGTGAGATCGTCGACTACAAGGGACTGCTGGAGGAGATCCTTCAACTGATCCACGTCGACGCCCTGGCCCTCGACTGCGTGGCCGAGGTCGAGCACGCCCGGACCATCCTGACCCGCGGCACCAGCGCCCATCGCCAGATCGAGGTCTACGATAAGGCCGTCGCCGAAGGCGCGGAGCGCCAGGAGGCCCTGAAGTCCGTGGTCGACCTCCTCATCGACGAGAGCATGGCGGGGATCGCGTGACGCCTTGGCGGACTTCGGCGGCTGACATCGCCCGGGCCGCACCTTAGATAGAGTCCAAGTATCAAGGTCCAATGGGGAGACCAGGGATGGACGACCAGACCCGTACCGAACTCGAGGCTGCAGCCTTTCGCCGATTGGTGGCGCACCTGCGCGAACGTACGGACGTACAGAACATCGACCTGATGAACCTTTCGGGGTTCTGCCGGAACTGCCTGTCGAAGTGGTACGCCGCGGCGGCCGAGGAGAAGGGCCTGGAGATCGGCTACGATCAGGCCCGCGAGATCGTCTACGGCATGCCCTACGCGGACTGGAAGGCCAAGTATCAGACCGAGGCCACGGTCGAGCAGAAGGCTGCCTTCGAGGCCGCGCACAAGGACCACTAGGCCCGTCCGGCGCCTTCAGGGTGCGCGGTTCGCGTGAGCCTCGACAAAGCTCTCCAGGTCCTTGACCGCGACTCGCCAATCGCGACCGAACTTGAAGGCGCGGAGTTGACCGTCCTTGATCCAGGCGCGCACGGTGGATTCCTTGACCTTCAGGAGCTCGGCGACCTCGTGCAAGGTCAGCATGGGCTTGCTCAGCATGGCGACAGCCTCGCGACGGCCTTTTTCTAGGTTCTTTGATGTTCAGCTATGAATATATAACTTTCTTGAAGTTTTTGTAAGTCTTACCATCTCTGGATTTTCGGGCTGGGAGCGAACCGGGAGGCAGCGTGTCGATCGCGACTATCAGGGACTTTCTGCGCCACGAGGCGACCGCCGGGCTGCTGCTGATGGCCACCGCGGCCTTGGCGCTGCTCCTCGACAATTCGCCCCTGTCGCCGATCTACGACAAGCTGATCGCGACCCCCGTCGTCTTGCAGATCGGCGATTTCGAGATCGACAAGCCCTTGCTGCTCTGGATCAACGACGGGCTGATGGCGGTCTTCTTCATGCTGGTCGGTCTGGAGATCAAGCGCGAGGTGCTCGAGGGCGAGCTCTCCTCGCGCTCCCAGATCATGCTGCCCGGCATCGCGGCGGTGGGCGGCATGGTGGTTCCCGCGGCCATCTACGCCATGATCAACTGGGACGACCCGATCCGCCTGAACGGCTGGGCAATACCGGCGGCCACGGACATCGCCTTCGCGTTGGGCATCCTGGCGCTGCTCGGTTCCCGCGTGCCCGTCGCACTCAAGCTGTTCCTCTTGGCGCTGGCGATCATCGACGACCTGGGCGCCATCATCATCATCGCGGTCTACTACACCGCCGATCTGTCGCTGGTGTCCCTTGCGGTCGCGGGGGTGGGTGCCACGGTGCTGATCATTTTGAACCGTTGCGGGGTGATGCGCCTGGCGCCTTATATCCTTGTCGGTATCGTGATGTGGGCGGGGGTCCTAAAATCCGGCGTTCACGCGACTCTGGCCGGCGTGGTCCTGGCCATGGCGATCCCTCTGCGCACAGCGGAACCAAGCGAGGATCCGCCGTTGAAGCGCCTGGAGCACGCTTTGCATCCCTGGGTCGCCTTCGGCGTTCTCCCGGCTTTCGCCTTCGCCAATGCCGGCGTATCCCTGGCCGGCCTGTCGCTTGATTCCTTCTTCGAGCCGCTGCCCCTGGGGATCATGCTCGGGCTATTTCTCGGCAAGCAGCTGGGCGTGTTCGGCTTCGTCTGGGTCGGGGTGCGCCTGGGCCTCTGCCACCTGCCGTCAGGCGTGACCTGGCTGCAAATCTATGGCGTCGCCTTGCTGTCGGGAATCGGCTTCACCATGAGCCTCTTCATCGGCACGCTGGCCTACGAGGGTCCTGCCTATAGCGCCGGTATCCGGCTCGGTGTGCTCGGTGGTTCGATTCTCTCCGGGGTGCTCGGCTACCTGGTCCTGCGCTTGGCACTGTCGGAGCGGAGGGCGGGCGCCATAGCGCAGCAAGGAGTCCAACCCAGATGAAGCGGGACATAGAGGCCGAAGCCGGCACCGAGAGCCTGATCGAGGGATACCGGGAGTTTCGTCGCTCGGAGTATCCGGCACAGAAACGCCTCTTTGAGGCCCTGGCGGCACGGGGGCAGGTGCCGCAGACCATGGTGATCAGCTGCTGCGATTCCCGGGTCGATCCGGGGCGGATCTTCTCGGCCGGCCCGGGCGAACTCTTCGTGGTGCGCAACGTCGCCAACCTGGTGCCGCCCTGCGGCAAGGGCGGCGACTATCACGGGACCAGCGCGGCCCTGGAGTTCGCGGTCACCGGGCTCAAGGTCCGGAACATCGTGGTCCTCGGTCACGCCAGCTGCGGCGGCGTGAAGGCCTGCCTCGAAGGCGCCCAGGACCCCGGGGTCGGCGGCCGCTTCATCGGGCCCTGGATGTCGATCTTGACGTCCGCCCGCGACAAGGTGCTCAGCGAGCACGCCGACGCATCGGACGAGATCCGCCAGCGCGCCCTCGAACTCGCCGGGATCGTCCAGTCGATCGAGAACCTGCACAGCTTTCCCTTCGTCGCCCAGGCCGTGGCCGCCGGCGATCTGAGTCTCCAGGGCGCCTATTTCGGCATCGCGACCGGCGAACTGGCCCTGCTGGACAGCACCAGCGGCAGGTTCAACACGGTCGCCTGATCGACAGCCTGAAGGACGGCTCGCACCTCTTGCCGCTCGCCGGGCCGGCGGCTAGGGTGCGCGGCCTTCGGGGCTTTCCGTCCCGGATTCAAGTCATCAGGTTCAGGTCACAGGGAGAAAAGACGCATGGCCGATGTGGGCGGGATCGCGGCTGACCGGCTGAAATCCTTCATCGAACGGGTCGAGCGCCTGGAAGAAGAGAAGGCGGCCCTGACCGCCGACATCCGCGAGGTCTATGCCGAGGCCAAGGCGACCGGCTTCGACACCAAGATCATGCGCCAGGTGGTCAAGCTGCGGAAGATGGACAGCAACGACCGCCAGGAGCAGGAAGAACTGCTCGACCTCTACAAGCGGGCCGTCGGCCTGGAGATCTGAGCGGGCCGGAAGACCGCCCTCCGAAGCCCTTTGGAATTCCGGGCTCAGCGCAGGTCGTTGCCGCGCAGGGCCTGGTGCAGGCGATCGGCGACCTGCTCGAGGTCGCGCCTCATGCCGTCGAGGGCCTGGCCCTGCTGGAAGACGAGGTCGTTGAGTTCTTCGATCATCTGCTCCTGGTGGGCCAGCCGGGTCTCCAGCGCGGCAAAGCGCTCTTCGTTTTCCACAGTCATCGTTTCCTCCAGTCGCAGCGAGTCTAGAACCGCTCGACCCAGGGACGGAGGTCCAGCTCCTGGGTCCAGGCGCTGCGCGGCTGCAGGTGCAGCTGATAGGCCGCCTCGGCGATGGCGCCCGGGTCGAGGACGGCATCGGGGCCGCGCTCGGCCGGGTCGTAGCCGGGCCGTTCGGCGGCGATCTGGCCGTCGATGACCAGGTGGGCGACGTGGATGCCCTTGGGGCCCAGCTCGCGGGCCAGGCTCTGGGCGAGGGCGCGCAGCCCGAACTTCGGCACCGCCAGGTTGGCGAAGCCCGCGCTGCCGCGCAGCGCCGCGGTCGCACCGGTGAAGAGCAGGGTGCCGCTGCCGGCCTCAAGCATCCGCCGGGCCGCCGCCTGTCCGACGTTGAAGCCGCCCAGGCAGCCGATCCGCCAGCAGAGCTCGAAGTCCTCCGGCGTGATTTCCAGGACGCCGCCGGGCCGGTAGGCGCCGGCGTTGAAGGAGACCACGGTGGGGCTGCCGAGGTCGCTCTCGACCGCGGCAAAAAGCGCCTCGAC
>JAAUYK010011331.1_pt1 | contig 11218 bp, 8 predicted proteins | sample 7278021 | NCBI WGS metagenome assembly JAAUYK01 (sample SAMN14350223, study PRJNA611818) | marine sediment metagenome | isolation source: surface marine sediment (1.8m) | place: French Polynesia: Moorea | collected 2018-08
GTTGATTACCCCGCGTGCGCGTGCATGCGTGGTAATCAACCATTTATTCCCTTGTTGGGCTGTTGGCTAATTAACAACGGGATCAATTACTCCGGATGGCAATTAGCCTACGAAGAAAGGGCAATTCGATGTTAATTAGTCTTTGAACACGCGTTTTGAACATTCATTTTTACCGGCGTCGAAGACACCGGTCAATAAGTGAACTTTTTTTAGCGGCGTCGAAGACACCGCTCTATAACAGGCAATTTTATTCTTAATCTTCTTCTTCTTCATCTTCTTCTTGGTATCACGGTGAACCATATATATTTAGGGTGAACCATATATATTCATGGTCGACCCCATACCCATGGTAGACCCCTAACCCATGGTGGACCCCATACTCATGGTGGAGCCCATACACATGGTGGACCCCATACCCATATGTCATCCCCATTTTGTATTGAGTCATTGCCTTTGACGCCGGTCAATAGAGCTATTTCCTCTTGTATGTCATAATCCAGTAAACTCACTTTTACTGGAAATTGCTCTACACGGAAATTGTCCTACATGGAAATTGTCCTACACAGAAATTACCCTACATGGAAATAGACCTACGTACACCCTACGTACACATATTTGCCTAAACAAGTGATTTCTGTTGATGAAAAGTTGGTGATTAACTACATAAAAGTTTCATAAACTGTAACACTGTAACGCAGCTCTTTTCATTAGCTTCTGCAGGTCTAGTAAGTACCTTAACTTCTTCTAGCCTATAGAATAAGAGTATTGTTTATCAAGGCTGTACACCTCGCACTGTTGCAAAGGATATAATGTAAAGGGTACATTAGCTAACCTGAAACTTGCAAACATCTTGCAAAATGTTAACTCTTGCAGCAATAAGCTAGATTCAAAAGCAATATTCTTCTTGACTGCACATCTAAGGTACTTAAATTGTAAACTTTAGTGTGTTGATAGTGTAGGGCAATTTCCGTGTAGGGCAATTTCAGTGTGGGCCATTTTCCAGTGTTGTGTAGGACATTTTCAAGTTAGGACAAATTCAGTGTAGGGCAAAGTGCGGTAGTGACCAAAATTGCTTGTAGGGCAAAGTATGGTAGGGCATTCTCCATCGTCCCTAAAGAGCGGACCAACCAAGTACCGACCGGCTTGAAGTGCGTATTCCTAATTTTACGGACGTAGTTGAAGACGGCAATTAACGTCGAATGGAAAATCCACTTCTGGTATATATTAAAGAGCAGCGTATACGTAGACAACTGCGCAGCGTTAGCAGAGGGGTGACCGCCTTCTGAAGATTCTGATCAATTGGCGGATGTTTAAAGCCCTTGCTGCTGAGACGAGAATTTTCGCTTTCTACGAGGTCATATAATAACTCAGAGCTTCCACATTCCTAGTAGGTAAAAATGAAAATGGCGGAAATGCGTTCGGCATGAAAAGACCTCCTCGATCCCAGTCCTCTCTTTCTTTCCCATTCCTTCCTTGTCGTCACGTATATACTCGTAGTATAGTATCTGGCTCTGACTTGCCCGGCCCCTCTCCTCGGCCGAAATGGAAAAGGCTACAGTGCGATCCTGAGTACATGAGAGGATTTACTTACGCTTGAACCGTCCTGTCTGTCGGTCTGTCTGTCTGTCTAGCTGGTCTAGCTCTCCTCACCGTCCGTCCGGCCTAGCTATATCTCCCTTAGCTTGCTTGCCAAATGGAGCAAGAGTTGATCGTTATGTTCAGCCGTCGGGAGAGGTCTCCCCGCTCCTTTATTTCATGCTTAGATCCTCCTCAACGCCAACGGCGCAACCCTAGCTAGCTGCAGAATGAGATGGAGCTGGACTCGAAGAAGGCGACGGCGACGCAGCTAGACGGGATCGAGCGAACGAGCGAGCGAGCTGCGAAGAAGAAGACCTGAAGATCAAAGGAGACGAGGCGAAAGCAGCTAGGTGAGGGGTGTCGATGGGAGGTGCTGCTGAGGTATCAGTCACTTTAAGAAGGCAAAGGTTCGAAATTCACTTTGACGTTCAGATCATAGATATTCATAAAAATGACAACCCTGGGCCCTTCCGTTGCTGTCTGCAGCTACTAAAGTGAGAAATCGTCATATGTGCGTTAGGGGAAAATTGGATGGATCTACTGGCAAAGGGAACAGGAGGAGAGAGCGAGAGAGCGAGCAGCTATAGCTAGATCGACGAGAAAGGAAGTAAGGGTCGGGCGAGTACGAAAAGACCAGAAGTGAATAGGAATTACGATTTAGGTGCATTTCTACGTACAACAATTAAAAGCAATTAGGCCGGGACGACCGAACCTAAGAAAAATGCCAAAAGATGGGCTGCATTGGGCGAGATCGCATAAAATTCCGTAGGAGATTCCTTCCTTCGTTCACTCACTCTCAATCTAGGTGCGGCCCTCTTTCTCACTTTTCGCTCAGTCACCGAGGTTTATCACTATGTGAGCGAGGACAGACAGACAGACAGGCGGCCAGTCTGTCGGCCGACGAGTTCAGAATTAATGGCATTCCGCCGGGAGATTGGCGACAGCTAGCGAGTCGAGCTGACGGACGGACGGATAGCGATAGCTACGTAGGTACGTGAAGGGGGAGAGTGAGCGTCGTTACCTTGCCAACGCGATATGCCCACAGCTATGCGCGACATACCTAATTGGCGCCTCACATAATATTGTAAGCACGTTCATATGCACACGTAGATACAAACACGTACAGAGCAGGTTACAACTGATCACTAGCTATAATCTATTTCATTCGAGGCCGTGCTGAGAAGACCGGGTGGAGTGAATGCATGCCTAGGGAGGAAGCATGCATGCATGCGCGGTCGGTGCCAAGCAGATGGATCGGACGAGCGAGCGAGCGAGCGAGCGAGCATCACGGACTTGTGTACACACCTGGCTGTGTAGCTGGGGATATGCTCTCTCTCTCTCTCGCTCTCTCTTTGAATATGATGGATGAGCGCGGACAGTTGCACGATTGAGCCCCAATTATCGTCAAACGTGTCGAATGTAGGAAACTCGATCAGACGAGTCGGTCGAAAGCTGCAAATTTCAAGACGTGGTATGAACAATTTGTCTCCCCTTGAATCTGTTATTCTGGTTATTTCCCCGGCCGCCTCCTCTCACCTCTTCCCCTTCCTGCTTGCTTTCACGGCGCATTAGCCCGGCCCCTCCCGCCGAGTACTTGGGACTGTCGAGGTCGCTGATTGATCAGCCCCTACATGGACGAAAAAGCAACACCTAGCTAGCTACGTGCTCGGAAATAGGATCCAAAGTTCTCTCGTGAGGAATCTTCATGTTGCCGCGGTGTCCAACTCCCTTGGGTGTCTTTACTTTCTTCGTTCGATCTGAATCAGACCCAGTTCGACCGACCGGCCGACCGACCGGCCGGCCTACGTAAGCTCCGTTTGCAGATCGTCGACGACGCAGCAGCTGTACGCCGATCATCGATCACCAATTGCTGCCGACTCCACGGGGAGGGAAAGAAGAAGAAGAAAAGAGAGGGGAGGAGAGAGGAGGAATCGAAATGAAGTTCGGACGAGGACGAATAGTTCCTCGAATTCCCCTCACCCTCGTAAGTCATCGCGCAAGATCGAACTGTACAGCGCCGCGCCGCCACTTTATATGAGGAGGAAGAATCTCCTGAGGGTCGAGGTGACACTTCAATGTTCTCGCACATATGCTTTTTTCTGGAACTTGTATGCCCACACGACATCGTCGCTCTGTCCGGCCAACTGGTGCCATCTCCTTTAAGCGGTCGGTCGGTCGGTGGTCGGCCGGCCACAGCCACATTCAACCCAGATAGGCCGGAGGACGGCCGGCAGCTAGCTCCGTTCGTTCGCGGCCATGGCCTCGATGTCCCTCCCTCCCGGCCCCTCCAGGCGGCAGGCGCTGTCACGACGCAAGCGACGCGACGCCGCCAAACGACATTCTACACCATTTGTCTTGGAGAAAATTGACGGAGCCTTCTTTGAACCATGAAAGAGAAGTCAGCTCGACGGTCGGTCGGTCGGTCGGTCGCCAGGCCAGAAGCCGGAGAAGAGAGAAGCTGGGCCGGCCGACTGGAAGGCGAGCAAGGACGGCGAAGCCTGGCTACATTGAATCGGAGAGGGGTTAGGAGGACGGGGCAAACGTTCGAAAATCATGCTTACTTAATAGTCTAAATGCGATGCCGATATTAGATGCTCTCTTGAGATTTCGATCCAAAAGTAAGCTTTACAGCCCCTGGACGTACCTACCTCGGTCCCGCTGCCGCCACCGCCACAATGTATGCAAAGAGGACGCCGACGCCGGCGCCGATGACCGTCCGGACTCCAAGGGCATAACTGATTTATGCTGCCCTTGGCAAGCCAAAATGGCCGTAATAAAGTGCCAACTTGCCAGCCAGCCTCTCCCCCTCCTCTTCATCCCCCCTCTCCCCTCCTCCTCTCGCGAAGTGGTGTTAACTTCTCGAGGTTGTACCTGGTTGGTCGCATGGTAACGCCGGGCAGCCAGCCACCATCTTTCCAGCCATCTTGCCTCGCTAGCTTGCTTGCTCCGACCCTCTCTCTCTCTCTCTCTCTCTCTCTCTCCCCTCCCTCTCTCTCTCCCCTCTCCGTCTTTCTCTTGTTCGTCTCCGTCTTCCATCGCCTCTCCGTCTGCTCTCCTGCTTGCTTGCGGATAAAGGGAGAAGAGAAAAGGAGGATTAGGAAGACGAGAGCGAGGATCTACGAAAATTGGGCCCAGCTTTCAACGTAGCCAGCCAGCTAGGTCGAACGAACGTAAAGGAGCTCCTGGCCTGGCTAGGCGGCACCCGCCGAGCGAGTGAGTGAGGGGGGAGAGAGAAAAGAAAGAGGGGGAGGTTGGGCACCGCTGCGAGATGGAGAAGGCAGAATGACGGCAAGGCATACCGAGCCATGCAGCGAGAGCGGGCAGAGAGTGCCATCATTTACGTGCTTAACTGCGCAGGGAAATCGTCGCAGCCTGGGACCAATATCAGCAGTCAGTTAAGAACATGCAATACAGAGTCTTCTAGCAACGATCACTAACTTTAAAAGGTTTCAGGGATAACTTTAGCCCAGCTCTCTTTCTCTGCCTATAGTATAAAACCCAAACCTAATGCGTCGTTTCAGGTCCGTCTTTCGTTTTCCTTTGCTGGCTCGATGCCTGCTGGCCCCTACCTTTTTTCCTCGTTTCCCTCGTTTCTCTTCCTTCTCCCTCCGCCCCTTTCCTTCTTTCTCTTAACCGGGTACATTTCTTTTTGAGACAGGAAGTTGGTCTGTCGGCCGGCCGTTGCTTCTTCTTCTCCTCCTGCTTCCGACGCCAAGCAAGCAACGCCAACGCCAACTCCTCCGTTCGTACGTTCCAAGAAGTTGAATGGTCGAAATAAATCACGACTCCTTCTCATAACGTTGAATGAAGAAGTCATCGGATGATTTGTGTCCCGAGTTCTACCTCCAGACGGCCGGCCGGCCGGCCAACCCAGGAACCAAACGCGGTCGGTCGGTGGGCCGGAGCAGATTTTTGTGCTCTTTATACGGGAGCATTCAGAGAGGTCGTTCTAAGATACGAGATAAATCCAAGCGTGGCTGTTTCTAGCTGAAAACGGTTAAGTAGTTTATTCCTACTACACTGAATATAAATTATACGTGATAGACTAGTCCACGCTGCTTTCTCTTGGTCTAATATCTTACTGACCCCTCCCCACATTAAATGGCTCGGCCATACAGACCGTACATCACAGGGTAGCTGTTGCCACGTACATGCAGTGCAGTGCAGTGGTGCCATCTGCAAGTCAATCTCTGCTCCCAAATCCTTGGCCTCGATCGATCTCCTCCCCAAACCTGTCCCAACCAACTGCACGTTCCAGTCGGGAGGCTGCCATTCCAGCTACCGTCTGGCGGGCGGCCGGCCGGCCATGCAGCTAGGTAGGTTAGGGGATTTGAGTAAACGGGCCATTTGTTTATCTTTGGACGAAATTACCCGTGGTGATGGCTGCGGCTACATCAGGAAGGTAGAGGGGAGGGGAGAACGAAGGCCGACGGACGGACGATGTAGGACGACTAGTTGACGGAAGAATGGACCAGCTTACACGACGGCAGTTGGTGTCGGAGAAGGAGGGAGCCACATATAGTTGTAGGTATACACGAACGCAATGTCGTGTAAGGAAGAAAGGAGCTAGGCGATTGTGAATGGCGCAAAAAAAGAAAGTTTTTGGTACATATGGACGTTTTTCGCCTAAATGTGAAATGAAGTTCCGGTTTAGGGGGGTTAGAGTTTTGAGTTCTTTTGCCGAACGCCGCTTCAAGCTGCGTGTCCCTGTGTGCTGATCGAGACTAGCTTTAAGCTCTGAGGTTTACTCGGAATGAGGACGACGAGCAGATAGATAGCCAGCCAGCCCTGATATTTTCGCGATACGACAAAAAGTTGGTCGCTCTCCTCAACATGTTTGATCAGCTGCCCATACGAGTGAAATTGACCATTAAACAAGAACATTCTTATAATTATTGTTCTCGGTTAACCCAATGGGAATGAGCGCATGTGGAAACACTGCACGTCCTCCCTCGTTCCTGAAAGAAACGACCGACCGACCGACCGACCGACCGAGGAACAAGTTGCTAAGCTGTCTCCACGAATGGAAGAAAGGAAGGCAGGCGGAAAAGGAGAAAGGAGGAGAGAGAGGGAGGCAGGGAAAGAAAGAGAGCTTATCTTTACGACGATGATGAAGGAAGTTGAGTACGAGCCCGCTCGATCACACAGTCGGCGAACGAACGAACGAACGAACGAACGACGGAGATGGAGATTAATACGTACAGACCTGAACTGAGCCAGAGTGCTCGATCTCATTCGTAGTTGGAATAAAATATCGGCCTCGTAACCTCCTAAGAATAGAGGCTGGTGGTGTTTTACCGTCGACCCATGCAACCGGCGCGGCGCGGCAACCCCTCGGCCCCATCTCTCCCGTCGTATAAGTCTGTCATTTTTCCCGGTCACATTAGAGCCGACTCATTTCTCCCCTGATCGACGAACTAGGACGGCGCCCACGTTGTAGGAGACCGAAGGGAGGGAGAGAGGCTGAGTTGGCGGTCGGTCGGGCCTTGATCGCTGGCGAAAATCTGCTGCATGGGCATTCGGGATGATGCGAAGGGACGAACGAACGAACGAACGAACGAACGGCAGGATGTGGAAGAACGAACGAAGATGAGCGAGCGAGCGAGGGAGAGGGAGAGAGAGCGAACGGTGGAAAATTGCTGACTCGGCCCCACCTAGCTAGCTACGATCCAACGAACGAAGTCGACCGACCGATCGACACTGCTCTCTACCTACCTATCTACAGCACTACGTATAGCGTCCGGCCGGCCACGTACGCGTACGCTATCTCCGCCGATATATTGGTGCACGTGGCACATTCGGAAGTCCTAGAAAGATATGACAATTTCCCGCAGCGGCACAGTAAGAGAGATTCAGGCGTGACAAAGTCTGTTTTATCAAAGTTCTTCTCGTGTCCATGTTCTCTCTTCCTCTCTTTCGTTCGGCTTGAGCTGTCTCTGAGCCGTCCGTCCGTCGCTGCTGGCGAACGTACACAAAGAATTGGAAATACCTCTGACTAGAATACTAAGCGAGGTTAAGCCGGCCGGCCGCCCGCACCCGCCCGCCGTTCTCGATCCGGCCGCGTGAGAGAGCTAGGGAAATCGAAAGAAGGGAGAGGGAATAGCAGCCAGGTCGTGAAGGGAGAAAAAAAGTTACAGAGAAAGAGATCTGTTGTCGAGAAGGTAGAGGACAGCGAAGAAAACTACATAATCTTTAAGAACAAAGAAGGAAGGGGTGGTTTGGGTTCAGAGAGCAAACGGTTGACGGTCGGTCCGCGGTGGCCGGATCCTCCCTCCCATGTACACGTACCTCAGACGGCGGTTGAATGCCAAAGAGGTTCGCCCGTTCGCTCGAGCCCTGCAGGTGATCGCGCGAAGACGACGGATGGCCTGAAGAGTCTCCTATCAATCGCATTTGGGGTCCCATTCCCTGTTGACATAGCCCGGGCGCGTCATGGGCTGTCGGCCGACGCCTGCAAAAATTCAATCAAAAGGCAAGCATGCGCAGTTGGTTGGAGATACATAAGACAACAGCCAGGATGCGGTATTGTGTACGTACATGCGACACTTACAGCTCCAATTGTAGCACATTTTTCGGAGAGTTGGCAGAACGTCCCTAACGTAAATGTGGGATGTCCATCTACTAAGCCGTGAAGTTGAATTAAGAAAGTCATAACTCATAACTAAGTCCAGACTAGATTTTTCTTCGCTAAAGCCGCACAGGCTATGGCGAATTCCGATCAACCGATCCACCATCCCTGCATAACATAAAACGTTCGATGGGCGGACATAAACGTGGCGATGTTGATCGTAGCTAGTAGCGGCGGAGATACGTAGACGGTCCTTGAGCAGCAAAATATGCCCAAGTGAACGGATAGATAGACTCGAACGAGACCTCAGTTAAAAAGCCCAGCTTTGCTAACCTAGGAGTCCGCATGTGGTCGTAACGGCAAGGACTGTGCTTTCTCTTTTCTGATAAAATGCCAACGTCCTAGCTTCTTTTGATCCAACTGTCAAACACACGTACAGCTGGAGGAAAGCCAGCGCCAAAACCTTGTCGGATATTGGTATAGCAGACAGACGATGGCAAGTTGTACTACAACAGCTACTAGCTTGTACACTACGCCGATATGTTGGCTGAGGAGAATGAGCAAACGAACAAGGCGGAAGACAGACGAGCTAGAAAGCGATCGAGCAAAAGCCCGTCTAGCTGATGGAGCTGGAGAGGGAAGAGAGAAAGAGAAAGAGAGAGAGAGAGGGAGGAAGGCGAACGAGAGGGCGGAGAAAAGTTTTGATAAGGTTTTTTGCCACTATGCTCCATCCTGTCAGCCGGCCTAGCTGGGGATCCCCGCCTTCGCCGCCACGCTCTTACAAGGGTTATCGGAATGGACCCGCGCTTGATTCTCAACCCAGTACGTAGATAGAGCATTGTGAAAGTTCTAGCAGCGGGAGAAAGCTACTCAAGTGCGACAACGAGCCGATAGCATAATTGCCAAAATTCTCCAGTATAAAGAGTCCGACGTACGTATACGTATGTTGGGAGTCCAAATTGACGCAGGCGTACATGCGTCGCCCCCGGCTTGGACAGACAGAACTGCGACGTCGGCCGTCGCGTCGTCGGCCTCGGCGAGGCGAGGCGTATAGTCTGCCGCCGGCGGCCTCTGGCTGGTAGCTGCTAAAAGATAAATGATCCAATGGTCGAAATGGAGGCTCCCTCGTTCGTTCGTTCGTTCGTTCGTTCGTTCTCTCTATTACAAGGCGGCTTTCTCAGCTGGACGCTAACACACATCGGAGGCATGGCGATCGAGATATCCCAAGACGATCGACGTACGCGACGTCTCCTCCTCCTCCTCCTCCTCCTCCTATTTTTTCTCCCTCCTCCGGCAGCTCCTTCTTCTTATTCTCACAGCTAGATAGCTCAGCGTTTCCGGCCGGCGGCCGCGAGCGCGCCTTCCCTCAAATGCCAGTTGAAAATTTGAAGGGCAGGACTGAAAGTTTCACGAGTCAAATGCCAGTCAAATAATGAAGATGGCTGACGAATGAAGGATCGAGAGCGAGGAGGCTGCTTCGAAGAAAATGATTCAGCAGCCAACCAGCTACAGGTACGACCCTTTCAATTTTGTAGTAGCTTCGATCAAGTCAAAATTACCGCTGAAGCTCCAATGCAATGACTGTTTAGCCCTTCCACTCGATGCTTTCTGATCGCTCGTCATCGTCAACTTTCACAGAAGAAGTCACGGAGCGGCCAAAAGTGCAAAAGGTTCTTCGGACTGTATGTGGCGGCATGTCGGGGGAGTTTTAAGCGGGCGGCATTATTGTTTATGGGAATCGGAAACCGAGTGATAAGTGTATGCGTTTCATTTGTTTATACATGCGTCGAAGTCGAGCATGCGTCGCAGTTAACGCGCATATGCACGTGGCGAACGAGAGAGCGAACGGTCGATCGATTCATTCGTACGGCGCTTTTGCGTAGCACAAAATAGCGAGAGGGAGAGAGCGACGTACGCCACGCTAAAGGCTGTCCTGCTACGTCAACACCGCGGCGGCAGTTCATTGATCCAACGTAGGGGTGACATATACTATGTACTAATTCAAATTGACAAAGTGAAGAAGTCATTAAAGTCTGTCTGTATCTAGAAAAAAGACATGTTTTATCCGGAATATTTTTCAGTGCTTGCTGCTCTACTCTGATATCTCTCTGCTAGGCCTAACCTACTTCGTTCGTTCATTCGTTCGTTCGCTCGGCCCACCGCATACGTACGTACACGCACCTACTCACGACGCGAGGCCGTAGAAGGCCGTATATACGTAGTAGCGGCGCGTGGTCAATGACACCGGCGCGCGGCCGCTCACACCCTCCCTCCCTCCCCGCCTAATCCAGAAGCTGGATTAGGCGGGCTTTGGCTGCGGCTGTACGTGTGCGACACCGGCTGCGGCCGGCCGCGGCCAGGGGCGAGGACATAGCGAGCGAGAAAGGAGAGAGTTCTTTCCTAGTTCCTCCTTCTACGTACTACAGCAAAACACGTACGACAATAGTATGTTACAGGACAGTCGGAGTTGACTTTCTAAATTTCGACTCGTCACCATGCAGCATTGTCACATTAACTTTTAATTTTATGCTGTCAATATTTTCATCGTGCACAAAGTTCGCAGCCTGGTCTCTACTAATCAGGGGGGTCTGTCTATCTATCGTGTTCGTCGAGCGCGCCTGCTCACAGGCGAGAGAATTATGCGTAACAGAAGCGAGTGAACGCGACTCCGGCCATTGCCCCCTTCCCTCGCTCGCGGCCTGCTCTAAATTGGGTCCGACGACGACGTACATACGTATGAGGAGCTCGCTCTGCCTAGCTGCGCAATGGCGAGAGTCGAGGCAGGCTTCAACCGTACGCAGGAGTGGAGATTTACTTCTGTACTGATGTCTATTTTCAAACAATTTCAATCTTCCTTTCATTTCGATCCCCGAACGTGGTAACATTGTTGTCTGTTTCAGACAGCTTCTCCTCCTCCTCCTCCTCTCTCTTTCCTACAAACACGCACGCACGCTTTATAATAGTTGTGCCCCGCGGGAGAGATTAAAATAGTTCTCGATTAGGTTGGCAAAACACACACCGTGTGCAGTGTGCATATGAGAGGTACTCAGTCGCCAGCTGTTCATGTACAAC
>JAAUYK010085963.1_pt1 | contig 11217 bp, 13 predicted proteins | sample 7278021 | NCBI WGS metagenome assembly JAAUYK01 (sample SAMN14350223, study PRJNA611818) | marine sediment metagenome | isolation source: surface marine sediment (1.8m) | place: French Polynesia: Moorea | collected 2018-08
ATAAAATCACCTAATACTCCCATTTTGCTTCCCTTTATTACGCTGTTACTTTTACTGTCTGACTGAATATCTGCTGACCGCTCATGAGATCTAAAATAATTATTCTTCCGACACTGCCTTCTTTCATATTTATGTTCTTTTCTAATTTGGCCATTTCACCGGGTTCTAATTTCGACACTCTGCCCTGTTTGATCTCGTTACCGACCAGCACCAAAGAACCGGCCTCTTTTGTGACGTTCAGAGAGGATATATTGGGTGTCCACATACATCTGGTGTTGGTGAACCTTACAGGATCTCCATTTCGGTGTGCTATTATGATGTTTCCTCGACTTGCAGAAGCTTCGGTGATCTCCAGAACTGGATTTGGAATTCTTGTCTCGCCAAATGATATGAGAGTTATAAACATGGTTATTATTATGATCCAAAATAGGATACTACAAACTAAGGCCCAATCCACACCAGGATTCTTCTTAACCATTTCTTTCATCTTAATCAAACCCTAAATAGGATATCCTGAACTAGTTACCGTTCATGAAAAAAACCGCAAACAAAGTAAATATAATTAATATTATTGTGACCCCCGAACCTATTCCCGCTGGCGTCATCCTCATTGCAATTATAGGACTTCGGACAAATGAAATGACAATTTCGGCAACCCTTATCATGCTTTTGTCAAGGTAGGCTCCAAATGCCAACAATGGTTCCTTGCAGAACGAAATGAGTGCATTACCGGGTACTCTTCCCAGCCAGTCTGAATCAAGTGTAAAAGTTGGCGTTCCTCGAATTAATGTTCTTAAAAACCAGGCTGCCAAAAAGGTGAATACAAACATTTGAGCAATTGAAAAAACCCGGGTGATTGTGTAAGGAACAAATTCAACCGGATAAGGAAGCATCTCATAAAATGGATAATATGGATATACTCCCATGAAAATGCAAAGGAACGCCGGGATACTCATGCCGATTAACATGTTTGTAGGGGTATTTTCAGGCTTCTCTTTTAGTTTTACCCTTATATCCGCTGGTGGTTCCTTTCTTCCTTGAAACCACAAATTATAGGGAAGTTTTATAGCAGTATGCAAGAAAGTCCCTACCGTAGCTCCTTCAAGAAGTAGATATACAATAGGTTGATGTATCAATTCTGCAGCCTCTATAGTCATGCTTTTACTGACAAATCCATTGAAAAGCGGCATTCCGGAAATCGAAAAACCACCAATCAAATAAAGCCAGAAGGAGATGCGCATGTATTTGTAGAGCCCACCCGTATTCGTAAATTTGCATGTACCGGTTACCGACAATACCGTGCTAGCACCCATGAGAAGCAAGCAGCTATAAATAATATGACAGATGATATGCGAAACAGAACCGAGTATTCCCAAATAAGTCCCTATTCCAGCACCACATATCATGTATCCATCCTGAGAGATGATGTGATAGCCGCAGAGCCTCCTGGCGTCATTCTCAAGCACTGCCAGGAAAAGTGCGATAACGGCAGTTATCACTCCCAACCATATCAGTAGCTCCACACCCGGAAAACACCGAATCAATCCGTATATTCCGGTTTTGGTACTAAATGCGGTCACATATAAAACGCTGGTTACACCACCGGTAGAATAGGCATCAGGCAACCATGAATGAACAGGGAAAGCACCTGCATCGATTAAAAACCCTATCATCATGAAGTAATACGGCATATAAGACCAATCAAATCCCCAAGGCATTAAATCCAAATCAATGGACCCCGTGCTTTGCACATGCATGATGATGCCGGCCAAAAGGAATCCACCAGCCAAAACATGCCAGAAAAAATACCTAAACCCAGAAGCCTTTGAGGTTTTCGTGCCTCGAAACCAAATGAGGAACACCGCTGACCAGGTTGCAATCTCAACGAAGAAAAGGTAGCTAAAAAGATCACGGGCAAAAATTGCTGAAACTGAACTACCAATATGAATCAATGCGGCTACATGTTCCCAATCATTCTTCTCCCGGAGTGCAAAAATAAGCATGGCGATTCCAATAACCACGTATACATACGCGAAAATCATACTCATTTTGTCAATCCGCCCCAGTTCAAGCGTGTAATGCAAAAACGGGATGCGCCATTTATGAAGGGCACTGGGATAGGCAGGAATAGAGCCAAAAATTCCCATTGATGTGAGCAATAGAATTATAAGACCCACTGTTGGGAGAAGAACGATGTATGCTTGCTTGACTTTTCTGATCACAAGAAATGGAGTCAGGAAAGCACCCAGCATAATGACTATTCCGGGGTGTATCCACTCAGCCATTTAACTACTTCCTCCTGCGTTTTTCATAATAATCAACAGGTTTTACGAGCCAGATACCCAGCAGTTTGGCTCCCAAAATCAAAATGGCACAAAAAACGAAACCACAAATAGCAAAAAAACCCGGTATATATTGAAACGAAAAATGATAATGAAGTTTATCGAAGTAAAGCAATAAAGAGCCTAAGACCAGACTGCCGCCAACAAAAAAAATATAGAATACTTTCAATAGAAACTTTTTGGTTATTGTCATTTTCACATTCCTCCAAAGAGATTTTTTATTGCCCTCTGCGCCAGATCAAAAATATGAAACATATTAGGAAACAGACAAAATATGATAGAAAAAATCCCAGTAATGGCTAAAGGAATAATCATAAAAAGAAATAAAGGTCGTCCTGTCTCTTTGGTCTTTTCTTCAGTTAGCCTATCGAAGAATGCTGTTCGGACTATGGGAAAGAAATATACAAGATCCAATATAGACGCAGTGAGGGCGACAAACAAGAAGGCTACCTTGTCTGCCTGAATGGTTCCTAAGCAAAAATACCATTTACTTATAAAACCGGCCACCGGTGGGATGCTGCACATGCCGAATGCACTTATGGTAAATGCCGTCAACGTTATGGGCATTGCTCTACCAATGCCTGCCATATGGCTTATTTGTTTTATTCCTGTTACGACCATTATGGCACCGGCACATAAGAACAGTGTTATCTTCATAAAACCATGGTAAGCAATATGAATCATGGCACCTATGGCAGCCTTAGGGCTAAGTATAGCAGCCCCTAAAATGATGAAAGACAGTTGATTGATGGTAGAATAGGCAAGCAGTCTTTTGAGATTGTCCTGTCCAATGGCATAAAGATTGGCGACTATTATGGTGAATGAAGCTATACAAGCCAGGGTTATTCCAAGATTTAGTTCATGCATCAAATCTGTTCCATAGAGGTAGAACACTGTCCTGATGATTCCAAAGACCCCTGCCTTTACCACTGCTACTGCGTGCAAAAGTGCGCTTACCGGTGTGGGTGCTACCATTGCTGTCGGAAGCCAAGAGTGAACAGGCATCCAGGCGGCCTTCATAAATCCCAACATAAAGCAGAAGAATGCTATTTGTAAGGTGAGTCTGGAGGTAGAATCAAGCGCCGGTTTTAATATCCCTTTGGGAGCAAAATCTGTCGTCCCTACCAAAAAATAAGTCATTAATATCCCGAAAAGTAAGAAGACACCTCCAGTAAGCAGATAGGCAAGGTATTTATGGCCACCATACATGGCCTCTGGTGTCTCATCATGCGCTACTAACGGATAAGTTGATAGGGTCAATATTTCATAGAAGACAAACAGGGTTACAAGGTTGGCGGCGAATGCAATGCCTATAGCACCCACTAATGCCAAGGCAAAGCAAAAGTAGAACCGCGTTTGGGCGTGTTCTTTCAAGGCCCGCATATAGCCAATGGAATAAATCGATACGAGAATCCAGAGACACGATGATGTGGTAGCGAAGATAAGACCCAGGGCATCGACTTTAAATGCAAATCCGATGTCGGTGAAAAGGGTAAACCATTCAAATCGGATTGGGCCTTGGGACAGCACAACAGGCGTCATCGAGAGCACGAGAAAACAAAGAATCGTGCTTCCCAGAAGAGTCCATCCTTCCCTGATGTTCGGCCGGTTTTTCGATAGCAGAATCAACAGGGCAACGACAGCCGGACATATGATCGCCCAAGTCGGCCGATTGCTTATGGATAACAATTCCGTCATCTTCTCATCACTGCCGCTAATTCAGGCATCTCAACAATTCACTATAGTTTTGACGGTTGGAACGTAATAACAGACTGAAAGTTTTGCGACCTTGTGCCAAACCAGCCAATCGGCTCAACCAAAATAGATTTGAAGGATATCATCCATTTTAAATACCTGCAGGAACGGCATGTCGGATCACCGTTTCGACGATTACCTGGTTGAAAACACCGATCAACAGAATCACCAGGGCCAGTACCAGAGCCGGCAACCACATGCTGATGGGGGCATCGTTTCCCGGCGTATCAATGGCCGCTACTCCGGCATCCAGGTTTTGCCCGTGGGCATGCAGGTATATGCCTTTATCGAAAATTCGAAAAAACAAGGCCACATTGATCAGCGTGCATATCAATAGCGCTGCGACAAAAAACCATTGGTGGTCCTCAATGCCGCCTAACAGTAAATACCATTTACTAAAAAATCCGCACGTCGGTGGCACTCCAATCACCGCCAATGCCCCCACTGTAAACACAACAGCCGTAACCGGCATGACTCTGAAAAAGCCTATGAAATTATCGATCCGATGCCCCTTGGTCTTATATACAATCAAGCCGGCCACCATAAATAGGCAAGCCATCATCACCGCATCGTTTATGATATGAAACACCGCTCCCTTCAGTGCCGTGGCATTGGCCACACCAATACCGCCGATAATATAGCCGATTTCTGCGACAATGACATAAGCCAGCATCCGTTTGAAATCGCTTTGCGACAGGGCCATGACACCCCCAACCAACATGGCCAGGGTCCCGGTCCAAACCATGACATCGGTTACCTCTATTACCGTGACAGGAAATTCGGCTTTGAATACGGTGAACATAATCCGCAAGATGGCATAGGCCATCACTTTGGTCATCAATGGCGCAACAGCGGCAGAAACCGCTGTGGGAGCATATGTGTAGGCATCCGGCAGCCAACCATGTAAGGGAAACAAGGCGGTTTTAATACCCAAACCGATTAGAATAAAGATAAATCCAGCCAAAACAACCTTGGACGTATAAAGTTTGGGAAGCAATAACGACAGGTCCACCATGTTCAACGATCCGGTGGTAATGTATAAATAACCCACGCCCAGAAGATAAAAACTGGCACCCATGGTTCCGATGACGACATAGCGAAAACTGGCAAACAGGGATCTTTTTTCTCCCACGGCAATGAGCACATAGCCTGAAAGAGAGGCTACTTCCAATAAAACAAACAGATTAAACAAGTCGCCGGTGACGATGATTCCCAAAAGACCGGTCATCAATAAAAGGTACAGCGCCCAAAACAGAGCGCCTTTCTCCGGTATCTCAATTTCAACACTTTTGCGGGCAAACACTGCGGTAAGGAAACTCAGAAAACTCACCAGGACCAGCATGATAGCATTGAGGGTGTCCACATAATACTCGATTCCCCAGGGTGGGAGCCAGCCTCCGAGTCGGTAGTGGATCACGCCGCTAGCGATCACCAAATCAAGGATGCCGATGGACAGCAGCAAGCAGCAAAACAGTGCCGTGAGGGCCAGGAGATATCCAGTTTTTTTCAGCCACCAATTGGATAAGAATACGAAAAAAGATACGACTAGTGGTAAAATGACGATCAGTGCTGAGAATTGATGGGTCATTAGGTCAATTACCGAGATCGTTTAATGGGGGTCATCTTATTGCATTTTCAATTGTCGGCCGACTTTAAGGATAGTGTCTGTCAAAATTGTTTAATCACTAAACAGCGCCTGCATGTCGGGGTGGTTTTTAATCGCCTCGCGAAACTGTTCCGTACGCATATCCAGTCGCTTTTTGATGATCATCAGTAGACGCTGGTAAAATCGCAATCCCATTTCAGGATCCTGGGCAAACAGTTTGTTGACCTTACTTCGCTTAAAGGAAAATGCTTCGCTGGTCTCTACACAGACCGCATCGGCGGTGTAGGTGCCGTCTTCGATCATGGCGGACCAACCGAAGGAGAATCCCGGTTTTATGGCACCGATACAGACGGTGACTTTTTCGGTAATCTTTTGTTCCAGAACGATATTGCCGCTTCGCAGCATATAATACCGCTCGGCCGGTTTGTGCTGCCTGAAGATAATTTCATCTTTTTCGAATTTTAACACGTCAATTATGCGGGCTAAATTCTCCAGCATGGGATCGCTCAGATAAGTGAGCATTACGATTTGCTTCAGGTCGTTTATGTTTACCACAGCACTCTCCCTTATTCTTCCAGCCGGGCAATGATTTCATCTTCTTCCAGTGTTCCATATTGATTAAACAGCTTGATCACCAATGCCAACGCCACCCCCAACGTGGCAACCGCCACCACGATTGCCGTCAGCATCAGAACGTGTGGCAGGGGATTGATATAATCAACCGCCTGCACACCAGAATGGCTGGATGTTTGGCCATGTTCAATTATGGGGATGGTGGCGTTATTCTTGGCGCTGATGGAAATAAAAAAAAGAATAACGGCTGTTTGTAAAATGTTCATACCGATGATCTTTTTAACCAAGTTCTTTTTCGTCATCATGGCATAAAGCCCTAACATCATCAGCACAATATAAATCCAGTAGTTTATTTTTGATACCAGGAGTAAGGTCACGGCATCCACGATCATAGTCCTTCGTCATGTTTGCCGGCCGAAGCCAGATTATAGTAAAGTTGAATCATTACGGCCATCACGGCGATGCCTACGCCTATTTCGATTATCAGAATTCCAAACGAACGGGCGGCAACGGGACTCAGCGGCAATAGGTGCGCTAATGCGCTATAGTCCAAGAAATTGGCTCCGAAAATCATGCAGATCAATCCTGTTCCGGCATACATAAACACGCCTAGTCCGCAAAGCAACGCCACCGCCCTTTCGCTGATACGCCCAAGTGTTGCACGCAGGTTATGGGAAATGGCGAAAAGAATCACCGACGCCCCCAGAATAACGCCACCCTGGAAACCCCCGCCAGGGCTGTGATGCCCATGGGCAATGACATACAAAGCAAAAATTTGACTGAACGGCACGATCAAGCGGCAGGCGGTTTTAATGATGATGTCATATGGGACCCACTCGAGATCAATATGCTCGAATTCTTTTGAATCTTTGGGCAATTGAACGTCTTCTTTAAAACGCAGGGTAATACCCGTTGGAACGTGACGATACATACCGCCCAACTGTTTTTTACGTTGATACGTTCTTAAAAGAATAATGCACGCAACTCCCGCAGTGAATATGACGATGGTTTCAAACATGGTGTCATAGCTACGGTAGTCGGCCAGTACTGCGGTAACAATATTGGGAACAGAGGTTTCATCAAGCGTTTGTTCAATGTAGCGGGGCGACACATGCAGGCTGGCCGGAGCAGTCGGATCTCCCCAAGAAGGAAAGTCCAACGTACAATAAACCAGCAGGCTTCCAAAGAGGAGCACGATAATTAAGCTGAATATTTTCAATCTTTGGTTCTCCTTGAAGTACGAAAAACCGTTGCGACAAAAAGGACTGTGCTGACACCCGCACCCACCGAAGCTTCGGTGAATGCTACATCTACGGCCCCCATAATGGCCCATAAAAGACACATCATAAAACTGTAGGCACCAAATAGAATAGCAGCGCCCAGAAGGTCTCTCACGGCAATCGCACCAATTCCGCAAATGACCACCGCTATTAAAATAATCAATTCAATCTGCCAGATCATAACCGCTCTGCTTTCGTCCAGGGTTTGAGCCCAGCCCGTACACCGGCGTCGACAATCGCATGCGTTGCAGTTGGGCTGGTAATAAAAACAAAAATGACGATTAAAATGATTTTGGCGGCAGTTAGGAAAGATTGCCATGACAAATCCTGAAGGACAAATAAGGCGACGGCCGCCATCATCATAAACTGGCCGGCCGTGTCCAATTTACCGGCCGGATGCAGCCGGGAATAAAAATCCGGAAATCGTAGAATACCAATGGCACCACCGGCAAAAAAAATCAGACCACCAATCAGTAAAATCGCCGCTAGTATATGCATTTAGCTATCTTTCCCTCCCATTAAACCAGTCTCAGTCTGATCGTTTTTCAGCATAGAGCCCGCGTTTCTTCTGAAAATAGCGTGACGCCGCCAGCACAGCAATGAAGTTCAACAGCGCGTAGGCCAGCGCAATGTCGACAAACATGTCCACCCGATTATAAATCAATCCGACGATGATTAGTAAAACCGTTGTTTTACTGCCGATCGCGTTGACGCCAATTAGGCGATCTAAAATAGTTGGACCAAATACCGCCCGATATAACGGCAGAAACATGAGGATAGCCAGAAATGTGCCACTATAAATAAACAAAGTGTCCATTATTCATTAAATACCTTAGCAACTTTAGCTTCCATCTTGCCGGGAAGCGCCTGTCCGGATTTCGTATTAATACAATGAACGGCAAAGCGGCCCAGCACGGTTGCATTGACCGTAATCGTACCAGGTGTGAGTGTAATGGAATTGGCAAAGGTTGTTCGCGCGTAATCGCTCTTTAATCGACTGTCGAATTCAATGATATGCGGATCGATTAGATCCAACATGCGGGGGTGGAAAGTCAGATACATTACTTGTAAATTTGCTAGAAAAACCTGAAACACTAGCCACGGGACATAACCAACCCACCGCAACCACAACATCAAAATACTTCGGATTTTTGGGGATGTAAAAATAAGGTCGCCAGAGATCAGCGCCACAATAGCACTGGATATCACACCCAAAACGAGATGAAATCCATCAAAGCGCCCGGAGAGCACGACCCATAACCCAAACAGAATAAAAAAAGATAACAAAGTGCCGAAGTTGAATTGTCGAAACCTTTTAGTTTGCGAAAGATTCGAATCAGTGGGTTTATCTGCGCGGGATGATGGTAATGCTTTTTTCACGGTTCTCCTCCCTGGATCGGGTAACGGATTCATTCGAACTAGTAGAAACGGTTACGTATGTTGGGAAATGCGAGATCTAACCTACGACACTAGTGTCTAAAAAAGAGAACCTACTTAACATGGCATCATACGGGGAAATGCTCGAATACAGCCACCAAACCATCTTGGGAATGAATGGGTATCAGCAAGTCGCAGCGCATAATTAGGAAGACAAGAAATTCAAGAAAGAAACATAATTGTGCCCGGCCACGATGCCAATGAAATATGTATAATTATCAAATAATTACATCGATTATACCCGATAGACCTTATACATGATTATTCAGAGTGGTGTCAATAGCTACCATAGCAAAAAATGCTGATGGCAAATTTGCCAAACTGGAAGCAAATGGCGGCATTGCCCTAAAAGCGAGTATTGGAGGAAATCTATTTAATCGCTGCGACCTCTGCGGCGGTCCTAATCCACACGCCTAAAACCTTATCCAAACAACCTTTGCATTAAATAGCGATCGAGGCGGTTAAAGGGGAAGTTGAGAATGATCGCCCTGCTTGGGCGTTAATTTACAGGGTGCAACAACAATTTTTACCCGTCGTTTTCGCCTGATATAAGGCATCATCGGCGCATTTGATCAATACTTCCGGGTGGGTGTTCTCGGAGCCGGCACAGGTAACGACCCCAAAGCTCATGGTACACTGGACCTCGGCATTCTCGGTTTTGATCCGTAGCTTGGCAATGTCGTTACGTAGCCTCTCGGCCACCAGCATAGCGCCTTCAAGATTTGTTTCAGGCAGGATAATGGCAAACTCCTCCCCGCCATACCGGGCCACCGAATCCGACTCCCGCAATGAATGGCGAAATACCCCGGCAACCTCAATTAGAACCTGATCGCCTGCCAGATGTCCGAATTGGTCGTTGACCGATTTGAAATTATCAATATCTGTCATAATCAGCGACAGATGTGATTTGTAACGTTTGGCGCGGTACACTTCCTGACGCAGCACATTTTGAAAACAGTGATAATTCATCAGTTGGGTCATCATGTCCAGGTTAACCTGCTGCTTCAGTTGTTCAATTTCCCTTTGTTGAGCCAGGACTTGGTAAATAAAATCAGTGGACATATTAATGAGCTCGTTGCGGGCGGACTCAATGATTTCCATGTAATCTTTATTTTCGCTAAATTCGATGCGAAAAAGTGGCAAGATATGTCGGGTCTGTTCATTGATCTGTCGGCCGATATCATCCAAATCTATTATCTCGGCAAGCCCGTACTGCTCGTTGTAATGCTCAAGTTGCCCCAGATTCATGGTGATATTGTCACGGTGAAAGATATTGATATAATAGGTTGCGAGATGCAGGATGCGGGTTAAACTATGAATATCGGAATCATCACTTATCAGTTTCTCTGGGCAATGATGATGTGCGATGGGAATTGAAAAACTCGGGGGTAGCCCCCACTGATTGACCAAATACTCGCCCACCGCCATGTGGTTGAAACCAAGAATTTGATCCTCTATTTCGTGATAGGAGCCTTGCTCTTTATCTTTTTCCTGTAAAACCATGCTGTATTGATCCGGCAAACCACAGGTCAGGGCAAGAATGCCGATATTATGCAACAGACCTAAAAAAAAGGCATCCTCAGCAAATTTTGGCATTAAACGGTGGGTCATCAGTTTGGCTGCCACCGCACAAATTAATGAGCTGCGCCAAAAATTGGTAAAATTAAATCCATTGGCACCGTTATTATAGTTTTTTACCAGTACAAAACTGAGGGCAAGGTTTTTAACGGTGGTGGCCCCAAGCATATTTACCGCATGGTAAAGTGAGGTCACTTTCGTCGATAGCCCATAAAATGGGGAGTTGATACATTTGAGCACCTTAGCACTCAGCGGCGGATCAGTGGAGATTATATCAGCCAATTCATCCAGGGCTGCATCCTGACGCTGCACCGTCTCGATCACCTTCATGGCGATCCCTGGCAACGTCGGCAGTCGATTGGAATTATTGAATATATCCTGTAATATGGAGTTTTCCGTCATTCTTGGATACCTAGACGCTACAATTTATATAGGTGACCAATATCCAATGCACCTTAATATATAGTCTTAGATCGGCTCAATTTAGTAAAAGTTAAAGTTTTTACAAAAAAAATCGTGAGCTGGTGATTTTTTTTACTCGCTGATTAAAAGCAAACGAATCTCGGCAGTTGTTTTATTGCACGCACTAACCGGGCAATGGCAGGCATCCAATTTAAAAGGGAAAAATGCAAATAGAAAGGAGAGC
>JAAUYK010093968.1_pt1 | contig 11214 bp, 10 predicted proteins | sample 7278021 | NCBI WGS metagenome assembly JAAUYK01 (sample SAMN14350223, study PRJNA611818) | marine sediment metagenome | isolation source: surface marine sediment (1.8m) | place: French Polynesia: Moorea | collected 2018-08
CATTCAATGCTGTTGAAAAATCTATTAATTCAAATAGAGTAACAATACTTCAGCCGAATGTTAAAACTCAAAGTAGATCTTTTAATTTTAATGTTACTAATGCTGACAAAAGAATCCTTTTTATTTTTCGACATCAAGGTATAAGTTGTCTTATAAATAAGCAAAAGTTAAGATTGATGGAGAAAGGTACGCCCTATAATAAGACTTTAAGTCAGTTTATTATAGGTTTTAATAGTTTCTTTTGTAGATATATGGAAGCTATGAAAGGATTAGGTTATTACCGAGTAAAATTTGAATCTTTGTTAGAGAAGAAAAATCTCATTAATAAAGTTTCAAGTCATATTGGTGTTGATGTTTCACCAATAGATATCGAGCATAATTCCTATTTCCTTTCAAACGAACTATCAGATATAGAGTCCTCAATAAATTTAGTTAATCAATATGATTTAGATCTTATTTATGATGAACTAAGAGACTATATGGATCATTTTGAATATAAAAGATTATCTTTAGAATCTATTCTTTATGAGTTCTCTCAATTAATGGGATATGATAGTATTGTCTCTTGTTTGGGAACAATTAAAAGATCTATTGGTGTAGATTTAGATGGTACTCTTGCTCATTATGATGGTTGGAGAGGTATCTCATATATTGGGAAACCAATTCAGCCCATTGTTGATGCTGCATTAAAGAAGGAAAGAGAAGGTTATGAAATAGTAATCCTTACTGCTAGAGCAGCAGATTCTAGAAGTATACCTATTATAAAAAATTGGTTGAGAAACCATGACCTTCCTAATTGGAGAATTACGGATAGAAAAGATTCTTCAATGAAACAAATATGGGATGATATAGCGAAACCAGTCCAATGTAATGAAGGAAAATTCCTAAAAGTTTAGGATATAAAAATGCAAGCACTACTCTTTCGCAACTGGTTTTCAAAACTAAATGGAGCTGTGATTGATGCCTTTGAATACTATATAAAGATATTAGAGCATAATCCACATTTCCGTTTAGTAATTATTGATGGTTTAGATTTCGAACCATTATATGAGGTTTTTGAAAATAGGTATTATCTTGATGATATTAACTATAAAGATAATATTATGTTTGTTAGAAGAAATGATCTTATATACATGGAATTTGATAAAGTATTAGTTCTAGATTACGCCACAATAAAAGAAACCAGAGGATTGTTAAAAGCGAAAGAAATTATTGTAATAAGTGACTTACATACAGATGACCCTAGATTTATGTACGACAAAAAACTTAATAACGTCACATATTATGGGGAAATGCCTTTCGTCTATAAAGATGTTGATTATAGAATGAAATGTTTGTTTTGCCGCTTTAAACAATTAAGTAAGGTGGAGAAAGGTTATTATATTAATTCGCCTAATAATAATGATCAATCATTTGTAATTAAATTAGATTTAGATCCAAACTTGCCGGTTTATTTTAAACAACCAGAACATGTAGAGAATTTTTTTGAATTGTTTCATTGTTATATTTATTATCATGTAAATAAATGGTTTGATCCTCATCCTAGATTGTTTTTAGAGTGTTGTTATTATCGTAAAAGTATTCTTTATTATAATGGACAAGGTATAAAAGACGGTAGCTTTTACAGACACAAAGATATTTTTGATAATGGTATAAAGGGTAGATATTTAGATAACAACGACGAAATAGTACAACTTTTTATTTGAAGAGAAAAAATGAATCCAGTTATTCTTTACTACTATTATGGGGCAGTAGACGGAGTTTTTTCCGGAGCTGTTGATCTATATTATAATCTTAGACAATTTATGGATGTAGACTTAAAGATATATACAAAAGATGTTGGGTCTTGTATAACACATTTAAGTCTGAATAATAATAAAGATTTATTAAAAAACATAACTAATGAACCAAAAATTGAATCTGAGATTGTTATATGCTCATCTGCTGTTTTATATGATGAGGTTTTTAAAATAAATTGTAGTAGACTAATAATATTAGATAGTTTAGATATAGCTAAGTCAATACATGGTGTATTTCCTATGTTGGATCAATATATTCCACCTTGTGATGACATTTATTTTTTAGCTAATCCATCTAATTTGAATATTGGATTCTTTTCTAACCAAATTGAATATTATCAAAAATTAAGTAAAGAGAGAATAAATAAACTTCCTATTTATTATCGTAAGTTCTTAAAGAAGGATAAAACTAGTAAACCTTTTTTTCGAGAGATTTTTAATTATAAAAGAACCGATAAGGAATATATGGAAGTAAATAGAGGTCAATATTTTGAAAATGTTGGTCGATTAATATTTGAACATATATTGTATGATTGTAAAGTAAATTATCATACAGATGGAATGTTTACAAAAGATGGTCTATATTATTATCTAAAACTGTTTGATGTAGATGGTGAAATTGATCATATTCCTTTACCTATTAAGAGAGAGTCTGTAAAGGATAAACTTTTTATGAAAGAAGATGACTTAGTTATAAATCTTATAAAGGGCTAAAATGATTGACTGGAAAGAAACTATAATTAAGAGTCAGGATATATTATCTTTACTTATAAATCTAACTGATGAAGAAAAAGATGCTATAAGTAAAACTAAATATAGATGGGGAACCACAAGACATTTTATATCATTAATGGATGAAAACGATCCCAACTGTCCTATTAGGAGACAGGTTATTCCATCTATTAATGAGAATATTGATCCAAAAATAAAAAATTATTTGGATTGGAAAGAAAACCGACAAGATAAAAGCGTACCAAGCTGCATAGCTAAACAATATAATGATCGTGTTGCTTTTCTAGTTTCCGATTCATGTGCTAGTTATTGTCGTTATTGTTTTCGTAAAGAGGCTATATTAGATAACAGTTTTGATTCAGATTTTAATTTTGAAGAGGGGCTTCATTGGATCTCTGAACATAAAGAAGTTAGAGATGTTTTACTTACTGGTGGGGATCCTTTAATGTTGTCTAATCAAAAATTGTTTCACATCATTAATAAATTAAGATCTATTCCGCATATTGAAATGATAAGAATTGGTACAAGGCTACCAGTTGTTTTGCCCGAAAGAATAGATTCAGAATTTTTGCACGGAATAAAAGGTTGTTATAGGGTTCCTATTTGGATGAACATCCAATGTAATCATCCGAAGGAACTAACTAAACAATTAAACGATGTAGTTTATAAGGTAATTTCTTCTGGTGTCAATGTAGGTAATCAAGCAGTTCTTCTTAAAGGTATAAATGATGATGTTAATATCTTAAGAGAATTACATCAAAAACTTTTAAGTATTAGAGTTAGGCCTTACTATATTTTTCAATGCGAACCTGCGCCAGGTAATGAACATTTTACAGTTGACATTGAAACTGGATGTAAACTCATGGATGATACATTCTATGAACATACAACTGGTATGGCTCGACCTATGTATGTCCTAGCAACAAATGAAGGTAAAGTCGAATGTAGAAGGCTTTAATAATGAAAGTCTATTTTTTGCAGTTATTATTAACAAAGAAATGTAATCAGAAATGTTATTATTGTAATGTCTATCCTTTAACAGAGTATGATTTTGATCCTGAAGTCGACTTAGAATTTCTTCAGTATGTTCTTAGATGTATCCCTAATGATACTATGATTGAACTTACTGGAGGCGAAATAGGATTGATTTCTAATTTAGATAGAGTATTTGATATAGTCAATTCAAATAATAAAGTGAAATTAATTCAAGTTATGTCTAACGGATTGGTTCGTTTAAAAGGATATGGTTTTATAAAACATCCAAAGGTTAGATATAGAGAACATTTAATTAAAGAAATAGATCAAACATATATAAACAAGTTTTATGATAATTTGTGTTTTGAACCTAATACAAATTGGAGATATGTTATTGTAACAACAGAGAAAACAATAAAATCTTTTTATCAAAATTTCGAATATTTTAGAAGATTGGGTTTTTTTGAAGATATGTTTTGGTATAAATTAATGAATCCTAAGACTAAAAGTATAGATTCATTTATTCCATTGTTAGAAAACTTTTATAAGAAATTGGATAACATAGGTTATAGAGAAGCTTTTTATGCTTTAAAAAGAATCAAAGATATAAAAACTCTTAGTTCCAATCTAACCGGTAAACGCATGTCTTGTGGATGGTGTAGTCCAACACCCTCTGTTGATTTTGAAAAAAGACAACTAATTCATTGTGGAACTTATTTAGAAGACTCCTACAGAGTTGAATATACACCTAATAATTTTGATGAACATTTGAGTTGTTCTCTTTTTAAATCAGGACCGTATTGTGATAAATGTTATGTTTATGAGGAAAACAGAACTAGATTTATGATGTCTTGTCGTAGCGGACAACATTATAATTTGGAGGTTCAGTGACGAATCAAAAAGATATTTGGCAAACGAAAAGTAATTTTAAAGTAAGATACAGTCAGCAATTCGTAAAAGATGAATGGATTAATGATTTAGGACATTTGTTAAGACATGTTCCATTATCTGATTTTACTATAAGAGAAGAATTCGAAAAACAACTTGCTGAATATTGTAGATGTAAATATGCTATTGCGGTTAATAGTGGAACAACTGCTATTATGATAGGAATGAAGGTTATAGGTCGTAGTGCTAAAGTTGTAATAGGCCCCAACTATGGTAATATAGCTTGGGTTAATTGTGCTAAGTTTTTAGGCCTATATCCTCATGCAATAGATATTCGCACAGATAATTTTTGTTTAGATGAAGATATATTAGAACAGAGATTATCTAGTGCGGCAGATAGAATATATTGCGTTGTATATATTAATCAAGCCGGATATACAGGAGATCAGTTAAATGATGTAGCTAGAATCTGTAATAAACATAACATTTACTTACTAGAAGATTCTTGTAATGCTTTAGGTCATTGGTACAATGGTGTACATGCTGGACTAACAGGAGATATGGGGTTTATATCTTTTGGAGTACCTAAACTGATTTCTTGCGGTGAAGGTGGTGCTATACTTTTAAATAGTAGAACACTTTATGAACAATGTAAATCGTTAGTGTATCAAGGTGGATGGTATGACTCTAATTATACATATCTTGGTACAGGTGCTAATTTTGTAATGCCTATGCACAATGCTTATTTCTTATCAAGACAACTTAAAGATATAGATGAGTTGTTACAGATGAGAGAAGAAGTTTGTAATTATTACGAAAGTCAAGGAGTTTCTTTTAAAAAATTTCCTCAAGCACCATCTATTTACCAGTATGAAACTCCTAGTTCTACAAAAGTCTTAAAAGCTGCACGTCAATTTAGTGTAGAAATACTAAAAGGATACGTGACGCATTCTCACTTCTACATGCAGCACCCAGAGCGTACTCCGAATGCAGAGTATGTTCAAGATAATATGGTCTTACTCCCAAACTCTTTAAATTTAGATGAGAAGTCTATACAGTTAGTTTGTGGAGCAATTAAAATGGGGGAAACCCTTTAACCCGAAAAGAGAGGAAAAACCCATGAAGGACAAAGAAGTAGATGTCAGATTTACGGTTGATAAGGATGATGTTAAGACTCCTAAAAACCATGATTACAAACAGACAGAACTTCTGTCGACTTATTGTGATCGTCGTAAGTAGTTAAAAAGGTAGGGCGGACTTAGCGTTCGCCCTACCGATTAAAAGGGTAGATATGAAATATAAGAAATCTGAATACCTTAAAATGGTATCACACAATACGAAAACAATGGTCTACCATTCCCTTTTTAACAGACCTATGATTTTTAAAGAGAATGCTGTTAGACTTTTAAATATTTTTAGGAATCCTATATCATTTGACCAACTAGAAGGAATAGTTGGTGGTGATGTAACTGATTTATTAGATATTTTTGTAAAAAATTATTATATTGTAGACGAAGTAACAGATGAAAGAGAATTATTGAAGGAAAAACAAGAACATTTTATAAAACAAATAGAAAGAGGAGAACGTCTTTCTAGATTAGAATTAGTGATTAGTAATCAATGTAATCTTACTTGTCCACATTGTTTACATTATAAGAATAATCACACATGCAGAAGAAGATCCGGCGATGAAAATATGTCTATAGATACAGCTAAGAAGTCTATAGACATATTCGTGAATAAAATAAAAGAGGTGGGTAACAATAAAGTCAGGATTCATTTTGGTAATGGTGAACCTCTTATTAATTGGGAAACCATTGTCTACTGTTTAGATTACACTTCCAGAATACCTGATGTTGAATTTACCTATGCAATGAATTCTAATTTAACTCTTTTAACTCTTGAGCAAGCTATAGTTCTAAAGAAGTATAAAGTTGATATTGGTACCTCTTTAGATGGTTTAAAAGAGGATCATGATAAGATTAGAAAAGATATGCAAGGTGAAGGAACATTTGATACTGTTTTAAGTAAGATGCTTATGTTAAGAGAAATTGATTTTCCTTTAAGTACCTTTAGCATCACAGTAACAGAAAAGAATTTTAAGAACATTGGTACGGATATGTTAGATTTCGCTAAAGATTTAGGACTTAAAGGTGTATCTATGGATTTTGATCTAGTAGATACAAATGATATTTCTCCGGAAGAATCGGTCGCATTAATTCTTAAAATGCGGCGTTATGCTTTCGATAACGATTTAGATTTTAATGGTACATGGGAAACACCTTATCGACATCTTATGTTCTTTTCTTGGTTGGACGGACCTTATGCTTTCTGTCCAGCTATGGAGGGCAACACATTAGAGTTTGGTGTTGATGGTACATTAAAAGTTTGTGGGCACACTAATACTGTTGTTGGTAATGCTTTAACAGTAGATGAATTATTTAGAGAAGATAGTGATTACTTTAACCTTATAAGAAACAGACAAGCTGGTAATAATGATTTTTGTGGATATTGCCGTATCGAAGGATGTTGTACCGGCCAATGTCATGTTACTTTAGAATCAGCTAGACGTAATAGTGATTTAATGGATCGAATGTGTAAGTATATGCGTCTTATGACTGTTTCTCTTATTAAGGATCACCTAGAATATGATGCTTAATGATAAGACATGGGTTAACATATTTGGTGCAAGTAGAGGATCTACATTTGTTTTCAACTATCTTAAACAGCATCCTCAAATTTCATCAACAACAATAAAGGAACCATTAAATAGATGTGACATAGTAGGTCTAAATTGTGATACTTACAAAACCTTTATTGATTATAATAGTTTAGCAAAATCAAAAATTATATTAGATGGTACTCCTGCTTTTGTAGGAGATAACAAGTTTTATGAATCAAAGAAATTTCTAAAACTTATGGGTATAGATAACGCTTTATTTTTATATTTTTTTAGAGATCCTTATAAAATACTAAGGTCTAAAATTTTACTTTGTCTTTTAAATAATCAGCTTGAGGGTATAGATGAGATATTGTCTGGTTCTTTTAATTTCGAATCAGTTAAAATGTTGAAACGTATTGAAACTGTTTTCTCTAGACAAAATATTTATATTTGTTGTATTGAAGATTTTTTGAATGATATATCTTGTGTTTTTGATTTTTTAGAAATAGATAATCTTAAATTAAATGAAGCAGTTTATTCTCATAATGCAGGTAGTCTTTTTAGACTTAAAGCTGATCTTAGAATAAAATATATAAAATATACACAGGGAATAACTCCTTCTAATAAGAGATTTTCTTGGATTTATAATGATTATAAAGATGTTGATGATAAGTACGGTACAAATTTGGTTGAATTTTATAAATTGTGTGAGTGAGTTATGATTCGATTAAATTTAGATGTAAAAGATTATTCTTTTGATGTATCTCGTAATGTAAGAGAAAGTTTTAAAAAACCAATATTGATGAAATTAGATCACAAAGAGTATAACTTTTTTACTACATATGTCATAATAGATTTTTCTAAATTGGAAATGAAATATATTCAAACATATTCTGATGAGAATTTAGGGAAATGTAAAGATGTTAGTTTGAACATATTTTCACATTCTGTTACACCTATTGTCTCCGGAAAAGAATTCTTTGATTTTTTGTATAATAATGATAGAACTAAGAATAATTGTTTTAAATATTTTAATGTTGATGAAAAAGAACTAATTGTTTATTTTGCTCAAGACTTAGATATTGAAAATAAAGATGTCTTAGGAAGAACAAGTCAGCATGGTGTGAATAGAGGGGATAAAAATAACCTGATAATATCTTTTGGTCGAACAGATAAACCGGCAACTGAAACCTACATGTGCTCCAAAGATATGAAGACAGCTAAGAAGCTTTTTACTTTAGACGGTTATCATTTCCCTCAACACTCTGTTGAAACATTTAAAGATCATTTATTCACGACAGAATTTGAAGACGTAAAATTTAGAACCAAATATGGTGAAATATTAAACGGTGAAGCTGATATTGAGCGTCTAATAAAGCTTAGATTTGATGAACACGGTGGCAACAGTTTACCTGGTGTTATATATGATAAATTGTTTAAGCTCTGGAGAGAAAAGAATTTTAATATCGATGAGTTTGAAAGGTGTCCAGGGGAAATAATTGTTTTTAATCTAAAAGACTTAAATGAACCTTATAAAGTCTTTGAAACAGGTTTTGCTCCTTCACACATCCAGTTTGATGAAGAAAACGATATTCTTTATGTATCCTCTCATAATTTTATGAAAATCTTTGAAGATCTAATACTTTTAGCGCCAGCAGAAATACATAAATATAAACTTGTTGATGGCGAACTAGTTTATTTGGATTACTTCACAGAACCCACATTTTGGAGATGTCCAGATCATGTTTTCTTTAGACATAATGGACATCCTTATATCGCCGCTATGGGGTTTCCAAATAGACTGTTTTTTATAGATGCTGAAACTATGAAGTTGCATTATTATTACGATATAAAAGGCGATATTATTTCAGAACAAAAAGATCTTCGTGTTTTCCTTAATAATCTTATGAAGAATAGTAAGGAAGTATTTTTATCTTCTATTCCATCTCTCGATGGAAATTATATATCTTTTTGGGATCAAGAGAATATGTACATTCTTGATTTTGATAAAAGAAAAATAATAGAATCAGTGGGGTTTAAAATGGAATCAACTTTTAGGCAAAACACAACCCATTCGGTCTATATGTAGAATGAAAACTTTATATTTTGTAAGTAATGGTAAAAGATTTAAATCTCTAGGATATTCACTCTACGAATATCTAGAGAAAAATTATTCTGTATCAAATTTAGAGTTTATAGACTATCCCACAGATGCTTCATTTGATGAGAATGATTTTGTTTATTCTAATTATTTTATTGATTCCGAACTTGTTAGTCCAGCAAAAGTTATATCCACTGATTATGGTTTAGCTAAATGTTGGGATAGCAAAATTAATCAATATACTACTTTAAAGAATTGTGTTAGACTGCCTCATTTTAAAGTTTATTCAGATTTAATCAGTTTAATAAAAGATTTGGATAATTTAAAAAAGCATTTTGGTTTAAAGTTCTTTATTGCTAGTGAGTATAGTGAAGGTGGCGATTTTACTTTTGTCTACGACGGACATTCAGCATCTAAAATCTTTGAAGTATTTAATAGTGTTAGGAAAAGTAGATTAAGAGTAAGTAGATATGTTCCTATTTATAAAGAGATAAGTTGTCATGTTATTATATTTAAAGACAACGTATTTTTAGGACCTATATTGGAACAACATAATGAAGATCTTGTAAGGTTTAAAAGTATAGAGTATCCTTTGGATGTTTCTAATAGAACATTTGAAAGAATTAATTGCGCATTAATGAGTATTGCTGATAAAATAAGTCAAACAAAATACTTAGGTGTTGTTGGAATTGACTTAATGATAAGTGAAGATGACGAGATTTATTTGGTCGAAATTAATCCTAGGAAGATGGGTTCTAGTGTTTTAGATTCAATATTTTTAGAATTCACTTATGGATTATCTCTTCCTGTTTTTGAATACAAGAGTTTAAATGATGAAAATTGTCCAACTTTTTTAAATTCTTGTGCACATCCTATGCGTTGGAAAATGAGTATGTTAAGGGATTTATCTTATCCTGAAACTTGTTCTCCAGGAGATGAAAGAAAAATTATTAGAGAAGAAACTAATTTTGCTTTAAATTATGTTGATTTTTATAGGTCTGACGATAAAAGAACTTTTCTAATTGAGGGTTCAAGATGCTAACTGCCGAAAATCTTGGGAAATATTTAAGAGTAGGATTTATTGACGATCTGGATTACGGAGATGTCCATCCTATAAATGACATTCCATTTGATGATGCTAAAAGTAGAATTATAGAAATATTAGAGGAGTATATTTCAGAATTAGATCCTGATAAGAGTGCCTTTGTGACTACTGGAGGATTAAATTCAGCTTCTATTTTAGCATTTAAAAATGGTCCAGATGTTAAAACTTTTGGATTTACTGGTACTTGGTCATTGGACTTATCTGAATATTTTAATACTACTCATTTCCTTGCGGACTTTTCCAACATTGAGGAAGATCTAATAGAAGTTAATAAATTGTTTGACACTCCACATTTGGGTACGATTGGTGATGTTTTTATTTATAGTCGTCTTAAAAAAATACACGAACAGGGTATTAAGATTGATGTTTGTGAAGGTGGACCTGAATGGTTAATGTTGTCTTACATCTTTGTGTATCCTGAATTATTTGGATTAACAGCTAAAAGATTAGAATACAATTTAAACTTAGCAAAAGAATTAAAAGATAAATCAGGATACTCTAAAAGTTCTAATTTCTCTTTAGGTAGGGCCGTGCTTATTGATTCTAAAATTCCTTATATAGAATCATTAATAGACAACTATGCAATATTTCCAATAGCAGATATAGAATACTTGGGTTATCCTTCACCAACTTATGAATTGAGAAAAGATAATATATTTAACTTAATTCAAGCATCAGTTGATTGGTTAGCAAAGAATAGATTAACCTCCAAAGTGATTGCAAAAAGTTTTGGTATTGAAATAGATTCTCCATACTTTATGAACAAATCGATGGTAGACTTTTGTTTAAGTCTACCGATTGAATATAGATATTGTTATGGAAGTAAGAAGCATATTTTAAGAGAAGCTATGGGTCATTTATTACCAGGTTTTATGTGGTTAAGGATGGAGTTTGATCCAGATAGAAATAACTTCTCAAGAATAAGAAGCCAAATTGCTCTTTTAAACGAAAA
>JAAUYK010149367.1_pt1 | contig 11213 bp, 8 predicted proteins | sample 7278021 | NCBI WGS metagenome assembly JAAUYK01 (sample SAMN14350223, study PRJNA611818) | marine sediment metagenome | isolation source: surface marine sediment (1.8m) | place: French Polynesia: Moorea | collected 2018-08
ACGGCCTCGCCGTGTCCACCCGATCGGCATGTGCCACCGGTTCGTTGCGGGCATCCCACGTATTGCTGTCCCTCGGACTCAGCCATGCTGACGCCCAGGGAACCCTGGTACTGTCATTCGGTGTGGACAATACGGAAACGGACATCACGACCCTTCTGGCGGCCTTGAAAAATGTCGTGTCAACCCTGCGGGCCATATCGCCCCTTTATCAGAAGACCAATAAACTAAATTGACTGGTATTCCGCATAATACCGGCATTAAAGCACTACTTCCAGTGGTGGATCCGAAAAGGTTCTACCGATCCGGTGAGAAACAAATGACGCTTTAAAAATACGAAACCCGAATCTCGAAATACGAAACAAATCTCAAATACGAATGTCCAAATGTTCAAAACGGTCAAAACAAGACGATAAAAGCCCTGAGTAAAATTGTTCAACGCGCTTATCGCTAGATTCCCCATTGGATTGGAATTGTTTTGGTCATTGGTATTTATTTCATTCGAATTTGTTTCGTGCTTCGTGCTTCGAATTTCGGATTTAAATTGTTGTGCCAGGTATCTGCCCCCTTCCAGAGGGCTTCCTGAGGTCTCCCTCTCAGCGGGAGGAGCGTTCACTGGTGTCGGCTGCGTTGAATGGATATCCTCAAATACCTGTTGCCAGGATGATGATCCCTTTACCCCGGCCTTCTGTGGGCATCGGTGTCTCTTAACTGCCACCTGGCCACCAGAAGGAGGATCACCATGGTCACGGCAAAATACCAGGGAAACCACCCCATCGATCCAACAAACACTGCATTTTCCAACTCAAGGGAAGACTGTCCGGGTATGGTCGCAGCGACCCTGGGTCGTAAAAACGCCAGCAGGACGGAGTACAGCACACCGATCAGCCCGTAGGCCAGATTGAACGACAGACCCTTGAAACTCAAAACTGTTGCTCGTTGATGAGAAGCAGTAATCCGGTTCAGATAATGGCTTTCAAAAAAGCGGCTCATATACATGACCACAGTGAGCAAGGCCAGCGGAAGCAACCCCAGGATGCGAATAAACAAGGTCATGCCGAACAGCCCGATAATGGTTAAAGCGGACATGACCCAAAGACTGAACACCGCTGAACGCCGGTTGGCCAACTTACGGGCGAGTTTCGGTATCACCAGCCCCAGTATGGCCAAACCGGAGCCGATCAATCCGAAGGAGGCTTCGGGCAGACTGATGAGCCGGTAATACTGACTGCACAGCGTGATGACCATGCGGATACAGTTGTCAAACATCAAACCGGCAAAAATAATCACAAACGCCAACGGCGTTTTAAGAATCCAGAGGCCTGCCTGCAACGTCAGTTTGAATGCCTGAAGGATTGATTTGGAGCTTGCATCTGCACTCCCCCCCTCGGTTTCAGGTGAGTCGGGCTCCTGCATTCGCAGGGTGGTGATCAGAGTCATGACGGCAAAAACCAGGGTGATGTACAACGGGAAGCGCAGGGTGGTTGCCTGGGTCAGCTGGACATCGATCCCCAATATATCAGCGACTCGCTGCATCAATGCCGGATCATACACCGCCGCTCCGAGGCTCATGGCACCGATGTAGGCGATGGATTGCATTCGCATCTGCTTTTCGAGAACCCGGGGCCAGTCTCCGGCATCACCCTGCAGTTTCAACGTGTCGTAGGCAATCGCTTCGTCCGCGCCGCTGGCGGCTGCTTCGGCCGCTCCACTTAACACCCGATTGACCAGAAATACCGTAAACAGCAAGTCGGCATTTCCCAGGGGCACAAAACACAACAGAGCGATTTCAACTACCATCAAAACCCCGGTTACAACCAGAAGATTCCGCCGGCCGAAGGTGTCGGCCAATGCGCCCGATGGTACTTCCAGCATCACGATGGCAGCCGCCCAGGCCGCATTCAGCAACGCAAATTGTTCCAAAGACAACCCGAAATCCAAAAATAGAATGGTGAAAACCGGGTAGTAAAAGCGCGCGTTGAAAAACACCCGAAACGCAATGAACAGCCGTACATTTAATATACTAAATGGTGATCTATTCCGGTTAATCCCGGAAGCTGCATCTTCAGTCATAAAATTGTTAGCATCGAATACCGGATCATTTCGTCAGATAACGTGGCAATGGCGTGTTGATGCATTGGAATTCTGGAGTATTGAATCTAATACAATAAAACCCATCCGAATGCAAATTGCGCTGCCACCGGATGTGCCGGATGAGGCCGGATCTAAAAAAACCATCCCCTTGATTAGTCGGGATGGTTTCAAGGGCTGGGTGGTTTATGAGAAGTAAAGGTGCTAACCAATGCGCCCGGAATACGGCTTCAGCTTTCTTTTTGCTCCGTATAGCTGACGTTTTCATTAAACTTTTCCACCGGTTCTTCCGAAACAGCATTTTTTTCATAGATCTGGTGGTCGTCGGAGGTGTCGGCACTTCCGGCCCTTGGGCCCGCAATCACGCCCTCCAGCCAAATGCTCGGAAAGATAATCAGATCATACAGGTTGACGATCAACCGGCCGACATAATATCCGATATTTCCGATCAACCGAAGACCAAATGCAAAAGACCTTAGCGTTCCGGCGGCAATGATGCCCAGCACCGTGCGGGAAGCTGTGATAAAGGCTTCCAACGGTATTGCCACGAATGCCAGCACAAACGGCAGCAGAAAACCGATGATCATTTGACCGACGGTGGGAATCTTGTTGGGGATCGACATGGTCAGGTCGGCTCCGGGAGCCAGCGACAGGCGCAACGCCTGCAAATTCTGCGCGATCTGGTCGCCCATAAAAGCCAGCGACGATTCAACTCCGGCCAGAACCGTCAGAACGGCCAGGGTTACCCAGATCAGAATATAGCGCATTTTATCATCCAGAGCGCCGATGACCGGAAACAGGCGGGTGATTCGCAGTGATTCCATTAAGAACATGCCGACCGTCAACTGGATCAGAATGATAAGCAGGGAGGCGACGTCCGAAGTGGTGTAGGGTCCGATTTTGCTGGCGACACCAAATATCGTCCCCATGGGCAGCGCAATCAGGTTGAAATTTATCAGGGCAGCACCGAACGCGATCGCCAGAAACAGTCCGGAAACAAAAAATTGCGCCAGGGAAGAGGATGACAGCATGCGGGCCGCTTTATCGGTTTGCCGGCGAATTTGCTCGTATTCGTCCATAAAACGATCGATACGCTGCGCGCGGTATTTCAGATTTTCGATGGATTTATCGACTTTTACAAGGGCCTTTTGCACCTGACGCCAAAGCGGCTGCATTTTATTCAATATCGAATGGCGCTGGGCATTGGAATTGCGATAATTGTCGATGGCGGACTTATGCTGTTCTTTGAGAGTTCGGTTGATTTCTCCCAGCATGTTGGCGACCATCGAGTCTCCGCTGTGCTCGATATTTGCAATGGATTCGATAACCGGCAGCCAATTTGGTAGAGATGGCGGCAGGTCGGCGCTGCTGCGGTAATCCTCATCCAAACGCGCGGTGAGTTCAGTCAATTGGCGTTGAAGGTGCGGAAAACTGTCCAGATCCCTGGCTACCGCCGCATTGATGCGGCTAAATTCCCGTTCTACCAAGCGCTCAACTTTTTCCAGCCCGGCTGCCATCAGAACTTCGCGATTGTGCCGGACCAGCCGTTTTTCAGTTGACAGGACAAAGGCTGCGGTCAGGCGCATGGCATTGTGAAGAATCCTGCAAAGCGAGCCGACGCCACGATGGAATGGCCTGCGTGCAAAGAACAGTGCAGCCAGCAGCAAAGCAATCCAAATTAACATGGAAATGAAGGGATTTGATGTTATGCTTAACATGTTGGCAATCGGCATAAATTCCTCCAGGCAGATGACCTGAACAGCTAAAAAAAGGACCGGAATCTCAGATACCGATCCCGGTCAAGCCCCTGCGGTCAATGGCAACCGCATTCCGATTCTAATCGGTTCCGGGCCGTTCTTAATATTTCGGACTTAATCTAAGGGGTAAGGTCAAATTCGATGTCTTGCAGCATATTATTAGCGTCATCGAGAATTTTCACGTGCCATTTGCCGATTTCATGGGCCTGGATAACTTTCGAGCTGTACGTGCGCCAGTTCGGTGGGTTGACATTCAAAGCGACCCGCGCCCGTTCGGTATCACCGTAGTACCAGACATGATAAATCTGAGTCGAGCTTTGAATATTGGTAACTTTGCTGTAGCAAAACAACTTGCCGACGGAAACGGAGAAACTGCTGCCGGGTTCGACCGGTTGACGATCGGCTATATTTTTGCTGATGACCGCTGTGGCGACATTCAAACTGTCGGATTGCTGGGCATAAATTGAGCTCGGTACGAAAAAGATCAGTATCAGAGCTAGTGTAAACATGTTTGGCCGTGATTTTAAATAAGTCATAGATTCTCTCCCTCATTGGTAATTTAGATGTCATTGATTATATGTTGATCGGCTGGGTTTAGTAACCGCCCCCACCCGAAGCGTGATCCCCGGCGTCCGACGGTGGATCTTTAACATTGCCCTCGAACGAAGCCGGTTGATTGAAATACTTGTCGGGATTCTCCATCAGTTCCTGGATTTGATAGTGGTAATATCCGATGCGGACGATTTTATTTCTTTGCGATCCGAAATATTCCAACGGCTGTTCTTCCAGAAAGGCTATTTTTTTCTCCAGGCGTTCCTTTTCGGCTGCAATAAGCTCCTCCCGGGTGGGCTCGCGATTCAGTTCGGCCTGTTTGGCCCGCTCCTTTTCCTCGGCCTGTTCCCTGGCATCTTCGGCTTCGATTTCCTCAATCAACGAATTTATCTGTTCCTGCTCCTCTTGATTGCGCGCTTCTTCTGCCGCTTCATCGAATTTATATTCCGGAAACACGACTTTGGCATCTTCTGCTTCATCGGGAGGGGAATCGCTGTAATGCCGGACGCCATTTTCATCGACCCAGGTATAGACGTCTGCGTCTACGGCTGTTATGCCAAAGGCAATGCATACCACGATGAACACGATGTTGATCGATCTCATGGTTCCTCCAGTTCTAATCTTTCTGCTCGATAAATGATTTCACTATATCACTCTGCAGCGCACTCACATTTTCAAATTTGACGCCGAAGCCTTTGCTGCTCTTCCATGCAATTTTGCCGTTGAACGCGAATGGCTGGGGATGATTTGGTAACGAGAAATTCAAAATCAATTCTTCTCCGATGGGAGAACTCGAGTCGGTTTCAATAAAAACGCCGCCGATACTGATGTCGAGTATGTAGCTCCTGAAATTTTGGTTCTGAATCCGGCAGGTGGCGTTGATCAGGCAGGGTTTGCGGGGATTTTCCCGCATCGATGTATCGGTATCTTCGATACTTAATGTCTTGACCGGCAGCTCGACCTGGGTGGATTCGCCCATCTGCTCCAGCAGAATAATTTGCTGTTCCTCTGTCATATTGACGATCATTTTAAACAAATGACTGTCGACGTTTTCGCCCGCCAGTTGTTTGAGTAAAATCAACTGCTGGTCCTTCGGCATTTCACTGACCAGATTGAACAACCGGGCCGTGATGTCAAATTTACCCAGGTTTGGATCGGAAGACATTATACCAAAGCTCCTGTCTTGGTGTGGTTTCTGCGGGCTGAGGTGCAGTTGCCGTTCAAAGAACGGTATTTATAAAAAATTTTAATAGTTTACATTTGATGTGTCAATTAAATTTTTTCAACACGATGTGAAATTCGATGATAATCAATGGGTTGTTGGACCCGTCAAAGGCGCCTAAAAAAATGTAGGGAGTCATGAACAGAACCATTTGACACTGTCGACGCATTTAATTATGATTCCAGTCCTGCCATTCACGCACTTCAAAGGGGCCGCGAACATAATAACCAATCCACAATGAAAAAGGGGCAAAACCAATGGAACAGCTGCTCAAAACTGTATTTTATGAAAAACACGTCGAACTGGGCGCCAAAATGATGGAATTCGGCGGCTGGGAAATGCCGGTCCAATATGAAACCGGTATCGTTCAGGAACATTTGGCCACCCGCAAACAGGCCGGGCTGTTTGATGTATCGCACATGGGTCGCATTATCATCAGTGGCCCGGACGCACTTGATTTCCTCCAGCATGGGTTGAGCAATAATGCGGCCGCACTCGAAGTAGAGGAAAGCCAGTACACCATGATTCCGGACGAAAACGGCGGGGCATTGGATGACGCCTATCTCTATCGATTTCAGCCGGAGGAATTCCTGCTGGTGGTAAATGCCGCCAACCGTGAAAAAGACTGGCAGCACCTGACGGGATTGACCGCAAAATTCAGTCAGGTCCGGATTGAAGACCGTACTCGCGAGTTGAGCATGCTGAGTCTACAGGGACCGAATACCAAGGATATTTTGTCTCATATAATTGAAGCCGGCCGCCTGCCGGAACCGCTTCGGAATGCCTTGAGTACAGTTCAGATCAATGGCAGCCGCGTCCTGGTCGCGCGTACCGGATACACCGGCGAGCCAATCTGTTTTGAGCTGTTTATGGAGCGCCAGGCCGGACCGGCGATATGGGATTTGCTGGTTGAAAAGGGCGCCGCACCGGTGGGGCTCGGCGCACGGGATACACTGCGCTTGGAGGCGGGACTGCCGCTTTACGGGCATGAACTGGGACCGGATCCGGAAGGTCAGCCCATACCCATATTCGCCTGCAATCTGGCGCGGTTTGCCGTCAGTTTTTCACCGTTAAAAGCTGATTTTGTCGGCAAACCGGCCCTGCAAAAACAGTTTGAGGCTTTTAAGCGAATCGTTGATCGGAATTACAGCCGAATAGATGATCTCCCGCGTCTCATTCAGCCGATTGAATTGCAGGATAAGGGCATTGCCCGATCCGGGGCAACTGTCCTGCATCAAGGGAAAGCGGCCGGATTTGTGACCAGCGGTACGATGGTTCCTTACTGGCAAAGCGCGGGCAGCGGCCTGACTACTTTTCAAAGCGACAAGCGCCAGATGAGAGCCATCGGGCTGGCTCTGGTAGACAGCCGCCTGGTCGAGGGGGATGAGATTGAAATCGAGATCAGGGGCAAGCAGATCGGGGCTTACGTGGTTCCCTACCTCCTCAGAAATGAGGCACCGCCGCATTGCTGGCCTATCCGATACGAACAATTGCGTGAAGATCGGAAAAAAGTCGAGGCCGATACCCAGGTGGTCAGCAAGGTTCGGAACCTGATCGATAAAGCGGCGGCCAATACCATCTGGCGCCAAAGAGAATGCATCAACCTGATTCCCTCGGAGCAGTCCTATTCCGATTTGGCCCGTCTGCTTTCAATTATGGATCCGGTTGGCCGGTATGCCGAGCACAAGCAAGTCAAGGCTTTCAAGGAGGCCGACATCTTTTACTATCAGGGCACCGACTTCATATCGGAAGTTGAATACCTGCTTTGCGACGAGCTCCAGAAATTTCTGAGCTGCACCGAGGTCGAAACCCGCGTCATCTCAGGTCAGATGGCCAATGTCGCCGTTTTCAGTGCGCTGGTGGACTATGTCAACCGTGCCGATCGAAAAAGCGAACAACGCCGCCTGCGAAAGGTTATGAACAATCATATCATCAAAGGCGGTCACCTGAGTGCACAGCCCATGGGCGCTTTGCGGGATTTCGTGATGCGGGATCCCAAATGGGAAAAGCCGGCGGTGGTCAACTTTCCGGTTCTGCCGGACAACCCGTATAAAATTGATATGACGGTCTGCCGGGAATTGATCGCTGCGCACCGACCCGAATTGATTATCCTCGGCAAAAGCATGATCATCCATCGTGAGCCGGTGGCGGAGATCCGGGCTGCCATCGATGAACTGGAGCTGGATTGCGTTTTAATGTATGACATGGCGCATGTGCTGGGATTGATTGGCCCTCATTTTCAGCAACCGTTTAAGGAAGGTGCCGATGTCGTCACCGGATCCACACACAAAACGTTTTTTGGAACCCAACGCGGCATCGTGGCGACCAATTACACGGAGGCGGATCAGCAGTATGATTTCTGGGAAGCAATCCAGCGCCGCTCTTTTCCGGGCAGTCTCAGTAATCACCATCTGGGTACGCTTCTCGGATTGCTGCTTGCTGCTTATGAAATGAATTACTTTAAGGACAACTACCAGAAAGCGGTACTGAACAATGCCAAGGCTTTTGCCGGTGCACTCAAGGATTGCGGCTTGGATGTGGCCGGTGATCCGGCAATTTCCTATACCGAAACCCATCAGGTGATCCTAAATGTCGGGTATGCCAAAGGGCCGGAATTGGCGAAACGCTTGGAAGACAATAACATTGTGCTGAACTATCAGGCCGCTCCGGATGAAGAGGGTTTTACGGCCTCGGGCTCACTGCGGATGGGGGTGCAGGAGATGACCCGCTTCGGCATGACCGAAGCGGATTTCGGCGAGCTGGCCCAACTGATGTCCGATCTGATACGGGACGGGAAAACCATCAAAGCAGAAGTGCGGCGTTTTCGCCAACAGTTTTTAGATATGCAGTATTGTTTCCGCGGAGAAGAGTTTGAGGGACTGGTTGAGAAACTGCATGCGCTGGTCTAATGAAGGTCCACGCCACGCGTTTATATCTTCAGGGTCCTGGACCACATACTTTGTGGAAATTGAGACCGGTGGCAGAGGGCAGAGAGCAATGGGCAGAGGGCAGAGGGTATGGGGCAGAGAGCAGTTAGCATAGAGCAGAGGGTATGGGGCATAGCGCAGAGAGCAAAGCACAGGGCGCATGGTGCATGGGATAAATTTATCCGACGAAGGAATCCTGGCATTCAGTTCCCGTCAATGATACTGACCTTTGGAGGCATGCAAACCTGCTTTCAGCATTAGAAGCGTAGTCGTAAATAGGGCACAGACAGCCGTTTTTAATTGCCCTCCCGAACTATACTCTATGCCCCATGCCCTATACTCTCTGCGCCTTGCCCTCTGCTCTATGCCCCATGCTCTTTGCTCTCTGCGCCTTGCCCTATGCTCTCTGCCCTTTGCGCTTTGCCAAGATGTTGCGCCGGCCGTCATATGAACGGTTTGCTCAAAGCGACAATCGGGTATTAATTTCATCAAAGTTTGCATTCCACCAGACAGCCCAGCGCTGCGCCGATGATGTTGACTGCGTGTTCAACCTGCAGTGTTTCCGTGTTTATAACAAGATCGTAATTGGTCGGATCGGCGATATCCGCGTTAAAATATTTACGAATAAATGCCCGTCGATTGGATTCGGTTTTGATGACACGCCGTTTGGCTTCCGCCTGTGATAGGTTATGCTCACGTGCGACATTTTCAATTCTTACCCGCTGAAGCGCTGTGACGCGAACCCGAAACCGCTGCTCCGGCGGCAGGATAAAATTGGCTCCACGGCCGATGACGATCGCCCGGCCGTGTTTGCCGATTGTACCGATCACGTTCATCAGATGGCGCAGGTACTGATCGGGCCATAAGTGACGTTCGTGAACCAGAGATGTCAGCCAATCCTCCAGCACCGACAGTCCTCTTTCATCCAGAGTTGCCAAAAATTGTTTACTGATCTCAGCCTGTTTAGCCATTTCATGCAATACTTCCTGGTGAAACACCTCAAATCCAAGTTTCTCTGAAAGCTGCTGTGCGACAACGACACCCCCACTGCCGGGCTCTCTGGATATGGTAACGATGGGGATACTCTCTTTTTCTTGCGGCTGTTGCCTGTGCTGGATTTGCCAGCGTTGAACCTGTTCTTCGATTCTTTTGTGCATTGATTTCATAGTCCCTCCTTTCGATGCGACTTATTGTTCGGTAGGAACCCAAGATTAGTGGGGTATGAAGGAAAACCGCCGACGGATCCATTAAATGTCGCCGACAAAATGGAATCAAACAGAATATGGGTCAGGTTCGGGACAAGAAGCACAATCTGAAGTGAACGCTAGCGCGGCTGTAGATACTGGAATCAATCATTATTTTATACCCATATCAGTAAAGTAGTCACTTATATTGAAAATGGAACCGGTCGTGCAATAATTTGGCCGTTGCCTCGGCCATCAGCCGGTGCCCCCGGTTGTTGGGATGAAGTCCATCTTCCAAATAATATTCCCCAAGCGCTGTGCCGTTGCCGTCTAAAAAAAGATGATGGAAATCGAGGCTGGCGATATCGCTCTGGTGGGCAGATGATGCCAGGGCCTTGACCAGAGCGGCCAGTTGATTGACACATTTTTCCCAGCCGGCGACGGGCGGCATCATTTCCTGGCTCCGGATATTTCCCATCAGCAGGGGCAGCGGCAGGCCAACAATCGGTGAGATATTGTGAAACTGGGCCTGGCAGGCCATTGCAAATATGTTGGCCTGAATCAAGTTGACATCCAGATCCCACCACAGGTCATTCGTACCGCATAAAATAATCACGATATCCGGCTCATGGGGCACGACATCCGGATAGAACCGTCCCAGTAATCCGCTACTGGTGTCCCCTCCGATACCCTTGTTGATGATTTTCAGATTCAGCGCGTTTTCAAGGAGGATCGGCCAGGTGTCGTTCCGGTCAAGTTCAGCCGCCTCGGTCAGACTATCTCCGATACAGACGACTTTTCTCATGTTGCCCCTTTGCGGCCGGTGAAGAAATCCCTGATGGACTTGAGCAGCGGCTTGCGAATGTGAACCCTCAGGAACAGGTCGCCGGGTCTGCCGCCGGACTTGCCTTTTTCTCCCATCCCGGCCAGGCGGATACGCTGGCCTTCCCGAATACCCGGTGGAATTTTGACCACCAGTTTTTTGGCCTGACGGCGCAGATAATATGCATAGGGTCCCCCCTGGAGTGCCTGCTGAGGCGCCAGATAGAGATGCTCATCTATATCAGCTCCATCCTCGGGAAGTTGGATGCCGCCCGCTTTCTGCAATACAAACCGAATCAACTTACCCAGATTTCCGCTCAGTGGACCTTGACCGTGCAGTTTAAAACCGGGCCGTGAACCGCTCTGGAACACGAATTGTCGGGTCGTTCCTTCCGCATTTTTAAACTCAAACCGTTGATATCCTTTGCCGTAAAATTCCCTGAAAATTTCGCTGGATCCTCTAAATCCGAATGAACGGGCCATTTCTTCAAATATATGGTTGATGTCCGAACCGCTGAAAATGTCCTGTTCGGTGTAAGTGTTTTTAAATCGTGAATAGGCTGAAGATCCGAATTGGCTTCTTAATTGATCATACTCGGCTTTTTTCGATGGATTTGATAGCACGGCATATGCTTCATTGATTTTTTTCATTCGGTCGGCG
>JAAUYK010007136.1_pt1 | contig 11211 bp, 11 predicted proteins | sample 7278021 | NCBI WGS metagenome assembly JAAUYK01 (sample SAMN14350223, study PRJNA611818) | marine sediment metagenome | isolation source: surface marine sediment (1.8m) | place: French Polynesia: Moorea | collected 2018-08
GAAGTCCGTGCGCAACGTCGAGCCCGGGGAGCCCGGAGCTGCGGCTGCTGGCGGACCTTGGGGCACGGGGGAGCGGGGGTTACGGTTTCACGGGGGAGGGGCCGAGAGGGTCCGTATGGGACGGCTGTGGACGCAGAGCGATGAACAACGGCTGGGGCGCGCCGTCGTTTCACTCGATCGGCCAGAGCCGTTCGAGATGGACGGCATCCTCTTCCGCGATGTCGTCACCGGCTGCGTCGTCTACCTCGTCTCCGTGCTCCTGTACAGGCTTCGGCTCGCGGCAACGCCGGCTCACTCGGTCGGGATGTCCATCAAGCTGGCGAGCGACGCGCGGGCAGTTCAGGAGTGGATCTTCAGGCCGATGACTGGACTCCCGGGCGACGCTGACATCACGGGCGCGGCCGACGACTGACTTTCCAGCAGAGCTGCGCTGCCAGCGACGGCCCCGGGAGATCGAGCCCCGGAGCCTCGACGGTCCACGGGTTCGGAAGCGGCGCTCGGAATCGCGGGGCTGGCCCGAGGACCGGCGGAATGCAATCCGGCCCGTCCCTCTCGTTTCCGTCGTCGCAGCGAACGTGATCCCACGGATCGAGTTCGTGCCAGGGGATGGCCTCGGCGTCCTGCCCAGCCATTGCGGTCCTCCTCGGGCGATCGTGCCCCTATGAGAAAGATAAGGGCCGTACGGGGTTCACGACGAAAAGCAGGGCCAGAAACAACGCGAGGCTAATTCGCGGCCGGCCGTGCAGATCCTTCGGTTTCGTTGCCGTGAGCGGTGTAAAGCTGGACCACTCGACCGCTGTGCGCGAAGCGAAGAACACCCTGAAAAGCACATGAAATGAGCCCTTTTTCGATGCTCTCGCGTGCTCCGAGGCGCGCATCGGCCGGATTCTCGAGTGGTCCTTATTTTCACTGTATGCCACGCCGCCCACGACGACTGCGCCCCCTCTATCAAGACCTCGCCAGCATTGAGCACGGCAAGGAGTGCGCTCTCTGCCTGCGGTGGTTCATACCCGTATTCGCGGACCTTCCGTGCCCCCATTGCGAGAACCGAGGAACACCCCGCTACCCGAACCGGGTGCGCTCGTTCGCGATCCGTGCTGGGATCTCGCTCCGCGAGGTCGCTCGTAGGAGCAAGCTCGCGTGGTCGGGGATGGTGGAGATCTCGAATGGACGCCGGGCTCCCCACTTGTCCACGCAGTGCAGTATCGTGAAGGCCCTCGGCCTGGACGCCTCCGACCCGCGCAACTTCCGGCGTGTGTTCCCCAACCCGCGAGGCCCGAACCGACCGAGGACCGTGAAGGAGCCGGAGCCGGCTCCGCAGACCTGCTCGGAGGCTCCCGACACGATGGTCGGCCCGGCACGTAGCCGGGTCGTGACGCCACCGAGCCCACCGCTGAATGGAGCACACTGTCTAGGCGTGCGGCCGAGGACGCCCGGCCTGGGCCACCTCGTGAAGGCCAACCCCGACGCTCTCGAATTCGGCCGGCTCGGCCGGCGCGACCCGCGAGGAACTCGGGTCACTCGACGATCGGTGCGGCGGCAGTAGCGTCGCTGGTCTCCTGCACGCAGAACAGCGCGAGACCCTGGCTTCACGCGCTGGGGACGCTGGGGCACTTGGGGCAGCCCTTTCCATTCTCACGCTCTGGTCTCTTCGCTTCACGCCTCCCTGACAACACTTCCGCTGGAGAGCTTCCCCAACTTCCCCAGAACCCGTAACTCCCCGTCCCTGTGAAGGAATTCCTGGGGCACTTCGTGGGGAAGATCAGGGCAGATGGGGAAGCTGCCTATGTTCCTGCGGCGAGGCCGGGAGCCCTGCGCGATGCCAGCCGAGGGGGAGGCTCCAGGCTGGCTCTCAATATTGATGATGCCAGATTTCACAGATGGCCGGGAGAAGGCGTGTAGCGCCCGAAATCGGCACCCGACACGTAAGTGTGTCTTTGTTGAGATGGGACTATCTCAAAGCACGGGACATGAAGTGCCCGAACGGAGGAATCCCATGACTGACAGAGCCACCCCACCACCATCGAAGCGAGACTTCCGTGCCCGAGGCGAGCGCCACGGGTGCGCAAGGCTCAGCGGGGCCGAGGTCCGTGCCATCCGGCGCGAGCGCGAGGCCCACGGCACCCCCTTCCACGTCCTGGCCCAACGCTACGGCGTCGCTGTAGGCACGATCGGCCGCGTGCTGCGTCGCGAGACCTGGGCCGCGCCGGAGTACGAGTGATGGCCCGGCGCGAGGTCCCATCGACAAGATTCTACGAGGAGAGCGTCCCTTCCCGGTTGCGCGAGCTGGACCGGTGGATGAACTGGCAGCCCGAGCCGGATGCGAAGGGGCGCATGACCAAGGTTCCCATCAATCCCAACGCTCCGGGCTGGGCACGCCGCAAGGACTCCGAGGATGCGCGAAAGGCGCGCAGACGAGGCTCCAGCACGAATCCGGCTACGTGGTCCGCGTTCTGCGTGGTCACCAAGATTGCCCATCGCGAGGGCCACGGGATCGGGTTCGCTGTGGAGGGCTCGGGGCTGGTCGGGATCGACCTCGATCATGTCATCCTCGATGACGGCAGCCTGAAGCCCTGGGCGGAGGAGATCGTTGCCAAGGTTCGCTCCTACACGGAAGTGAGCCCATCGGGCGACGGCCTGCGGATCTTCGTCGGAGGCTCGATTCCGAAGGCCCTGAAGCGTTCCGATCTCGGCCTGGAGATCTACGGCAGCGGCCGGTACCTCACCGTAACGGGTGAGCGCTGGCCAGGAGCAGAGACCCACGTCGAGGATCGACTGGCCGAAGTGCTGGAGATCTTCGCGCAGTACGCACCACCGGACGCCGAGGGAGACGAGGAACGCGAGCCGCCTCCCCGCCGCGAGACCTCGGTACCGGACGAAGAGATCCTACGGCGGGCCACCAGCGCGAAGAACGCGGCCAAGTTCGAGCAGCTCTTCGACGGTGGCCCTGCCGGCTACCCGAGCGACAGCGAGGCGGACTTCGCGCTGGCGATGATGCTCGCCTTCTGGTGCGGCAACGACGAGGCCCAGATCGAGGGCCTGATGCTGGCCAGCGGTCGCGTCCGGGAGAAGTGGAGCACGAAGCGAGGCTCGCTCTCGTGGCTCCAGTACACGATTCGCAATGCAGTCAAGAAGAACACCCAGGTGTACGAGCCTCGAAGGACGAGGCGGCTCACCTGGGCGGAGAAGCTCACCCTGAAACTGGCTCAGGCTGATGCAGCAGGAGAAGCACGATGAAGGACATCAAGCAGTTCGCACTCACCGACAAGGGCAATGCCGATAGGCTGGTCCACCACTTCGAAGACAGAATCCGGTACGTCACCGAGATCAGGAGCTTCTACGCCTACGATCGTGGCGTCTGGCGTCCTGACAACAGGGGGCGTGTGGTGGAGTACGCCAAGCAGATCGCCGAGCGCATCGCGGGAGAGGCGCAGTGCCTCCCAGACGATCTCCCAGACAAGGAGCTACAGGAGGCCCAGACGGCCCTGGCGCAGTGGGCGCACAAGAGCGAGTCACGAGAGCGCATCCGGGCGATGGTTCACCTTGCCGCCTCGGACCCTCGGGTCGTCGTGGAGCCCGCTGACCTCGACAGCCACCCGTATCTGTTCAACGTGTTGAACGGGACCCTTGACCTCGAACAATGCAGGCCGAGGCCACATCGAATCGAAGATCTACTGACGAAGTGCGCGAACGCTCGGCGGAGGAAGGGCGCGCAATGTCCAGAGTGGAGGAAGTTTCTGGAGCGAGTCCTCCCGGATGCAGAGGTGCGGTCCTTCGTGCGCCGAGTCGCCGGCTATTGTCTCACGGGGGACATCAGTGAGCACTGCTTCTTCCTGCTCTACGGCACCGGACGCAACGGGAAGAGCACGTTTCTGCGGGTTCTCCAGTACGTCCTCGGCGACTACGCTCGGGCGGCTCGGGTCCAGGCGTTCCTGATGGGGCGGTACGACAACACCTACTACGACCTCGCGACCCTCTTCGGCGCTCGATTTGTCTGGGCCGCCGAGCCTCCGCAGGGAAGCCGTCTCAATGAAGCACTCCTGAAGGGGCTGACGGGTGGCGATCCCATCCAAGCCCGGTTCATGCGCCAGGACTTCTTCGAGTACGTGCCGACCTTCAAGCTCTTCCTCGCGGCCAACAACAAGCCGACAGTGACCGAGGCCAACGAGGGATTCTGGTCTCGGGTGCGCCTCATCCCGTTCGAGGTGCAGATTCCCGAGCGTGAGCGTGACTCCAAGCTCTTCGAGAAGCTCGTTGCGGAGTGCGACGGAATCCTCAACTGGATGATTGCCGGCTACATGGAGTACCGACGCCAAGGTGGGACCAATCCACCGCCGGCTGTGATGGCAGCGACCGAGGAGTACCGAGCCGACAGCGATGCCCTTGGGCAGTTTCTCGCGGAGTGTACGGTGCCGGAGCCGAATGCGCGGACCTCACGGAAGGCGCTCTACGAGGCGTACTCGCAGTGGTGCGAGAACAACGGCGAGACCGTCGGGACGCAGACCGAGTTCACGCAACGGATCAAGGAGCGCGGGGGGTTCCGCGAGCACAAGTACAACGGCACCTACTGCTGGCGCGACATCACCGTCAAGTTCCCGCCGAGCCGACGGCCGTGATGGCCTACCGCCGAGCGGACCGGCGAGTGCGGGTGGCCCGCTCCAGCGTGCCGGCAACTTCTCGAAGCTGGCGGGCCAGCCCACGCAGGCGGTCCGCCCTGTGCCCCGCGAGCGCGTCGGCCAGGGCGTCCTCGGCGGTGTCCATGACTCCAGCCAAGGCGGTCGCTCGCCGCTCCAGGCTCAGGGTCTCGACGTGATCGTGTAGCTCGGCCGAGTCCGACCACAGCAGCCGCCGCACCCAGCCCTGGGGCAGCGGCCGGCCACCGGCCTCGTCCTTACCCGGTGGCAACAAGAACCAGAGCATGGGCAGCCGGAACGCCCGCGCGAACCCGTCCAACTCGTTCGCGGTGAACGAACGCTCCGGGCCGGTCTCCCAGGAACGCTCGGCCGCGCTCACGGTGGCAGCCGACCACGGGCGGCGAAGGTGCTCGCCCAGCAGCTCGCCGGCCTCGGCCTGCGACAGACCTCGCAGCTCGCGTGCCCTCTTCAGGTTGAGCGCCACGATGTGCCCCGCCGTGAGCGGCTCAGGCCGCTTTCCCCGCCTTCGTCGTACTGCCATGTGCGCCCCCTCTGCACCCCATCGGCAACCGTAACCCTAACTTCCGTCAAATCATAGAATATCCGTGTAAATATTGACTATAGCGGCCGAACCCGATTCTATGTGAGGTCTCGATCGGACACAGAACCCCCAGGATCGCCGCAGAACGATGGGAAGACCCCCCGACGCCCTCGTAGCCCAGCTCAAAGAAGAAATCGCCGTAGAACGCCTTGCAGCCAGCGACAGGGTGGATCTACGTCGTGAGGGAGACCGTGTTCGGGGGGCGTGCCCGTTCCACCCGGACGAGGGGCGCTCGCTCACCATCGACCCGAAGGCCAATACGTGGCGCTGCGAGGAGAGCTGCACGGAGGGCGGTAGCGCCATCGAGTGGGTGCAGAGATCGCGCGGGATTTCGCGCCACAGGGCTGTGGCGGAGCTTCGTGCCGAGTTCCTGTCCGCCCACGACTCCCAGGAGCAGGCGTCCGAAAACCTGGGCACCCTCGACCCCGAGCTACCGGATTCCGATCTACTCGCCGAGGTCGTGGCGCACTACCGCCGCGAGCTACAGGGGAATCCCGAGATCCAGGCATTCCTCGAAGCCCGCAAGCTCGACAACGGGGAGATGGTCGAGAAGCTGGCGCTCGGGTTCTCCAACCGGACCCTGGGCTACCGCCTCCCGGCCCGGGTGCTGAAGGACGGCAAGCGCATCCGCGAGCGCTTCCAGCAGCTCGGCGTTCTCCGGGGCAGTGGCCACGAGAACATGCGCGGCTCGCTCGTCGTGCCCGTCTTCGATGACGAGGGCCACGTTGTTGAGCTGTACGGCCGGAAGATCACGAAGGGCCTGCGGAAGGGCACCGTACTCCACAGCCACCTCCATGACTCGCCGCGTGGCGTCTGGAACCTCGCCGCCCTCCAGGCCCACGAGGAGGTCATCCTTGCCAAATCCATCCTCGACGGCCTGACGTTCTGGGCGCACGGGTTCCGCAACGTCACCACGGCCTGGGGGCTCGATGGGTTCACAGACCGGCACGAGGCCGCGCTCCAGCGCCACGCTGTTCAGCGGGTGCTCGTGGCCTACCCCCGCACGCCCGAGGGCGATCGTGCCGCCCAGAACGTGGCCCAGCAGCTCGGGGCACTCGGCATCGAAGCCTTCCGGGTCACGTTTCCGCAGGGTCTCGATGCCAACGCCTTCGCGGTGAGCGTGGATGTGCCTGCCCGGGAGCTGGAGCGGGCACTGCGGAGTGCCGAGTGGATTGGGTCGGGCGATGCCCCGCGAGATCGTCCGGCCATCGAATCCGTCGCACTGGCCCTCGATACCGACGATGAGACCGAGCCCGAGGAAGACGACCTCTCCGTGCTCGCCGTAGAAACCGAAGCCAACGCCGTGCTACCAGAGCCGGTTCCGGCCGAGCCCGAGCCGAACAGTCCTGAGCATCTCGATCCTGACGACAACCCCGATGACGAAGACGAGAGCGAGGACGACACCCCGGCCTCCCCGATCCCACCCGCGCCTCCCGCCGAGCCAGAGCTGGAGATTCGGGAGCACGAGGTGCGCTTCGAGCGGGGCGATCGTCTCTATCGCGTGCGTGGCCTTGATCGGAACCTCTCGTTCAACCAGCTCCGTGTGAACTTGTGGGTCTCGCGCGAGGGCCAGGACCGCAGCCCTGATCCTCGCTTCGCTGGATTCTTCGTTGACACGCTGGATCTCTACAGCGCGCGTCTTCGATCGGCCTTCACCAAGCAAGCCGCCGACGAGCTGGGCGTCAAGGAGTCCGTAGTGCAGCGGGACCTCGGGCACCTCATGCTTCGGCTGGAATCCTTGCAGGAGAAGATGATCGAGAAGGCCCTGGAGCCCGACGAGGCCCCGGTCTCCATGACGGATGTGGAGAAGCGCGAGGCGCTGGAGCTGCTGAACGATCCCGATCTCGTGCGGCGGATCGCTGACGACTTCACCACCTGGGGCGTCGTGGGCGAGGAGTCCAACAAGCTCGTGGGCTACCTGGGAGCCCTGTCGCGGCTGCTCGATGAGCCCCTGGCGCTGCTCATCCAGAGCACCTCCGCCGCTGGGAAGACGACCCTCATGGAGGGCGTGCTCCGGTTCGTGCCCGAGGAGGAGCGCGTGGCCTTCTCGGCCATGACGGGACAGAGCTTGTTCTACATGGGCGAGACAGACCTCCAACACAAGGTGCTGGCCATCGCCGAGGAGGAGGGAGCCAACCGCGCCGCCTACGCGCTCAAGCTCCTGCAATCCGAGGGCAGGCTCTCCATCGCATCCACGGGCAAGGACCCGGCGACCGGCCAGCTCGTGAGTCGGGAGTACGCCGTCGAGGGTCCCGTGGCGCTGATCCTCACCACTACGGCCATCGACGTGGACGAGGAGCTACAGAACCGCTGCATCGTGCTCACCGTGGACGAGGACCGAAGCCTCACCCGGGCCATCCACTGCGTTCAGCGCGAACGCGAGACGCTGGCGGGCCTTCAGCAGCAGCACGAAAAGGCACGAGTGACCCAGTGCCACCAGAACGCCCAGCGGCTCCTGCGCCGGGTGGCCGTCGTGAATCCCTACGCGCCGCAGCTCACGTTCCTCGACCACACTACCCGGATGCGACGCGATCACAAGAAATACCTGGGGCTGATCCGGGCCATCGCGTTCCTGCACCAGTTCCAGCGCGAGGTGAAGACCTACCGCCAGGGCGGCCAGGAGGTGGAGTACGTGGAGGTCACGAAGGCCGACATCGTGCTCGCAAACCGGCTTGCCCATGAGGTCTTCGGCCGGAGCCTCGATCACGTTCCACCCCAGACCCGCAGGCTGCTGGTGCTGCTCGATGAGATGGTGTCCGAGCGCGGCGAGACCGAGGCGATGGATCGGATCGACATTCGGTTCTCGCGCCGAGATGTTCGGGCCTACACCGGCTGGGGCGACACCCAGCTCAAGGTCCACCTGCGCAGGCTGCAAGAGCTGGAGTACGTGGCGCTCCACCGGGGAGGCCGAGGGCTCGTCCACGAATACGAGCTACTGTGGCACCGCACGAGCGAGAGCGGGAATCCCCACCTTCCGGGTCTCATCGACCCCGACCGCCTCGAAGATCCCGCACCTATGACGGAGGTGGGCGGGGACCGGGCGGGCCTTGGTCGGCCCCCGGTCGGGGGGTGGTCGGAGTGACGCTCCCGCCTGCAACTCGGGGTTCTGGCTGCGGATTCCCGGCTACCGGTCGGTCTCGCCCGGGATGCGCGTCTCGGGTGGCCCTCTCTGCGCTGATCGTACTGGCGGGGTCGTAGCCATGCCCCGCAAGGGGGAGCGCAAGCCCCGCCGCCTCGTCGGTGATCCCAACGACCCGCGCGGGCTCATCGCCTTCATGCGCCGCTACCTCGAATGGATGCGCGTGCAGAACTACTCCGAGAGGACGGCGGAGAACCGCGAGACCTACCTCACGCTCTTCATTGAGTGGTGCCACGAGCGTGGCGTCACGAGGCCCAACGAGGTCACGAAGCCCGTCCTCGATCGCTACCGGAAGTGGCTCTACTACTACCGGAAGCCCAACGGCCAACCTCTCAGCTTCCGCAGCCAGTACACGAGGCTGATCCCGATCCGGGCCTACTTCAAGTGGCTCGCCCGCAACAACTTCATCCTCTACAACCCCGCCTCCGAGCTGGAACTGCCGCGCCTGGAGCAGCGTCTCCCTCGCGCCGTCCTCACCGCCGCTGAGGCCGAGACCATCTTGAACCTCCCGGACACTACGGAGGCGATGGGGCTTCGGGACCGGGCCATCCTTGAAGTCTTCTACTCGACCGGCATCCGGCGGATGGAAGTCATCAACTGCTCCATCTGGGACGTGGATGCCGATCGCGGCACTCTGATGGTGCGCCAGGGGAAGGGCCACAAGGACCGGATGGTCCCGATCGGAGAGCGGGCGCTGGCGTGGATCGAGAAGTACCGGCTCGATGCCCGGAGCCTCCTGGCCCGCGAGCCCGATGACGGGACGCTCTTCCTCACGAACCTGGGCGAGAAGTTCACCCCGAATCGCATGACCCAGCTCGTCAGGAACTACGTCGAAGCCGCCGACATCGGGAAGCACGGGGCCTGCCACCTGTTCCGACACACAGCCGCCACGGTGTTGCTGGAGGCGGGGATGGACATCCGGTACATCCAGGCCCTACTCGGGCACGTCAAATTGGAGACGACGAGCCTTTACGCCCAGGTCAGCATCCGCGAGCTGAAGAGGCTGCACAGCGCGCTGCACCCTTCCGCCCGACTCCATCCTCTCGCCACTGCTGAGGGCGGAGGCGAAGACGACGGCACGGCCACACCCCGAGAACTGCTCGAAGCGCTCGATGCTGAGGACGACGAGGACGATTGACCCGCTACCCCTGCTGCTTGCGCCGCAGTCGGATCGCGAGATCCGTGGCGATGTCCTGAGCGCTGGTTCGCAGGACACCACGAGCACGATCCGGTGGCGTCATTCCAACGGCTCCGCCGGTGGCCTGCATGTTCATCGACACCGAGTTCGGACTTTGCGCGTGTTCATCTCGGGTACGCCATCCCATGAACCCACCCCCTTGCACGGCCGCGACAACGGCAACCCGGGTGAGACGGTTCGTGGGATCGACGTGGCCGAGCACTGCGTCGGCGTACCCGAGTGCCCTCACGAGGCGCTCTTCAATCTCTTCGTGGATGATGACGGGCAGGGCTGCCGGCCCATCGGCCTCTGAGTCACGCGCCGGGATCACGACGCGAATGGAGCCCTCCTCATTCAGATAGACAGAGGCATCGGGCTGCTCCAGCAGGAGTGCGTCGTCTCGAACGACCCGCTGGGTCCCGTGCCGGGTATCCAACACTCGGTGGCGACCGAACGAGGCCGTCTGGAGCAGCTCGTCGTAGAGTTCGTTGCTCTCGATCATCGCAGGGCGCAGGATCGGCTGGCGTGGACCACCGGCGACGGCCAGCACGAGGGCATCCTTGTAGCTGTTCCGATCGTCCTCGGGCACGAGCTGCATCGCGCGGGCCTGCATCTCCTCCGGGTCGGCGGTGCCCACCTGTTGGGATAGCTCCAGGCGATGAAGCTGCTTCGTCGTCGAATCCCGGAGGCCCTCGGCAGTGGTGAAGTCTTCGGTCATCTGACCGCCGGACCAACCCTGCACCTCGCTCAGGAACGTCTCCTGTTCGGGCTCCCGAGTTGCGGTCTGCTCAACGAACACGAGGAGCGGCTTCGACTCCCGGGCCTCTCGGTACTCCTCATGCGTAGCCGACTGGCCCGAGGGCTGGACCGCGCCGTAGCGAGCACCGATCAGCAGAATGACAACATCCGCGTCTCGGACCCCGCGCAGGCAAGCCTGCTGGGGCGTGTCCGGCGATGCACCAAAGTCCTCGGCTCGGATGACCTCGTGACCCAGGGACTCGACAGCGGCGGCTACCGCCTCCCGAAAGTCCTCGTAGCCGGTGATGACCGAACTGATGAACACCCGCATGGTGACCCCCACCCCAGGAGAAGACCAAAGGGTAGCGCCTCGGGCGCGCCGGACGGCGTGACCGGATCTGTCACACCTGTGCTGGAGGTTCCAGAGGACAAAGGGGGCATAGCCGATGACAAGCTGTCCGAAATGCGGAAGCGATGCACTGGAGGAGCGCGAGGCCGAGCGGCGGAGCTTCTACATCTGTCGCAAGTGCGGGAAGATCACCTACGAGCAGAAGACTTCGAGCATGGGATTCGAGAGCATCGTGGACGATATTGCCGAGGGAGTCGCCGCCCGAGGCCACCACGAGACTAAGACCGTGACGCTCATCAATACGGCGTTCCGCGCGGAGCCCGATCGCGACTCGCACTCTCAGATGAAGGAATGGGCCGCAAAGCACCTTATCCGGTTCGAGCGGCGCGGGGAGATGACCTGCTTCCAGCGGGACGGAATCGCACTCAACCGGCTCATGAGAGGGGCCTAGCCTCAGCAGGCACCCTCTCGGCCCCTCCCCCGTGAAACCGTAACCCCCGCTCCCCCGTGCCCCAAGGTCCGCCAGCAGCCGCAGCTCCGGGCTCCCCGGGCTCGACGTTGCGCACGGACTTC
>JAAUYK010109042.1_pt1 | contig 11211 bp, 8 predicted proteins | sample 7278021 | NCBI WGS metagenome assembly JAAUYK01 (sample SAMN14350223, study PRJNA611818) | marine sediment metagenome | isolation source: surface marine sediment (1.8m) | place: French Polynesia: Moorea | collected 2018-08
AACCGTAGCCCGCGTCGGATGCCAGCAGGTATTTCTGTTCCGCATCGCCGATCATGGCGCCACAGAACTCGGCGCCATCGGGCGGCTTGAAGCGGCTGGATAGCGGCTCGCCCTGCCCGCGCGCTGACGGCAGCGTGCCCGCCATGACGCTGTAGACGCGCCCGGTACTGTCGACGAACATCGCCAGCTGGTTGCTGCGCCCGCGCGCAGCCGCCAGGTAGGCATCACCTGACTTGTAGCTCAGCGTCATCGGGTCAACCTCGTGGCCCTTGGCCGCGCGGGCAAACCCTCGCTGTGAGAGGATGACGGTGACAGGCTCGCTCGACGCGAGCTGCGTCTCGTCAAGTGCCTGCGCCGCCTCGCGCTCGACGATCTGCGTGCGGCGCTCGTCGCCGTAGGCCTCCGCGTCCTGAAGGATCTCTTTCTTGATCAGGGTCTTCAGCCGCGCCGCACTCTTGAGCGTTTTCTCGAGGATGTCGCGCTCTTCATTGAGCTCATCCTGCTCGCCCTTGATCTTCATTTCCTCGAGCTTGGCGAGGTTACGCAAGCGCAGGTTGAGGATCGCCTCAGCCTGTACATCGCTGAGCTTGAACTTCTTCATCAGCACCGGCTTCGGCTCGTCCTCGGTGCGGATGATGTGGATGACTTCGTCAATGTTCAGGTAGGCGACGAGCAGGCCGTCGAGGATGTGCAGACGGTCCAGGACGATCTGCAGACGGTGCTCCAACCGCCGCTTAACCGTGTCCTTGCGGAACTTGATCCACTCCTTGAGCAGCCCGACGAGATCGAAGGTCTGCGGCCGCCCGTCGAGACCGATGATGTTCATGTTGACGCGCACGGTGCGTTCGAGCGACGTCGTCGAGAACAGGTGCGACATCAGCTGCTCGACGTCGACCCCGCGCTTTTTGCTGATGACGATCCGGGTCGGCTCCTCGTGATCCGACTCATCGCGCAGTTCGTCGACCTGGGGCAGCTTCTTGTTGCGCATCTGGGTCGCAACTTGCTCGAGCACTTTCGCACCGGAAATCTGGTGCGGCAGTTCGTAAATGATGATGTCGCTTTTCTCGACCTTGTACGCAGCACGCAGCCGCAACGTACCGTTGCCCGTCGCGTAGATTTGCTTGATGTCGTCACGTGGTGAGACAAGCTCGCCGCCCGTCGGAAAATCCGGGCCTTTGACGTGCTTCATCAGGGCGGCAACCGTTGCCTTCGGATTGTCAATCAGGTGTACGAGCGCGCTCGCCACTTCGTTGAGGTTGTGCGGCGGCACATCGGTCGACATACCGACCGCGATACCCGTCGTACCGTTGAGCAATAGATTGGGCAGCCGGGCCGGCAGCACGACGGGCTCGTTGATCGTGCCGTCGAAGTTCGGCACCCAGTCGACCGTGCCCTGCCCGAGCTCCTGCAGCAAGCTCTTTGCATAAGGGGCGAGTCGCGACTCGGTATAGCGCATCGCAGCGAATGACTTCGGGTCGTCGGTCGAGCCCCAGTTGCCTTGCCCGTCGACGATGGGATAGCGATACGAGAAGCCCTGCGCCATCAACACCATGGCCTCGTAGCAGGCCGAATCGCCATGCGGGTGAAACTTGCCGATAACGTCGCCAACGGTGCGCGCCGACTTCTTGGGCTTCTGCCCGGCGGACAGGCCGAGCTCGCTCATCGCGTAGATGATGCGCCGCTGGACCGGCTTGAGGCCATCACCGATCTGCGGCAGCGCACGATCGAGGATGACGTACATCGAATAATCGAGATACGCCTTTTCGGTGTAGTCGCGCAGCGACTGCTGTTCGACGCCTTCGAGGTTTAGACTGTTTTGCATACTCATACTTCTGCCAGGTTGCCCTTGGTCTCGAGCCATTTGCGGCGATCCTTCGCCCGTTTCTTGGCGAGCAACATGTCCATCGTTGCATCCGCCTTGTCTTTGCCGGCCACGGTCAGCTGCACGAGCCGGCGCGTGTCGCGGTTCATCGTCGTTTCGCGCAGCTGCGTCGGGTTCATCTCACCGAGGCCCTTGAAGCGGGTCACGGTAACCTTGCCACGCAGCTTCTCGGCCTCGATGCGATCGAGGATGCCCTTGCGCTCGCTATCGTCCAGGGCGTAGAAAACCTCCTTGCCTACGTCGATCCGATACAGCGGCGGCATGGCGACGTATACGTGGCCGGCCAGCACGAGTTCGCGGAAGTGGCGCAGGAACAGGGCGCACAACAGCGTGGCGATGTGCAGGCCATCGGAGTCCGCATCGGCCAGGATGCAGATCTTGTGGTAGCGCAGGTTGTCGAGGTTCGTATCGCCGGGGTCGACGCCGAGCGCAATGCTGATATCGTGCACCTCCTGCGACCCGAGGATCTCGCCCGAATCGACCTCCCAGGTATTCAGGATCTTGCCGCGGAGCGGCATGATGGCCTGCGTAGTGCGGTCGCGCGCCTGCTTGGCCGAACCGCCCGCCGAGTCACCCTCGACCAGGAACAATTCGCACAACTCGGGCTCCTGAGAGGTGCAGTCGGCAAGCTTGCCGGGTAACGCCGGCCCGGACACGATCTTCTTGCGCACAACCTTCTTGGCTGCCTTGAGGCGTTTTTGGGCTTTGCCAATCGCCAGCTGAGCGATCTGGTCGCCGGTCTCCGGATGCTGGTTGAGCCATAGCGCAAACTGGTCCTTGATGACGCCCGCGACGAAAGCGGCGGACTCGCGCGACGACAGACGCTCTTTGGTCTGCCCGGAGAACTGCGGGTCCTCGAGCTTGGCGCTGAGTACGAAATTCAGTCCGTCCCAGATGTCTTCCGGCGCGAGCGTGACGCCGCGTGGCAACAAGCTGCGGAAATCGGCGAACTCGCGAATTGCGTTGGTGAGGCCGGTGCGCAGACCGTTCACGTGAGTGCCGCCTTGCGGCGTGGGAATCAGGTTCACGTAACTTTCGGTGACAGCCACCGCACCGTCCGCCGTCTGCCAGGCGAGCGCCCAGTCCACGGCCTCGTTATTGCCGGCCAGGCTGCCCGAAAACGGATCGGCAGGCAGCAACTCGCCGCCACCGATTTCCTCGAGCAGGTATTCCTCGAGTCCGCCCGCATACAGCCACTCGATCTTCTCTTTCGGCTTTTCAACTTTGAGCCGAACACGCAGTCCGGGGCAAAGAACGGCCTTGGCCTTGAGCGCGTGTTTGAGCCGCGGAACCGATATCTTGGCGGAGTCGAAATACTGCGGGTCCGGCCAGAACCGTATCGTCGTACCCGTGTTGGCCTTGCCAACCGTCCCAACCTGCTCGAGCTTGCCGCGCTTTTTGCCGCCGACGAAGCTCATGTTGTATTCCTTACCGCCGCGGCGAATCCAGACTTCGAGGTTCTTCGACAGTGCGTTGACGACCGAAACGCCGACGCCGTGCAGTCCACCCGAATACTGGTAGTTCTTGTCCGAGAACTTGCCGCCGGCGTGGAGGCGGGTAAGGATCAGCTCGACGCCGGGAATCTTCTCTTTCGGGTGCTTGTCGACAGGCATCCCTCGGCCGTCGTCAACGACTTCAATCGAGCCGTCCTGGTACAGCGTGACGTCAATCTTCTTGCAGTGACCAGCGAGCGCCTCGTCGACGCTGTTGTCGACCACCTCGTGTGCCAGGTGATTGGGCCGGGATGTGTCTGTGTACATACCGGGCCGGCGCCGTACAGGCTCCAGCCCGCTCAGGACTTCAATGTCCGCCGCGTCGTATCGTTTTGCCATCTGCCCTTTGCCAGAGGTTGCTCAAGCGATGCTCGCGCGATTCTAGCCTGATTGACTCGGGTCTGCACCTGCGACACGCTTGCTTGCAGCCAATCTTTACGAAGCGGAGATTTTTGGATGCCGAAGTTGGTCCTTGTTGCGGTGCTACTGGTGATTGCCCCGTTCGCGTCAGCGAACGAGCAGGTCATGAATGCTTTCAGGTCGACGATCGGTTCGTGGGACGGTGAGCTCTACTATCTCGACTACCAGTCCGGCCAGCGTTTCAGCATCCCGATGCGGGCCGTGATCGAAGCCACGCCGGACGGCGCTACGCTCATTCGCAACCTGACCTGGACGGATCCCGGCAACCTCGTGCACGCGGTCGTTCTATCGACGATCGACCGCGACACGGGCGAGCTGGTCGAGGCCTACTTTCGCAACGGCAAAGCCGAGTACCTGCGGTACGACACCGCACGCGTAAATATCGAATCCCAAACGAAATGGAAACTCGAATTCGAGCAGGATGGGACAGATGACAATCGGCCGGCGCGCATTCGTATCACGGCCGAGCGCGATGGCAACCGGTTAACCGGCAGTAAGTCTGTCCGGTTTCTCGACGATGACAGCGGCGAGTTTTTCGAGCGCAACGGCTCGGATCTGCGTCTAGTCGAGGTCGCCGAGCAGTGACTGCCTGATGTTATCGGCGACAGGCGCAATTTCGACCTGGTAGTTCTCGTGGTCGATTCCGGCGGCCAGCGATGACCCACCCTTGAGCGCCCTGACCATCTCAGGCGTCAGTTCGAAGCGCAGGAAGTGCACGGCTGACGTCTTCTCCTCGTCCGCACGCTCCAAGTCCTCATCGGCGATCGCAAAAACACGGTCGAAGTCGGCTACCTGAACGTACACGCGGTTCTCGACGTCGACGAGCTGCGAGAGCATCGCGCGACGCTCCTCGACTTCGGGGAACTCGACCATGAACGTGGCCTTCCAGTTGGAGCCGTCGGGAATCAGCGGGTTGTAGGCTTCGAGCTCGTCATTGATGCCTTCAGCTTCGAAAATGCGCTCGATACGCAGCATCTCCTGAATCTGGTACTGCATCGTCATGCGGTCCTCGAAATACAGCGCCGCATTGGTGCCGAGCTCCAGCCGTCGGTTGCGCTTGTGCTCGAGCACCTTCTCGCGAAACTCGGTGCGAACCGATGAGTATTGCTCGAGGCTGTAGAGATCTTCACGTGTCAGTTTTTGCATGTTCATCATAATCCGTAAGCGTGTTTCAGGAGCCCCATCGGGTGCTCGCCTTTGCGATCTTCGAGGTCCTGGGAAATCTGGTCCGCGGCCATCGGGCAATCGCTGATGAAGTGGTCGGTCTCGGCCTTCTTGACCCGATTGACTACCGGGCGGGCGATCTTCTTCGAAATGTCGTGATACTCCTTCTTGACGGCATAGGTGCCATCGTGACCGGAGCATCTTTCAATCGCTTCGACCTGGGTATCAGGCACCAGCTGCAGCAAGTCGCGCGTCTTGAGCCCGATGTTCTGTACCCGCAGATGGCACGGCACCTGGTACGACACCTTGCCGAGCGAGTGTTTGAATTCCGTGTTCAGTTTGCCGTCCTTGTGCCGCAGCATCAGGTACTCGAACGGATCGTACATCGCGTCTCGCACCTTGATGACATCCGGGTCGTCCGGGAACATCAATGGCAGTTCCTGCTTGAACATCAGCGTGCAGGACGGAATTGGCGTCACGATGTCCCAGCCGGCGTCCACCATGGCGGCCAGGATCGGGATGTTGGTTTCCTTGGCTTTTTGCACGGCCTCCAGGTCACCCAGCTCGAGCTTGGGCATGCCACAGCACACCTCCTTTTCGGCGATGGCCATGGGAATGCCGTTGTGTCGGAACACGTCGACGAGGTCCGTATCGATCTCGGGCTTGTTGCGGTTGCCATAACAGGTCGTGTAAAGCACAACCTTGCCGCGCGTCGTTTCAGTCGGCTCGGCGCCGTCACCCGCGGCGTTGCGATAGTCCTTGAGCTGCTTGCGCGCCGAGTTCGAATGGTAATCCGGTATCGGCGCATTCTTGTGCACGCCCAGCGCACCCTCGAGCAGGCTGCGTCCGAGCTTCGTCTTGTTGGTCGCGTTGACGATCTGCGCAACAACCGGGATCCCGGCCAGGCTGCCAACCTTGTCGGTCGATGTGAGAGTCTTGTCGCGGAACGATGCGCCTTCCTCCTTGAAGCGGGCTGCCTTCGCCCGCAGCATCAGGTGCGGAAAGTCGATGTTCCATTCGTGCGGCGGCACGTAAGGACACTTGGTCATGTAACACATGTCGCACAGGTAGCAGTGGTCGACGACATCCCAGTAGGCCTTCTTCGGCACCGTGTCGAGTTCCATGCTCTCCGACTCGTCGATGGCGTCGAACAACGTCGGGAACGAGTTGCACAAGCTGAAGCAGCGGCGACAGCCGTGGCAGATGTCATAGACGCGCTCCAGCTCCTCGAAGAGCTTGGTCTCGTCGTAGAAGTCGTCGGATCGCCAGTCGAGCGGGTGGCGAGTCGGAGCCTCGAGACTCCCCTCGCGCTGGTAAGTGGGTGCGGACATAGTGGAAAAGCCGGGCCTTGCGGCCCGGCCCCTCAGGTCTTAGCTGTCGAGAGTGTCCAGAGCTTTCTGGAAACGGTTGGCGTGCGAGCGCTCGGCCTTGGCCAGCGTCTCGAACCAGTCAGCAATCTCGTCAAAGCCCTCGTCGCGAGCGGTCTTGGCCATGCCCGGGTACATGTCCGTGTACTCGTGGGTCTCACCGGCGATGGCTGCTTTGAGGTTGTCAGATGTGCCGCCCATCGGGAGGCCCGTGGCCGGATCGCCCGTCTCCTCGAGGTACTCGAGGTGACCATGCGCATGGCCGGTCTCGCCTTCTGCCGTGGAACGGAACACAGCGGCAACGTCGTTGTAGCCTTCAACGTCGGCCTTGGCCGCAAAATACAGGTAGCGGCGATTCGCCTGCGACTCGCCAGCAAACGCGTCTTTGAGGTTTTGTTCTGTCTTGCTGTCTTTCAGTGACATGGTTTGTCCTTCCAGTTGAGAATTGTTTTCATCTAGACCAAGTCTAACCAACAGCCAATCTATTGCTGCCCCCGCTTGATGTCAATCGGGGATAGCCACAGGACGTTGTTTAGCAACACATTGTTACAGCTGGTTCTTGATGATCTTGCCGGCCTTCATGATCAGGGCAAGGTTACGTTCGGGGTCGCGCAGCACCGAAATATCCTCGAGCGGTTCGCCGTTGATCAGCAACAGGTCGGCAACCCATCCTTCACGAATCTCGCCGAAGTTGCCGAAGCGATTTCGCTTTCCGGCCATGCGGATCACTTTGGCGCTTTCTGACGTCGCCTGCGCGAGCACCTCCGCCGGCGTCCAGTACATCGCCCGCTCGGTGAATTCACGCGTCACCATCGGGTACATTCCGCCAATGAGGTCGGTTGAGAAACCCGTCGTGATGTCGTGCTTCTTGATCAACTCGATCAGGTTTTCCTGACCCTCCAGCACAACGGCGAGCTTCTCGAGATTCGTTTCGGAGATTCCCGGGAGGTTGGCCAGCTCCCTGAAGATCACCAGCTGGGTGCTGATGACGACGTCGTTTTGCTTGACGTACCGTGCGGTCGCATCGTCGATCAACAGGCCATGCTCGATACACCGCACGCCGTTCTCCACAAGACGACGGACGGCCTCACTCGTGTACGCGTGGGCCAATACATAGGTCCCCCAATCGCTCGCTGCCTGGACCGCGGCACGAATCTCCGCTGGCGAGGGCTGCAGCGAGTCGATCGGGTCGTAGTCCGACATCACGCCTCCGCCGCCCATGATCTTGATCTGGGTAGCTCCGCGGCGCAGGTTTTCCCGGGCGGCTGCGAGGTGCTGGTCGACGCCGTCGACGAGTACGCCTGTATCGGACTCGGTGTAGGGGCTCGCCGACTCCAGCATCGGATGCGGCGCGGCGGGGTGGCGCCAGTCGCCGTGCCCACCTGTCTGCGACAGTATGGCGCCCGACGGGAAAACCCGCGGCCCGTAAACAACGCCGGCCTCGATGGCCCTGGCGAGACTTGGATGAGTGCCACCCGCGTCCCGAACCGTGGTGAAACCGCTGTCGAGAAAATGCCTCGCAACGTCGTTGGCGATTGCGCCAACAGTTGTGGAATGCGCACTACCGAGCCTGGACGGGACATGCGACGTCAGGTGCACGTGTAAGTCAATGAAGCCCGGTGTCAGCACCCGGTTGCCGCCGTCGATGACCGTGGCGCCATCGGGCGGTGACATCGCGTCTTCCGATACCGCCGCAATGACGCCGTCCTCAACCAGCACGTGCCCGGCCGCTAGCTCGGGATCGACGCCGTTGAAAATGCGAACGTTTTCGATCAGGTAGCTCTGGGCGAGCGTCAATGACGGCAGGAATCCCGCCACGAGCAGCACGATTTTTTTCATTGTTATTCTCCGTTGCTCCGGACAGTATAATGGCCGTATGAGCGCCAAGAAATCCATCAATCTCGAAAAAGCACTGACCGACCTCGAAGGCATTGTCGAGGAACTCGAGTCAGGCGACCTGCCCCTCGAAAAAGCCATGAAGAAGTTCGAGGATGGCATCAAGCTCACACGCAATTGCCAGGCGGCGCTCAAGGAAGCCGAGCAAAAGGTCGAGATCCTGCTGCAAAGTGCAGGCGGCGAAGAGCTCGAAGAATTCGAGGTCGACGACGAGGACTAGTTCTGCTGGCTGGCGATCCAGGCCTCTATGTGCTGCCGGAGGTAGCCCAGCGGTATCGTGCCTTTTTCCAGCACCCTGTCGTGAAACTCGCGGATATCGAAGTCGTCACCGAGCGCCTCCTCGGCCTGCCGGCGCAATGCGAGTATCTCGAGGCCACCTGAGTCGTAAGCGGTCAGCTGGCCCGGGATGATCGCAATTCGATCCACCATCTCGTCACCGGATGAAACCGGGAAGCGGCCCGACTCAGCCATATAAGCCTTAGCCTCCTCGCGCGTCCAGCCGAACAGGTGAATGCCGGGGTCGACAACCATGCCGCGCGCAGGCCAGGCCCGTCGCAATATCGGACCGGATGTCGACTGGTAGAGACCCATCTCCTCAGCCAGAGCCTCCGAGTAACGCGCCCAGCCCTCGCCCGGGCCCGAGAACCAGATGATGTGGGTCACGGGGTGCAGCCCTTCGACAGCCTGGAACGTAGCGACCTGCAGGTGATGGCCCGGCCATGCCTCGTGGAAGGCCGTCGCCTCGGCATTGCCGCGCCCCTCCTCTTCGGGCGTCGCGAGGGGAATGCGATACTCGGCCGGTCGATCGGCATTGCCAGGGTTGTAGTGCGCAGAGCGCCCGGTACCCTCTTCGTGTTTTTCGAACGGAACGACCTCAACGGCCTGCTCCGGCATCGTGCCGACCCATTTGGGCATTTCAACCGCGGCGCGGGCGACCATGTCCTTCGAGAACTGCAGCAGTTCCCCGGCACTCTCGAACTTGTCGGCCGGGTCGTTCTTGGCGCGCTCGAGAATTTCGTCAAAGTCCTCGGTTTCGTAGGCAGCGCGTCCGAGCTCGATGATGCCCGCCTTGTTGGCCGCCACGGTCGCCTGGCCCAGCTCGTAAACGTCTTCACCCGAGCGATCGAGCGTCGTGTAGCCGTACAGCAACGCGTCATAGCATTCACGTCCGTTGGGAATAGCCGTTATCGACAGCTCGTCGCGGGCAGCCGTCAGGTACTCGTCCCGCAGGTAATCGCGGGCGCGCTGCAGCGCCGGCTGAATGCCCGTCTCGACCAGTTCCCGCAGTGCGGCGGCGAAGTCGTCATCGTCGCCACGAACGGCCATCGAATAGAACGGTGATTGCTCGGTCGGCAATGACAATAGTCCGTCCATTTGAGCGATCACGCGCCCGGTTACCGATTTCGGCACCGTGTAGCCCTGCTCGACGCCGGCTTTCAGGTTAGCGATCTCCTGGTCAACAAAGGCCGGGAATTTTGACCAGCGCGCCAGCGCCTGCTCGCGCAGCTCGGCCGTATCGACCGGTTGCAGCATCGCGATTTGCGCATAACCCGAATGCCATCCGCCCATCTGGCTGATATTCCAAAGTTCCTGCTTGCAAATTCGCTGCGCAACGTTCGCGCGCAGCTGCTGCTCGATCAGGGCTTTAGCGATCCATTCGGGCTTACCGACCAGCTCCGCCGCATCGATGGCGTCGACTTCCGCCAGGAAGGCGTCTTCCTCCGCGTGGGTAGCGGCCAGCGCCATCGGCGAGTTATCGAACAATCCGTCATGGCGGTCGAGTTCAATGGCCGCGAAATAAGCAATCTCCGGTGAGCGCTCGAGCGCCCGCGCGTAGATGCGATCGGCGGTGTCGTTCATCACCTCGGCCGGCGATGGCGCAACGGCCGATGTTTCCACGGGCGTCTCCGCCGGCGGTGCCTCGGCCTGGCAGGCGGCGAGCAGGAGTGCGAGAACTGCCAGAGTCAAAATACGCATATCAATCGCCCATCAATTCGAACAGCGCGACAACTGTCGATTCCACGCCGGCCGTCACGGACGGCTCCGGAGAGATCTTGAACAGCGGCGAGTGATGGCTCGGCACGGGCGGGCCACCAGCGGCCGCGCGGTCAAAGTCCTCCCGCGGCGTGCCACCGACCGACCAGTAGACGGTCGGTACGTCAGGGTCGATCGTGAAGTAAGGGAAATCCTCGGCCACCATGGACTTGGTCGGGATATCGATGACACGTTTGTCGCCCATCGTTTCCGACCAGGCAACGCGCAGTCGCCTTGCGAGCTGCGGTGTATTCACCATCGGCGGCGAGAAGTCATCGGAGATGATGACTTCGGGGAGTTTGTCATCGGGCAAGCCCGCCACGCGGCCCATGTTTTCGGCGATGCGCTTGATGCCGTCGAGCAAGATCTTGCGAGTCTCGGGCGTCGTGTTTCGCACCGTCAGCTGCAGGTGGGCGCGATCGGAAATGATGTTGTGCTTCGATCCGGCCTGGAAAGCGCCGACAGTGACCACTCCCGGGCTCCGCGGCGGCAATTCCCGAGAGACGAGGGTCTGCAGCGCCATCACGATCTGGCTCCCCAGTACGACAGGGTCTTTGCCGGCGTGCGGGGCCGCGCCATGCGCGCCGACGCCGTGGATGATGATGTCGACCGTATCCACACCGGCGTACGGACTACCCTCCGTGACGTTGACCAGGCCAGCAACGGTCTCGGAGCTGACGTGCAGAGCCAGCGCGTAATCGGGCGTGCCGAAGCGTTCCCAGATGCCATCTTCGCGCATTGCAACGGCGCCGCCGCCACCCTCCTCGGCAGGCTGCGCCACGAGCATCAGCGTGCCGCTCCATTGGTCCTTGCGCTGCGCCATTTGCCGAGCCGTGCCGACAAGGCTGGTGATGTGCACATCGTGACCGCAGGCATGCATGACGGACACCTCGTTGCCGTCCCAGTCGACCTGTTTGGCTTTAGAGGCGTAAGGAAGGCCTGACTTTTCCTCAAC
>JAAUYK010018107.1_pt1 | contig 11206 bp, 9 predicted proteins | sample 7278021 | NCBI WGS metagenome assembly JAAUYK01 (sample SAMN14350223, study PRJNA611818) | marine sediment metagenome | isolation source: surface marine sediment (1.8m) | place: French Polynesia: Moorea | collected 2018-08
ACTATGGCCTGCCAGGCCGGCGCCATGAAGGCCGCGCCGGTGCCGAGCAGGAAGGTGAAGGCGAGCAGCAGGAGCGGCGTGACCAGCTCGAGCGCCACCAGGGCAGTCAGCAGGGCCGCCGCCGCCGCCATCCCGGCGTTCACCCAGATCAGCAGGCGGCGCCGGTCGACGATGTCCGCGACCGCCCCGGCGAGCAGCGCGAAGAGAAAGATCGGCAGGGTGGTCGCCGCCTGCACGGCGGCCACGATCAGCGGCGAGGGCGACAGCTCGGTCATCAGCCAGCCGGCGCCGACATCGTGCATCCAGGTCCCGACGTTCGATGCGACCGTGGCGACCCACAGCAGGGCGAAGGCGCGGTGCCGGAAGGGCGCCATCGCCGAGGGCGATTCGGCCGCCGCCGCCCCCGGCGCGCTCATTGCGAGGCGTCCTTGGGCGCCGCGATATCGGAGAGCACCGTGACCGCCATGCCCGGGCGCAGGATGGCGTTCGGGTTGGGCAGGCTGGTCCAGACGGTCAGGCTGCCGTCCCTTTCGTCGATGCTGGCCGAGGCGAAGTCCGGCTTGGCGTCGTGGGGGTAAACCCGTCCGCCGGGCAGCAGGACCGTCAGCTTTATGTTCTGGAACAGCGCCTCGATCGTCTCGGCGCCGGTTCTCTCCAGGGTCTCCAGGCGGACCACGTAGGGCACCCGGTAGGCAATCAGCGCCGGATCGATCTGGATGATCTCGCCCAGGGGCGGTCCGGCCTCGGCCTCGACGAAGGCGCCGAGCGCCGTCAGGGGGCGGCCGGCGAAGCCGTCGACCGGCGCCCTGATCGTCGCGTGGCGCAGGTCGAGTTGGGTGCGTTTCAACGCGACGCGCGCCGCCTCGAGCTCCGCCGCCGTCTGCTTCAGGCCCGCCTCGGTCTGGTCGGCGCGCGCCTCGGTGGCGACGCCTCGGGTCTCGAGCGCCCGCACCCGCTCCGCCTCGCGCCGCGCCAGGAAGTGGGCCGCCTCGGCGCGGGACACCTCGGCCTCGGCCGCCGCGACCGCGAGCTCGAGATCCTCGGCGTCGAGCCGGATCATCGGCGTCCCGGCGGTGACGCGCTCGCCGCCCGAGAAGAGGATCTCGGCGACGACCCCGTTCAGCCGGCTCGACAGCTCGGCCCTCTTGTAGGCCTCGACCCTGCCATCGAAGGTGAGGGGCTCGGCCATGGCGGGCGCGGCGAGCCAGCAGAGTATGGCGATGGCCGCGCTGAGGGCGCGGCCGCGCGAGGTCATCATGGCTCTACACCGCGAAGCAGGAGCAGCCCAGCGCGCCCCAGAAGCTCTTGGCGTCCGAAACCGGCAGGGGCGTCGCCCAGGCGATGCCGTGGTCGTGGCCGTGGACGCCGCAGTGATTGCCGCAGCCCTCGTGGCAGGCCCTTGCGTACTGGGGCGCCTGGGCCTCCGCGCGCTGGCCCGGGCTGGCCTCGGTGTTGACCGGCGACCAGGACGGCGAGGCGGGCGGCAGCGGCGGCGCCAGGTCGGCAAACTCGTCCTCGCCGTAGACGACCTTGCCGCCGACCAGGGTCATGACGCTGTTGATCCGGCGGATCTCCTCCGGCGGCACGGCCATATAGTCGGCCGAGAGCACCGCGAGGTCGGCGTAGCGGCCGGGCGCCAGGGTGCCCTTGACGTCGGCCTCGCCCGAGAACCAGGCCGATCCCTCGGTCCAGAGGCCGAGCGCCTCCTCGCGCGTCAGCACGTTGGACTCGCCGTAGAGCGGCATGCCGCCCAGGGTCTTGCCGGTGGTCATCCAGTAAAGCCCGACCCAGGGGTCGTAGCTCGCCACGCGAGTCGCGTCGGTGCCGGCGCCGACCGGCACGCCGAACTCGAGCATGCGGCGGACCGGCGGCGTCAGCTGGGCCGCCTCGGCCCCATAGCGCTCGACGAAGTACTCGCCCTGGAAGGCCATGCGGTGCTGGATCGCGATGCCGCCGCCCAGCGCCTTGATGCGCTCGATGTTGCGCGGGCTGATTGTCTCGGCGTGGTCGATGATGAAGCGGGTCTCGAAGGGCTGGCGGCCGTTGACCCGCTCGAACACCGAGAGGAAGCGGTCGATCGACTCGTCGTAGGTGGCGTGGATCCGGAACGGCCACTTGTTGGTCGCCAGCAGCTCGACGATCGGCTCCAGCTCGCTCTCCATGGTCGGCGCCAGGTCCGGGCGCGGCTCCAGGAAATTCTCGAAGTCGGCCGCCGACCAGGTCAGGTTCTCGCCGGCGCCGTTCATGCGCAGCATGGCCGATCCCGCGCCCGGCTCGGTCATGGCGACCCAGCGCTCGTAGTCGGAGAGCTCGCTGCCGGCCTTCTGGGCGAAGAGATTGTAGGCGACCCGCACGGTCAGCTGGCCGTCGTCGTGCAGCCGCTGGATGACGTCGTAGTCCTCCGGGAAGTTCTGGCCGCCGCCGCCGGCGTCGATCACCGAGGTGATGCCCAGGCGGTTCATCTCCCGCATGTAGTGCCGGGTCGAGTTGATCTGGTCGTCCAGCGGCAGGGTGGGGCCGCGCGCCAGGGTCGAATAGAGGATCAGGGCGGAGGGCTTGGCAATCAGCAGGCCGGTCGGGCGTCCCTGGGCATCACGCTGGATCTCGCCGCCCGGCGGGTTCGGCGTGTTCTGGTCGAAGCCGAGCGCCTGGAGCGCCGCCTGGTTGAGCAGCGCCCGGCCGTAGAGGTGCAGGATGAAGACCGGCGTATCGGGCGATACCGCGTTGATCTCGTCCAGGGTCGGCATGCGGCGCTCGGCGAACTGGAACTCCGACCAGCCGCCGACCACCCTGACCCACTGGGGCGCCGGGGTGCGCGCGGCCTGGTCCTTCAGCATCCGGAGCGCGTCGGCGACCGAAGGCACGTTCTCCCAGCGCAGCTCCATGTTGTAGTTCAGCCCGCCGCGGATCAGGTGGGTGTGGCTGTCGTTGAGGCCTGGGATCACCCGCCGGCCGGCTAAGTCGATCACCGCGGTCGCACCGCCGGCGAGGCTCATGACCTCCCCGTCGCTGCCGGTCGCCGTGATCAGGCCGTCCTTGATCGCGAGAGCCTGGACCTCCGGATAGCGCGGGTCGAGGGTCGTTATGCGTCCTCGCTTGAGGATCAGGTCGGGGGCTTCGGACAAGAGCTGGCTCCATACTAGCTTGGGCGACAGGGCCGCGAGGCCGGAAGTGGCGGCGAGCCCCTGGACGACGCGGCGTCGGGGAAAGGTCATCCCTCGATCTCCAGGTGAGAAGCGCCCGGCGCGTCCCGCAGGGGGCGGCCGGGCGCGTTAAGGCAACTACTCGGCGGCGATCGGCGCGGCCACGGGATCGATGCGGTCGCCGTGCCTGGCACGCTCCGGCGCCTTGTGGACCATGGTGTAGGCGTAGTCGACGCCCATGCCGTAGGCACCGGAGTGCTCCCGCACCAGATCCATCACGGCGTCGTAGGTGTCGCGCTTGGCCCAGTCGCGCTGCCACTCGAGCAGGACCTGCTGCCAGGTCACCGGCACCACGCCGGCCTGAATCATGCGCTGCATGGCGTAGTCGTGGGCTTCCTGGGTGGTGCCGCCCGAGGCGTCGGCGACCATGTAGATCTCGTAGCCGCCCTCGGCCATGGCGGAGAAGGCGAAGGAGTTGTTGCAGACCTCGGTCCAAAGGCCGGAGACCACGACCTTCTTCTGGCCGTTCTCGGCCAGGGCGTCCCGCACCTTCTGGTCATCCCAGGAGTTCATGGAGGTGCGCTCGAGCAGCGGATGATCCGGGAAGACCTCGAGCAGCTCGGGGAAGGTGTGGCCGGAGAAGCTGTCGGTCTCGACCGTGGTGATGATGGTCGGGATTTCGAAGATCTTGGCGGACTTGGCCAGGGCGACCACGTTGTTCTTCAGGGTCTGGCGGTCTATTGACTGCACGCCGAAAGCCATCTGCGGCTGCTGGTCGATGAAGATCAGCTGGCAGTTGGTCGGGGAAAGAAGCTCGGGCTTGGTCATTGGGCGGTTCTCCTCCATGCTTGACCGTGGTGGGGGGCGGCCGTTACTCGGACGACCGGGATGTGGGTCGGCCCGGCCGGGCGATCTTGCACCGGCTTGCGGCCGGTTTTGTCCCGGCTTGCTGCCGCCCGCTTGCGAGGAAGGTCATGGGAGCGCACGCCTTCGAACAGGAACCGCAGCTCACGGCGCGGTTCCGGCACCAGAGCGGAGCCAAGCGCCCCGACCTCTGCGGCTTCGACGGGCGCTGGAACATGCCGGTCGCCCGCTATCGCCGGATCCTCGCCGAGGACCGGCCCCCGCCGGCTGTCGACCACTACGTGCTGACCTACTATCTGGGCGGGCCGCCGGTGCGGCGGCTGGATGCGCCCGGCGACGGGGGCATCGCCCAGCGCGGCGACCTCTCGCTGGAGCGCCCCATGAGCCGGGGCGTCTACGGGTCGAACGGCGCCGTCGAGTACGCCGAGCTCTACTTCCGCCAGAGCCTGCTGTGCGAGATCGCCGACGAGGCCGGCCTGAGCGCGGTGGCCGAGCCGGCCGATTTTTTTGGCCTGCGCGACCGAGACTGGGCCCGCGACGTAGAGACCTACGTCAAGCGGGCCAGCGACCGCGGCGACCCGCCGGGGCCGATGGAGATGGACAGCCGGGCCTATCTGATCGGCGTCGGTGTCCTGCGCACGGTGCGCGACATCTCCGCCCGCCTCCGGGAGCTCCACGATCGGGTCAGCCGCGACGACCTTCGGCCCGTGCTGAAGACGATCGACGAGCGGCTCTCGGAGACGATCCGGCTGAGCGACCTCTCCGCCCTGCTCGACATGAGCCCCTTTCACTTCGCGCGGATCTTCAAGGCCGAGGTGGGCGAGGCGCCGGCGCAATACCTTATGCGGCGGCGCACCGAGCGGGCGATCGAGCTGATCCGTCGCAGCGACCTAACCCTGGCCGAAATCGCCTACCGCAGCGGCTTCTCCAGCCAGTCCCACATGAACCGCCGGATCAAGGAGGCGACCGGGGAGACGCCGAAGGCGCTGCGCTCAGGGTGAGCGTCGGACGGCCTGCCTTGAGGGTAAGCCGTGGGACGGCGGCGCGCCGGGCTCTGTCGGCAAGTCTCTTCGATAGCGCCGCGGCGCCCCGGGCGGGCCCGGGTTCGAAGGGGTCGCAAGAGCTCTCCGTCGAACCCGGTCAGCGTCCTCTAACGCCCTGAGGAAGCGCGAAACGGTTCCTCAGGTCGCCGTCGCGTCCGCCACTTCGGCGCGCGCCCTGCCGGCATTCCTCTCTCCGGCGCCGGCCAGGGAGCGGCGCAGGATCAAGAAGCCGGCAAGACCGGACAGGATGGAGCCGGACAGCACGCCGACACGCACCGCTGCCGCATACTCCGGGTCTTCGAAGGCGAGCGTCCCGATGAAGAGGCTCATGGTGAACCCGATGCCGGCCAGCAGGGCGGCGCCGTGCAGCTGCTGCCAGCTAACGCCCCGCGGCAGGTTGGCCAGCCCGCTACGGACGGCGATCCAGACAAAGCCCAGGATGCCCACCTGCTTGCCGATGAACAGGCCGAGGGCGATGCCGAGGGAGACCGGTCCGAACAGGCTGGACGGCGGGAGCGAAACGAGATTGACACCGGCGTTGGCGAAGGCGAACAGCGGCATGATCCCAAGCATCACCCAGGGCTTCAGCCCGTGTTCCGCGGCAAGGAGGACCGTTTCCTTGCTTCCCGAGGGTCGGGCATGCGGAACGAAGAGCGCGGTCACCACGCCGGCCAAGGTCGCGTGCACGCCCGATTTCAGGAGGAAGACCCAGACGAAGGCGCCGACGAGGATGTAGGGCGCCAAGCGAAGTACGCCGCTGCGGTTCAAGGCCACCAGGGCCACGATGCCGAGCGCCGATATGGCGAGCGAGGTGGTCGAGAGATTATCCGTGTAGAACAGCGCGATGATAATGATCGCCGCCAGATCGTCGATGATCGCGACGGCGAGGAGGAAAACCTTGAGCGCCACGGGCACCCGGCTGCCGAGCAGCGCAAGGATGCCCAGCGCGAAGGCGATGTCCGTTGCCGCCGGGATCGCCCATCCCTGCAGAGCCGCCGGGTCCTCGTAGTTCAGGCCGGCATAGATCAAGGCGGGTATGGCGATGCCGCCGAGCGCGGCGACGAGGGGCAAGGTGGCGCGCTGCGGGTCGGAGAGTTCACCCTCCAGAACCTCTCGCTTCAACTCGAGGCCGACGAGCAGGAAGAAAACCGCCATCAACCCATCGTTGATCCAGAGCAGAAGGGGCTTCTCGATGCCGAATTCCGATACGTTCACCGAAATCATGGTGTCCAGCAGAGCGCTGTAGAGCCCGTTGAGAGAGGTGTTCGAGAAGACCAAGGCGGCTAGCGTCGCGCCGATCAGCAGGACGCCGCCCGCGGCTTCGCCGGACAGCAGCTTTCGGATGGTATCCAGGGCACTCGATGGACTATCGACGCGGTCGGTCACGGCACGGCTCCCGTCTTCGGTTGATCGCAACGGTCGGATTGAGTCGGCGCGACGCCATGTAGCGACAGCGCTCTCCCCCTACGCCACCGACGTGGCTACAGATGACCGTCGAGCCAATCGAGAGGGCACTCGGGGTCGATAGAATTTCCCGATCAGCGTTTTTCTCGGCCAGGTTTCCGGTCGGCGCCCGGGAAGATCCCGAGCCATCCAATCCAGCCAGCCGGCCGCCTTTTGTCTCGTCGGCCTCGGTTGCGGGCGTCGGCATGCACCGCTCCACCGTGGGCGCGCTCGTGCCCTGGCCGCGCTGCCGACAGCTTTCCCGGCTACGCGTGCCCTTGACTGTTCCGCAAATCGTCGGAGTCTCGCCGCTGGACATCACGGACATCGATCGGCAGACGCTCAACAAAGGGCTGGAGGGCCGACCCCTCATCGGCAATTGTCACGGTGTCGAAGCAACGCAGGAGGCCTTGCTTGGAATCCGCATTCGATTTGGCGGCAGCGAACCTCTTGTCGCCGATGATCCTGTTCTTCGCGCTCGGTCTCGCCGCGTCCCTGGCAAAGTCCGATCTGAGCGTGCCTGAGGCTATCGCCAAGGGCCTCTCGCTCTATCTGATGCTCGGGATCGGCTTCAAGGGCGGCGCGGTGGTCGCCCAGCAGGGCCTCGACGTGACCATGGTGCTGGCGCTGGCCAGCGGCGCCCTGCTGAGCGCCCTGCTCCCCCTTGTCGCCTTCCGCCTGCTGGTTCTGACCACCAAGCTTTCGCGGGTCGACGCCGCCGCCGTCGCGGCCCACTACGGCTCGATCTCGATCGTCACCTTTCTCGCCGCGACCCAGGCCCTGGAACGCAGCGGGATACCCTTCGAGGGCTACATGGTGGCGGTCGCCGCTGCGATGGAAACGCCCGCGATCATGGTCGCCCTCTGGTTGTCCCGGACCAGCCGCAGCGGGACTCAGGCCGGCTTGATGCGCGAGGTCGTGCTGAACGGCTCGATCGTCGTCCTGGTCGGCGCCTTCATCATTGGCGGGATCACCGGCGCCGAAGGCCTGGAGACGATCGCGCCCTTGATCGTCGACCCCTTCGCCGGCGTGCTCTGCATCTTCCTGCTCGACATGGGCATCGTCGCCGGCCGGGGGCTGCGGGAGGGCCGCGGGCAGCTCACCCCGGGAGTCGTGATCTTCGGCCTCTACATGCCCCTGGTCGGCGGCGCGTTCGGCGCCCTCGCCGCCATGGCCTCGGGCCTCTCGGTCGGCGGGACGGCCCTGATGATCACGCTGGCCGCCAGCGCCTCCTACATCGCCGTGCCCGCGGCGCTCAGGCTGGCCCTGCCGGAGGCCAGGCCGTCGATCTATCTGCCGCTCTCGCTCGGCGTAACCTTCCCGTTCAATCTGATCGTCGGCATCCCCCTCTACCTCACGTTCGCGTCGGCACTTCATTGAGGAGCCCGTGATGAAAACCTACCCGAAGAAACGGATCGACATCATGATCGAGGCGCCCTTGATGAAGCGCGTGATCGATCTGCTCGATGGCACGGGAGTAGGCGGCTACACCGTGCTGCCGGTTCTCGCCGGACGGGGGCAGGACGGCGCCTGGCACCGGGACGGAGTCGTCGGGCGCGCCGGCGCCCTGGTGATGATCTTCTGCATCCTCGACGAGGAGAACGTCGACGCCGTCCTGAAGCCGCTGTTCGACCTGGTTTCCAGGCAGATCGGCATCGTCACGGTGTCCGACGTCCAGGTGGTCAGGCCCGAATACTTCTGAGCGTGGCCGCCGGATCGTGCCGGCGGAGCGCCGCCGTCAGCGGCTCGTGGGTCAGGAGACGGGGGCACGAGCGGACACAGCAGCGCTATCGGGCACGGCGAGGTTAGCGCAGGAAGCAAGAAGATGGAGAGCCTTCATGACTACACCCGATGAGACCGAACCGGAGCTGGAGTATGACGACGACCTGATCGCCGTGCTGGAAGCGGTTTGGGGTGCGGGTTTCCTGTCGCCGGGTGGCACCGATGAAGTGGACCGCATTCTCGACGGCCTGGATCTGACCGCTCTATCCGTGCTCGATATCGGCTGCGGCATCGGTGGCGCGACGGTACATATCGCCAGCCGCTACGGTGTTGCGGGAATCATCGGTATCGACATCGAGAGCAACTTGATCGAGGCCTGCGATAAGCTGGCGGCGCGATCCGGTTTGTCGGACGTGATCCGGTTCCGCCGTGTCGAGCCCGGGCCACTCCCCGTCGAGGACGCCAGCCTCGATATGGTGTTCAGCAAGGACTCGATCATTCATATCGCCGACAAGCATGCCCTTGCTGAGGACATCTTCCGGTGCCTGAAACCCGGAGGTTTGTTTGCTGCGAGCGATTGGCTGGCCGGCTACTCGGGTGCGCCTTCGCCCGACATGCAGGCCTACGTCTCCGCCGAAGGTCTGGACTTCGGCCTCGCCTCCGCGGCCGTCTACCAGGCGGCGTTGGAAGCGGCGGGTTTCGACGACATCGAGGTGACCGACCGCAACGCCTGGTACAGGCAAGAGGCGCGCCGTGAGCTGGAGAACCTCACCGGTGCCTTGCACGCGAATCTCGAATCCACCGTCGGCAAGCAGTTCTTGGATCGACAGGTCGATGTGTGGAAAAAGATGATCGTCGTCCTCGATCGGGGCGAACTCAGACCGACGCACCTCAGAGCGCGAAAGCCCTAGAGCAGATCCAGGTTTGATGGAATCGCCACGGGCGGTCCATCAACCCGGTGAATCTGCTCTAAACCTATTATGTAGAGCGGAACATCCTGGAGCCAGTTCTCCTCGGCATAGACGTGGCCAGTGTCAATCGCCAGGCCATGCCCATGAGCGCCGTCATTCCTGCAGCCATCCGGACGGCGACCCCGCCCTCGTCGCCGCGCAGAAATCTGGGCGCAGCGGGGACCGAGCGGAACTCAGCGCCGGAAAGCATGGCGGACCGCGGCGATGACCCGGTCCTGCTGAGCGGCGGTCAGGCCGCAGGAGCAGGGCAGCGAGAGCACCTCACGGTGCAGGCGCGCCGCGACCTCGCCGCCGAGGCAGGCGGCGGTCGCGTGCGCCGGGCTCAGATGGAGCGGCTGCCAAAACGGCCGCGAGGCGATCCCGGCCCGCGCCAGATGGTCGGCCAGAGCCCGGCGGTCGAGCGGCGCCGCGGCCGGGTCGAGCCGGATGCTGGCCAGCCAGAAGACCGAGCGCGCCCAGTCCGCCTCCGGCATGAACTCGAGCCCCGGAAGCCCGGAAAGGCCGTCGCGGTAGGCGGCGGCGATCCGCCGCTTGGCGGTGACGAAGTCCGCCAGGCGCTCGAGCTGGGCGAGGCCAAGGGCCGCCTGCAGCGCGGTCAGGCGGTAGTTGAAGCCGACTGCGCCGTGGATCCCTTCGCCCGGATCGTCCCTGGCCGTGGTCGCCAGGTAGCGCGCCCGCTGGGCGAGCTCGGCGTCGTCAGTCACCAGCATGCCGCCGCCGCCGGTGGTCATGATCTTGTTGCCGTTGAAGCTGAAGCAGGCGGCGCGGCCGTCCCCGCCGACCGGGCGGCCCTTGTAGCAAGCACCCAGGCTCTCGGTCGCGTCCTCGATCACCGGCAGACCGTAGCGTGCGGCCAGCGTCGAGAGCGGGTCCATGTCGATCGGGTGGCCCAGAACGTGGACCGGCAGCAGCGCGCCGATCCGGCGCCCGCTCAACCGGTTGCGCAGGCCGCCGGGCGCCGGCTCGCACTGGTTCTCGAGGAACCCGGCCACCAGGCCGACGTCCATCTGCCAGGTCGCCGGGTCGCTGTCGACGAAGAGCGGCCAGGCGCCGGCGTAGCGCACCGCGTTGGCCGGCGCGATGAAGGTGAAGCTCGGCAGGATCACCTCGTCGTCCGGCCTGACGCCGGCGGCGAGCAGGGCCAGGTGCAGGGCCGCCGTGCCGGTGACCGTGGCCAGCGCGTGGCGCGCCCCCAGGCATTCCGCGAAAGCGGCCTCGAACCGCCCGACCTCGGGACCGGCGGTCGACACCCAGCCGCTCTCCAGGCAGGCCGCGACCCGGGCCCGGTCGGCCTCGGCGAGCGCCGGCACGCAGAGCGGGATCTCCTCGGCGGGGGCGGTCTCCGGCCGCGCGGCGGCGGGCGCGGTCACGCCGGCTGCTCCAGGGGCGCGGCGAAGCAGTGCCGCTCGTACCAGTTCCAGGTCCGCGCCAGCCCCTGGCGCAGGTCGACTCGCGGCTGGTAGCCGGTGGCGGCCAGGGTCTTCGTCATGTCGGGGCAGCGCCGCGCCGGCGAGCCGGGCGTCGTCGCGCCGGCGACCACCTCGAGTTCGCGGCCCAGGGTCTCGAGGACCAGCCGGGCCAGGGCGCCCATGGCGATCATCTCGCCGCCGTTGCCCAGGTTGTAGACCCCGCCCAGGGTCCCGGGCGCCCGGGCCAGGCGCAGCAGCATCTCGACCGCGTCCTCGACGAAGCAGAAGGCGCGGCAGTGCGCCGCCGAAAAGACCTCGAGCCGGCCGCCCTCGGGCGCCTCGGCGGCGCGCTGCATCAGCTCGGGGATCACGTGCGCCAGCCCCATGCGCGGACCGTAGATGTTGTAGGGGCGGGCGATGGTGACCGGCAGCCCGGCGTGGAGGCAGAGCGCCTCGCCGTAGAGCTTGGACAGGAGGTAGCTGCTGCGCGGCCGGGCCAGGTCGGGCAGCGCGACCGGCGCCGCCTCGGGTGTCGGGACGGCCAGGTCCAAGTGCTCCAGCGAGCCGGCGTGGACCTCGCTGGTCGAGAGGAAGACCAGACGCTCGAGAGC
>JAAUYK010026311.1_pt1 | contig 11205 bp, 6 predicted proteins | sample 7278021 | NCBI WGS metagenome assembly JAAUYK01 (sample SAMN14350223, study PRJNA611818) | marine sediment metagenome | isolation source: surface marine sediment (1.8m) | place: French Polynesia: Moorea | collected 2018-08
ATAGAAAAGAAAAAAAATAACTGTACCTCAGTAACTTGAGAAACCCTATATATCAATTATAATAATTTCTCAAAAAGTCTGTGTCTTTAATTCATAAATCAAGTCTCGTAACCAGATTAAAGATTACGAGACCGATAACAATTAGATTTGATATATTTGAGTATATTTAAGAATTCAATAATTATTTATTCATATCAAACAAAGGAAAAACTTCTACTTCCTATTCATTTTCTGGAGAAGCAACAGAATCTTTATTTTCTAGATTGTCTTCTGAATTAACTGGCTGTTCTACTTCTTCTTTTTCAGAACTTGCAGGAGACTTAACTGCTTCTTTTTTCTCCGTAGCAGTCGATAATTTTACATCATTAAATTGAGGTCGATTAAAAGCTCCAATATTAAAACCTTCCACATCAGAACTACTAACATAATTCCACATCCAACCAGGACTATAAAGTGGCACCATCACAGCATTATCCAACAAATATTTCTGCACTTCCACAACTTTTTCTTGCCGTTCCTTTGAATTAGTTGTACTTCGCATTTCTACCAATAAATTATCAAGTTCATCACTGTGATAACCTCCCATCCAACCAGGAGAATGCCACAATGTATAAAGAAAATCTGGGTCGTACCAAGACCACCCCATCATATCAATAACACCATTACCTTCTGCTTGACTATTTTCCTTTTTTATTCTGGCATTAAGACTGCCAATATCCATTGTTTCTAAATTAGCTTTTATACCCACTTCTTCTAATTGAGTTTGAAAATTTTCGAGAATTTTTTCACGGTTTCCTCCCTTCCAAGTTAGGAGAGTTACTTCTAATGGTTTATCTTCACTATAACCAAGTTCACTTAGTAGAGTTTTTGCCTCTTCCGGGTCTGGTTTAATACTAAACTCCGAACAAAGTTTTTGATCATTAGGAAAAATAACATCGGCGATCGCACATTCCGAAGGTTTAGCTGAACCGGCTAATACTTCATCTATTGCTTTTTTTGGATCTATTCCATAAGCTATTGCTTGTCTTGCCTTTTTTTCATTAAAAGGCGATCGAGAAGTAACGAATTCTAAAAATACTATTTGCCCAGTATTTTCAGCAGTATAAAGTTTTAAATTAGAGTCTTGCTTGAGATTATAAATTTCTGTTATTGGAGGTTCAGTTAAATGAATTTCACCAGACTTAATAGCTGCTAAACGAGCTTCTACTTCTGGCATAGTTTTAATTACTAACTTCTTAATATAAGGAGTACCAGAATTTTCTATAGGTCGCCCATAATTTTTGTAGTTTGGATTAGCTTCCAGTACAAGTTGTTCCCCTTGAGTCCATTCCACAAATTGAAAGGGACCCGTACCTATTACTCCATCTATACCAAATTTATTGTTGTAAGTTTCTATGGCTGACGGACAAATCATGCTGGAGTAAGGGTCGGCTAGAAAACGGGGAAAAGGGCTAAAAGCTTCAGTCATTTTCACCTTAACCGTCAGGTCGTCCACGACTTCTACTGTTTCTATTGGCCCCCAACTATCTTTGGTGTTATTTTCTGTTTCGGGATTAATAGCTCTATCTATAGTAAATTTGACGGCATTAGCATCAAAGGTTGTGCCGTCATGGCATTTGACATTTTCGTTAAGTTTGAAAGTATATTCTTTGCCATTGTCGTTAACCGACCATTCTTTGGCAAGGTTGGGTTGAATTTTGCCTTGGTCATCGAAGGCTAGAAGTGTGTCGTAGATTTGGTCAATTATTTGTCTAGATAAGGGTGATGTTGATTTGTGGGGGTCGAGGGTGTCGGAATCTCTATATCTAGCCCAAACCAGGGTTCCTGGTTCAGGAGTGGTTGGTATTTCTGAGGTTGTAGTGGTTGTTTTGGTGTTGTTGCAGGCGATCGCTAAGGTGGCAACTATTAATATTATTGCTATGAAACGCCAATTTTTTTGATGAGTTAATTTTTGGAGAAAGTGATTTAGGGAAGACATAGAATATTTATCTAATATTGGCTTTTATACCCGCACCATAATCTTTGATTTGGTGTCGGGATGAATGCCAATCCGTGCTATAATAATAAAATGACAAACGTGTTAGTAATAGACCAAAAACATTGAAGTCCAGATACAAGTACCGCATCTATCCTAACTATATCCAAATTGCCAAATTAAATCAACTATTTGGTTGTTGCAGATATGTTTGGAACAGCACATTAGAACATTGCACCCAACTTTATGCTAATGGTATCAAGAAACCTAGTTATACTGATTTAACTAAGCAATTTATAACTCAAGCTAAACGAGAATTAGTTTGGTTAAAGGAAGTTGCATCTACTCCATTACAACAATCTCTCAAAGACTTAGACCAAGCTTACAAAAACTTCTTTGATAGTTGCGCTGGAAAGGGTAAAAGGATCAAGGTTAAACCACCAAAGTTTAAATCTAGAAAGTCTAGACAAGCTGCAAGATTTGTCGGAGAAAATTACAAAATAGGTCAAGATAAAATCTATCTGCCAAAAGTAGGCAAGATTAAAATAGTTTGGTCTAGAAAATTGCCTACTAAGCCTACCTCTTTAACAATAATTAAAGACTCAGCCAATCGTTATTTTGCTAGTTTTGTAGTAGATATAAATCTTGAACCTTTACCTAAAACTAATAATTCTATAGGAATTGATTTGGGGATTTCGACTTTTGCAACTTTGAGTAATGGAAATAAAATTAATGCTCCAAAACCTCTTAAAAACAACCTCAAAAAGTTAGCTAAATTCCAACGTAAATTTGCTCGCACCGAAAAAGGCAGCAAACGTCGTGAAAGACAGAGATTAAGAGTAGCCAAACTTCATGCTAAAATCAAAGACATTCGTACAGACTTCCTGCACAAGCTATCAACCGATCTGATCAAAAAATACGACACAATTGTGTTAGAAGACTTGAATGTTTCTGGGATGGTTAAAAACCGTAAATTAGCTAAAGCAATCAGTGACTTAGGGTGGAGACAGTTTAGAACTTTAACTGAGGCTAAATGTGAGAAATATGATAGAGAATTTAGAGTCATTGATAGATGGGAACCCACTTCTCAAAAGTGTTCTAGCTGTGGTTTTAAAGGAGGCAAAAAAGAACTAAATGTTAGGGAGTGGACTTGTTTGAATTGTGGTGCATTCCATGATAGAGATGTTAACGCTGCTGTAAATATTCTTAGTGTAATTCGACCAAAAACCAAAGTTGAAATATTTGAAGAAACAGTAGCAGGAATGCCTGTACAACTATCACTTTTTAGTGAAGTCGCCGAGGGTCAACGGTCGATTATTTATCGGACACGGAGGAGACGTCAGACTGGCAAGCCAGCAGATTCCAGTGATGTGTCAACCCACCCTGAGTCTTTCAAGCAGCTTAGTCTGTTTGAGTGATGGATGGGAATCCCGCACTGTCTCGCAGAGCAGCGTCGGGAGGATGTCAATGTATAGTTAGGATTTAGGAAAATACACTATATATGCAGGTTCACAACTATAGTGCCACACTACATCTAGAGTTTACCACTCAAGAACCTTTAACTAAAAACATTATATTAGTGAGCTAAATTTTTAATTATACCACTAAGCTTCCTATCTATTTTTTAGACTTTAATTAAATGATCAGACTTCATTTTAGTTAAAATAAAAAATGTCAAACTCTTAAATATATAGTGGGTAAAACTTTGCTAGACGAACAGGCAAAAAAAACTATACTGCGTAAAATTCCTCATGGATTATACATCTGTGGTGTTAAAGATGGTGATGAAGTAAACGGCTTTACAGCTAGTTGGGTAATGCAAGCATCTTTTAAGCCTCCCCTGATTGTTAACTGTGTTAATAAAGATTCTAAATCCCATGCCATGATTAAAGCTAGTGGGGTATTTTCTCTTAGTTTCTTAGCAGCAGGGCAAAAAGATTTAGCTCAACAATTTTTCAAACCTCAACGTCGTGTGGGGAATAAATTTGAAGAAGTAGAATTTTATTTAGGAGAAACTGGTTGCCCAATTATTTCTGATACTCTTGGCTATGTTGAATGTAGAGTTGTGGGTGCTGTAGAAGAAGGCGATCATACTGTATATGTAGGGGAAGTAATTGCAGCAGGTATACATCGTGAGGGAGACCCTCTATTGTTAGAAAGTACAGGCTGGAATTATGGTGGTTAGTTGTCATATATAGCAATTTTTATAATTGTGAGGTACAAAATTCTAACTTTATAGGGAAAATGGAGAATATCAGAATAAAACAAAATGTGCCTCACTAATTTTAGAAACCCTTAGTTATCAGCTATTAGCTAATACTAAATCAAAGCAAAAGTGTTTTTAGATAATTAATTTCTGAATTCAGTTAAACTAGCCTAAAACTTTGTAGGAAAATTCTCTGAAACTGCTATAAATTTAACATTTGATTTTCTGAAAAACTGAGATTATTCCAATCTTCTAAGTAAGAATGTGTGGGTCAACTAGGTCTATCTATAGAAAATTGGTTGGTTTATTTTTATAGCTGAATACCTACTTTAATACTTCATTTTGTTCATAGTTAATTATTGATTAATTTATGCCACTAATTAAAGTTCAAACTTCTGTTTACCAACCAGAAAAAGATAAAATTGATAGCCTTCTCAAAAGTCTTTCATCTGGTATGGCAAAACATTTTAGCAAATCAGAATCTTATGTAATGACAATTTTTGAGTCAGATATTCCCATGACTTTTGGTGGTAATAGCAATGAACCAGTTTGCTATATGGAAATTAAAAGCATTGGCAGTATGAATTCTGAGCAAACAAAGAAAATAAGCCAAGATTTCTGTCAAGAAGTTAATCAAGTTTTGGGTGTACCAACAAATCGAATTTACATAGAATTTTCTGACGCTAAAGGTTCAATGTGGGGGTGGAATAGTTCCACATTTGGTTAGGTTTTATCCACCTTTATTGAGGAACTTACATAGGGGCAGTTTTAACTCATAAATTGATGAGCTAATTCATCATAATTAGTCCAAAAACTGCCCTAATAAAAGATTAAGGTAAAGATTGTGATATATATGTAAGCATTCAGGTCTCAGCTAGCCTCTTGCCTCCTCCGGAGGAGCTGCGCTAACAGAGGAGCTAACGCTAACAGCAATCAGCTAATATCAAGTATAATTAGGGTTTGCTTATGGAAGTATGAGTGGTAAGGGCAGGAGCCAGAATTCAGAATCCATAACTCAGGAGGAATGGGAATTATAGAAGAGGTAGTCAGAAGAATCGTCCCTTGATTTTCTACCATACTCTGACCCAAAATGCGCTCCTTTTTGAACCTTTTCGACCTCAAAGCTGGCACCCCCTCAATACCATTAAAGGCACTTTTCTTTACCTGTGAGTGCTTCTAAATTTAATCAGCAAGCCCTAATTAATTAGCCATAATAAAAATTATATAGCTGTTAAAGCGAGAACATTTTTCGCTCTTTACCCCTTGTTCCTTACCTCCTATTCCCTAAATTTTTTATTGTGAGTATTCCAACAGACAAAATATAATTGCTTTTGTCATAGGGATTATTATTAACTGGATTTTAGCAAAAATCAAAAGCTGAGAGCTGACTGCTAATAGCTGAATGCTTACATATATAGCAGTCCTGAATAAATGATACCAAATTCAATATTTAGTTATAGTTAGGTTTTAGGTGCATCTCAATTAAGGTTTTAAGCTTAACAAGCCCCAAATATTTAGCTATACTAATTCTTATACTGGTGAGTTGAACTTTATAGGTTTTAGTGAACAAGTAAGTTCAGTATTCAGCTGTTAGTTATCAGCTATTAGCTAATAGCCAGATGAAGTCTGAATAATGATAAAAAAATTAGTAAAAGCACATAGTTTAGCGAATAATTAATAATTCAATAATTTAGGTTTAATTCCTCCGCTTTCAAGTAAAAAAAGCGGTCGGAAAGCGGAGCATTCCGTAGGATGGGATGGCGTTTTTCTGGCGCATAACTTCGTTAACGCCTGTCGCCGACATGATAATTCTTAATTGCTGAAAAGACTCTATCTATAATTTTCCTTCATTTTTCTTGCTTATACCATGCATGAAAAAAGAATGTGTTTGAATAATAAGCACTATTAAAAGGCTTGATAGGCAATATATCTTTTACGAAAAAGATAAGTTATGACATAAAAAATGGTATCAAACCTATTCATTCTTCCGACTGACTCCTGTACATAACCAATCCGACGGCTCCCCTACCTGACTTCTAAGAAATAACCTAGTTATTTGTAGTAAAAATTTATCAATTTGGTATTAGCTGTTAATCGCTGATAGTTGAATGCTTACCAGAGAAAAGCTTTTTATAATTAAAAAAATTGAGTTTTTGCCTTACCTTTGAATTCTTTCCAATCATTATCCTTAAATCTATATACAAATCCTGGTTCTTTTTCCATTCTTCCGCTTAAAACTCCGCCTAAATATATAAATAAGGCGGAGTAATTTATCAAAAAAATAATACTTCTATTAAAAAATCCCTAGGGGAATTATGGAAATATTTTAACCTACTTTGAGCATTGAAGTATTCAACAAATTATATTCTGAATCTGCTGGATGCCAAGCTAAACCATCAAGAGCCATTTTCTCAATCAAGCTAGCTAAACGTAATGCCTTAAGAGCCTGTTCTCCTCCAACTGAAGGTTCATTTCCTCCACCCACACAATTGACAAAATGCTCTAACTCTGCATGAAGAGGTTCAATATTGCTAGTATAAACCTTTTCAATTAAACCATCCTGACGATAAAGCACTTGACCATAATCTGTCACATAATCGGCTGTTGTTTGACGGTGAATCAGAATTTCATTGTTCAGAAAATCTGCTTCTGTCAAAGAATTTTTACAGTGGGCAACAATAGAACGAAGCTTTTTATGTGTCACTTTACTAGCAGTTAAATTAGCTATTATACCATTAGCAAAACCAAGAGTAGCTGTTACATAATCTAAATTTCCCGAACTAGAAGCACTACTCCCACTAGCAGTCAGTTTGACCACTGGAGCAGCCACTAATTCTAGTAATAAGTCAATATCGTGGATCATCAAATCCAAAACTACAGACACATCATTAGCTCGATGAGAATAGGGACTCATCCGATGAGCTTCCAGAGCTAATAATTCTTCAGTTTTGAGGACCTTACTAAGTTCTTGAAAAGCAGGATTAAACCTTTCTATATGACCCACCTGTAAAATTCGATTTGTTTCAGCAGCAGTATTAACCAAAAATTCGGCCTCAGCAATACTTGCAGCGATCGGCTTTTCCATTAAGACATGGATTCCCGCCTTTAAGCAGGTCATTCCTACAGCATAATGTTGAAGAGTGGGCACGGCGACACAGACAGCATCAACATGAGGCAAAAGCTCTTGATACTCCTCAAAAAAACGAACTCCATATTTGCTGGCAGTATCTAGTCCCCTTTCAACATTGATATCTGCCACACCTACTAACTTAGTATCTTTGAGCAAACTTAGGACGCGGGTATGGTGCTGACCCATATTACCAACCCCAATTACCCCTACACGAAGTGGTTTCGGTTGACCATTTTTAGTAAAAACTGTTGAATATACTGTTGACATTCTATTTAGCACTCCTAGATTCTCCTCCACCACACCTAATTAGACTAATAGGTTTGTTTTTTTCAGTCTTTGCAAATTTATCTTAATTTGTTGGCTGGGGCTAGTGCTATGAAATTCTATTTGGGTTTTGTAATTTTCTGGGGATTTGGATGATGATATTTTTAGGTATTGAATATTATTAGTGGGACTTAGACAAAACAGGCTCAAATATAGACAGGCAAAACTTTTGACGTCAAAAAGGCATAAACCCTTGATAATTAGGGTTTGCTGAAAAAGTCTTATGGGTGAGAGTAGGAGTCAGTCCTCAGTCCTCAGGTAGGGGAGCCGTCGGTAGAGCGACGTACAGGAGAAATGGGAATTATAGAGGAGGTAGTCGGATATATTTGTCCCTTAATTTTTCTGCGTTTATCTGCCCAAAATGCTAACTTTTTAAGCTTTCTGGACTGAAAAGCTTGCACTTTTTTCGAGAAAAAAAGGCTAAAACCTTTATTTGTCAATGGTTTTAGATTTAATCAGCAAGCCCTAATTAAGGATTTTAACCATTTTTAGGACATTGACGTAATTCCCTTGTCTAGACTGACTTTTTCTAGGTCATGCTACGCAAACAGGTATTTTTTCTCCCATCAAATGTCTAAGTACCATTAGAGAGTTCCAAATAAAAAAATATCCTATTCCAATGAAAGTAAGGGAGTAGGGAGTAGGGAAGAAATTGAAATTCATCAAGTCCTATTATCCTTGCCTCGATCTCAAATAAGGAACAGAAATTAAATAAGACCGGGAAAGTCTGTTTTCTGCCGTTGAAAGATATTGACCGTAATTAATTTGATCCGGTTTGATTTTGTTCTCATTCCTAAGTAACTCAAGTATTTGAGAAGTATAGCAATTAGCAATTACCCAAAATTGGATAATTTATTTCTGGGAACTCCCTGATTATGAACTATTCCCATTTATAACTTCTGGTTAAGAATGATTTTTCACTCTCTTTCTGAGATGTGAAATGTTGTCGTATTCGGATAGAATCAATTTGGTATATTTGTGAATATTAAGTTTTTTTTGGAGTTATAGCAGACATGGGGAGATGCAATGAGAAAGGCATTAAATTTGAGGGCCGATTTTTTCCTCAAAACTAATGCTTAGATCCTTAAAAGACTTGCCTATGGTAATTATTATAGATATCAAATCGGTTCTATACAAAAAATGTTTGTAAGCATTCAGCTGATAGCTGATAGCTGACAGCTATGAGTTATTAACTGATTATTAGATTGAAGGAGGAATTAGTCTCCAAGGAGAATTAAAACTTATGAATAAATTGGTAACATGACCGCTAACCGAAGTCAAGTCCTGTATGTTTAAAAGCTGTTTGCGCAGCATTCCGCAGGAAAAGCTGAATGCTAATAGCTGAATACTTACCAATGTTTTGAAATTTGGTATAGTCTGCGAGCTATTCAGTGAATTGATACCAAAAGCGCCATTTATTGTGAATCAAGGGTATGAAATTTGATCGTGGCAAGGGAGTCATTGATAATTGAGCATCTGAAAAATTAGTATCGTAACTAAATTTTAGATGCTCACTAGAATGATTTTTATGATAAATATAGCAGTCCTAAATGAGTCGTAATAAGTTAAAACTTAAAAACCTATGCCCTGAGTCGATCCTTTCCTATAGACTTGGTATTTTAGGATAATCTAAATCACACAACCTATATATAGTAATCCCTGCATAGGTTGTAACAATTTAAAAACTAGAAATAAACTCCGAAAGTCTTACCCATTGACCATTGCCTCCATACCTCCATACCAAAAAGTGGCAAGATTTTTGACACTAATAAAATAGGATTGCTATAGGACTGATATATGTCTATTGTACTCAGTTAAAGACTGATTTTCTTTTAGGGGATTAGTAGTTAAAAATTTCAATTGAATTGTTTTTATGAATACAATAGTAATTAAAATAGGTACTTCTAGCCTAACTAATTCAGAAACTGGAAATTTAGCCTTATCCACAATTTCTAGCTTAATTGAAACTGTTACCAATTTAAATCGCCAGGGACATCGAGTAGTTTTAGTTTCATCTGGAGCTGTTGGTGTAGGTTGCGATCTTTTAGGACTAACCGAAAGGCCCCGGAATATTTCCATCAAGCAAGCAGTAGCAGCAGTAGGTCAAGGACGACTGATGCGAGTTTACGATGACTTGTTTTCATCTTTGCAACAGACAATTGCCCAAATTTTACTGACTAGAAGTGATTTAGCACGACGTAGTAGTTATGTCAATGCCTACAACACATTTCAAGAACTTTTGCGACTGGGCGTAGTCCCAATAGTCAATGAAAATGATACTACTGCTGTTGAAGAGCTAAATTTTGGGGACAATGATACTCTCTCAGCTTTAGTTGCTAGTCTAGTAGAGGCTGATTGGTTATTCATACTAACTGATGTTGATAAATTATACTCAGCCGATCCGAGAAATAATCCTGATGCCTTACCCATTACCTTAGTAGAGCGAATGGAACAACTCCAAGAACTAGAAGTTCAAACCGGAGACTCTGTTAGTGGACGAGGAACAGGTGGAATGATTACGAAAATTGAAGCAGCCAAAATTGCTACGGCTGCTGGAGTCCGAACTGTAATTACTGATGGTAAACTGCCCACTAATATAGAAAAAATCCTCAATGGAGAATCTATTGGCACTCAGTTTGAACCTCAACCACAACAAGTCAATGCCCGCAAACATTGGATTGCCAATGTTTTAGTTCCAGCAGGCCAGATATATCTGGACTTGGGTGCAGTTAAGGCCATTTCTGAGTTGGGTAAATCTCTATTAGCTGCTGGTATTACTCAAGTAGAAGGGGAGTTTAATTCATCGGATGCTGTACAGCTATGCAATGAAGAAGGTGAAGAAATAGCTAGGGGGCTTGTGAACTACAGCAATGTTGAATTGCAAAAAATTCTAGGTTGTCGCTCAGAAAATATACCTGCTATTTTGGGCTATGCGGGAGCTGAAACAGTTGTACATAGAGATAATCTTCTGATTACCGAAAAATTGGGGTAGATGCCTCGCCCATCAGCGGGCGACTTTTTGATTGATAAAGTACGAAGACATAAGGTATAATATTGTTGTCGCGGGTGGGCAAGTAGAGACATATAAGGACGCGGAGGGAAGTTTCATTTATTGATAATTGATAATGAATAATGGATAATTACTTCAAGGAAAACCGCAACGGAATATGTATAAGGAAATCTTTTTAATACATAATGGATAATGGATAATGAAAACTATCACGAAAATATCAATTATTGATTAATAAAAGCTATCTCTGATTATCAATTGTCAATTATCAAGTTCGCCATTGGTAAAGAGAGGCTTTCAACCTCTGGGAATTAATTATCAAGTTCGCCATTTGTAAGACTACCGTCAAGGTACCAGTACCCGATGAAACCTCAACCCACCCTTGAGCTACGGCTCAATAGGAATCTCCGTGCCTGCCTCTTTCAAAGGAGCTGCCTCTTGCCTCCTGCGGAGGAGCTGCCTCTTGCAGAGGAGCTGCCTCTTGCAGAGGAGCTGCCTCTTGCAGAGGAGCTGCCTCTTGCAGAGGAGCTTCGCTAACGCTAACGCTAACGCTAACGCTA
>JAAUYK010219272.1_pt1 | contig 11203 bp, 8 predicted proteins | sample 7278021 | NCBI WGS metagenome assembly JAAUYK01 (sample SAMN14350223, study PRJNA611818) | marine sediment metagenome | isolation source: surface marine sediment (1.8m) | place: French Polynesia: Moorea | collected 2018-08
ATCCAGCGGGTGCTCCAGCTCGCCGCCCAGGGCGTCACCGGGCTCGACTTCGAGATCTACGACACCGACTGGGATTCCGACGCCTACCGCACGGTCTCGGGCCAGAACTCCAACAACTCGGTGCGCGTGCCTAACAGCTTCATCGAGGCCGTGCTGACCGACGGCGAATGGCCGCTGATCCGACGCACCGACGGCGTCGTCGCGAAGACGCTCCAGGCCCGCGAGCTCTGGGACAAGGTGAGCGGCGCGGCCTGGGCCTCGGCCGATCCAGGCGTGCAGTACGACACGACCATCAACGAGTGGCATACCTGCGCCAATGCCGGCCGTATCAACGCGTCGAACCCCTGCTCCGAGTACATGTTCCTCGACGACACGGCCTGCAACCTCGCCTCGCTCAACCTCATGGCGTTCCGCGGCGAGGACGGGAACTTCGCGATCGACGACTACGAGCACGCCGTGCGCCTCTGGACCATCGCGCTCGAAATCTCGGTGCTCATGGCGCAGTTCCCCTCGAAGCAGATCGCCAAGCTGTCCTACGAGTACCGCACCCTCGGCCTCGGCTACGCCAACGTCGGCGGCCTGCTGATGGCCCAGGGCATCCCCTATGACTCGGTGGCCGGCCGCGCGGTCTGCGGCGCGCTCTCGGCGATCCTGACCGGCGTCGCCTACGCCACATCAGCGGAGATGGCCAAGGAGCTCGGCGCCTTCCCCGGCTACGCGGCCAACGCCGAAGCCATGCTGCGCGTGATGCGCAACCACCGGCGCGCCGCCCAGGGCGAGAGCGAGGGCTACGAAGGCCTCTCGATCGCCCCTGTGGCGCTCGACGCCCGGCGCTGCCCGGACCAGGCCCTGATCGAATCCGCGCGCCGCGCCTGGGACCGGGCTCTGGAGCTCGGCACGGAGCACGGCTACCGTAACGCCCAGGCCACGGTGATCGCGCCGACCGGCACGATCGGGCTGGTGATGGACTGCGACACCACCGGCATCGAGCCGGATTTCGCCACGGTCAAGTTCAAGAAGCTGGCGGGCGGCGGCTATTTCAAGATCATCAACCGGACCGTGCCGGAGGCCCTGCGCACTCTGGGTTACGACGACAAGGAGATCGAGCGAATCGTCCGCTACGCTGTCGGCCACGGCTCGCTCAAGGGCGCCCCGGCGATCGACCACGAAGCCCTCAAGGCCAAGGGCTTCACCGCGGCCGCGCTGCAGACCCTGGAAGGCGACCTGGCCGGCGCCTTCGACATCAAATTCGCCTTCAACAAGTGGACCCTGGGCGAGGAGTTCTGCACCAGGGCGCTCGGCTTCACGCCGGAGCAGCTCGACGACGTCGGCTTCGACATGCTGCGGGCCCTGGGCTTCAGCCGTCAGGAGATCGAGACCGCCAACGCCTACTGCTGCGGCGCGATGACCCTGGAAGGCGCGCCGGGTCTGAAGGAGGAGCACCTGCCGGTGTTCGACTGCGCCAACCCCTGCGGGCGCAAAGGCAAGCGCTTCCTCTCGGTGGAGAGCCACATCCGCATGATGGCCGCCGCCCAGCCCTTCATCTCCGGCGCCATTTCAAAGACCATCAACATGCCCAACCAGGCGACGATCCAAGACTGCAAGGATGCCTACATGCTGTCCTGGCGCCTGGGCTTGAAGGCCAACGCGCTCTACCGCGACGGCTCCAAGCTGTCCCAGCCTCTGGCGGCCTCGACGCTGGGCCTGGACGACCTCGACGACGAAGCGGCCGAGGACCTGGCCGAAAGCCTCATCGAGGCGCCAGCCGCCCAACGCGCCGAGATTGTCGCCGAACGGGTGATCGAGCGGATCGTCGAGCGTGAGCGGCGCCGCCTGCCACAGCGGCGCAAGGGCTACACCCAGAAGGCGATCATCGGCAACCACAAGGTCTACCTCAGGACCGGCGAGTACGAGGACGGCCGGGTCGGCGAGATCTTCATCGACATGCACAAAGAGGGCGCCGCCTTCCGCAGCCTGATGAACAACTTCGCCATCGCCATTTCGATCGGCCTGCAGTACGGCGTGCCCCTGGAGGAGTTCGTCGAGGCCTTCACCTTCACCCGCTTCGAGCCCTCGGGCATCGTCGAGGGCAACGACACGATCAAGATGGCGACCTCGGTGCTCGACTATATCTTCCGCGAGCTGGCGATCTCCTACCTGGGGCGCAACGACCTAGCCCACGCGCAGCCCGATGATCTGCTGCCGGATACGATCGGGCGCGGCGCCAAGGCGGAGGATGCCCCCGCGCCGACAAGCGATCCGGTCTACGAGGAGTTCCTGCGCGTCGCTTCGACGGGCTACGTCCGCAATCAGTTCCTGGTCTTGAATGGAGGCGCCGGGACGGCCAATGCCGCCGCCAACGGCGCCGCGCGAGGACTCGCCGGCCACAGCGGCACCGCCGAAGCCCTGGCCGTCGAGGCCGTCGTCACCGAGACGGTCGACCGCGAGCTCACCTTGATGCGCGAAGCGCGCATGAAAGGCTACGAGGGCGACTCCTGCGGCGACTGCGGCAACTTCACCCTGGTGCGCAACGGGACCTGCCTGAAGTGCACGACCTGCGGCGCCACCAGCGGCTGTTCCTGAGGCCGGTCGAGTCGCGGCCTCGTCCTTTGCTCCCTGTCTGGAGTTCTCCCTGCAACACTTCGGGGCGGTATGGCGGACCGCCCCGACTTTTCGGGCAGTGCGCTGCCCAGACGCGTGTGATCGTCGCCGATAGGGTAAACCCACGGTTACCCGCCCTCGCGACAAAAGGGGGAGGAAAATTCGGGCCCGGCTTCAAGTCTTGAAACCCGCTCCAAGCCAAGAAAGCAAAGCAGTTGAGGGGTATGGGGCCGATTTAGGGCACAAATTAGTCCCTTGCTTTTTTCGCCGGGCCCTACCACCTTTCCCGTTATCAGGTTCTCGCCGGTTCGGCGTTCACGGGTATTGTCACGCCGACGAAGGCATGAAGCATCCCACGCAAAATCGGTGAGCTGAGACCCACCCGGGCGGTGCACGGGTGACGTAATGGATACAAAGGAACTATCGATGGCGACTGGAACCGTGAAATGGTTCTACCCGGTTATAGGCTACGGCTTCATTACCCCCGACGGGGGCGGATCCGACGCCTTTGTTCACATCTCCGCCGTGGAGCGCGCGGGCCTCTCCTCGCTCGCGGAAGGGCAGAGAGTCACCTACGAATTGCAGCCGGGAAGAAACGGCAAGTCGTCGGCCGAGAACCTCTCACTAGCCGACTGACACAAAGCTCACGAATTCCAGGCCCGCAGCAATGCGGGCCTTCTTCGTTCGGATCAACGCAAGAAAACAGATTGGAGCTTATGGCTCGAAAACCCAATTACGCCTTCGAACGGCGTGAGCGACAAAAGGCAAAGGCGGAAAAGAAGGCGGAGCGCCAACGCGCGAAGCAGGCCAAGGCAGAGCAGCGGTCGGCGGACGATGAAGGCGCTGACCCGGCAGAAGGCACGGAAGCGCAGGCGGAAAGTTAGGACGCCCGGCCGACCACGGTTACCACCACTTCGTTTCGCCGCATGAAAGGCAAGGTCCAGGGAGGGTCGTAGAAGTAGGCGACCGGATTACCCGACGGCTGCCAGACGGTACCTCCGAGCCGGTCAAGTAGTGTCTCTTTTTTGGCCGCCACGCTTTCCTCGCTTCGGAAACCCGTGAAGCGCAGGGCTGCGACGTTCTGCGCCGGCAACTCAACGATTCTGACGCGGGGATCGAGCGGCTCCGGCGCGCTCTCGGCATCGAACGCGGCAGGCAGGAAGAACCGCATCATCACCGTTCCGGACGGGTCACCGGCGCTCTCCACCGGCACGGTCATGGCGATCTTGCGCGAGGTAGGGGCGCTCTCCACCGGCGCGGTCATGCTGATCTCCGCCCGGTCCCGGTTCTCGCCCGTGATGTAATCGAAGAGCAGGCGGAACGCCGCGTTGCGCCCGGCCTCCTCATCTTCCGCCTCGACCCGCGCTTCCGCCGCCAGCCGCGGGGCATAACGGCGCACCTCGAGGTCCTCCTCGAGCTGCGCGACTACCTCGTAGGACGGCTGCTCGTAGCCCGAGCGCACACCGAAGAAAGAGCAGCCGGCCAGCAGCCCGGCGGCAGCCGTGAGAGCAATTGCGTTCCTCATACAGTCTAGTACGCCACGCGCTCGCCGGCGGTTCAACCACCGGTCGGATAGGGCCGGCCGCAGCCGGATAGGTTGCGAAACCGGGCTATCCGGGATATTGCCGAAGCGTTCCGCCGTGCTGCCACGGGAGCCCGCCCCATGCGCCTGCCAGCCTCGAGTGCCGCTGTCGCCCGCGCCGCCCCCTCGGACAACGCCGCCTCCACTATAGAAGCGGCGATAAAGAGCGCCGAGCGCGACGGGCAGCGCCTCGCGGTCAAGGTCCGCAGCGCCGCGCTCGCGCTGCTCGCCATCTGGCTGGTGGTCTTCGCGCCACGCATCGAGATCCTCTACCCGCTGGGCCTGACCATCGTGCTGATCCTGCTCGGGCTCTGCCCTCTGATGCTGAGACGGATCGGGATCGACCACCCCTCCGTGCTCTACGCCCTGGTGATCCTCGACTCCGCTTTCCTCGCCTTCGCGCTGTTCTTCCCCAATCCGCTCGTGGCGGAGCACTTTCCTCTGGCGATCTATCTGCGCTTCGATTGGTTCGTCTACTTCTTCGTCCTGCTCGCCTTCTACGCCCTCAGCTATTCGCCGGCCCTCGTGCTGCTCAGCGGCATCTCGGGCGCGGCGGCCTGGAGCCTCGGGGTCTGGTATCTGATGTCGCTGCCAGGCACCCGTCCCTTCGCGCCGCTCACCGCCGGGGCCGAGTACGATATCGATGAGCGCGTCGCCGCGATCCTGGATCCCGATTTCATCGACGTGAACAAGTGGGAACAGCAGGTCGTGATCATGGCGCTGGTCGCGATCGTTCTGGCGGCCGCGGTCTGGCGGTCGCGCCAGCTGGTCGTGGTCCAGGCCAAGGCCGAGCGAGCGCGCACCAACCTCGCACGCTACTTCTCACCCAACGTCGTCGACGAGATCGTATCCTCGGAGCTCAGCCTCGACGTCGAATCCGTGCGCCAGCACAGGGTGGCCGTCCTCTTCGCCGATATCGTCGGCTTCACTGCCATCGCCGAGGGGCTGTCGCCCATGCGGGTGGTCAAGCTTCTGCGCGGCTTTCACGGCCGCATGGCGAACACGGTCTTCGCCCATGGCGGTACGATCGACAAGTACCTGGGTGACGGCGTCATGGCCACCTTTGGCACGCCCCGCCCCGGCCTTGCCGACGCGACGGAAGCCATGGCCTGCGCGCTCGATATGGCGGCCCAGATCGAGCTGTGGAACGCCAAGCGTCGGGAGCGCGGCGCCCCGGCCGTGCGGATCGGCATCGGGGTGCACTTCGGCGAGGTCGTGGTCGGCAACATCGGCGACCAGCGCCGCCTCGAGTACACGGTGATCGGCGATACGGTCAACGTCGCCAGCCGGCTGGAGCGAATGACCCGCGAACTGGGCGCCCTGGTCGCGGTCAGCGACGAGCTGGTGGAGGCGGCGCGGGCCGAGAACGAGGGCGACTCGCCGGTGCTCTCCGCCTTCGAGCGGCGGGGCGACGTCGCCGATATTCCGGGACGCCAGCGCCCGGTCGCCATCTGGACCCACGGCCGGGTCGATGCGCCGTCAAACCGGCAGGCCGGGACGGCGGCGGGCCGCACCGGCGGCTGACAGCATAGGCTCGCCGGCCCGAGCCGGCCTCCGGGCGACGCCGGATCGCTCGCGCGATTCCGCTCGCCGCCTTCCTCATCTAGGATGGCCGGGAGCAACCCTGTCGGGACCGCCCCATGGAGCATCGGAACCGTCTTGCCGTTCAGCCGATCAGCGGCGCCCTCGGCGCCGAGATCGCCGGCGTCGATCTGGCGCGGCCCCTGTCGCCGGCGCTCGTCGCCGAGATCCGCGCCGCCCTGCTGGAGCACCAGGTGATCTTCTTCCGTGACCAGGACCTCAACCCGAGGCGGCTGGTCGAGGTCGGGCGGTCCTTCGGCGAGCCGATCGAATACCCCCTGGTGCAGGGACTGCCGGACGAGCCCCTGGTCATCGAAATCGTCAAGGAGAAGGACGATCGGATGAACTTCGGCGGGGCGTGGCACAGCGACACCAGCTACCTGGAAATCCCGCCCATGGGCACGCTGCTCTACGCCGTGGAAGTGCCGCCCCATGGCGGGGATACCCTATTCGCCAACCAGGTGCTGGCCTACGAGCGTCTGTCCGACGGCATGAAGGCGCTGCTCGACGGGCTGACCGGGGTCAACGTCTCGGACATGGCCACGGCGGCGGACACGAGGGTCGGCATGCTCAAGTCCGGCGCCAAGGCCGGCAGCGGCCAGCGCCGAGTCGCCAAGCATCCGGCGGTCCGCACGCACCCCGAGACCGGGCGCAAGAGCCTCTACGTCAACGTCGCCCACACCGAGCGCTTCGACGGCATGACGCCCGAGGAGAGCGCGCCGATCCTGGGCACGCTCTTCCGCCACCAGATCCGCCCGGAGTTCACCTGCCGCTTTTCCTGGCAGCCCGGCTCGCTCGCCTTCTGGGACAACCGGGCGGCGCAGCACAACCCGGTCAACGACTACCACGGCTACCGCCGGGTCATGCACCGGGTCACCCTCCGGGGCGACCGGCCGCGCTAGACCCGTCCCGGCGAAGGCGGCATCATGGCGCGCCAATCGCCGGGGGAGCCATGGGGCTGACACGCGAAGACATCATCGAAGGACGCATCGAGGCGCGGATTCTCGAAGCCGACCGGGAAGGCCTGATCGGCCGCACGCCGCCCGAGGAGCGCCGCGCCTCGCGCCGGGAGATCCTGGCCCAGCTCCCGCCGGGCGCCGATGTCTGGGTCTTCGGCTATGGCTCGCTGATGTGGAACCCCTGCATCCACGCGGCCGAATGCCGGCCGGGGCTGGTGCACGGCTACCACAGGAGCTTCTGCTTCTGGTCGCCGGTCGGCCGAGGTACGCCGGACAACCCGGGCCTGATGCTCGGACTGGAGCCCAGGGGCTCGTGCCGGGGCATCGTCTATCGGATCCCCCACGCGGATATCGACGTGGAGTTGGAGATCGTCTGGAACCGGGAAATGATCACGGGGGTCTATCTGCCCCGGCTGCTCAGCGTGGCCACGCCGGAAGGCCCGGTCACCGCGGTCGCCTTCGTCGTCAACCGCGCCCACCCGCGCTATGCCGGCGGCACGACGGAAGAGCGCATGATCGAGGCCCTGGCCACCGCCAGCGGAGAACTGGGCAGTGCCGCGGACTACCTCTTCAGCACCGTGGCGCACCTGGACAGCCTGAACATCGCCGACGGCCCGATGCACCGACTGGCGCGCCGGGTCGCCGAGCGCATGGCGCGGGATTCCGGGGAATAGCGCGAAAGATCGAGCCAAGCGGAGGAAGCAGGAAATGGCGAAAAACGCGTTGATCGTAGGCGCCGGCAGTGGACTGAGCGCCTCCTTTGCCCGGGCGCTCGCCCGCGATGGCCTGCGGGTCGCCCTGGCGGCGCGCCGGACCGACAAGCTGGGCGATCTTGCCGGGGAGATCGGCGCGGAGACCTTCGCCTGCGACGCCGCCGATCCGGATTCCGTGGCCGGCCTCTTCGCCGGTGTCGATGCCCGGGTCGGACCGCTCGATCTGGTGCTCTACAATCCCAGCGCCCGCGTCCGCGGCCCGCTGGTGGATCTCGACCCGGAAGCTGTCAGGAAAGCCATCCTGATCTCCGGCTACGGCGGTTTCCTGGTCGCTCAGCAGGCTGCTCGGCGCATGCTGGATCAAGGCGGCGGCGCTATCTTCTTCACCGGCGCCTCGGCCAGCGTCAAGGGCTACGCCAACTCCTCCTCCTTCGCCATGGGCAAGTTCGCGCTCCGCGGTCTCGCCCAGAGCATGGCGCGCGAACTGGCGCCCAAGAACATCCACGTGGCCCACTTCGTGATCGACGGCGGCATCCGAAGCGACACGCGCCAGGAACCGGCGGACCGGCCGGACAGCTTCCTCGACCCGGATGCGATCGCCGAGAGCTATCTCAGCATCTACAAGCAGGACCGCAGCGCCTGGACCTGGGAGATCGAGCTGCGCCCCTGGGTCGAGAGTTTCTAGCCGATTACCCTCCGACCCACGCAAGCGTGATCCAAAAGGCCGGCGCGGGTGTCTAAGTAAGGTGTGGACACTTTCAGCCAGGCGAGGCGCATGGCGATGACAAGCGGACGAACTGCGCGCGGCGGGATCGCCGGCCTCCTGCTGCTGGCGGGCTGCGCCTCGGTGTCCGACGACCTGCAGCGTTACGGCGAGGCCGTTCCGCCCGACGAGCGGGACCGCCTGGCCTGTATCGCCTATCTGGCGGAGGTCCAGGAAAGGATCGAGACGGCGGGCGTGCGCGACGTCGAAGCGGAGCGGATCGCCGGCTTTCCCTACCTGCGGGTCGACCGCTTCCGCTCGGCGCTCGGCAAAAGCCTGGGCGACGAGGGCGCCGATTCCGAGCGCTTCGACGCCTGGGCTAGCGAACTCCTCGCCCTGGAGAACGAGGCGCTCGCGATCGAGATCGGCAACCTGCCGGAGGCGAAGCGCGGCGACCTCGGGCGACTCGCGCGGGAGACCTGGGGACCCTCGGCCCGGCCGTTCGCGGCGGCCGAGGATTGCAGCGCGCGCCTGCTCGCCGCCGACCTCGAGGACCCGGAGCGGCGTCAGACCCTGTTGAAAAAGGCGAAGGTGCCCGACAGCTACTCCGATTTCTCCCGGGTCTTCGGCTTCTATCCCCTCATGTCCCTGGCCGCCTCGGCGGGCTGGAGCCGCTGGCAGGAGGTCCACCTGCCCGCCTTCGAGATGCCGGCGGATAGTCTCCCGGTCGAGGGGCAGCTGGTCGACTTCGTCCCGGCCGGGGACGGGACGGGCCTGAGCGCGCCGGAGATCGCCGCCATCCTCGACGAGAGCCGCGAGCCGGCTTTTGGCCGGCCTCTGCCCCAGGGGGAGGATCTGCGCCGGATCGTCGCCACCTTCGCGCCGGTCTGGCGGATCGACGTGACCGGACCCTTCGACCGGATCGGCCATCCCTACTGGCCGGCCGAGACGGGCCTCGCCGGGGTGGACGCGACGCGGCCCGTTGTCTTCACCCGGGTCGGCCACACCCTGCTCGACGGCGAGCCCCTGCTACAGATCAGCTACACCGCCTGGTTCCAGGAGCGGCCGCCCGACGGCGACTTTGACATTCTGGCCGGCAAGTTCGACGGGTTGATCTGGCGGGTGACCCTGGGCAGCGATGGCCGGCCGCTGGTCTATGACACGATCCACCCCTGCGGCTGCTATCACCTCTTTTTTCCGGCGCCGGGCACCCGGCTGGACGAGAACCCGCAAACCCAGGAGGTCACCGAGGAGACGGCCGTGCCGGCGCGGGCGCCAGCCGTAGGTCCGGATCAGCGCCTGGTCCTGCGGATCGAGGCGCGCTCGCACTACCTGAAGGGCCTTTCCCGACGGGACCGTGGCAAAAATGGGGCAGACGACGTAGTCTACCGCATGATCAGCGATTCGGAGCTGAGGGCCCTGCCCCTGCCCGGCGGCGGGACGCGGAGTCTCTACCAGCCGGACGGGCTCGTCGCCGGCAGCGAGCGCCTCGAACGTTTCCTCCTCTGGCCCATGGGGGTCGATAGCCCGGGCGCCATGCGACAATGGGGCCATCACGCCACCGCCTTCGTCGGTCGGCGTCATTTCGACGACCCGGACCTCTTCGAGCCGATGATCGCGCAATGAGCCTGCTGCGCCTGGCTGCCTTGCTGCTGTTCGTCCACGGCACCGCCCTCGGCGCCGATCTCACGATCCTCAAGGCCCAGCCGGCCCGCATGGACCCGTCCCAGACCTTCGCCCGCGCGCTGGACCTCTATCACACGGGCAGCTTCGCGCAGGCGGCCGATCTGGCGACGGAGAGCGGCATTTCCGAGGGCCTCGCGCTCGCCGCCCGGGCGCTGCTGGCCGAGGCCCTGGTGGTGGAAGACGCCAAGAACCGCCTCGCGCTCTATCGCCGGGCCGAAGTCTTGGCCCGCGAGGCGATCGCGCTGGACGGGGCGAACGCCGAGGCACACCGTCTGCTGGCCATCGCCATCGGCTACATCGCGCGCACCAAGTCCGCGATCGAGAACTGGGTCGAGGGTTCGGCGGACGAAGCCAAGGTGCTGGTCGAGCGGGCTCTGGAGCTGGAGCCCGGCAGCCCCTGGAGCCACGCCGCGCTTGGCGGCTGGCATGCGGAGATCGTCGCGGCGGTCGGCGACCTGCTGGCCGGAGAGATGGCCGGCGCGAGCCTTATCCAGGCGAAGTCGAGCTTCAGGCAGGCGATCGCCCTGGACCCGACCAATCCGGTCCTGCACTTCGAGTTCGCCACGGCCCTGATCAGGACCCGGCAGAGCAAGTACCTGCCCCTGGCCCGCCGTCACCTGGCTTTGGCTTCCCTGCTCGAGCCGGAAGACGCCTTCGAGACCATCGTGGTCGGGCGCGCCAAGACCCTGCGAGAGATGCTGGAGAGCCGAGGCTTCGACACTGTGGACGCGCCCTACGCGCCCGGCCGGGATACCCGCCCCGACACACGGCGCTAGATAGGCGGTCCTTGACCGGGCGACGTTGCTGGCCTAGGGTGACGCCAAACAAACGACCGTTTGGTGTACCATGTCGACCAAGACAGCTCTGCGCCAAGGGCGCCAGGACAGCCGCCGCCCTCTGGTCATGGAAGCGGCGGCCCGGCTCTTCGCGACCCACGGCTTTCACGGCACCTCGCTGCGTGACATCGCCGGGGAGGTCGGCATGCTGCCCGGCTCGATCTACTGCCATTTCGCCTCCAAGAACGACCTCCTGGTCGCTGTCTACGATTCCGGGGTCAGCCGCATTCTCGACCGGGTGGAGCAGGCCCTCGGCTCCGGTGACGGCCCCTGGGACCGCCTGGAGCGCGCCTGCGGGGCCCATCTCGAGGTGCTCCTGGAGGACACCCCCTACGCCAAGGTCGTGATCCGCGTCCTGCCCGGCGACGCGCCCGAGGTCGCGGCCGAGCTGGCCCGGCTGCGCGACCGCTACGAGGCCCGCTTCAGCGCCCTGGTGGAGGATCTGGCGCTGGCGCCCGACCGGGACCCCGCGCAGTTCCGCCTGATGCTCCTGGGCGCGCTCAACTGGACCCAGACCTGGTACCGTGCCGGCCGCGCGAGCC
>JAAUYK010029850.1_pt1 | contig 11200 bp, 10 predicted proteins | sample 7278021 | NCBI WGS metagenome assembly JAAUYK01 (sample SAMN14350223, study PRJNA611818) | marine sediment metagenome | isolation source: surface marine sediment (1.8m) | place: French Polynesia: Moorea | collected 2018-08
AGGACCGGGGCTGGATCCGCACCCTGCTGGACGAGGCGGAAAACGAACGCATGCACCTCATGACCTTCGTCGAGATCGCCAAGCCGAGCCTCTTCGAGCGCGTCCTGGTCATGCTGACCCAGGCGGTGTTCTACAACCTCTACTTCTTCCTCTACCTCTTCTCGCCCAAGACGGCGCACCGCATCGTCGGCTACTTCGAGGAGGAGGCCGTGATCAGTTACACCCAGTACCTCGAGGAGATCGACGCCGGCCGCCACGAGAATGTCCCGGCGCCGCAGATCGCGATCGACTATTGGGGGCTGCCGCATGACGCCACTCTGCGCGACGTCGTAATCGCCGTACGTGCCGACGAGGCCGGACACCGCGACGTCAACCACGGCTTCGCCGACACTCTGGCGGGGCGCGGCGGCGCCGAGGTGGTGCCGATCGAGGCCGGCCGCGACAAGGCGGCCGCCTAGATCAGTCGGGTCAAGGCCGCTCACTTCGCCCCAGAGCAGATCCGGGTTTGACTGAATCGCCGGAGGCGCTCCATCAAACCCGGTGAATCTGCTCTAATAGATTGTTATCGAGCGGATTCACATGTTCTGCCGGAAACGCCAAAGCGCTTCCGTCAAGACATGATCCGCTCAGGCGTTGTGGCCGTTGAACGGCCCGATCTTGCGGGTCCGGTGCTCGACCTGGAAGACGTTGCTGTAGAGGTGGGCGATCCACTGCTTGCCCTCGGTGGTCAGGTTCAGAAGATGCAGCGCGGTCTGAATGTAGGGCTCGACCTTGTTCCAGAAGAACTCGGGATAGGCGTCGGCCAGGTCGCTCGGCGTCTCGTAGCCGAGCGCGTCGTTGACGCCGATCTCGGCGAACTCGTGGAACAGGGCATTGTTCTTGCGGTGATAGAAGGGGTCGGCCAGCTGGCCAATGAGGTCGGCCGCCCGGACCAGACCGGCTTCGGTATCGGTCTCCTGGTGGTCTTCGTCGTCGGGGATCGGGAAGCGGGTCAGCTCGATGGCGCGGGCGATGCGTTCCGCGTCGAGGAACGGCGAGGGGCCGAGGCGTTCGCGCATGTAAATCTTGCCCCTTTCTATGTGATAGGGCCCCAGGAAGGCGTCGGAGGCGCCGCGCGGCGGAGTCACCCGGCCACCGTTCTCGTCGATCACCAGACTTTCCTCCGAGTCCTCGCGGCACACCCCACGGACATAGCCGATATCGTGGGCCAGCGTCGCGAAGGTAAAGTGCAGCCAGTCTTCCGGCGTGACGCGGCTGACCAGCAGGTGCCCGCGCAGAATGTCCTGCCCGACCAGCGTGACCATCATGGTGTGCTCGACGTTGTGGTAGAGCGCGTCGCTGTTGCCGATCCGCTCGAGCACGAGGTGCGCCGCGCCGCCCAGGATCGCGGCGTACTCCGGCTTCTGGTCCCTGAAGTACTGCAGGTAGGTGTCGCGAAGGACGTCGCCGAGCGCGTCCGACGAGAGCATCACAGGATTGATCATGGCCTTGCCGTCCTTCCAAGCGGCGGTGGTTCGATAAACCGGTTCCGGCCAATCCTGTTCTTGGCGCTGAACAAAGAGTAACGCCAGTCCGTCCATCCCACCTAGATGAATCTTGCCGCGATGCCGGGCTCTTGATCGTCCCTGCGCTCACAGGCGCGCCTGGACACTGTCGCTCCGCAGGTGCTCGACCAGGTGGTCGACCACGGCCCTGACCCGCGCCGAGGTCTGGCCCGCCTCCTTGTGCACGACGTGGATCGGCAGAGGGGGCGGGGCGTAGTCGTCGAGCAGGGTCTCCAGGGTGCCGCCTGCGCGCTGGCCGGCGATCATGTAAGACAGGACCCGCGTGATGCCGCGCCCGGACTCGGCGGCCAGGATGGCCGCGTCGGCCGAGTTCACCAGGAGGCGCGAGCCGGTGCGCACGGCCCGACCCTGGCCCTCGTGCCGGAAGCTCCAGCCGCCGCCGGACGCGAGATGCATGAATTCGATCGTCTCGTGATCTCCCAGATCTTCCGGGGCCTCGGGCCGCCCGCGCGCCGCCAGATAGGCCGGTGAGGCGCAGAGCACCGGGCGGACCTGGCCGACGCGGACCGCCGAGAGCCCGGAGTCGGGGAGCTCGGCGATGCGGATCGCGACGTCGATCCCCTCGTTCATCAGATGGACGACCCGGTCGACGAAGAGCGTGGTGACCGAGAGCGCCGGGTGGCGATCCAGCAGGTCGAGCAGGAGCGGCATGAGAATGTCGCGGCCGAACAGCAGGGAGGCGGTCACCGTGACGCGGCCGCTGGGCGCGTCGTGGATCCCGGCGGCCTGACGGTCGGCGTCCTCGACTTCGGCCAGGATCCGCTGGCAGTCCGCCAGGTAGCGTTGGCCCGCGTCGGTCAGCCTGAGCGTGCGCGTCGTGCGGAACAGCAGGCGCGCGCCGAGCCGCGCCTCCAGCGCTGACACGGCGCGTGTGATCGAGGGCGCGGACACGCCGAGACGGCGGGCGGCAGGCGCGAAGCCGTTCTCTTCCGCAACCGCGACGAAGGCGGCCATGGTCTGAAAGCGGTCCATGGATTGTTTCCGAATCTGGAATAATGAATTGCTGATTATGCTCATTCCTCTTTTACGCAGAAAGGGCCATCTCCCTAGTCGTAAGCCGAATAGAACGCCCGGCGGCGGCCGGAGTGCCCGCCGCGCAGAACTGGAAAGGAGCTGGGTCATGTCGAGCGAGCCTCTCACCCAAGGCGCTCACCACATCGGTCTCACCGTGCCCGATTTGGCCGAGACCCATGCATTCTTCGTCGAGACCCTCGGGTTCTCCCAAATCGGTGAGGTCCCCGACTATCCCGCAGTCTTCCTGACCGACGGAACCACGATGATCACTCTCTGGCAGGCGGCGGATCCCGCGAGCGCGCGGCCTTTCGACCGCAAGAACGTGATCGGCCTGCACCACTTCGCCCTAAAAGTAGGTGGCGAGGGCGCGCTCGACGCGCTGCACGGCAAGCTGACGGCCGCCGAAGGCGTGAGCATCGAGTTCGCGCCCGAATCCCTGGGCGGCGGCGCGACCCGTCACATGATGTGCACGATCCCTGGCGGCATCCGCATGGAGTTTATCGCCCCCGCCGCCTGAGGGCGGGCAAGAGATCGGACAGGAGAGAGTTCCATGGCGAGCGACGGCAAGTCCCCCTTCCACCCCGGTGAACAGGAGGTTCAGGAACGCCTCGGCGTCCGCGACAAGATCGAGGATTTCGCGCGGCGCGTGGTGCGCGACCACATGCCGGAGCAGCACCGCGACTTCTACGCCGAGCTGCCCTTCCTGATGCTCGGCACGGTCGACCGCCAGGGTCGCCCCTGGGCCTCGCTGGTCGCCGGCGGGCCGGGTTTCGTCTCGACGCCCGACGCGCGGAGCCTGGCGGTCGCCGCCTCACCCCTGGTCGGCGACCCGCTGCACGAGACGTTGCAGCCCGGCGCCGACGTCGGCGTCCTCGGCATCCAGCTCGAGACGCGGCGCCGGAACCGGATCACCGGCAAGATTGCCTCGGTCGCGCCGCAGGGCTTCGAGATCGCCGTTGGTCAGGCCTTCGGGAACTGCCCGCAGTACATCCAGACCCGCGCGGTCTCGATGCTGCCCGAGCGGACAGCGGGCGAACGGCGTCCGCCGGTCGTTCAGTCGGACCGCTTCGACGACCGCACCCGGGCCCTGATCGAGGCGGCCGATACGCTGTTCATCGCGACGGCCTATGCGGAGGATCCGGACACGCCGACCCAGGGCGCCGACGTCTCGCACCGCGGCGGTAAGCCGGGCTTCGTGCGCATCGAGGAAGACCGCGGCTTCGTGTTCCCTGATTTCTCGGGCAACAACCACTTCAACACCGTGGGCAACATCCTGCTCAACCCGAGGGCCGGCTTCCTGTTCCTCGATTTCAAGACCGGCGACTACGTCACCATGAGCGGGTCGGCGGAGATCGTCTGGGAGGGCGAGGAAGTCAAGGCCTTCGCGGGCGCCGAACGCCTGATCCGCTTCCGCGCCGAGACCGTGATCCGGGTCGAGGGCGGGCTGCCGCTCAGCTTCGACTTCGACAGCTATTCCCCCATGCTGGCCCATACCGGAAGCTGGGCGCAGACCGCCGAGGCCCTTGCGGCCGAGAGGGAGCGCAACCAGTACCTCGCCTACGACGTGGTCGACATCAAGCAGGAGAGCTGGGCGATCAAGTCCTTCACCCTGCGCCGGGCCGACGGCAAGGCCCCGGCCGGCTATGAGCCGGGCCAGTACCTGCCGATCCGCCTGCAGATTCCGGGGACGGAGGCGCCCGCGCTGCGCACCTACACGGTCTCCCAGGCGCCCGACGGCGAGACCTATCGTCTCTCCGTCAAGCGCGAGGCGGGCGAGGCGCTGGTGTCTCCCTTCCTGCACGACCACGTGGCGGTCGGCTTCCGCCTCGAAGCCATGGCGCCGCGCGGCCACTTCGTGCTGGACGGCACGAGCGAACGCCCCGTGGTGCTGATCTCCGCCGGCGTCGGCATCACGCCGATGATGGCCATGGCGGAATCGATCGTTCAGGAGGCGGCGCGCACGCGAAACCGGCGCCGCACCTACTTCGTCCACGGCGCCCGGGACGGCGACCTCCTGGCCTTCGGCAAGCGTCTGCGGGCGCTCGCCGAGGCGAACGACTTTCTCACGACCCATATCCGCTTCAGCGCGCCCGGTCCCGGCGACCGCCTTGGCGAGACCCACGACAGCGAGGGACGGGTCGACGTCGACCTGCTGAAATCCCTACTGCCGCTGGACGACTACGACTTCTACCTCTGCGGTCCGGCGGGCTTCATGCAGGCGCTCTACGACGGCTTGGTCGGCCTGGGAATCCGGGACGAGCGGATCCACTACGAGTCCTTCGGCCCTGCCACGGTCCTGAAGCACGATGCCGAACCGGCCCGTCCGCCGGCCAAGGGCAAGGCGGCCGATGGGCCCGTGGCCGTGCGCTTCGCCGAGTCCGACGTCGAGGTCCAGTGGTCGCCGGAGAAGGGCACGCTTCTGGAACTGGCGGAGCAGGCGGGACTGGCGCCGGCCTTTTCCTGCCGGAGCGGGGTCTGCGGTACCTGCGCGACCCGCATGCTCTGCGGCGCGGTCGACTACCTCGAGGAGCCGAGCGCGCCGCTGGGCGAAGACGAGGTGCTGATCTGCTGCGCCACGCCCCGCCCGGGCGCCGGCGCCGCGTCCTGCGGCGAGGACCAGGGAACGGTGCTCGCCCTCTAGAGCGGATCATGTTTAGGTGGAACCACTTGGTGGTTGCCAACCAAACATGTGAATGCGCGCTACAGCATAGTTTAGAGCAGATTCACCGGGCTTAATGAACCGCCTCTGGCGATTCGGTCAGACCCGGACCTGCTCGAGCGCGGGCCTTCGCGCAACTCGCGCGTTGCGGTAGCGGGGCGGCATCGGCTAGTACTCGCGCTCTTGGTGACCTCGCCGGAATGGCGCTGCATGAACCTGGAACTGCCGACCGAACGCCTGCTGCTGCGGCCCCTGGTGGAATCCGACCTGGACGTCGCCATCGCGGTACTGACCGACCCCGAGGTCATGCACTACGTCGCGGAGCCCTTCGCGCGCGAGCGGGTGATTGCCGAGATGCCGATCGCGGTCAGGCGCGGCGGCGGCGGGTGCATCGGCATCTGGTGCGTCACACACCGCGAGACCGGCGAGAAGCTGGGCACCGCCGTCCTTCTGCCGCTGCCGATCGAGGAGGAGGACACCAACTGGGAACTGGTCGGCGGACCGGCCATACCGGAGGGCGAGATCGAGGTCGGCTATCTTCTGAAGAAGTCCGCCTGGGGGTGCGGCTACGCCACGGAGACGGCGCGCCGGTTGCTTCGCTTCGCTTTTGAGGACACGCCGCTGCAAGAGGTGGTCGCGGTGACCGACCCGGAGAACCACGCGTCCCAGGGGGTGCTACGCAAGAGCGGGCTGATCGACGAGGGCCTGCGCCGCGCCTACGCCGGCGAGGCCTCCGGCTTCCGCGCCCGGCGCGATGCCTGGCTCGACTGGAGCCGCCGGGAGCTCGGAGCGCGATGAAGCGGGAGGGGCCGCCGCGGTGATCGCCGTCTCGCTCTTGGACTTCGTCCGATCCGGCGCCTTCGGTCCGGTAACGCTGGGACAGAGTCGCGAGCAGCTGCGAGAGCTTCTCGGCCCGCCCGACGCCTGGGGGCCGACGGAAAAAGATCCGCGGCGCGCCTTGATCTGGAAGTATGGAACGACCGAGTTCCACTTTCCCGGCCGGCCCTTGAGCCTGATCCACAGCGACGCCTTCGAGGTTCCCGAGGGCGGCGCGCAGGTCGACCTAGATCCCTGGATCCTGATCTTCGGCCTGGCCCTGCCGTCCGTCGAAGCCGCGCTCGCCGACGAGGGCATCACCTACAGCCGCCATGAGGATCCCCACAATCCCGGGGCTGTTCTCTTGCGCACGGAGGCCGGCGTGGCCTTTCTCTTTGCCGAGCTTGACGAAGGGAATCCGCCGGGTTTGTCGGGCTTCAGTCTCTTGGTGGAACCTCCGGCTTCCCGGCGGGATCCGGGCCCCTCGAAACAAGAGGAACCATAGTCGTGGGAAAACAGGCCGAGAATGCAGCTCTGCGCCAAAAGGCGCTGGAGTGGATCGCCGGGCTCACCGAGAAGCAGTTCGCCGAGTTCTTCTACGAGGCCGTGGCCGACAGGAACACCTCGGACGTTCCCGGCGGGCGCGGTCATCTCCTGCTCGCCGACACCGACCGGGACGAGGAGGGACCCTGGATGACCGAATTGATCGCCCTGCCGGTCGCGGATCAACGCGCGGGCTGGGGCGACGACCCGCTGATCTGCCAGGCCGGCGCCTGCGCGGGCTGTGGCGCCGAGGTGCGCTGCTGGTCGAAGAGCGCCGAGTGCCCGGTGTGCGGCGCGACCGTGCGCTGCACGTGAGCACCGCGGCCGGTCAGTCCTCCTTGTTCGCGACGTAGAGCGTACTCTCGACGCCGAAGTAGCCGTCCCAGGCGAACCAGTAGCTCACGTGGCCGGGAATGCGGGCCAGGCGGGCGCCGTCGGGTCCAACCAGGGCCTCTTCCTCGATGATCCAGGTGCCTGCCGGGCTCTCGAGGCGGTTCGCCGCGTCGCCCTCGACGAAGTCTATGCTGCCGCGGTCATAGGCGCGCACGGTGCGGGTCTCGGCGTCGCCGACGAGCACGATGTTGCGGTCGCCGATCCGGTCGTTGATGACCGCCTTCTCGCGGAAGGCCTCGACCGGCCAGGCCCGGGCTACGCCGACGTCACGCACGCCGAACACGTAGTCCTTGCGCACCAGGCGCTCCTCGTTGCGCACGATGGCCGGAAACATGAGCTCGGGGCTGGCGAAGTAGTCCTGGTAGACGACGCCGGAGGCGTAGTCCCGGTTGAAGCCCGTCTCCAGGGAGAGCACCCGGCTGTCCGGGTGGCGGTCGCGCCACTTGGCCCAGGAGGTGATCGCCACGGGACGCACTTTCAAGGCGATCCCGCTGTCGACCAGAGGTCCCGTGACCGGCGCGCCGGTGAACTGGTTCCAGAGACTGTCCGTCTCGCGGTCGAACATCAGCTTGTTGGAGCGGTAGAGGAAGCCGGAGGAGCCGAACACGAAGGGTTCCGCCCGGCCCGGGACCTGGGTCTCGAAGAGGATTCCGGCGCCGCAGAGGGTGCAGTAGGCGAGGGCGACGGGGACGCCGCCGATCACCTCGTTGAACATCTCGTGCCAGCCCATGATCCGCAGGGGATAGGCGCGGGCGTCGCCGTTGATCTCGACGCCAAACACCAGGTCGTCGTCCAGCAGATAACTGGCTTCGTCGGCGGCCAGAAGCGTCGGATTGTCGAGGGACGGGATGCCGTCTACCACGACGCCGCCCCAGGTGATCTCCTCCAGCCGGATCCTCATGTTCTCGGGGCGCGAGCGCTCCTTGCCGAGGAAGCGCAGGAAGGCCGGGTCGATCTGCTCGAAGATGCGGAGCTTCAGGTCGCGGTAGCTCGGGTGGGGCACCACCTCGGGATGGGCCTCCTGCCACAGCATGGCCTCGTGCCAGTTGGGGAGCTTCTCGCCGGTGAGCGCTTCCAGGCCCTCCAGCAGGGCCGGGTCGTTCCGTCTATAGCGGGTCGCGAGGATGAGCGACGGCACGACGTCGCGCTCGCCGCGCGCGACCAGCGCCTGCACGGCCTCGTCCCGCTTGGTTGACGATCTGTCGAAGACGGTCTGCTCGGAGAGTGCACCGACCTCCGCATCGCTGAGCGGCGCCGCATCAGCGTGCCGCTCCATCATGACCAGGCCGAAAGCGAGGACAGCCGCCGACGCCCAAACCCTAGTTCCGGTGTTCATTTTCGTCTCCCGTTGTCGCGTCTCGCAATATGGCGGGATAGGCGCCCCAGCCCAGCCCGCTTCACCGGCTTGTGTGCCGATTTGATGGCGACATCCTTCTGGTCGACCGGCCGTGAAGAGACTGGATTTTCGCGCCCACAACGAAAACCTTTTGAGCCGCGGCTCTTTGCAGGCGGTGGAAGCGACGCTGCTCAACAAATGACGCAAGGCTGATTCGGCCTCTAAGCCCGGCTCCCCATCCAACCCGAAGGGACGCAGCGAGATTTACACGGCCACGGTCGTGCCACTCATTTTCCCTAGAAAACTCTACGCCGCCGTTGCAGTCCCCTGCTAGTATCCGGAGTCGCGTGTCTGCGCGGAGAGAGGGGATTCGAGTTACGGTTAAGCGAAAATTAACGCGGCCGAGGCAATCTCGGCCGCGTAGACTTGGTCCACTCTTGACCCGCCGGCGCATCCTTTGCCAGGGAAGCCCAGCACACCCATGACAGACTTCGCTCAACGTTTCGAGGGTGCCGCCTTGATCACGGGCGCGTCCAGCGGCATCGGTGCCGCCTTGGCGCGCGCCCTGGCGTCGCGCGGCATGGACTTGGTGCTCGTGGCGCGTCGTGAAAACCGTCTCGAGGCGCTCGCGGAGGAGGTCGGCCGCGCGCACGGGGTGAGGACGCATCTCGTCGCGCAGGACCTCTTCGATCCCGAAGCGCCCCGCGCCGTCCGCGCTTCCGCCGAGCGGGCGGGACTGCAGGTCGGTCTTCTTGTGAACAACGCCGGGTTCACCACCTACGGCGCCTTTCACGAGGCGGAGCGTGACAGCCATGGGCGCATGGTCGGCCTGCACTGCGGCGTTCCCGTCGCGCTGACCGAGGCCTTCCTGCCGGGGATGATCGCGCGCCGGCGCGGTGGCGTAATCTTCGTTGCCAGCATGGCCGGCTTTCAGCCGACGCCCTACATGGCGACCTACGGCGCGAGCAAGGCCTTCCTCCTAAGCCTGTCGGAAGCGCTCTGGGCCGAGCTGCGGCCCCAGGGGATCGATGTCCTTGCACTCTGCCCAGGCTTCGTTCCCACGGAATTCCACGATCTGGCGGGCACGCATGATTTGCCCAGTCCCCAGGCCCTGTCGGCTGAGGCGATCGCGGAGCGAGCCCTGCAGGCTCTCGGGCGGCACCCTTCGCTGGTTCCTGGCCTGCTCAACGCTCTGGTCGCGGGCAGCGTTCGGTTTCTGCCGAGGCGCTGGGTCGCGGCCATGGCGGCCCGCAGCCTGGCACCCAAGCCGGCTACCGCGCTCCGCGAGGCGGCCGACACGGAAGGGAGCGCGCTATGACGTCGGCGTCGGACCGCCGCCCGACAGTCTCGACGGGCCCGGACCCCTTCGCTAGGGACGTGGCGCGCATGCTGATCGTCTTCTTCGCCGTCCTGCTGATCGACCTCCTGGTGCTGTCGCTCTTCACCGGCAAGCTGCGCTTCTGGTTTCCGGTGTGGCTCGATCCGGCCTGGGCGGAGAATCCCCGATCCTGGGTGATCTATTCTCAGTCCTACATGGCGGGGATCGCCTTCATTCCCTTTCTGGTCTACATCCTCGACCGCGATTTCCTGGCCGGCCGGGCGGCCGCCCTGAGAGCCCTGGTGTGGACCGTTTCACTGGGCACGCTCGGTTTCATCGGCTGGTGGAAGGGCGGCCTGATGGTCGCCCACGGCAAGGAGTTCGAGGCGGTCGGCTGGATTACCCTGACCGTGCTGCTCTTCTCCCTGGTGCGTGTCGCGGAAGTCCTGCCTGCACGTGTTGCCCGGCTCGGACGGCGCGAGCTGCTGCGCGGCTTGGCCTTCGGGGTTTCCTGCTTCTTCCTGTTCATGGCCGTGCTCGACCCGCTAATGCAGATTGTGGTCCAGGGCATGGCGTGGAGCAGCGGCCTGATCATCGAGATCGGCTTCTTCGTGCCCGCAGGCATCGGCCTGCTGCTGCTGTCCCAGCGGCTGCGGCTGGCGGCCTGACCCCGTGAAGGCGCTGACCTTCCATTTCAGTTACGCGCGCCTCGCGGCCGCCAAGCTGCTCGGCCGGATCTCGCCGCGCGGCCACTTGAGCGAGTTCGGACCGCTGGCCTACCGCGACGTGCCCGATCCGGGGCTGTTCGGGGACGACTGGGTGATCGTCGAAACCAGCTACTGCGGAATCTGCGGTTCCGATCTCAAGCAGGTCTTCCTAGAGGGTGCCCTGGACAATCCCCTGACCTCGTTCATCTCCTTTCCCCACGTCATGGGGCACGAGGTGGCGGGCCGGGTCGTCGAGACCGGACGGGCGGTCCGCAACGTCAGGAAGGGCGACCGGGTGATCTGCTATCCCTGGCTGACCTGCGCGGTGCGCAACCGCGAACCGTGTGATGCCTGTGTGCGCCAAGAATTCACCTTCTGCGAGAGCTTCGCGAGTCCGGAACTCGGCAAGGGCATGCACTACGGCACGTCGAGTCGGGTGTCGGGCGGCTTCGCGCCCTACCTGCCGGCCCACGAATCGATGTGCTTCGTGATCCCCGAGGGGGTCGATTGCAGCAGTGCGGCCCTGGCCGACCCCTTCGCCGTAGCTTTCCACGCGCTGATGAAGTCGCCGCCGCGCCGGGGCGAGGCCGTGGTCGTCTACGGTTGCGGCGCGCTCGGCCTGTTCCTGATCCACATTTGCCGGCAGCTGTTCCCCGACGTGCGCATCATCGCCGTCGATCTGCACGCCTACCTGGGGTCGATCGTCGAGCGCCTGGGCGCGGACCACTTCACGACCGCCACCGGCGCGGCGCTGACCGAACTGATCGGCGAGTGGACCAAGTCCACGGTCCATCGCCCGACCTGGGGCGCGCCCTGGCTACTCGGCGGCGTCGACCAGGTCTACGACAC
>JAAUYK010066208.1_pt1 | contig 11200 bp, 11 predicted proteins | sample 7278021 | NCBI WGS metagenome assembly JAAUYK01 (sample SAMN14350223, study PRJNA611818) | marine sediment metagenome | isolation source: surface marine sediment (1.8m) | place: French Polynesia: Moorea | collected 2018-08
AACGAGGAGATCATCGAGACGCAGAAGGAACTGGTTTACCGCATGGGCGAGATCGGTGAAACCCGCAGTAAGGAGACCGGTAATCACGTCAAGCGGGTGGCGGAGTATTCAAAACAGCTGGCGTTGTTGAGTGGTCTAAGCCGGGACCAGGCCGAGCTGTTAAAAATGGCGTCACCGATGCATGACATCGGCAAGGTGGCGATACCTGACAGCGTGCTCAACAAACCGGGCAGACTGGATGCTGCGGATTGGGAAATCATGAAAACCCATGCCAGCATTGGGCGTGATCTGCTATGCCACTCGGATCGCCCGATCCTGCAAGCAGCTGCCATCGTCGCTGGCCAGCATCACGAAAAGTGGGATGGTAACGGTTACCCTGATGGAAGGAGCGGCGAGGATATCCATATTTATGGCCGCATCACCGCGTTAGTCGATGTGTTTGATGCTTTAGCCAGTGCACGGGTTTACAAACAGGCTTGGCCGTTGGAAGATGTTGTGCAATTGTTGCGCGAGCAACGCGGTAAACACTTCGATCCTGTGTTGGTTGATTTGTTGCTCGACAACCTAGATACGTTCCTGGCAATCCGTGATCAACACCAGGACTAGCCAATCGCAGAGGCCTCTAAATGATTAAGAAACACCTGAACACCGTTTTAGCATTGCTAATGGTGACCAGTTTTACCCAGACCCAGGCCGGCAAGGCCGATGTCACCGATGTGCGGGTTGAATGCCGGGGTGCCTGTACTTTCAACGTAACCGTGCGCCACGCCGATGAAGGTTGGAAGCACTACGCGGATCAATGGGACATCATCAGTCCGGATGGTGAGGTACTGGCCACGCGGGTTCTGCACCATCCGCATGTTAACGAACAGCCGTTCACGCGTTCGCTGAGTGGGATCAAAATCCCGGCCGGCATCCGCGAAGTCATATTGCGCGCCCGCGACTCGCGCCACGGCTGGGGCGGCAAGGAGATGCGGGTCGCGATTCCGCTGCGCTAGGGAGCTGAGCGACTGCCGGCATATAAATCTCGCCGGTATAAATTGCACGTTCAAAAAACGGATGAATTCGTGGTTGTGATGCTGCAAGATGGTGGAAAATTCGAACCAGCGTTATGTTGAATCACAGCCCAAGCCAAGAAGACGTTTTCTACCGCGCCTACCTCAACCATGATACGACGTTCGAGGGTATTTTCTTCCTCGCGGTCAAATCCACCGGCGTCTTCTGCCGACCGGGTTGCCGGGCACGGGCGCCGAAGCGCGAAAATGTCGAATTCTGCTCTGCAGCCGAGGATGCCATTGAGCAAGGTTACCGACCCTGTAAAAAGTGTCAGCCACTACAGAGGCAGGCCGAACGCCCGGCCTGGGTCGAAAACGCTCTTAAACTAATCGACGAGCAGCCAGATGCGCGCATCAGTGATGCCCAACTACAGCAAGCCGGTATCGACCCGGTCAATCTGAGGCGTTGGTTCAAACGCCACCATGGCATGACTTTCCATGACTATCAGCGACGTCAGCGCATCGCCGCGGCCGCTGCTAGTATTGATGACGGTGCCAGGGTTATCGACAGTGCGCTCGATGCCGGTTTCCAGTCATTAAGCGGATTCAACCAGGCATTTAAAAACTTGGTTGGCAAGGCGCCTGGCAGTAAAACCGTTCATACCGCCGTCAATGTGGCTACCCTGAGCACTCCGCTTGGCGCGATGTACGCAGCGGCAACCGCAGATGCACTGTGTTTGTTGGAATTTACCGACCGTAAGGCGTTACCGCGGCAAATTAAAAGGGTGCAGAGTCATCTCAATGCTTTCTTCGTGCCGGGTGAGAGCGAGCTGCTTGGGCGGGTACAGACCCAACTGGATGAATTTTTTGCCGGCGCTCGTACCGAGTTTGATATCCCGCTTCGTTTGTGCGGCAGCGAATTCCAGCAACAGGCCTGGCAGGCCTTACGTGCGATACCGTTTGCCCACACCCGAACTTATCAGCAGCAGGCGCAAGCCACCGGCAAACCCGCTGCCATCCGGGCGATAGCCAGTGCCAATGCCGCCAATCCAATCGCCATTATCGTGCCCTGCCACCGGGTCATTGCCAAGAGCGGATCACTGGCCGGCTACGCTGGCGGAACCTGGCGTAAACAGCATCTGATTAACCTGGAAAAGAACAGCTTGGAAGCCGATCGCAGTGAAGGCCAGTGACCTGATTGAGCTGGTCGCGCTGGCCGCGTTGTGGGGTGGATCTTTTCTGTTCATGCGCATGGGCGCACCTGAATTTGGCCCGCTGGCTTTAGTTGAGTTACGCACCGGTATTGCGGCATTGTTCCTGCTGCCGATCGTCATCATCGCAGGTAAGATGGCGTTTGTGCGTGCCAACGCCATCCGCCTGGTCATAGTCGGCGCGATTGGCACCGCCTTACCGTTCTGCCTGCTCAGTTATGCCACACTCTTCGTCAGTGCCGGTTTTGCGTCGATCATCAATTCCACTGCCACCATCTTCACCGCGATTATTGCCTGGATCTGGGTCAGGGAGCGGCTCAATAAGGCTGGTATTGCAGGGATTGCGCTCGGTTTCATTGGTGTATTCGTGCTTGTATTCGATCGTCAGGGAGACAGCGGTTTACCGCTGATTCCCGTACTGGCGGGAATGGGTGCCACCCTGTGTTATGGCATCGGCGCCAACTATAGCAAGCAGAAGCTGGCCCATGTTCCACCGCTGGCGATTGCCCTGGGGTCGCAGGCGGGGGCGGCGTTGGTCCTGCTGCCGCTGTCGGTGTTGTTTTGGCCCGAAGTGAATCCGGGCGCGGACGCCTGGATGGCGGTGACGGCGCTGGCCGTACTCTGCACCGGGATTGCCTACATTCTATACTTTAGACTGATCGCGCATGTTGGCGTCAACCGCGCCATGTCGGTTACCTACCTGATACCTTTTTTTGGTGTGGTTTGGGGTATGCTGTTTTTGCATGAAGTTCTGACCCTGCACATGCTCAGCGGAGGATTACTCATCCTGCTGGGTGTGGGCCTGACCACCGGCGTATTGACGCGACGTCAGCGCGTGCATTGAATGCGCATTCGGGAAATGGCACTCTAAGCGGATAAATCCATTTCAGGGGACCAGGCCATGAAAATCCAGTTCATCATAACCGGTGGCACCATCGATAAATCCTACAACATGAACAACGGTGAACTGCATTTTGTCGATTCGCATATACCCAACATATTGGCCGAGGGTCGCTGCAAGGCGGATTTTGAACTCGAGAAACTGATGCTGCTGGACAGTCGCGACATGACCGATAGCGACCGTGTCGATTTAATCCGTGCTTGCCGGGAAAGCGACACTGATCGCATCATCATTTCACATGGCACCGATACCATTGTTGAGTCGGCACGGTTGCTGGCCGATGCGGTTGAGGACAAGACCATTGTTTTAACTGGCGCGATGGTGCCTTACGTGTTCGAAAAATCAGATGCGTTGTTTAATCTCGGCAGCGCCTTCAGTGCCGTACAATGCCTGCCCGCGGGTGCGTATATCACAATGAATGGGCGCGTGTTTAATGCGCATAATGTCGTCAAAAACCGGGAAGAAGGTGTGTTCGAGGCGCTAACCTGACCGACACCCGCTGTTTGTACATATCATGCCGATTAATCAGTAAAACAAAGGAATCTGAGCCGGGAGTATTAATGCGGATCTGGAACCAAGTTAAGGAGCTGGCCAGCCAGACTCCACCCAACCGAAATCGCTATATCGACTTCCTGCGCGCAGCATCGATTCTGGTGGTCATTATTGGGCATTGGTTGATCACCACGGTTTATTACATTGATGGCTCTATAACTAGTGAGCATTTGTTTGCCATTCAGCCCCTAACTCGCTGGCTGACCTGGTTTTTCCAGGTGATGCCAATTTTCTTTATTGTCGGCGGTTATTCCAATGCAGCTACGCTTGAGAGCGCTGATCGCAAGGGCCAGGGTTACGCGGATTGGTTGGCAGTTAGACTGCGCCGTCTGTTAACACCGCTGCTAATGTTACTCGTGGTCTGGGCAGTCATAGCCATGACCATGCATGCCTTGCAGATCAAACCCGCACTCATCCAACTGACTTCGCAGGCAGCTCTAATCCCGATCTGGTTTCTGGCCATTTATATAATGGTAGTGATTCTGGCGCCGTTGATGTACCGAATCTGGCGACAACTGGGGTTTCTGTCTACCTTCATATTGGTGACGGTCGCCATTCTAAGCGACATGGTTTTATTCAATACCGAGGCCCACTGGTTGGCCTGGAGCAATTATTTCTGGGTTTGGCTTGCTGTGCATAATCTGGGTTTTGCCTGGCGGGACAACAAATTCACTGACCACAGGTACTTTGTGCTCAGCGCGTTAGCGGCACTTTTAACGTTGCTGTTGCTGGTCTTTATCGGTCCTTATCCGCTGGCCATGGTGGGTTATCCCGACCAGGATTTATCCAATACCACTCCCCCCAAAATCACCTTGATTGCGCTGGCGATTTTACAGTTCAGTATCCTGTTGTTATTTGAAAAACGGTTACGCAAAGCATTGCAGGGCCTACGGTTCTGGACCGTGACGGTTTTCATTAACAGCATGATCATGTCGCTTTACCTATGGCATGTCACCGTAATGGTGATTCTTATCTCGATGCTTTATCTGCTTGGTGGAATAGGTCTTGATATTGAACCTGGCAGTATTGACTGGTGGCTGTCGCGCCCGCTATGGATCGTGTTTCTGGGGATTTTATTGCTACCTGTGGCCCTGCTGGTGTCACCGTTAGAGCGTTTATCACGCAGCTCCGGATCTGCTTATCCATCTGCACTTCGACAAGTGAGTGGCGCCATCCTCATATGCTTGGGCGTTGCGTTACTGGCAAGATTTGGATTTGCTACAGACTCGGTCCCCTTTTACGGTGCACCTTCTTTTGCTTTGGTCGTAATAGGGACTCTGCTTAGTGGTATTTTGAGCGGCTTGAATCCCCGCAAACAAAGCTAAGCGTCGCGATCAAGGGCGATTGCGGCAGGTCTGGTTTATCGAGGCTCAGGAACGCTGCGCGACCTGCGCCTGCAGTTCCTGGTAGAGCAGTTGAGACAACTCGGACGAACGCGCATTGTACCGGCGTACAATTGCAACTTGGCGATGAATCTGTGGTTCACCAAACGGAAAAATCTTCAGGTTGCGCGCGGCTTCAGAAGATACTCGTCCGCTTGGGACAATACCGCAACCGAGTCCCGCCAGTGCCATCTGTACGACGGAATCGGAACTGTCCAATTCCATGACTTCGCTGACCTTGACCCGCAGCCTTCTGAGGGATCGGTCAACCAGAGCGCCAACGCCGGTACCGGGATTGAGCTTGATAAAGGGTTCGTGACTTAACAGGTCACGCCAGGAGGTGGCAGGTGAATCCGGACTACCGAGCACTACCAGCGGTTCGCTGAAGATGGGCAGCATTTCCAGCGTGTCCGGTAAACCGGTTGGGTCGGTGACGATAGCGGTATCCAGTTCGCGTCTTTTGACCCTGCGTACTAGGGCTTGTGATGATCCCTCGGCAATACGCAGGCGTATTTGTGGATAGCGCATGGTCAGAGAACGTAAGGTATTTGGCAGCAAGCTCACCATGATGCCGTTGACCGAGCCGATCGAGAGGCGGCCACGGATTTCGCGCCCCTGTGCACTGGCCTTGAAGTCTTCGAACTGTGCCACGAGGTTGCGCGCGCGCTGCACCAATTCCTCGCATTCGGTATTTAGTCGCGGAGGCCGTAACGAACGATCAAACAACTCGATGTTGAATTCCTGTTCAAGCAGCCGAATCTGTTGGCTGACCGCAGCGGGGGTAATGAACAAACGTTCGGCTGCATTGGCAAAGGAATCTGCCTCGGCCACGGCGACCAGGGTTCTGAGGTGACGCACATCCATAGATTAAGTTTACCTTAATTTATAGACAATTTAATATCGTTTGAATTAATCAAATCCGGACCTATGATTGCTGTATCTAAGAATCTTACCGGAGACCAACGATGGAAAACCTGCTCGAAGAACTGATGCCTTACGTCATTATCATTGTCACCCTGTTTGCCGCCAATTTCAGCTTCCTGCTGGTGTAAGGGCCGCCTCGACTAAGCGACGCCACTGGCGCGGAAACCTGGATTCAGGTCCGTTCTTGCTTACTGCTCCTGCGCGCTGCAGCGTTTTACGTATTTGTTAATGGCGTGAGCAACCGCGGTAAATCCAAAACACGCGGTAACCCCAACAAAAGACCCCAGGCCGGTGGCGCAGTCAAGCGTGGTCTGGTTGGCACTGCCCGGCTTGGCATGGCTGACACTACCGTCAGCATGCGGGTACACCGGCTGCTGGGTTGAAAACACACAGTCAATACCATAACGGCGTTTGGCATTACTGCTGTAATTCAGGTGATAACGTAATTTTGACCGCATCTTGGCCAGTAAGGGGTCGTTATAAGCGCGGTTTAGGTCATTGATTGTGATTTGTGTTGGGTCGGTGCGTCCGCCGGCACCACCGGTACAGACAAAGCTGATTTTGTTGCGGCGCAAGTGGTGCACCAGCGACATTTTTTGCTGCACGTGATCGATGGCATCAATGACATAATCATGACTGGCAAAGTCAAACTGATCTAGATTTGCGCGCGTAACCAGCTTATCGATGGCTCGGCATGCGCATTCCGGATTGATATCGAGAATTCGCTGCCGCAGGGATTCCACTTTACTATAGCCAATCGTCTGTTGCAGCGTATGGACCTGGCGGTTGGTATTGCTGAGTTCAACGTCGTCGTGATCGATCAGCGTGATCGCACCAATACCGGAGCGAGCGGCTGCTTCGGCAGCCCATGATCCGACTCCGCCGACGCCGACAATGCAGAAGCGTGCACGACTAAGGTAATCCAGGCAGGCATGACCATAAATCCGGGTCAGGCCGGCAAAACGATCGAAATACTGGTCACTGGGCATGGCTGGTGAATGATTACAAATTCAATGATGGCGAGCCGCCGAAGTGTATTGGAGTTGATCCGTACTGTCATTACAATACCCGGCCATGCTGCTGCGCCACCGTTTACGAGTCGAATGAGTTCCAATTGCCTGTTTACCATCTCTGCCCCGTCCGGCGCAGGTAAAACCAGCCTGGTCAGGGCCCTGCTGGAAAAAAATCCCGACGTGGTTGTGTCCGTATCGCACGCAACCCGTCCGATGCGTCCGGGCGAGACTGATGGCGAGGATTACCATTTTGTCGCGGTCGACGAATTTGAGCGCATGGTGGCCGGTGACGCGTTTCTCGAGCACGCGCAGGTGTTCGACAACTACTACGGCACCTCCGAACAGGCCGTGCGTGACCTGCTAGCGCAGGGCAAACATGTCATTCTCGAGATCGACTGGCAGGGCGCTCGCCAGGTCAGGGCCAAAATTCCGCAGACCATACCGATCTTCATATTGCCGCCGTCACGCGAGGAACTACGCGATCGCCTGGTGGGGCGCGGTACCGACAATGTGGCGGTTATCGAGCGCCGCATGGCCGCCGCCGACGAGGAAATGTCGCACTACTCGGATGCGGACTTCCTGGTAATCAATGATCAGTTTGAGCAGGCATTGCACGAGCTTGAGTCGATAATCGTCAGTCAGAGCCTGACAACCGAGCGCCAAATTGCCAGATATCCGGATTTAATTGCCTCAATCGATCAACAACCGCTACCTGGAAGCAAATAATTTGTTATCATTCAGGGCTGTTTACCTGTTTTTTACTGTCTGGAGTTAATGCATGGCGCGCATCACTGTTGAAGATTGCCTGGAAAACGTATCGAACCGCTTCGAACTGGTCCTGCTGGCCGCACGCCGGGCACGGCAGATTTCGCGCGGTGCGGACCCCCTGTTACCTGAGGATAATGACAAACCAACGGTTATCGCCCTACGCGAAATCGCCGACAACCTGATCTCCGACGTCAGCATGGATGAAATGGAGACCCAGCAGGAAATGGCAGCGATTGCTTCTGACGAAGAGCTGGTCAAGGAAATCGCCCAGAACAGCATGAACATGGGTTAGACCCGGCCCGCCTATTTCCCCGACCATGGCAGCGTGCAACCGGATTCCCGCAAACCTGATCATCGCAGCCGATCATCGGTTGTATGATCCGCATCCCGTTGCCATAGCGCCCATCACCGTGTGTTGAACAGCATGGTGATTCCGGAAACCGTGCAGCAGGCCGAACAGGTTCCGGAAGTGCTCACCACACCTGTGGCTGATCGGTTCCTGATCAGCGACCTTTGCAGCGAACTCGAAACCTATCTTGACTCTTCCCAGGTAGCCGATGTGTATCGCGCCTACCTGTTTGGAGCCCAGGCGCACGAGGGGCAGAAGCGGGTATCTGGTGAACCCTATATCTACCACCCAATCGCGGTGGCGCGCATCATGAGTGAGATGCGGATGGACTACAAGGCCATCATCGCCGCCCTGCTGCATGATGTGATTGAGGATACGCCTACCCTGAAAGAGCAACTGGCCGATAACTTCGGCGAGGAGGTTGCCGAACTGGTCGATGGAGTCAGCAAGTTGACTCACCTCGATTTTGTCTCCAAGGCCGAGGAGCAAGCGGAAAACTTCCGCAAAATGATGCTGGCAATGGTCAAGGACATTCGCGTCATCCTTATCAAACTGGCTGATCGTCTGCACAATATGCGGACCTTGGACGCAATGCGCCCCGACAAACGGCGCCGTATCGCGCGCGAGACCATGGATATCTATGCCCCGATTGCCAATCGATTGGGCATCTACAACATGCGCCATGAGTTGCTGGATCTGTCGATTAAAAATGCCTACCCGATGCGCTACCGCGCGCTGGTCAATGCCTGTAACGAGGTTGTCGGTCATCGCAAGGCCATCTTCAAAACCATCAAATCCGCGATCAAGGATCGCCTCAAGTCCGCCGAGATCGAGGCTGAGGTCAGTCACCGCCGCAAAAATATTCACAGCATCTACCAGAAAATGCGGGAGAAGCGGGTCAGCTTCAAGGAAATCACCGATGTCTATGGCGTACGCATTCTGACCAATTCGATTGATGACTGTTACCGCGTACTCGGGGTTATGCACAACCTGTACAAACCAATCCCGGGCAAGTTCAAAGACTACCTGGCTATCCCCAAGGCCAATGGTTACCAGTCGTTGCATACCAGCCTGTTTGGGCCGCATGGCGTACCTATTGAGGTACAGATTCGCACGCGTGAGATGGACCGCTTCGCCAATTCAGGTATAGCCGCACATTGGCTATATAAGGAAGGTAGCGAGCGCGGAACCGAGACTGCACAGACCCTCGCACTGGAATGGCTCAAGGGTTTGCTCGAGATGCAGCAACGTGCCGGTAGCTCGCTCGAGTTCCTGGAAAACGTCAAAGTCGACTTGTTTCCGGACGAAATCTACGTTTTCACCCCAAATGGCGATATCAAGAAATTGCCGCGTGGCGCCACTGTGGTCGACTTTGCTTACGCGGTGCATACCGACATCGGCAATACCTGTGTCGCGGCGCGTATCGATCATCGCATGTCGGCGCTCAGCACCAAGCTACATAATGGCCAACGCGTAGACATTATCACCTCAGAGAATTCCCGGCCGCATCCGAGCTGGTTAAATTACGTGGTCACGGCCAAGGCGCGCAGTAATATCCGCCATTTTCTTAAGTCCCTGCAATACACCGAAGCCGAGGCGCTCGGTGCCAGGCTGTTGCAACAGGCGATCAACCAAATCAAGGGCAAAAACTATGTCGTCAAGCAGGAACAACTGACCCGCGTCATCGAACAATACCGGCTGCAGTCGTACCAGCACCTGCTGTGCGAAATTGGGCTCGGCAACCGTAGCGCCAGCCTGGTGGTAAAAGCCATGGTTGATGGCGAAGTGGACGACGAGGGTCAGGACGTTACCGTATTTGATGCCAGTGGCAAGCCCCTGCCGATCAAGGGCACCGAAGGCATGGTGGTCAGTTATGCCAAGTGTTGTCGGCCGGTTCCGGGAGACCCGATTGTCGCCCACTTTTCCCAGGGACGTGGTCTGGTGGTGCACACCGCCCAATGCAAAAACCTGTCGGACGAACAACACGGTGACCGCAAGCAGTTCGTGCAATGGTCAGATCACGTCGAGGGTGAGTTCCAAACCGCGATCCGAATGCAGATCGAAAATCAGCGTGGAGCATTGGCGCGGTTAGCGGCTGCGATTGCCGACATGTCGTCCAATATCGAACAGGTCAATCAATCGGAGAAGGATGGTTTAATCACGACCATCGATTTTGTCATTACCGTGCGTGACCGCATACACCTGGCCAGAATCATCAAGAAACTGCGGGCACTGCCTGTGGTTAATCGCATTTGGCGCGCGTAACGTCTTAATAATAAGCGGATGCCAGCGCGTAAATACGGGTATGAAAGACGCTTCCTGTCAATGAATCGATTAGACAGACCAGGCCCAAATCATAACTCCATCTATAGAGAACATTATGAACAAACAAATAATTTCAACTGAGCATGCGCCTGCAGCGATCGGCACTTATTCGCAGGCAGTAAAAATAGACCAGACTGTATACCTGTCGGGTCAGATTCCCCTTGATCCGGCAACGATGGAAATTGTCGCAGGTGGCATCCGTGAAGAAATCCACCGCGTGTTCAGAAATCTAACCGCAGTGTGCGAAGCGGCTGGTGGTGCGCTACAGGATATAGTCAAACTCAACATTTACCTGGTCGATCTGGGTAACTTTCCTATCGTCAACGAAATCATGGCCGAGTATTTCGCCGAGCCCTACCCGGCCCGCGCTGCGATTGGCGTGGCGGCCCTGCCCAAAGGGGTCGGTGTGGAGATGGATGCGGTGATGGTGCTAGAGCAGTCCTAAAGCTCCTAACCAACGATGAAAGACTGGAGCAGGGATGAAGTCTCCACCTTGCAAGGAGTTGGACCGAAGCTGCAGGAAAAGCTGGCCCGTCTTGGTATCCAATCCAAACAGCAAATGCTGTTTCACTTACCGTTACGCTATGAGGACCGCACGCGCATTACCGCGGTAGGCTCGTTGCAGCCCGGTCAACGAGCCCTGATCGAAGTCGAGGTGCTGCAGTCCGGGATCAGTTACCGCCGTCAGGGCCGTAGTCGACGCGTGTTGATCGTGAAAGTCGCCGATGGCAGTGGCGTACTCACTTTGCGCTTTTTCTATTTCAGCAAGACGCAGCAGCA
>JAAUYK010191054.1_pt1 | contig 11199 bp, 9 predicted proteins | sample 7278021 | NCBI WGS metagenome assembly JAAUYK01 (sample SAMN14350223, study PRJNA611818) | marine sediment metagenome | isolation source: surface marine sediment (1.8m) | place: French Polynesia: Moorea | collected 2018-08
CCCTGCTCGTCACGCCGCTGCTTGCGGCCGACGGCGAGGTCTACGCCGTGGCTCAGGGCTCGCTGGCCGTATCGGGCTTCAACGCCGGCGGCGCCGCCGAGACGGTCAGCAAGGGCGTGGCCACCGCGGGCCGCATTCCGAACGGCGCGGTGATCGAACGAGAGATCGCCTTCGACCTCGCGCAGATGCAGAGCGTCAAGGTTTCCCTGCGCAACCCCGATTTCACGACCGCCCGGCGCATGGCCCAGGCGGTCAATCGGCGCCTCAAGACGACGATCGCCCGGCAGCTCGATAATACGACGATCATGGTCGACGTCCCGAACGACTTCCCAGGCGGCACCGTCGGGCTGGTCACCGAGATCGAGCAGCTGCGGATCACACCGGACCAGGTCGCCCGCGTCGTGATCGACGAGCAGTCGGGCGTGATCGTGATGGGCGAGAACGTGCGCATCAGCACAGTGGCGATCGCCCAGGGCAATCTGACGATCCGCATCACCGAGACGCCCCAGGTCAGTCAGCCAAATCCCTTGTCCGAGACCGGCGAGACCGTGGTCGTCGACCGAACCCGGGTCCAGGTCAGCGAGGACGAGGAGAGACGCCTCGCGGTTCTCAGCCAGGGCGTCAGCCTGCAGGAACTGGTCAACGGCCTCAACGCGTTGGGCATCGGTCCGCGCGACATGATCACCATTCTCCAGGCGATCAAGGCCGCCGGCGCGCTGCAGGCAGAGATCGAGGTGATGTGATGGCCGGCCAGCCGCCCATCACGTTACAGGCCGGCGCCGGCCAGGCACTGCGGGCCACGGGGCCGGCCGCAGCGCCGGCTGGCGCCGGCGGCAACCAGGACGCGCTGCGCCGCGCGGCGGAGGAGTACGAAGCCCTGTTCCTGGCCGAGATGCTCACGCCGATATTCGAGAGCATCGAGACCGAGGGGCTCTTCGGCGGCGGCTCGGCGGAGCGAATCTACCGCACCCTCATGGTGCGGGAGTACGGCCGGGCCCTGGCCGACTCCGGCGGTGTGGGCATCGCTGACGCCGTGGAGCGCGAGTTGCTCAAGTTGCAGGAGATCCAGCAATGAACGAAGACCTATCGACCGGCGCCGAGCCGCTGGCCGCCGACGCCTTCGCCCAAGACTTGCGGCAGGCGGTCGACCGCATCACCCAGGTGCTCGAGCGGGAGGTCCCGCTGCTCAAGGCGCTGAAAGGCGAGGCGATCGAAGCCCTGCTGGACGAGAAACGGGCCGCCACCGAGAGCTATATGGCGCTGGCCGAGCGGCTGCGCGCCGCCCCGAAGCTGCTCGACGGGCTGGCGCCCGCCGCCCGCGAGGAGCTGAGGACCGCCGCGGGCCGCCTGACCTCGGCGACCGAGGCGAACGCCCGGGCGCTCCGGGCCGGGCTCGAGGCCAACAGCCGGCTGGTCAAGACCATCGCCCAGGCGGTCACCGAGCAGAGCCTCGGCAACAACCGCTACCGCGCCGACGGCCGGCCGCGGAGCAGCGCGCCGCGCGGCGCCACGCCCGCCTGCTCGGTCAACAAGATGCTCTGACGGGTCGCGATCATGACACTGGTCAACGCGCTCTACTCGGCCATCTCCGCTCTGCAGACCACGCAGTCGGCGCTTCAGGTCACCTCGAACAACATCGCCAACGTCAATACCGAGGGCTACACGCGCAAGAGCGCCCAGCAGCTCACCCAGGTCATCGACGGCCAGACTTTCGGCGTCGATCTGGGTCAGGCCCGTCGTTTCGTCGACGAGAGCCTGCTGCGTCAGATTCGCGATCAGATCTCGGTCCTGACCGGAAACCAGGCGCAGAACGGCTTCCTGGAGCGCACCCAGACGCTGTTCGGCACGCCCGGCAGCAACACGGCGATCAGCCACGACCTGGCCGAGCTCGGGTCCGCGCTGGAAGCGCTCGCCGCGGTGCCGAATGGGGTGGTCAACCAGAGCGAGGCGGTCGCGACGGCGCGCCGGGTGGCCGAGCAGCTCAACGCGCTCAGCGACGAGATCCAGGCGATGCGCCTCCAAGCGGACCAGCAGATCGCGGAATCGGTCGGCCGGGTCAACGACCTGCTGCAAGACCTGCACGACCTGAACGGCCGCATCGCCGAGGCCGACGCCTTGAACCGGTCGGCCGACGACCTGCGCGACGAGCGTGACCGGCTGATCGGCGAGCTCGCCGCCGAGATCGACATCCAGTACTTCGAGCAGGGCAACGGCGCGACGGTGATCGCGACCACCGCGGGCCGCATCTTGCTGGGCAGCCAGCCGGCCACCCTGAGCCACACGGCGGCGGCCCAGATCGCGGCGCAGAACACCCACCCGGGCTCGATCGACGCGATCGCCCTCGGCGGCTCGGCGGTCGATATCACAGACGAAATCGGCGGCGGCCGGCTCTCCGGGCTGGTCGCGATCCGCGACGACACGCTGGTCGACCTGCAGGCCGAATTCGACCGCCTGACCGAGGTCCTGCGCGACCAGATCAACGCCGCGCACAACGACGGCACCGCCTTCCCGCCGCCGAGCCAGCTGACCGGCAGCCGGAGCGTGGCCGCGGCCGACGCCCCGGCGATGAGCGGGACCTTCCGGGTCACCGTGCTCGACAGCGCCGGCGTCGTGGTCGAGAACCTCGACATCAACCTCGGCGGCCTGGCCAACATCGGCGCGCTGGTGGCCGCGATCAACGGCATGACCAACGCGACCGCCTCGATCAACGCCAACGGCCAGGTCGCGATCGCGGCGACCGGCGGCAACGCGATCGCGGTCAACGAGATGGACGGCCAGGTCGCGACGGGAACCGCGACCCGCGGCATGGCGCACTTCCTCGGGCTCAATAACCTGCTCGACAGCGGCACCGACTACGACGTCGCCCTGTCCGATCGGGTAAGCAGCGACACCGCCGCGCTCGGCGCGGCCGGAACGCTGAGCTTCAACATCGCGGGCGCGACCACCAACGTCGCCTACGGCGCCGGCGACTCCCTGACCGCTATCGCCGCCTCGATCAACGCCGCGGTCGGCGGCGCCAACATCACCGCGACCGTGGTGAGCGAGGCCAACGGCTACCGCTTGGAGCTGGTCGATTCCGACGGCGACAACTTCTTCCTCTCGGACAGCGGTCCGCTGAGCGGGCAGATCAATCTTCGGCCCGGTCAGGCCGGCACCGCCGGCCGGCTCCAGGTCGACCCCGACCTGCTCGCCACCCCGTCGTTGATCGCCTACGCCGAGCTCAGCCCGGCGGCGGGCCTCGCGGTCGGCGATATCGCGCTGGCCGCAGGCGACGCCACAGCCGCGCGGGCCCTGGCCGACGTCTTCACCACGGACCAGACCTTTGCCTCGGCCGGCGGCCTGGCCGGCTCGGTCACGACCCTGAGCGATTTCGCGACCAGCATCATCTCGCTGAACGCGGCCAACGCCAACGCCGTCGCCGGCGACGTGGCCAGCGGAGAGAGCCTGGAGATCGCCCTCGAAACCCAGTTCGGCAGCCTGAGCGGCGTGAACCTGGACGAGGAGCTGTCCCAGCTGGTGATCCTGCAGAACGCCTACGCCGCCTCGGCCCGGGTCACCACCACCGTCACCCAGCTGTTCGACGAGCTGCTTCAGATCGCCCGCTAGCCCACGCTTTCGAGGATATCGGCCATGGAACGGATCTCGACCCTCGCCTACAACAACCAAATCCTGTTTCAGACCCTGAACAACGTGTCCCGCCTGCAGGAGCTTCAGCTGCAGCTGGCGACGGACAAGAAATCCCAGGATTACGCCGGCATCCAGAAGGAAACTCTGAACCTGGTCTCCCTGGAGGTCAGGCTGACCCAGGCCGAGCAGTTCAACCGCACGATCCAGAGCGCCGACACCCGCCTGGAGCTGATGGACACGGCGCTCGGCTCGATCGGCGACGTGGCGGTGGAGTCCCGCGATCTCTTCCTGAACGCCGTCAACGGCCCCGGCACCTTTGACGGCAATCTGGCCGAGTTCGCCGCGGACTGGCGTTTTCTCACGGTCCAGTTCCTCAACACCCGCGGCGCCGACGGCTACTTCTTCGGCGGCACGCGGAACGACCGGCCGCCGATCGACCTGACCCAGCCGGCCTATACGCCGGTCTCGCTGATCGAGAGCGACGGCACCACGGTCGACGAGACCTTCTACCAGGCCTACTACACCCAGGTTCTGGGCAACACGCTGCCTTTCGCCCAGGGCTCGTTCTACGAGCAGATCTATTTCGACAAGAACGGCGTCGCTCCGGGCGGCCCGCTGCCGGCGGATCCCGACAACCCGACCCTGACCGAGTTCGTCGCCGAGGACCCGGACCTCTGGCAGTACTACGTGGACCGCCTCGACTCGGCCGCCATGCTGGCGACCCCGAAGCTGGACTACTACCAGGGCAACGACGAGCCCCAGGTCGTCCGGGCCGACGAGGATCTCGACGTGAGCTACGACGTCCGCGCCAACGAGCTGACCTTCCAGCAGATCCTGATCGCGCTCGACGCCGTCGCCAATCTACCGAACGGCGGCTCCACCGCCGATCCCTTCCAGAACGTCGTGATCGCCAAGGCCCGCGACATCATGAACAGCGTACTCGATCCCTTCTCGAGCAAGGGCGTCGAGCTGGTCGACGACCAGCGGATCGAGCTCAGCCGGGCCCGCGGCACACTCAGCTTCGCGGCCGAGCGCAACGAGGCCTTCATGGCCCAGGCCGAGGGCATGATCACCGATATCGAGGGGATCGACCGGGCCGAGGTCGTGGTCAAGATCCAGTCGAGCCAGACCGTGCTGGAGGCCTCCTTCGCCAGCCTCTCGCGGGTTCAGTCGCTGTCTCTGCTGCAGTTCCTCTGAGGCCCCTTAGCCATGAGACTTAGCTTAGTCTTAAATAGTTATTGGTAATCTGGCCTCAGTGCCGCCAAAGGATCCGACTGGATGCTGACCAACCCGATCATCAGCCCCTTTCCCACCGCCCAGGCCTCGCCTGTGGCGAAGCTGGTTCGCGGTTCGGTCGGGATTGGCATCTCGAGCGACAGCGGGGTGGTCCAGGATCTCGTGCGGCTCTCTCTGGTCGCCGCCCGACCGGCTTTCGAGCTCGATTTCAACAACGCCCAGAACCAGGCGCTGGCCCGGCTCGACGACAAGATCCAGGAACTGCAGAGCACTAACTTCGGTTCCGGCAAGACGGCCCTGCTCAGAGTCAAGGCGGCCCGGCTCGAGCGGGAACTGGTCGAACTGAGGGACTACAAAGAAAGAGTCAGCACCAATCGTCTGTCGGTGACCGATATCCTGGCCAGCCTGAGCGAGCTCCGCGCGCTGGCCGATTCGTCGACGGCGACCGAGTTCGATGCGAAGCGAACGGAGGTGCTCGACTCGCTGGACAGGCTGCTCACCGCCGTCAGAAGCCGCTTCGGCGCCCCTGACGGCCTGCGCAGCGCGAAGTCCGACGGCACCGACGCGATCTCCAGCATCGTCACCAACAACTTCGCCACCCCGACCGACGTCCAGAACGCCCAGGACACGATCGACAAACTCTCGGCGACGCTCTCCACCGCGTCGACGATCCTGGAATCAAACCAGGACGGCGCGAGCAAGTTGATCAGCAGCGCCGAACGTGGCATCGGCGACGCAAAGAAGCGTATCGACAAGATCGTATCCGCCGAACGTCGGGCCAGGATCGACGAGATCGAGGGCGAGCGGGACAAGGTGGCGCAGCTTCTGACCAGCATCTCCCTGGCGTTCGAGACCAATCAGGCCTTCGGCTCCTTCATCGCCCAGAGCACCGTCCTGAAACCGGGCAACGACCCGGGATCGGTCCTGAACCTCTTCGCCTGAGCCCCCGAGACCGCGCAGACAGACCGGCAATATCTGCCGCCCCGGCGGCAAGATGTGCCGCCATGCCGGTAAAAATTTCCCATCAAAATCAATAAGTTAAAATCTGTTAGCCAAACCGGCCTGCGGCCGACCTGAGGCTCCCGCGGCGCTTGCCCTGGCACGGCCGTTGCAACGCCTGAGGCGGGTCAGAACGGCCCACGGACCAGAAAGGTCTGTCACATAGCTTCAGAATGGAGAAACCAGAATGGTAGACGTCACCCTTTCGGCTGCCCAGCGGAACACCGTTTTGCAGTTGCAAAACACCGTTGGCCTTATCAACCGCACCAACGACCGTCTGTCCACCGGCCTCAAAGTGGCCAGTCCGATCGATGATGCCCGCGTGTTCTTCGAGGCCCAGGCGCTGTCCAACCGCGCCAACGACTTCAGCGAACGCCGGGACGCGATCGACCAGGGCGTCAGTGCGGTGTCCGGCGCCCTCGAGGCGACCGAGTCGATCGAGGCTCTGGTCCGTCAGGCCGACGGTATCGTGACTTCCGCCCGATCGGCGACGGGTTCGGAGCTGAATTCGCTCCAGACCCAGTTCAACGAGGTCTTGAACCAGATCGACGATCTCACGGCCGACACCACCTTCCAGGGCCTGAACCTGATCAACGGCACGGGCGAATCCCTTGATGTTCAGTTCAGTAATCTGACCACCAGCGTGCTGAACGTTGCTTCGGTTGACCTGACCACCGCGTCGACCGGTCTGAACATCTCCTCGGGGGCGAACTTCACTGTCAGTTCAACCCTCGACTCGACCCTGGACGCCCTGGCGCTGCAGATCGACAACGCGCTGACCTCCCTGTCTGCTGAAGCGCAGACCCTGGGTTCCAACGTTGGTATTCTGCAGACCCGTCTCGACTTCACGGACAACCAGGTCAACGTCCTACAGGGTGCGGCCGACAAGCTCACGCTTGCCGACATCACCGAGGAAGGCGCCAACCTGGTGGCCCTGCAGACCAGGCAGCAGCTCGGTATCTCGGCCTTGGCCTTCGCGGGTCAGTCCGAGCAGTCGGTGCTGTCGCTGTTCCGATAGGATCAAATCCAGGATCCAACCCTCTGAGGGGGCGCTTCGGCGCCCCCTTTTTTTCGCCCGATCGGCGCGCGCCAAGGGCTCGGTGGACAGGCCGGCACCGGCTTGCCACTATCGCGGCCGATGGGTTGCCGGTTATCGAGGACTTTCATGGGGCGCAGGCCTCCGCCATCCGCCGCCGCCCGGAACGGCGGCCGCGCCGACTGCCTGCGCGCTATCGCGGCGATCGCGCTGGGCCTGTTGGCCGCGTGCGGACCGCGGATCGAGACCGAGCAGTTCGCCTTCGACGTGCCGCGGCTCGACGGCCTCGCGGAGACGCCGTCGAGCGAGGTCGCCCTGATCGACCTCAACCAGACCTTTCTTTCCGACGCTCGACTGTCCTTCAAGGACCAGGACATTCCGGCCCGCTATGAAACCGTCCAGGTCGTCGCCATCAACGGGACCGCAGTTCCGGAGACCTCTGTCTACGGCGAGATTTCACCGGGCCTCCACGTTTTCGACCTGGCGCTCAGGTCCACGGAGCACCGGGTTGTCGAGCCCTCGACGGAGGAGTCGAGCCGGCCCGGTTCGCCATCACTGGAGACCCTGGAATTCACCACCAAACGGCGGCTGAAGTTGAATCTGAAGCCGGCCGTCCTGCTCCGCTTCGATCCCGAGGGAACGCCCCTGTTCGAACCGATCGAGCGCAGCCTGTTCGGTCCGGAGGGCGCCTGCGAGCGGCAAGGGCTTCAAGACCGGCTGTGCTGGAAGTGCGAGCGGGATGACGGCAGCGCCACCTGCATCCGTACGCTGCATCGCGCGTTCTACGAGCTTGCCGGTTGACGCCAGTCCTGTTCGACGACTCCCGCAGCCCCGTGATAGGTTGCGGGCGGTCGGGCGCGACAGAGCCGTCGGCGTCGCCGAGAGCCGGCTCGGACCCGGGACCGGAGGCCGTCATTCGAATTCGAGAGCAGCCCTTGCTGGCAGGTGATCATGCATGACGAGGGCCGGATGCCGCCGCGGGCGAGAAGCCGGAGGTTCCTCGTCGAGCGCGCAGCGGAGCAGCCCGACGCCGACGGTCGTCCCGGGGCGCTCGGACGCGGCCAAAGCGAATCCCGGAGCCGGACCTTCAGGCTGCCGCAAGCGGATGGCATCGCCGCGCCCGGGCCGAAGGATCAGGAGGGCCCCCGCAGCCCCCGCCTCTCAATCCGCCCTCGGGCACCGAGCCCCCGCCGGTCAGAGGCCGCAGAACCCTACCCTGGATGCGCAAGCGCACCAAGTCACTCGGCTGCAGCGGCCCCCGGAAGGCGGAGCGCGACGAGAAGCCTCGTACGCGGGTCGGCATGTTACAATGAGAAGCCCCTACTGCATGGAGGTGGAGAGACGTGAAATCGATACTGGTCCCGGTCGAGGATTGCGAGAGCCTGCAGGCCCAGCTGGCGACGGCCCTGGTCATCGCGGCCCGCTTCGGCAGCCACATCGATGGCGCCGCGCCGCGCGCCGTGTTCAACACCTACGCCCTCGGCGAGGGCGTCAGCGCCGCGGCGACCACCCTGCTGGATAGCGTCGAGCAAGAGGAGACCGCGCGCAGCGAGCGGGCCCGCGCCGAGTTCCGGGAGTTCATGCGCACGCACAAGGTCGCCTGGGGTGACCCGATGAAGCCTTCCAATCAGCCGACCGCCGAGTTGCTCAACGAATTGGAGCCGGGTGACGAGGTGATCGGACAACTGGCCCGGCTCTACGACGTTGCCGTGCTGGCACGCCCGATCCCCAAATCGGCGGTGCCGCGCCCGGCGCTGCTGGAAACGGTCCTGTTCGAAAGCGGCCGTCCGATCGTCGTCGCGCCGCCGGCGGGGCCGGAGAAGGTCGGCGAGATGGTGGTGATCGCCTGGAACGGCAGCACGGAGAGCGCGCGCACCGTGACCTTCGCCAGACCTTTTCTGGATCAGGCGGCGCGCGTGGTGGTGCTGACCGTCGAGGGCGGCAGCGTACCGGGGCCGAGCGCCGCCGACGTCGAGGCGGCGCTCCGGCGGTCCGGCATCGCGGCCGAGGCATCCAACATCCAGCCGGACGGCCGCACCACGGGCGAGGCGATTCTCGAGGAGGCGACCAAGCTCGGGGCCGACCTCCTGGTCAAGGGCGCCTACACCCATAGCCGGCTGCGTCAGATGATTTTCGGCGGGGCGACCAGCCACATCCTGTCGGAGGCCGAAATCCCGGTCCTGATGGCCCACTGACCGGAGGGCCGCCGGCGTCTCGGCAAGCGACAGAGAGGAGGTCCCCTTGACCAGCGAAGCAGAGCTGCCCTTCGAGCCGGCGAGCGGACTGCTGAAGCGCCTGCAGGCGCGGGAAATCGGCGCCCGCGAACTCCTGGAGCTCTATTGGTCCCGCGTCGAATCCTTCAATCCGGCGCTCAACGCGATCATCGCCGACGATATCGCGGCGGCGCGCGACGCGGCCGACGCCGCCGACGCCAGGCGGGCGCGTGGCGAGATGCTCGGCCCGCTCGGCGGCCTGCCGATGACGGTCAAGGAGTCCTTCGATATGGCGGGCCTTCCGACGACCTGGGGCGAACCCGCCTTCAGGGACAACATCGCCGCGCGGGACTCCGATGTGGTCAAGCGGCTCAAGGCGGCGGATGCCGTGGTCTTCGGCAAGACCAACGTGCCCCTGATGCTCTCGGACTGGGAGACCTTCAACGAGATCCACGGCACCACGAACAACCCCTGGGACCTAACGCGCGGCCCCGGTGGGTCCTCGGGCGGCGCCGCTGCGGCGCTGGCGGCGGGCCTGACCGGCCTGGAGGTCGGCAGCGACATCGGCGCCTCGATCCGCAATCCGGCGCATTACTGTGGCCTGTTCGGTCACAAGGCCACCTACGGGATCATCTCGTCGCTCGGCCAGGCGCTGCCCGGAATCGTCTCGGAGACCGACATCGCCGTCTGCGGCCCCCTCGCCCGGAGCGCCGCCGACCTCGCCCTGGCGCTCGACGTGCTCGCCGGTGCCGAGGGCCCGAGGGCTCGCGCCTGGCGCCTCGAGCTGCCGCCCCCGGAAAAATCCCGGCTCGCCGATTTCAAGGTCGCGGTCATGCTGAGCGATCCCGTCGCCGAGGTCGATCAGCCGGTCCAGGACCTGATCGCCAAGCTGGCGGATTTCCTCGCCACGGCCGGCGCCCGGGTCGACGTCCGGGCGCGGCCCGATTTCGACAGCGACCGGGCGCACCGGGTTTACGTGGAATTGCTGCGGGCCGCCACCAGCCGCCGGCAGAGCGACGCCGAGTTCGAGAGCAACCGGGCCAGGGTCGAGGCACTCGCGCCGGACGACCAGAGCTATGCCGCGCGCATGCTGCGCGGCTACACGATCACCCACCGGGACTGGCTCAGGGTCAACGAGGAGCGCCACCACCTGATGCTGGCCTGGGAGGCCTTCTTCGAGGACTACGATCTGCTGCTCTGCCCGGCGGCGGCCTCGGCCGCCTTCCCCCACGACCAGAAGGGCGAGCGCCACGAGCGCATGATCAGCATCAACGGCAAGGCGACCCCTGTCACGGATCAGCTGTTCTGGGCCGGTTATTCCTGCGGCTACTATCTGCCGGCCAGCGTCGCCCCTATCGGCTTCACCGCGGAGGGCCTGCCGGTCGGCGTGCAGATCGTCGGTCCGCGCTACGCAGACCGCAGCTGCATCGCCTTCGCGGAACTGCTCGAGCGCGAGTATCAGGCCTTCGTGCCGCCGCCCGCTTTTGCAGCGGGCCGGAGCGGAACATGACGGCGGGCCAGCCCTAGACCCTCAAGCGCCGTCTCCCGGCAGGAGGGCCGGCATTCGGCTTCTTCCGCCACTTCTCCCTGTGCTCCTACCCTTTGGACAGAATGCTCGGGCGGTTGTCCACGACCGATTCGTGGACCTGTCCGGCATTCTCCATGCAGCGGCACTCGTCGAACCACGCCGTGTTCAACTCGGCGGCGGTCGATTCCGCCTCGCCGGAAGGCGACACACCCGCGCGCCGGGACCGGCGTCACGCGTCGCGTTCCTCGCCGCGGGACTGTTCCATGGCGCGGTGGTAGGAGAGCATGACCTCGTGCTCGTGGGCGACGCCGACCAGGCGGCGCTCTTCGGGATCCTCGACCACCGGTAGGTGCACCTCGCCGGAGGCGCCGAAGACCTCGACCGCGGTCGAGAGGTCGTCACCAGCGCGCAGCACGGCGGGGTGTTTCCGGGCCACGTCCTTCGCGGTCCACTCCGCGTCGTGGCAGGTGTCGAAGGCGGCCTCGTGCAGATCGGAGAAGATGATCGTCCCCGTCAGCCGGCCCTCGCCGTCGACCACGAAGAGCTCGCCCCAGGGCGCG
>JAAUYK010130542.1_pt1 | contig 11197 bp, 9 predicted proteins | sample 7278021 | NCBI WGS metagenome assembly JAAUYK01 (sample SAMN14350223, study PRJNA611818) | marine sediment metagenome | isolation source: surface marine sediment (1.8m) | place: French Polynesia: Moorea | collected 2018-08
ATGAGTTCGGCCGAAGGCGTCATCGGCTCACGATTCAGCGGCGGTGGATTTGGGGGCTGCGTCGTCGGCCTGGTAAAGCCAAGCCGGGCGGCAATTGCCGCGGAAGAAATCCAATCGGCCTATCGCCAACTGCATCCTGAAGTAGCTGATCAAGCCGCAGTCTACATTGCAGGCTCTGCCGATGGGGTCAGATTCCTATGATTGCCATTATTCTATGCGCCGGGTACGCCACCCGTATGTATCCACTGACGGCGAGCTTTCCCAAGCCCTTACTGCCGGTGGCCGGCAAACCGGTCATTGATTATCTGATCGATCAACTAACAACGCTGCCATCCTTGCAAAGCCTTCATTTAGTGACCAATGCCAAATTTTTCTCCCATTTTCAAAACGAGCAGTCCCGGTGGGAAGATTGGCTGCAGATACCAATAGTGCTTTACAACGACGGCTCCACCGACAATGCCAATCGACTGGGTGCCACCGCCGACTTGCAGCTAGTTCTTAATCAGGTCAACCCGTCAACTCCTTTGCTCGTCTCAGCCGGTGACAACATATTCCGCTTTCGTCTCGCTCCAATCGTCAATCAGTTTTTGACGCAAAGCCACCACATGATTGTCGCATTGCCGGAAGTCGACCAACACAAATTGCAGAAAACCGGCGTTTTAGAGTTAGGAGTGAACAACCAAGTTCTCAAGTTGCACGAAAAACCCGTCAATCCACCCTCAGAATGGTCTTGTCCGGCATTATATTTTTTGCAGCCGACAGCGCTAAAATGTTTAGACACATTTTTACAGACATCCGCACACTTTGATGCGCCCGGCCATTTTCTGGCATATCTGTGTCAGCGTGAAAGTGTAATGGCGGTTACGCTGAACTCGCAGCGATTGGATATCGGAAATATTGAATCATATCACCACGCCGATCATCTTTTGCAGCAAGAACCCGTATTTATATGATAATACTAATGCAATTTCAGACCTCAATTTGCCCATGATCATCTTTCTTGGAAAATGAAGGCAAATCTTTTTCCAAAAAAATAACGATTTGCATGGGCTGTCAACTCTGCGGCATTCATCTTGACATCAATTTTTATTTACCATAGTTAGCTAAACTGATGGTTCATGGTGATCTTTAAGATGGATTAAACCAAGAGCCCAACCAACATCTGGGTCCCAGCCGAATGTTATTTTTGCGTGCAGTAAATACTGCGCGTTGCTTTAATAATTATCCCTAAACCCCAACTCAAGGAGGAATTATGAAACCACACCGCATTGTTATCGCTATCATCTTGTGTATCCTGCTGGCCATGCCTGTATGCGCCTCGGCTGGTACCTGGAAACCCGCCAAGCCCATCAAGCTCATTGTTCCGTGGGGTGCCGGTGGTTCCACAGATCAGGTAACACGTGTTTGCGCCGGCGAACTTGAAGGCCCTTTGGGCCAGAAAATCGTGGTGGTCAACCAGCCGGGCGCCTCCGGTTCGATCGGAACCAAAAACACGTTGGACGCTCCCAAAGACGGCTACACCTGGACATCCGGGGCCGCTAAAGACCTTGGGACGTATCAAATTTTGGGAATGATCGATACCAATATCCGTGACTGGCATCTTTTTTTGAATATTTCCCTGCCCCAGGTAGTTGCGGTCCGCACCGATTCGCCTTACAAATCGTTTGGTGATCTTTTAGATGTTTTTAAAAGGAATCCCGGCAAAATCAAAGTATCTTCAGCCGGCATCAACTCGGCTGGTCACTCCGGTATCGAAACCATCAAGAAATATACCGGCATCTCCTACAAACACATCACCTACGACGGCGGCAACCCTGCGGTTATTGCTGTGGTCGCCGGTGAAGCCGATGTGGTGACCCAACTCTCCTCAGAAGAAACCGATATGCTTAAAGCCGGCAAATTGAGAGCCCTAGCCGTGCTCGACGACAATCCTTTGAATATAAAAGGTTACGGTACCGTACCCCCCGTTACCAAGTGGATCCCGGAATTTAAGGGCGCCCCTATTTACTTCGGTATTTTTATTCCCAAAGGCGTTCCGGAGGAAATGGTTCAGACGCTTGGCAAGGCCTGGGACAATGTCATCATGAAATCCGACCGCCTTAAAGAGTATGCGGCTGGCCGCGGTGCCGTCTTCGCGCCCTCCTGGGGCGATGAAGCCCAGAAACGAGCCTTTCCAAAGATTCAGGAAGATGCCTGGCTCAAGTGGGACAGCGGCAAGGCCAAAATCCAGCCGGATAAGGCAGGTATTCCCAAGCCCTGATCCTTATCTGGTAAAAATGCTACCTATTTGATCTGCGGGGCGCCGCTTGATGTAAAAAAGGCGCCCTGCTTTTTAGCCAACCTGCGGAACTGTCTGAATGAAACCGGAAAACATGCCCAAAGCCGATTTTGTGGTCTCTATTCTTCTGATGATCTTCGGTGTTTGGATTGTCATCCATTCGCTGCAGATGCCCAGGTTTCAAGAACTCGAGGCCAATCCCTTTTCAGTCCCTGGAATTGTCCCCGGTGTTTTAGGTACGATCATTTTTATTCTGAGCCTTACCGTATTTATACGCTCCCTCAAACAGGGCGGTTACCGTTTGGGAATCAACCGCAATACGCTCCAAGACTTCTTAGGTGACACCTCCACACAACGTATGCTTCTAACAACGGCGATCTGTATCGTTTACGGTCTGGTCATGATCGGTCATATGAACTATTACCTGGCCACCTTTGTTTTCGTGTGGTGTTTCTTACTGCTCTTTCAATATCGGTTCTCCGAAAACGTTATCGTTAACAAGCAAAAATTGCTGATCACCTCTTTGGTGCAGGCAGCCCTGACTGCAGCAGTTGTGGGCGCCGTATTTCGCTATCTGTTTCTGGTGGATCTACCCTGACAAATGATCTTGATAGGTTGATACGATGGTTGATGGCTTTATCATGTTCACCAAGGCTCTCAGCGGGTTTCTCCTGGAAAACCCGCTCATCATTCTTTACGTACTGGGGGCAACTCAGCTGGGAATTATTGTCGGCATGCTTCCCGGTTTGACAGCCACCATGGGGGTGGCCTTAATGACCACTTTGACCTTTAAAATGGCGCCTGACACTGCCGTGTTGATACTGGTGTGCATGTACGTGGGTGCCATCTATGGGGGCAGCCGCAGCGCCATTTTACTAAACATTCCCGGAACGCCGGCCAATGCCGCAACCGCCGTTGATGGTTATCCGCTGGCCAGGCAGGGATTGGCCGGTAAAGCCATTGGCATCGCGACAACCGGTTCGTTTCTGGGATCGGTCATTGGATTGTTGATGCTGGCCTTTTTTACCCCGCTGATCGGCAATTTTGCTCTCAAATTCAAATCGTTTGAGTTTTTCTGGCTGGCGATCTTCGGTATCGTCATTTGCGGCAACCTGACCGCGCCTAAAGATCCGTTGAAGGGTTGGATTGCCGGCTTTCTAGGCCTGCTGGTGGCAACGATCGGCATGGAGCCCTACCATGCCTACCAGCGTTTTTCATTCGGCTATATGGATTTATCCGGCGGCATTCACCTAATTCCGGCCATGGTCGGTGCCTTTGGTTTTGCAGAGATTATCACAGTTATGAAACAACCGCGAATGGAAGTTGTCAAAGGCAAAATCGACCGAATCATTCCACGCAGCAAAAATATCATTAAATATTGGCGCAGCATTATTCGCTCCGGACTTGTGGGAACATTTATCGGGGCTATCCCCGGTGTGGGTGAAGACATCGCGGCATGGACCTCATACGATTTGGCTAAAAACTCCAGCAAGGAGGCCAAGCAGTTTGGCAAAGGAAGCATCGAAGGGTTACTGGTGGCGGAAACCGGCAACAACTCTGCTGTAGCTGGCGCCATGATCCCGGTACTCTCGTTGGCCATACCCGGATCGGCACCGGCGGCCGTGCTGTTGGCGGCGATGTTTATTCATGGCGTTCGTCCCGGCCCACTGATCATGATTGAATTTCCCGAGTTTGTCTACCAGGTGGTGGCCATGGTACTGCTGGCTACCACGGCTATGTTTGTGCTGGGGCTTTCCATGGTCCGACCGCTGGTCAAAGTGTTGAGTATCCCCCGTGAAAAACTGATGCCGGTAGTGTTTGTTCTGTGTGTTATCGGATCGTATGCCATTCAAGCCCGGCTTTTTGATGTGGGGGTGATGGTCGTGTTCGGCTTCATCGGCTATTACATGCGTGAAATGGACTATCCCATCGCACCGATGGTGCTGGGAATTATTCTAGGTACCATTCTGGATAAGAACCTGATTCGCTCCCTGATTATATCCGAAGGCAATCCACTTTATTTCTTTGACAGCCCGATTTCTATCATTATTGCCAGCGTCACCATTATCACTTTTTTCAGTCGCACCCGATGGTTCCAGGCCATTAAAAACAACATTGCCAAAACCATCAGAACCAAAATCTTCAGAGTCAACAAACCCGCAGGATAAACAAGATGTTTGCCGCTATTTTTATCAAATGCAAGCATCTGCCAGAGCCTGCATGCTACCTGTAAATTACCTGATGCTCAGCATTTTAAAATTATTTGGATTTCCATTTAATTAATCTGCGGCAACATTGGTAAAAAATTAGATGCCACATCATCAAAGTAACGTTTACACAAAACAAGGAGGCGTCCACACCTTGCACACCATCATTATACTCAATCCAGGGCATTTTCATGCCGCACTGGTTCTAAGAGAGTCGCATCCCGACCTAGCCAAAGATGTCTTCGTTTATTCAGAAGAGGGGCCGGATTTGAAACGCTTCTTGGATATGGTCGCGTCGTTCAACCAACGCGATCACAATCCCACCGCTTGGCGGCTTCACGTTTATACCGGAGCAGATTTTCGCCAAAAACTGATAGATGAAAAAAAGGGGAATATCGTTGTCATTGCAGGAAAAAATGATACCAAAATGGCCGATACCGAACGGATGAGCCGTGCAGGGTTTTATGTTTTGACCGATAAGCCCTGGCTGATAAATAAAGAAAGCCTCGCTCTGCTTCACGCAACGGTGCAGCCAGAGCGGCCGCTGTCACTTGACATTATGACGGAACGGTTTGAAATAACGACAATCCTGCAAAAAGAGTTGATGGCTGCAAAAGATGTGTTTGGCCGAATCCGCATCGATTCCGATGGAAGTCCCTCGGTTTTCAAAGAAAGCATCCACCATCTCTATAAAATTGTCAACGATCAACCCCTGGTCAGGCCCCCCTGGTATTTTGACATCAATGTGCAAGGCGAGGGTATCACTGATGTCACCACCCATCTTGTCGACATGACCCATTGGATGCTGTTTCCCGGCACTGTGATCGATTTTGCGCAGGACATATCGCTTTTGCAGGCCCGGCGTTGGCCGACCCGCATTCCGCTGGATATATACAGCAAAATTACCCACGAGAACGATTTTCCTGATGCAGTTCAAAAGGATGTCGTTCAAAACAGTTTGTCGTATTTTAGCAATGGCGATATTTTTTACCGTGTCAAAAAAGTACCGGTTCACATTCGCGTCATCTGGAATCTAGAAATCCCTGAAGGCGGCGGTGACACCCACCAATCAATGATCAAAGGAACCCGCTCCGATCTTCACATACGACAGTTGCCTGATCGTGGCTTTAAGGTCGAACTGCTGGTGGCGCCCCGCGAAGATCCGGCTGAGCTTGAAACGGCACTGCAAGCGTGCATTAATAAATTGGCGGTCAAATATCCCGGCCTATCGATAACCCGGGAAGAAGAAAATCTGCTCATTAATATACCTGACAATTTGCGGACAACCCATGAAGAACACTTCTGCCAGGTCCGTGACATGTTTTTAGATTACCTCGCCCGCGGTCGATATCCTTCTGAAACCGAACCGGGAATCGTGTCAAAGTATACCCTACTGGTTGAAGCCCAAAAACTGGCGCTGGCATCACCGTACGAACCATTGTAGACAAAGTATTCACCATGTTAAAAATGCAGTGAATCATAAATCAGGGAGGACAAAATGGCCAAAAGAGGTGGGTATGGATTCGGAATTGTTGGATGCGGAATGGTGGCTGACTTCCATGCCAAAGCCATCACCGCAATGAAAGGGGGTCATCTGGCCTGTGTTTTTTCACGCAGCCAAAAAAACGCCCAGCGTGTCGCCCAGGCCAGTGGATGTGCCGCTTACACCGATTATGCTAAATTTTTGGCACATCCCGGACTGGATATCGTTGCCATCGCGACGCCCAGTGGTGCGCATCTGGAACCGGTTCAGAAAGCCGCCCGAGCCGGTAAGCATATAGTTTGTGAAAAGCCCCTGGAAATCACCCTGGAACGAATCGACAAAATGATTCAAGTTTGTAAGCAACATAAGGTAATGCTGACGGGAATTTTTCAGCGCCGATTCTATGAAGCAACGCGTGTGTTTAAAAAAGCCGTGCAAGCCGGTCGTCTCGGCAAAATTACCATGGCCGATGCCTACATTAAATGGTATCGTACCCAGGAGTACTATGACAGCGGCTACTGGCGAGGTACTTGGAAGTTAGACGGTGGTGGTGCCATGATGAACCAATCGATTCATACCATTGATCTGCTTTACTATCTAGCCGGCGATGTAAAGTGGGTCTGCGCCTTTGCCGATCGTGCTATTCACAAGCGTATCGAAGCCGAAGATAATGCTGTCGCCATCTTAAAATTCAAAAATGGTGCTTTGGGTGTCATCCAGGGCTCCACATCCTGCTACTCACCAGGCGGCCATCCCGCCGAAGTGCATATGTGTGGATCTCAGGGTTCTATTTTTATGCGTGATGACCGGTTTTCGGTGTGGGAGTTTAAGAAAGGGCGTTCGAATGACAAAAAAATCATGCAGAAACTGGGGGCTAAGACAGGCGGGGCCGGTGCCGGTGCGGCCGACCCGGCCGCTATCAGTTTTGTAGAGCACCAGAAAAATTTTGAGAATGTGGTGCGTGCTTTAAAAACCGGCACTCCCCCGTTGATAGATGGGCCGGAAGGCCGCAAATCAGTTGAAATTATTCTGGCCATTTACCGATCAGCCTTGTCCGGCGGCAAGCCGGTGCCATTGCCGCTCAAGCGCACGCCCATCAGAAAACCATTTCGTTAATTTTAAAAATTGTTTTTAGACGGGCAGCAAAAATGAAAAATCTAACCCGACTAGGCGTTCATACGATCACCACCAAACCCTGGGACATCGATGTTGCCGCAAGAAATTACGCTGAGAAAGGAGTCGCCGCTATTTCAGTCTGGCGCGAGGCGCTTGAAGGACGCAACATAAAGTCCACGGGTCAGATGCTGCGGGATACCGGACTGACCATCACATCCTTTGTCCGGGGAGGATTTTTCCCGGCGGAATCGGCCAAGGATCGACAGGTTGCCATCAATCATAACCTTAAAATGATCGATGAAGCCGCTGAGCTCGGTGCCCCCTTGATGGTACTAGTGTGCGGTGCGGTCCCCCGCCAGCCCTTGAATGTTTCCCGCACACAAATTAGGGACGGCATTGCTGCCATATTGCCCCATGCCGCTGCATGTGGCTTAAAACTTGGAATCGAACCGTTACATCCCATGTATGCCGACAACCGATCCGCCATCAATACCCTCAAACAGGCCAATGATATGGTTGAAGAATTGGCGTCGCCGCATCTGGGCGTCGTGTGCGACGTATATCACCTATGGTGGGACCCGGATTTAAAAAGAGAAACCATTCGCTGTGGGAATAATGGCAACCTACTGGCGTTCCATGTTTGTGATTGGAAAACCCCCACCGAAGATCTCCTGTTGGATCGGGGTCTCATGGGGGAGGGCTGTATTGACATCAAGCAAATTCGTGAATGGATTGAATCCACCGGCTATAATGGGTTTATCGAAGTGGAAATTTTTTCCAAAAAATATTGGGCGATGGATCAAACAGATTTTATAGATAAGATCATCAGTGCGTATTTGCAACATGTTTGAATGAACCAATCAATGCTTTTGAAGCGGCCTTAATTGCCACCGGCGCACGCACACCTTTTTATTTGAAAACGATTTGAATTTTTATAAAACAACCGGCAAAAGGGTTTGACTACGATGAAAATTAAAAAAATCGGAATCATAATGAACGGCGTTACCGGCCGGATGGGGACCAATCAACATCTATTGCGTTCCATTGCTGCAATCATTGCGCAAGATGGTCTGCGTGTACGCCCGGATGAGGTCGTCCTGCCAGACCCGATCTTAGTCGGGCGCAATGCGGCCAAATTGAAATCCCTCTGCCTACAGTCTGGCGTTGAAAAATGGTCGACCGATCTGGATGCCTGCCTGGCAGACGCTGACTACCATATTTATTTCGATGCTCAAATAACCGGGTTGCGGGCCGACAGTGTCCAAAAAGCTATCCAGGCCGGCAAGCATATTTATTGCGAAAAACCGACAGCCACTGACACGCCGGCCGCCCTTGATCTTTACCACCGTTGCCAGGAAGCAGGACTAAAGAACGGGGTTGTCCAGGACAAATTATGGTTGCCAGGTCTCATTAAAATCAAACGCCTGATCGAAAACGCTTTTTTCGGTGATATTCTCAGTGTGCGAATCGAGTTCGGCTACTGGGTATTTGAGGGCCACAGCATTGCAGCCCAAAGGCCTTCATGGAATTATCGCAAAGAAGATCAGGGCGGCATCATACTGGACATGATGCCGCACTGGCGCTATATCCTGGACGATCTTTTTGGCAACATCAAAGGGGTTTCGTGTCTGGCCGCTACCCATATTCCTGAACGTATCGACGAAAAAGGAAATCCCTACGCATGCACCGCTGAAGATGCTGTGTATGCCACCTTTGAGCTCGAAAAGGGCATCATTGCACATATCAACTCTTCCTGGGCCACCCGGGTGCGGCGGGACGACTTGGTAACGATTCAAGTGGATGGCACTAAGGGTTCCGCCGTGGCTGGTCTGCGCGAGTGTTATGTTCAACATTACGGCCATACGCCCAAACCGATTTGGAATCCCGATATCGTTCAGCCAATCAATTATCTGGATGATTGGATCCGTATCCCGCAACAGGAAGAATATGCAAACGCGTTTAGAGCCGAGTGGGAACTGTTTCTGCGGCATGTGGCCCTGGGCGAACCATTCAGCTGGAATCTTTTAGAAGGTGCCAAAGGGGTTCAGTTGGCGGAATTGGCCCTGCAGTCATGGCAGGAAAAAAGGTGGATTGAAATTCCGTCATTGAAACAAGCATTGTAAGCACTTAAATGTAGAACTCAAAAACGGTCAAGAAAAAATGAAACCCGACCATCGACAAGTAGCCCTAATAACCGGTGGATCGCGCGGTATTGGATTTGGGTGCGCCGAGCAGCTAGCCAGAGCCGGTTTTAACCTGGTTGTCAACGGCGTCAGAAACGCCGACGCAGTTGCGACCGAGCTTGAACGGTTACGCAGGTACGGCGGTGACGTCATCTACTGCCGGGCTGACATTGCGTCCGGACAGGAACGCAACGATATGCTGGCCAAGATTAAAAAGCATTATGGCAGGCTGCATGTACTGATCAACAACGCCGGCGTGGCACCCGCCCAACGACGGGATATTCTGGAAACCACCGAAGAAAGCTTTAATACCGTTTTGGGTATCAACCTCAAGGGTACCTATTTTTTAACACAAGCAGCCGCCAACTGGATGATTGCTCAGAAACAAAAGAACCACCATTTCCAAGGATGCATTATCAACATCTCTTCTATTTCCGCCGCCGTTGCATCGGTTAGCCGGGGAGAATACTGTATCGCCAAAGCCGGCCTGAGTATGGCCACCAAGCTTTTTGCGGCCCGATTAGGCGAATACAACATTCCCGTTTATGAGATCCAACCCGGCATTATAAAAACCGATATGACCGCAGGCGTTGTCGACAAGTATGATCAACTGATTGCCGAGGGCCTGTGTATTACCGAACGCTGGGGTTTGCCCGATGATGTCGGGCAAGCCGCATTGGCGTTGGCCACAGGGCAATTTCCCTATTCCACCGGTCAAGTAGTAATGGTGGATGGCGGTTTGACGATACCCAGACTATAAGGGGATTCGATTATGCTCAAAATCAATAATACCATTGGGCCTCACGGACTTATTCCCAAAATCCAACGCCTTTTTGAACTCTCGGCTCAGAAAATCAAGTCGATAGATGATTCCTGGGATACAAACCGCGGCACGCCTGTTTTTACGGTCAAAGGGCAATATACCGTTCGCGGCTGGACGGAATGGACGCGCGGATTTCAGTACGGCGCGGCTCTGCTGCAGTTTGATGTAACCGATGATTCATCTTTTTTAGATATCGGCATGCCGGGAACGTTGAAATACATGGCCGGCCATGTCAGCCACATCGGTGTACATGACCATGGGTTTAACAATGTGAGCACTTTCGGCAATATCCTGCGCCTTATTCGTGAGGGACGTATCCCAGATAAAGATAATGGTGCTGCGGATGCTTGTGAACTGGCCCTTAAAGTTTCGGGGGCGGTACAAGCTTCCCGCTGGACCACGTTGCCGGAACATCTTGGCTTTATCCATTCATTTAATGGTCCCCACTCGCTATTTATCGACACCATGCGCTCGTTAAGATCACTGGCCCTGGCACACAGTCTGGGACACCTCCTGATGGGTGAACAGGACGAGAAAATCTCTCTGCTGACCCGTCTGCTGCAACATTCCGAAACCACGGCGCGCTTCACGGTTTATTGGGGCCAAGGCCGCGATCGTTTTGATGTTCGCGGTCGGACGTCACATGAATCGATTTTCAATGCACGCAATGGTTCTTTCCGCTGCCCTTCTACCCAACAAGGCTACTCGCCCTTTAGCACCTGGACCAGAGGATTGTCCTGGGCGATTCTGGGGTTTGCCGAACAGCTGGAGTATTTGGATAGCTTGGCGGAAACCGAGTTTGGTTGCGATCCCGGAATTTTCAGCGGTGACCGCCAGAAGTGGCTTGATCGTTTCGTTGACTCCGCCCGTGCCACAGCCGATCACTACTTTGAATGCGCTGCCACCGACGGTATTCCGCACTGGGACAATGGTGCGCCGGGACTTGCTGCTATGCCGGATTGGGAAAGACGTCCTTCCGATCCTTCCAACGCTTATGAACCAGTGGATAGTTCAGCCGCGGCTATTGCTGCCCAGGGGCTGTTGAGACTTGGCCGCTACCTGACGCACGTCGGTAAGAAAAATGAAGGGAAGCGCTATATCCAGGCC
>JAAUYK010025992.1_pt1 | contig 11195 bp, 6 predicted proteins | sample 7278021 | NCBI WGS metagenome assembly JAAUYK01 (sample SAMN14350223, study PRJNA611818) | marine sediment metagenome | isolation source: surface marine sediment (1.8m) | place: French Polynesia: Moorea | collected 2018-08
CCCCCCCCCCCCCCCCCCCCCCCCCCCCCCCCCCCCCCCCCCCCCCCCCCCCCCCCCCCCCCCCCCCCCCCCCCCCCCCCCCCCCCCCCCCCCCCCCCCGCCCCCCGCCCCCGCCCCCCCCCCCCCCCCCCCCCCCCCCCCCGCCCCCCCCCCGCCCCCCCCCCCCCCCCCCCGCCCCCCCGGGGCCGGGCCGGGGGCCATCGAGGTTCTAACCCCCCTGTCCCCACAATTGAAGGCGCGGCCAGCAGCCGGCCGGCCCGGCGACAAACCTCTTCCGTTTCCGCTGAGGCGGCACCGCGGCAGGCCGAGCCTATTGGCCGCCGAGCCGCGATATTGTTAAACCTCGCTGCGCTGCAGGAATACGAGTGGGCGTGAAGGAAGTATATATAGAATTTATCTCATTACTGCGTAATTATCAGTTATACATACGTACATTGTACATTAAGCGCGCACAGAGGGGTTTATACTCTATAGTTCCTTATTGTCCGGCAGGATGGGCTGAGCTGACTAGAAATGTGGCCGGCAAAGTGCCGCCAGGGGACCTAAATGTGCATGTGTTGCTTACCAAATTGGAAGACATTACGCCCGTGGGCCATTTATCACTCACTGCTGAGGGATATCGCTCGAAATAATTCGTAAAGGACGAGTTGTGTAAAGTTATTAGAAAACTAAAATTTTTACGAATTATTCATTTATTCGCATACCTGTACAAGTACGTACGCTGAGTGCCAGACAAGACAACTTCGAACTTATGTACGCGTATATGTGCAAAAATGCTAGCATGATCATTAGGAAATTAGGGCGTCTAGACTTTCCGTGTTATACCGGAAGTTATTCTGCATAGGTATGCGTTATGCATTTTGACTTCGCTATACTGACATTTCGCGAGTCTTCGATCTGCCCCCCCGGGGGTTCTCAAGCTGTTGGAGCATTACCTGCTGCCGGCCGGGGCGAGGGGAGGCTGCTAGTCTGCTACAGGCGGCCGGTGCGCGGTACCGGAAGAACCAGGAAAATGTCAGCGCGGCCCGATTTGCCATTTCTGCCCTTTCTCTACGGCTGCCTCCGGCCCTCCGGTCTCTCTCTCTCTTTCCTCGCCAGTCGCCACGCCACCGACCCAGCGAGACAGCGACCCTCGGACTCCGGCTGCGGCCTGCGACTGCGAGTCTCCGACCGAGCGACTCTCTCTCCGCCTCCCGTTCTGAAGCTGAACTACTGGTGCTGAAGCTGAACTTGGCGTGGAGTGGAGAAAAGAAGAAGAAGAAGAAATTAGGTCTCTCGCTACAGCCTCAAGAACGGGACGACGACCATTGAATCGAGCAGGGAAAAGTTGGCAATCCGGCCATCCGTCGACACCATTGGGACCGCATTCTCAACCCTCCGGGTCTAGCCACATAGTGCAGTGATCGGGATTCTCCGACTGCAAGACCAAGTCTATCCTTGAGGCCCGCCAGCTCGCTTCAGCTTTCCTTCCTTCCTTCCTTCCTCCGCTTGGATCGTGACCGTGTTCAACTTCCTGAGGAGTGAGTTCGGCGCCGGTGTCCCTCGTCCGCCTGTCCGCTCCCCGTCTCTCGTTCATTGTTGCGGTTCGTCTGTGGTTCGGAATGCAGCATGAGCAGCGAGTTGGGATCGTCGGCGACAGCAACGGCGGAGTCAGCAGCTAAGAACAGCCCAGCCTTCGCCAGCGCCCTTGAGAGAGCCAGACAGGTGAGACGAGACGAGAGAGAAGAGCAGAGAACGAGTGATAACGAACGATCTGTTTCCTCACGGCTTCGCAATAACACGCACTACTACGTACGCGTACGTACATTATCTATCTCTTTGCTATTGCAGATTGCATCCAAGATAAAGCCGGGACCGTCCGAAGCGGGTCCTTCCACAGCAGCGCCTTCTCTCAAGCGACCCCTGAGCTCCACCGGAGAAGACTTTTCTTACGACGCTCCCGAATCCAAGAGAATGATGGACAATGGCGGCGGTGCGCCGGGAGCCGGCGGCATCCCCGGAGGCGGCGGCATGCCCGGCGGAGGAATGCCCGGCGGCGAGCCGACCACCTCGGAGATGATGATGGTCCCTGACAAGATGGTCGGACTGATAATTGGCCGCGGCGGCGAGTCCATCATGAGGCTGCAGACGGAGACCGGCTGCAAGATCCAGATGGCCCAGGACAGCCAGGGCATGCCGGACAGGCAGTGCACGCTGACGGGATCTCCGGCGAGCATCCAGTCTGCGAAGAACGCCATCGACCGAATCATCGCGAACGAGGGGCAAACCCGCAGCAGCGGAAACTACATGTCCTCCACTCCCGCGCCCGGCGGCGGCTTCTTCGAGATGCTGGTGCCGGGACACAAGGTCGGACTCATCATTGGAAAGGGAGGAGAGATGATCAAGCAGCTCCAGGAGCAGTCCGGCGCTAAGATCGTCATCATTCAGGAGAGCTCGGAGGCGGCACACGAAAAGCCACTGAGGATCACCGGCACGCCCGAGGCCGTGGAGACGGCCAAGCACTTGGTCCAGGAAATCCTCTCGCAGACCGACGAGAGGGACGGCTTCGGCCGCGGGAGGGGACGCGGAGGAGGCATGAGGGGCGCCGGAAGGGGCGGTTTCGGAGGCCGCGGCGGCCGCGGAGGCGGAAGGGGCGGATTCGGGGGCGGCCAGTGGGGTGGCTCTGGCGACTACGGCGGCCAGCACACCGACTACGTGCCCGTGCCGTCCAACAAGTGCGGTCTCATTATCGGCAAGGGTGGCGAAACGATCAAGCACATCAACCAGACGACCGGAGCTCACTGCGAGGTCGACAAGAACGCCCCTCCCGACGCCAGAGACAAGAACTTCGTCATCCGCGGTTCCCCTGACGCCGTCGCCAGGGCCAAGGAGATGATTCTCGACAAGCTTGGAATGGGCAGTGGAGGCTACGGTGGCGGCGGCTACGGAGGTGGCGGCGGCTCCTGGGGCAGCGGTGGCGGCGGTGGCTACGGAGGCGGCGGCTACGACAACAACGCCGGCGGCGGAGGCGTCAGCGTGAACCCGCAGACTGGCCAGGCCGATTACTCCGCCCAGTGGGCCGAATACTACAGGAGCATGGGAATGGTGAAGGAAGCTGAGGCCATTGAAGCGGCAAGGGTGATTGAAGTCAAAAGGGCGCAAAGAAATGCGGCGAATGTAATTGCAATCTACTTTCACTTTTAGGGTGGCGGTGGAGGCGCGTCTCAGCCCCCGGCGGCCGCTCCCGCTCCTACTGGAGGAGCCCAGAATGGCGCCGCCGACTACTCTGCTCAGTGGGCCGAGTACTACAGGTCGATCGGCAAAGTGAAAGAGGCCGAGGCGATTGAGGCCCAGATGAAGCAAAAAGTAAGCGCAGCTTCGCGGACAGACTCTGGACTAACCTTCTTTGTTTCCTACTTTCAGTCCGGAGGAGCTCCGGCGGCGCAACAGCAGGCCTACCCAGCTCAGTACGGAGGACAATACTACGGAGGAAACTGTAAGTAATTGATATACGACGCCGTGTCAAGTTCGCCCCTGGCAAAGGGTTCGTTCCCGCCCCGTTCGTTAGTGCAGGTCAGTCACGCTGCTCCAATCGTTTGACAATTTTGCGCATTTAAGTTTTTTTTGACATAGGCATACGTGACTGTTCTGCAACAGGGTCACCGGGAGCACCTAGGTAGCTAGCGCTAGCGGCCCGCTAATCCACTCTTTCAGGACACCCCCGCCAGGGGCCATACTGATCACACATATATCGTATTCTTGCAGATGTTTCTCAATAATTGCCCTGTGCGTGTGTCAATTCATGATGATGATGATGATGTGTATAACTCGTAAGCTGCTGATAGAACAATGTCAGTACCCGCCGCCGGCCGGCCGCCCGCCCGACCTCCATCGACGCCGACGGGCGGCCGCCACAGCAACACCACGGCAACGGCTAGCGAGCGAGCGGCAGGCCAAGGCAAATATCTTCAGCGTCGCTCGGTCCGTTGGTGGCAACAACGTCGCGCATATTGTCGAGCTGCATCCTTGACCTGCAGCCCCCCAAGATCCATCCCCCATTTGTCTCTCTGTGCGTGCGTACCAAGTGCGCTTGGAACGAACCAATTAACCACCCCCTCCACCTCGGCGCTTGCTTTCGGGCCTTTCGTCGAACTTGTAAATTACCCGTGTATGATAGGAGACCGCACTTAATTGGCTAGCCCCAACACAACAACACAACGCGTTATACATTATACATTTCTCTCCTTCTCCTCCCCATATGCTAAATGCTGCTGTTGTACGTATTCGTGAACAAGATATAATGCGCTAAAACGGTGTCGTTATTTTATGCTTGTCCGCCGAACGGTAAACAACTTCCCACTTGCTCTTTTGGCCGATCGACCCTTGTCGATAGAGCTATCAGGATTGAGTTTTGAAGCCTCAGACCACATTACCTTAGCAGTACGTGCTACGTAGTTCTAGCGTCGTCGGAGCAATTGAGGGAGGGACAAGAATTCGGCATAAACCAGCCATGCAGTGCAGTAGTGAGCCTGAGTTTCCGTGCCCATGATTTTGTTTCGTTGCCAATACGTATGCTCGATCGGTCGATCGCTGCCTATCAATCATGCTGATGCCATACCACTACTACTACTACATGCAATCTTCTTATCCTCGATGTTTTGTACGTATTGCTTGACCTTTGGAATATGTGCTAACGTGCTCCAGTCTGATTCCGGTGTCTATTGCACTCCTTCCAGAATGAGAGCGAGCGAACAAGCGAGCGGGCAAGCGAGCAAGCGACAGAAAGCCCTTTCCATTCGGCTGCCACTGCGGATGCTCGATCCTACCTCAGCAGCCAGCCAATCGAAACTACAGCCGCCCGCCCGCCGGCCGGCCGGCCGCGCTCCTCCTCGCCCAGAACCCCAACGCCCACCCGCCGGCCGGATGCGGACGTACGCACACCCCGTCTATAACGATCGAAGCAGGCCAACGTGGGGTCTATAGCGAGCGAGGGACACCCATGCATACCATACACCATCCCGCCTGCCTTCCTGCCCGTTTGATCGATCCTCCTCCTCCCCATGTCCATCCACTCGTAGCACTCCACTGACTCGACACCACTCTTCTCTCACTTCCTACTGTACCTACAAACCGACCACTCCGCTCCTTCTGGCTACTTCAGGCACTGCAGTTTCTTTTGACGATGAGCAGTATAACGATCGAGAAATCGTAAGCACGGCAGGGCAGGTAAATTGCAACAGCTAGATCGATCCTTAGTGTTGTGAACTGAAAAAATGCTATACCTACCCCCAGTACTACTACAACTATACACATGTATGTGCAACCAACCGATTTGCTAACCGCAACATCATTCATTCAGCCAAGAATCCCAATTTGTCTGTCGGCGATTGCCTACGTACCTACTATACTACAAGTTTCTACCTACCATGTAATTGATTGATCAAACGGAAAGAGAGGGGGTATATTGAACATGTCTTTATCCTCTTTCGCGGTAGCTGAAAGAAAGGTCGTGCTAGTATTGATATGATGTTGAAATTCCCGTAGTGCAGTGATGATAATTCATTGATTGATACTATCTGCTACGATTTGCTCGCCTCTATACGTGTGGTGGTAGTTGAATGTGACCAGTTTTTGCTATATTACCAAGTTGACCACATTACCTGATACTACAACATTATGATAGCAATGTCGGAAACACCACCAAAAACAACACGCATATTATCTTGGCAATCACGTTGTCTTACTATGATGATCTCTGCCCATCCAGTTTCCGCTATGTATCTGTTTTCTCGCCGCCGACCGCCGCTCGATCGATCGCGCTACCTGCCATCGGCTGATATTGATTCGTTAATCCTCCAAGTTTACTGGAAGGAAGGATCGACTGCTAGGGAAATACTACTGCTACGCTACGTATATACTTTAGGTCTTTGGTCTGAGGCTAAGCTCGTATTCTTTGTATGTACTTATCACAACCCATGTATGGCTATCCTGAACGCTATTCTAAAGTGTGTGGAGTGTCGAAATATAGTTATACTACATGTAATACGTACTAAAGTGTTGTCATCGTGGAATTATTGATTGTGTACTACTACTGTACACCATTTTCGCAGGTCGAGAGAAACGCCAAGGTCCAAGGCTTGAGGGCCGAGTTGCATCTCAATTTTCTTTAATTTACCCTTAGCTCCGGTCCGGCGTAATTAAAAGCTTTCTAATCGAAATACATTATACACGCTATCGCCATTGCGCAAAAAAATTAAGGAAATATTCCTTGTGACATTTGGAGACGTATAATTTTCAAATGTTAATTTCCTACCCTTCTTCCTCCAAAGCTATGCTGATTTTTTCCGCTTTGCCGCCGCCCCTCATCTGGGCCGCCTCAACCGAGTAGTCTCCTCTTCCGTCAAAGGTCATGAGCGCCAGCTTCGCTTTCGTCTTCGGCCTGCCGCATTTAAGGACCAGCGCGTCGCCGCCGAAGAAACTCAGGTTGGCCAGTCCAGACTCTCCAGTCCGCCTCGTGTTCGTTATTAGTCGCATGTACACGTTGGAGAAGCTCCTCATGACTCCCGACTCCAGGTCCACGATCTTAACTTCGAGCTCGAAGGTCATGGCGACGATGAGGACGCAGCCGTGAACCACCTCCATGGCCGGAACGCTGGCCGACCCCCACCGACTGCTGCTCGAGAAGTTCATCTCGATATAGCCGGACTCGCGTCTACCCACGTGGTGGAACTTGACGCCGCCGAAGCGCCTCCGTCTCTGGCCCGCCGAGCCGCCGCCGCCGCCGCCGCACTTGTGCGTTTGCAGCATGACCAGGTACTGGCTCGCGGCGTGCACGTCCTTGGCGTTGCCTGTCATCAGGTCGTCGGTTAGAACGCGGTGGGATTCCTCCAAGCGGCCTTCATCGCTCCACGCTGTGTAAACTGTCGCCGACAGCATCTCCGTGTCTCTCTCCATGAGGGCGAACCAGTCGTCGCCGAGGTAGATCCGGTCCTGGCACGCGTACCTGTTTCCCGCCAATTCCGATAACTCGTGTCTCGACATGGTTCTCTTGGAGATCTTGTAGACGCACAGTTGACGGGAGAAGTTCAAGTTCTGAAAGAAAGCCAGTGGAAAAAGTGCCGCATACAAAGACTTAACTAATTTCCGGCCGTCACCACTAGCAGGAGCAAGGTGTCGCGGTCGGCCACCGCCATACTCAAGACGCTGGCGTTCGGCCTCAACTCGGCCAGCGTCGTCAGCGTCGCATTTTCATCGACCATGTAGACGAGTGATCGAGTCTCCTCCTCCGGCAGTTCTCCACCCCGCCGGTCCCGCTCTCTGCCCGCGACGAACATTCTGTCTCCCCGGTGCGCCACCTCGCTCAGCAAGTCGAAGTCCAGCTTCACCCTGCGCTCCTGCCTCAGCGTTTCCCTATCGTAAATCCTTATGACGTTGCCTCCCGGCGCGGCCAGCCAGGCCACGTAGGGCGCCGTCTCCGGCACGTGGAGGTGACAGCAGGCATGAAGGTCGGCGGCGGCCTCCTCGCGGGAAGCCGGACTCTCGGCGGCTACCTGTGTGTCGGAGAATTTGTACGTCTTGCCACCGTTGACCAACCATATCTCGCCAAGGGCAGAAGAGTCTAAGGATACGTGCCACGGTGTGGCAAAACGTGTGGATGCTGCATTATAGTAGATGTAAGTTTTACCAGTAATGTAGGAGAGCGGATTTTTCACGTTGATCTCCTTGTAATTCTCGAAGTCCGTCAGAGTGGGCTTCGCATGCAGAAGATTATGCCTGGCTTCCTTTCTCTTCAGCCACTTGGGCGATGTTACAAAGAGTCCCGAGCTTATGTAGCGGTTCCACTCTTTGCACACTTCCCGGCAACGCTTTATGGCGCCGTAATCGAGATTGGAGAAGATCTCCTCGAGGACATGCGGCACGGAGAAGGCGGAAAACAGGGTCGATATGGACCTATCGGTATCCATATCTCGTAGCAACAACTGTCAGTTAGCAGTGACTCATATGCTCAATTAACTTTCGAAGGCCTACTACACGGGCAGGTATTGTTCGACCGGAATAATAGCAATACGTATGTACTCGTCATGCAATGCGAGTGCATTACTAGATAGGTGCTCCTATATTTTAACGAATGAATATTAACATACGAGATGTGAAGTCATAATTTAGCAATACAGTATTAAATACTGAGAATCACGACGCCGTTGAAAGAGACTCTTCTGCTGGCGTTGATTTCTGCTCCCCTTTCGACGGCGGCGGCGGCGGCGACTCGATCTCAATCGTGACCGGCCCGTCATTGGCAATGTCCACCTTCATCATGGCCCCGAACCGGCCGTCCTTCACCTTGTCCGCATCTCCTCCGTAGGCTTTCCGTACCTCGGCGAGAAACTCTGCGTAGAATGCGTTTGCTTCGTCGCCCGCCATGGCCATGTGGAAGTCCACCTTGTTTCCCTTCATGATGTAGTGCAGCGTGAACTGGCTTACGCATAGGATTTCCAGTCCGAGGTCTTTGGCGCTCTTGTTCCACCGCTTTCCCGTCTGCTCGTCGTCGAAGAGTCTGATGGCGGCCACCTTCCTGGCCACGTACTCCATCTGCTGCCTCGTGTCGTCCCTGTGGATGCCGACGAGGACGCAGAGGCCGCGACTGATCGAGCTGATGACCTCGCCGTCCACGGTAACGGAGGCGGACAACACGCGCTGCACGACGGCCTTCATATTGCTGTCGGTTCTGAACTTCTGACTGAGCCCCTTTTAATTGAAAAACCTACTGTATGGACATTGTTTTGCTTTCCGTCCGGCGTGAAAGCCACAGCGCGAAACTTTAAACAGCATTTACAGCAAGAAATTAAGTGCCGAGTGGCATCGTCGACAGCATCACCAGCAGGAGTGAATCGCGATATGTTCTCGAAGATTTAACATTTTTAGCAGTAATTGTCGAGCATGTTACGAAGATCATTTGACTGTCAGATTCGATGCTCGTAACAGGAGACAGAACTAATTGCCTGGTACGTGCGTGAAGAAATTTCTACCTTGTTCGATCCCTCTAGCCTCTTCTAGCGAAGTGGCTGGCAATACGTACTCAAACGCAGACGATCATTCGACATAAACTCCTTGCCAGCTTTTGTATAGCGCTATATGAGGCCCTCCATCAATAAACTGCTCACGGCAGGTATAGCTGTTTAGTACGTACGTACGCATTCGATGGATCATGCATGGCAGGTGAAAAAAGTACCAAGTGGCGATTGCGTTCCACATATCAAAAAGTCACACACGGATTTATAGTTTGAGAGATTATCATGGTTTACTCGAAGGTTAATTTTGAATTAGCTCGAGATCTCAATTGATGGCGCATTTTGAATGCATGAGGCGAGATCCTCAAACAATTATAAATGAGGGGACTTTCATGCATTCATTCCAATTTCTAAAGGAGACCTCATTATTGCTAAACAGGAAGATTGGTATTGTGAGTTGCCTGAGAATAATTAACCTTTTTACTTGGTCTCTCGATCCATCAACTTTACTCCATTGAATTCTCAACGTCTTTAGTAAGCCCGTTGCCAGCGATAGAATTCCCAAGAAGCTATAACCTTTAATTGGTAATTGATTGTCCATCTGTATAGTGATGGATGTCAAATGAAACGGACAACGGACGTCGAAACGGGGATATATAGGCTGTGTTCTCTAATTCCGTCTGGTCCTATCCATTGGTCCCTACTCTACCAAGTTGCCCTACGAGTAGACGAGGCTGGAAGATGTGAGGCTGTCGAGGCGCGGCGGGAGGCACCATCCGCAGACTCGTAATTACCGTATGAAAGACTCCTGCCCGGTCCAGCCATTCCAGCTTAATTGTATCGCGCGATCATTGGACGTCCATCAACCTGACGGCGTATACATACTATAATATAAGCTGGAATATTCCGCGGCTCATACTGCGTCTGCATGCGGACACCGAACGTAATGAGATAGTTAGAAAGAAAGAGAGGAGCTACTTGGGGACGGGATTTAAGGCTCCGTAGTAACGTTACAGTAAAGCCCTGCCCATGCAGTTAATTTCCCTAGCTGCCTACTCCATTCTAGGTATTCCATAAAATTACACGAGTATATTATTTTGTCACGTGGGGGCTTAAAAAATTAAGCTTACAATAATCCTAAAAAGTCACATTTTACGTAATATCTCCATCTGGCTGGCAACTTCTGGAGCTAGAACTACTTGGAACTGCCAGGCCGCCTCCTCGTCGGTCTCTATGTCTCTCCTCTTCTCTGTCCAACTGCCTTGATGTAGCCGGAGATTAGGATTGTTCAACTTGGAGCTCGCTATTGCGTCTTCGTGAGGATCAACGTACTGCTTGTACGTAGGTAAGGTTCGTGCTGCCAAAATGAGATGTCTTCGTCATTCCAGGGGAATTCGCGTACTGATCAGTACACAGGTAGTTATTCTAGGCAGGCTAAAAATACGTTCGAAGGCGCAATGGGAGGTCGCGCGGCTAAGCATCAAGGAAGGCTGAATTTGGTGGGTAGGCCTACGCGTACGTAGCATCTAGTACGTATAAACAAGGCTTCGGAAGGGAGGATATCTTTCGGCGCCTGTCTACAGTTGCTCTTAACAGACAGGCAGTCATTTGCTCGATATCGATGAAAAATCTACCCTCCTATTTCGAAAGCACCCGTCATATGCCTATAGGCGAATTATTTCAATCCTCGACCGTTTAAGAAAGAAAATACAGTATATCGGAAAACTTACTTTTTTGCTTTTTTATGGTATGTCGCTCGGCGTCAGGAACAGAAATCAGTCTACCTGGAAAAGCACGCTATTCCCTCGAGGTTCACAAACTAGAGCCTAGCTAGACTCGATCGCTTTCCGCCCGCCTCCGTCTCCCCGTCGCCTCTGCCGCCCTCGCCCCCATCGATCCCCGTTCAGCCCCTGCAGCCGCGCCGCGGGACGTCGAGTACACTAATTATTGCCACCGCCCCGCCGCCAATGTTTGTTGTTTCGAGAAGGCCGATCCCTATAGCTATACCCCTGCTCACTGAAGGATATGAGGAAGAGGGCCAAGGAGAGGCGAGAAAAGTTCACGGCTATAGCTAGCGGGGGGATGCGCCTAGCTAGCTGTTATGCTGGGAGCGCGCGCGGAGTGCGCCTCAAGCTTGCTCGCGACGGGGAACACGTTCGCGAGGTCGGGGAACTCGTTGTTCAAGCTAAATCTTTATTGGAATCTGAG
>JAAUYK010006322.1_pt1 | contig 11191 bp, 9 predicted proteins | sample 7278021 | NCBI WGS metagenome assembly JAAUYK01 (sample SAMN14350223, study PRJNA611818) | marine sediment metagenome | isolation source: surface marine sediment (1.8m) | place: French Polynesia: Moorea | collected 2018-08
GCCGCTTCTTGGTGACCGCGTCGTCGAGCTGCGCCAGGACCAGGGTCTCCTCGATCGTGGTCAGCTCGAAGAACTGGTCGTAGCCGTAGCCGCGCGCCTTGACCTTCTCGACGTTGGTCGAGGCCCAGCCCGGGGCACCGACCCAGAGCTCGCCCTTGCCGTCGCCGTTGGAATCGAAGAGCGCGGAGACGTCGGGATTGACCAGCTGGGTGATCGAGTTGATGCCGTGCTCGTCGGCGGTCTGCTTGGTCACGCAGACGCCCTGAACGGCCGCATAGGGCTGGTCGCTCATCACGACCGACTTCTTGGTCTCGACGTATTCCTTGGCCAGGTTCTCCTGGTTCGGCATCCAGACCTCCGGATGCACGTCGATATCGCCCTTGGCCCGGTCCATGGCCTTGAAGACAACCGCATTGGTGCCGGGCACCAGCTCGACCTCGGTGCCGAAGTTCTCCTCGGCGATGACCTTGATCACGTTGGCGGTGATATTCACCGAGGGCCAGTTCGGAACGCCGATTGTGACCTTGTCCTGAGCCGCCGCAGCGGCCGAAAAGCCCGCCACGGCTATTGCCGCGGCAGCGAAACGTGTGACGTGTTTCAACATCTATGAGCCTCCTTGCTTCGTGTTGCTTCTGGTTCTTCCTTGTGGTTACGCCTCAAGCCGGTCCGCTCCGGCCCTGGACGATGCGGTCCAGGATCATGGCGCAGAACAGGATCGCGAATCCGGCCAGCATGCCCTGCCCCTCGGCCGCGTACTGCAGCGCTTCCAGCACGTCCTCCCCCAGGCCCTTGGCGCCGATCAGCGAGGCGATCACGACCATGGACAGGCACATCAGGATGGTCTGGTTGATACCGGTCATGATCGACGGCAGGGCGAGCGGGAGGTCGACCTTGAACAGCAGGAAGCGTTTGTTGGCCCCGAAGGCCATGGCGGCCTCGCGGACGTGCGACGGGACACCGCGCAGGCCGAGTACGGTCAGGCGGATCACCGGCGGCATGCCGAAGATCAACGTGGCCAGAATACCCGGTGGCTTGCCGGTGCCGAAAAAGGCGATGACCGGGATCAGGTAGACGAAGGCCGGCATGGTCTGCATGAAGTCTAGGATCGGCCGGACGACGGCGAAGGCCGACTTGCTTTTGGCGCACCAGATCCCGATCGGGATGCCGATGGCGATGCAGATGAAAGCCGCCGCCCCGAGCAGCGCGACCGTCGCCATGGACTTCTCCCAGAACCCGAGAAAGGCCAGATAGGCCAGGGCCGCCACGGTGAAGATCGCGACCCGCGGGCCGGCGAGCCGCCAGGCCAGGACGACAATGACTGCCATAACAACCGGCCAGGGCGTCGAGACCAGCATGACCTCCAGCCCGTCCAGCAGCACCCGGATGGCGAAGACGATGGAATCGAAGATCGCCTCGCCGTTGATGGTCACGAAGTCGAAGCCCTTGTCGAGCTCGGTCGCGACGGAGACCCGGAAGTCCCGGTTGGACGGAAAGACCGCGAAAAAGTCCGTGAAGAACTGGGCCGGCTTGGCCACCGTGAAGCGGTAGATGGTCATCGGGTAGATAGCGATGTAAGCCAGCAAGGCCGCGCCGATGAAGCCGCCCTGGCTGATACCAGCCTTGAGCGACCGATCCGCGCGCCAATGGACGAAACGCCGCTCCAGCGCCCAGTCGGCGGTCATGCCCTGGATCGCCTTGACCAGGACCAGGAGCACGAATCCGATCATGGTCAGTTTCGGTCCCTGGGCCACGGCCGCCTCGGCCGCCAGCATCGCGTTCTCCGCCGCACGCCCAAGGGTCTCCGCGCTCTTCTGCAGGGCCTCGGCGTTGGTCGCGGCATTCTTGATCGCCTCGATCGCCGCCTCCTGGCGCTCGGTTGCCCGGGTCATGAGCTTTTCGGCCTGCGCCACCTTGTCGGCACCGAGATCGCCCCAGAGACCGCGGCCGAGCTGCACGATGGCGAAAAGCTCGGCCAGCGCGAAGAGCCAGAACAGACCCCAGAGGCTGCGCGCACCGGCCCAGAGCGGACCCAGGATCGCGGCCCAGAGGTTGAAGGTGAAAACGTAGCCCTGGGTCGCCCCGATCTTATTGAAGGCCTTGATGTAGTGCTCGGGATTCTGGACCGCGAACTCGGCGATCAGGGCGTCGCCCTTGGTCGCCGTGCTTCGCGCCGCCTCGGCATCCGGGGCGTCCACGCTCGACAGACTGACTTCCGTTGCCATCTTGCTTACCCCTTTCCGCCCTGAATGCCATGGAGGAGATCGGCCTTGGTGATGACCCCGATCTCCTTCTTGTCGCCGTCGATCACCACCATGGGACCCTCGGTCTCGACCGCGACGTCGATCAGATGGTCGAGATCGGTGTCCTCGGTGACCCGCGGCGCACTGTCGAGGCTGTCGTGGCCGTTGGCCTTGTAGGCCTCGATCGGCTCCATGATCGAGTGCGCGAAGACCAACTTGAGCCGCGAGATGCCGGCCACGAAGTCGGCGACGTAGTCGTCGGCCGGCTCGGTGACGATCTTCTCGGGGGTGCCGATCTGGACGATCACCCCGTCCTTCATGATCGCGATGCGGTCGCCGATCCGGATCGCCTCGTCCAGGTCGTGCGTGATGAAGACCGTGGTCTTCTTCAGGCGCTGGGACAGGTCCATGAATTGGTCTTGAAGCTGGCGCCGGATCAGCGGGTCCAGCGCGCTGAAGGGCTCGTCCATCAGGAGGATGTCGGGGTCCGCCGCGATCGCGCGGGCCAGGCCGACCCGCTGCTGCATGCCGCCGGAGAGCTCGTGGGCGAACTTGTCCTCCCAGCCGTTGAGCTCGACGATCTCGAGGCATTTCTCGGCAACATCCCAGCGCTCCATCTTGCTCATGCCCTGGACCTCTAGGGGCAGGGCGACGTTGTCGCGGACGGTGCGGTGGGGCAGCAGGGCGATGTTCTGGAAAACCATGCCGATCTTCTCGGCCCGCAGGAGCCGCAGCTCCTCCTCGTTCTTGGCCATGACGTCCTGGCCGTTGATGAGGATCTCGCCGGCGGTCGGCTCCAGGAGCCGGTTGATGTGGCGGACCAGGGTCGACTTGCCGCTGCCCGACAGCCCCATGACGCAAAAGATCTCGCCGCGATGAACGTTGAAGCTGGCGTCGACGACGCCGACCACGCAATCGAAGCGCTCCAGGATCTCGGCCTTGCTCAGGTTCTCGCTGCGGACCGCGGCCAGCGCCTCCTGGGCGCGGTTGCCGAAGATCTTCCAGACCCCGCGAAGCTCAATGACGTCGCTTTCCATTGTCCTGACGCCTCCCCTCGGCTTTACGCCTTGCCTTCCCTCTTTACAGCCTATCATGAACCTAGTCCGGCAATAGGGCCAGTGACCAAGCGAAACCCGGTCCAAAGCGGCCCTAGGCAATACCGCTGCCGCCACATTCCTGCCAAAGCCCAGGCTTCGGAAGAGGAGGCAAGGAGGCCGGCCTCAGGCGGCCCATCAGGTGGGCGATCCCACATCGTCGTGGGCCTGCCGCAGGCAATTCAGGAATATCTTCACCAGCCTGGACGGGCTTGGGGTGCGGCGCAGGATCGCCGCATGATCGCTCTGGTAGTGATAGATTTCGGGGCGCAACCGCCGCATTTCACGGCGTTCGACGAAGGCCTCGGCGTAGTGATGCGGAAGGAAGCCGAGATACCGCCCCGATAGGATCAGCGCGGCCAGCGCCTCCTCGTCGAAGACATCGGCCTTGCGGGTTAGCTTCAGTCGCTGGCTGGCAATCATGTTCGGGGAATGAAAGCCAATGCCGGCGTACTTGAAGTGGCGCACCTCAGCCTGCCGAATTTCCTTGGCCGGCCGGCCGAACAGGGGATGACCGCGGCCACAGTAGAGGTACATCTGCTCGGCATAGAGAGGGAAATATTCCAGGCTATTGGATTGCCGGTGCGTCGGAATGATCGCAAGATCGAAGCGCCCGCCGAGCAGCTCGCTTTCGATGACGTTGACCGGTTCCTTGTGCAGCTCGATGACGACCTCGGGCGCGATCTCATCGAAAGCCGCAATCGCACCGGAGAGGCGTGCCTCGGGATTGGATACCATCTTGTCGAAGAGCGCGATCGAGAGGGTCCCGCTGAGGCGGTGATGGACCTCGTCGACACTGGCCCGGAAGCTGTTAATTGCGGCCAGGAGACGGGACGAGGCCTCAAGGATCTGCTCGCCCTCCGGCGTCAGGGCGAAGCCGGCGGGTCCACGATCACAGAGCTTGACCCCCAGTCGCAACTCGAGATCGGTCAGGTGACGGCTGATGGTGGATCGGCCGATGTTGAGCTCGAGCTCGGCGGCGGAGACGCCACCGCAGGCGACGACGGCACGAAAAACGCGCAACAAGCGAATGTCGACATCGCTGACGCGACCGAGAAGCGCTTTTCGGACCATTCGTTATGTTTCATGTGAGTGAAACTATCGTTCTAGATTCGACCATACATGAAACATAATTGACGTGATAGCGTTAACCACTTGATCTAACAACCAACGCAGCTAGGCTGAAGTCTGGTCTGCGATCAAATAATCAGCCGGACCACCGGCAGGGGTAGGCACCGCACCAAAGGGTTTCGCGGGTCCAGCGGACCGACCTATGCAAGCGGACTTGGCGAAGCCGGACGGCGTCTAGATCCTCGGTGCGAGGCAGGGAGTTTAAAAATGCAGTTTGCGGGAAAATTCGCCGCCGCGGCGGGCCTCGCCGTGGCATTGCTTTTCGGCATCTCCGCCGACGTTTCAGCAAAGACCTTCAAGATGGCTTTGGGTGACGCGGCCGGCGGGACCCAGGACGCGGCCGGCAAGAAATTTGCCGAGGAATTCAAGGCGAGGACCGGCGGCAAGCACGACATCAAGATGTTCCACAACGGGCAGCTCGGCAGCGAGCAGGACACGGTCAACGACGCGGCCATCGGGACTTTGGATTTCTCGGTCCTGGCGATCAACAACATCACCCCGTTCTCGCCGACCGTCGGCATGTTCACTCTGCCCTACATGATCCTCAGCCTCGACGAGGCCGTGAAGCTCACCCAGGGCGACGTCGGCAAGGAGCTGGTCGAGAACACGATCCGCGACGCGGGCGTCCGCATCGTGGCCTGGTCCTACGCTGGCTATCGCGTTCTGTCGAACTCCAAGAAGCCGATCAAGACCATGGATGACCTCAAGGACATCGTGGTTCGCGTTCCGAAGAACGAGATCATGATCGACACCTACAATTCCTGGGGCAACAATCCGACGCCCATGGCCTGGTCCGAGACCTTCACCGCCCTCCAGCAGGGCGTCGTCGATGGACAGGACACCCCCTACATCACGATCCACGCGATGAAGTTCTACGAGGTGCAGAAGTACATTACGAACCTGCGCTACCTCTTCCTGCTGGAGCCGATCATCGTCAGCGAGTCGGTGTTCCAGGATCAGTCCGAAGAGGTCCAGAAGGCGATCCTCGAGGCCGGCCAGGCCGCTACGGCGTTCAGCGCTCAGTATCTGGCCGACACCGAAGCCCGCCTGAAGGAAGACCTGATCGCCAAAGGCATGGAGATCGTCGATCCGGCCAACGAAGAGAAGGAATGGATCGAGGCGGCGACCACGAAGGTCTGGCCCAAGTTCTACGACAGCGTCGGCGGCGTGGAGAAGGTCAACGCCGTCCTCGAGTCTCTCGGCCGTCCTCCGGTGAAATAAGGCCGTGAGTTCAAGGCAAGCTCACCAGGACGCTTGAACGAGCCAAAGAGTGCGCCCTGCGGGCGGGGCGGTCCTCGGGCCTAAACGGCCCGCCGGGGCGCACTCTTCAAGCGGGAGGAGGCAAGGCCATGGCCCGCACCATCTATCGGATTCTCGACAACATAGAGAGCTACATCTGCCGCACGTTGCTGGCGCTCTTCGTTGTGCTGCTGTTCGCCCAGATCCTGTCGCGGGAGCTCTTCAACTACTCCTTCTCCTGGAGCGAGGAGCTGGCGACCTACATGTTCGTCTGGTTCGTGTTCTTCGGGGCGAGCTACGCCGCGAAGCTCTACGCCCACAACCGCGTGACCTTCCAGTTCAACAAGCTGCCGAAGCGGGTCGCGGACGTCATCGAAGGAATCGCAGACCTCTTCTGGATCGCCTTCAACGTCTACTTCGTCTACCTGAGCTTCAATTTCGTCTTCTTCAAGATGAACCTGTTCTGGAAGTCCCAGACGCTCGGCATTCCGATGAAGTACATCTATTTGATCCTGCCGATCGCCTTCACCTTGATGACCATCCGAATCATCCAGGCGAACTACCTGAAGCTTGTCAAAGGCATCGACGTCCGGGATCCCGAGAAGGCGGAAGTCGAGAAGATGATTCAGGAAGGCCGGGACTGAGTCGGCTGCCGGAGCCGACCAACAATAACCATCCGGCGTAGGGAGGCCGCGGGTGTTGGGCCCGCGATGACGGGGAGCGTCTCATGGAAGCGACCATCGTTCTCATTCTATTCGGAACATTTCTGGGGCTCCTGGTCATGGGCGCCCCGATCACCGTGGCGCTCGGCGTCTCCGCCATGATCTCCTTCATTTATCTGGACGAGAATCCGATCAAGTTCGTCCAGATCGCCTTCACCTCGGTCGGATCCTTTCCCCTTATGGCGCTGCCGGCTTTCATCCTGGCGGGCGCCCTGATGGAGGCAGCCGGTATTTCCCGGCGGCTGGTCAACGTCGCCGAGAGCTTCGCCGGTCCCTTCACCGGCGGCATCTCTGCGGCCGCGGTCTTCGCCTGCCTCTTCTTCGGTGCCATCTCCGGTTCCGGCCCGGCGACGACGGCAGCCGTCGGCATGCTGATGATCCCGGCCATGATCGAACGCGGCTACGACAAGGGCATCGCCTCGGCCATCACGGCCTCCTCCGGCAGCCTCGGAATCATCATTCCGCCCTCCATCCCGATGGTGATCTTTGGGATCGCCGCGCTGGGCATGCAGCCGCCGCCGGAAGCGGTCGAGAAGTTCGGCGTCTTCCAGTCGGTGTCGATTCCGAAGCTCTTCATCGCCGGCGTTCTGCCCGGGCTGGTGATCTCCGGCAGCCTGCTGATCATGAACTACATCACCTGCAAGAAGCGCGGCTACAAGGGCTCGGCCGAGGGCTTCTCGGCCCGCAACATCTTCTGCACCCTCTACAAGGGCTTCTGGGCCATCCTGGCGCCGGTGGTCATTCTGGGCGGTATCTACTCGGGTTTCTTCACCCCGACCGAGGCGGCGATCGTCGCGATCTTCTACACCCTGGTCATCGGCTTCTTCGTCTATCGCGAACTGGACATGAAGGCGCTGGGGCGTTCGCTGGAGACCACGACCTGGCTGACCGGCCGCGTACTGCTGATCCTTTTTACCGCTACGGTCTTCGGCCGGCTTCTGGTCGAGAACCAGATCCCCGCGATCATCGCCGAGGCGATGCTCAGCGCGACCCAGAACATCTACCTGATCTGGTCCATGCTGATTCTCTTCCTGCTTTTCGTCGGCATGTTCATGGAGACCCTGGCCACGATCCTGATCCTGACGCCCGTGCTGCTGCCGATCGCCTACAGCCTGGGCATCGATCCGGTCCACTTCGGTGTCGTCATGGTTTGCGCGCTGGGCATCGGCTTCCAGACCCCGCCGCTCGGCGAGAACCTCTTCATCGCCTCGGGGATCTCCAACACCTCGATCGAGGAGATATCCATCAAGGCGCTGCCCTTCGCGACGGTCAACGCGATCGCGGTCTTCGTCATCGCCTTCTTCCCGGAGATCGTCCTCTGGCTGCCGCGCTTCTTCGGATACTGATCGGCGTCACCGCGGGATAAGGAACGAAACCGATGCAACATGACATAAAGAACCTGCTCTACAGCACCGATCTCTCCCAGAACTCCCTCATCGCCTTCGGCTATGCGGCTTATCTGGCGAAGCTGACCGGGGCCGACCTGCACCTGCTCCACGTCCTGGAGAAGCTCTCCGACGACGCCGCCTTCACGCTCCAGGCCTATCTTCTGGACGAGAAGAAGCGCCACGAGATCATCGATCTACGAGTGGAAAAGGCGCGGAAACTGATGAACGAGCGGCAGGACATCTTCTGGGCACAGCAGTCCCCGGAAGACCAGAAGCTACGCGCGCAGATCAAGTCGATCACCGTCTGCGAGGCTTACCCGGCCGAGGAAATCCTCAAGTCCGCCAAGCAGCACAACTGCGACCTCATCGTCATGGGCTCGCACGAGCGTGGGCTGAGCCACACCTTCCTCGGCTCGGTCGCGAAGAGCGTTCTGCGGCGTTCCCACGTGCCGACCCTGATCGTGCCGCTGGCGGAGCCCGAATAGCGGCGCTGCACGGCTTTGCGGCCGGGATTGCGGGCTGCAGACAGTTGGCGCGACCGACCCGCTGGAGGAAGAGAGATGAAAAGCTTTCTAGCGTCGATACTCTTCGCGGCTTCGGCTCTGGGCGCAGTGACGGGCATTGCCACCGCCGCCGCTCCCGACAAGATCACCGTCGCCTATTTCCACGAATGGCCGACCGCCAACCAGGTTGCCCAGGCGGAGAAGTGGTACGACGAAGCGCTCGGCGTCGAGCTGGAGTGGCGCGCCTTCAACACCGGCGTCGAGATGGCCGAGGCCATGGTCAGGGGCGAGGTTCAGATCTCCTATTCCATGGGGGTGGTTCCCTTCGCCCTGGCGGTCACCGCCGGCGCGCCGATCAAGGTGGTCGGGATGGCCGTCGACACCGGCGGCGCCGACAACTGCGTCATCTACAAGAAGGAAGCGATCGACCGCGCCAATGCCCACGAACTCGAGGGGCGCAAGGTCGCCGTGCCGCTGAACACCGTGACCCATTACAAGATGCTGCGCAGCCTGGTCTTCCTGGGCGTCGATGTCGACAAGGTCGAGGTGGTGGACATGTCGCCGCACGACATCGATGACGTTTTCATTCGCGGCGAGCTCGCCATGGGCTGTTCCTGGGGCGGGCCGCTTCGGCGCATGAAGGGCCACGGCTGGGAACTGCTCTCCGCAAACGAGCAGGACCGCCTGGGAATCCGCGCCTTCGACGTCATCGCGGTGACCAACGACTTCGCGGCCGAGCATCCCGAGCTGGTGGTCAAGTTCCTGGCGGTGACCGACCGGACCATCGAGTACCTCGACGACGAGCCGGACAAGGCCCGGCCGATCATCGCGAAGGCGGCCGGCTTGGAGCTCAAGCAGTCGGACATCGTGCTCTCGCTCTTCGATTTCTATACCCGCGACGACCAATTGACCGAACGCTGGATGGGCGGCGGCATCCAGACCTTCCTCAAGGAAGTGGCGGACTTTTTCCAGGCGCAGGGAAAGATTGACCGCGCGCTGGAGGACTACAGCGCCACCGTCGATGCTAGCTTCTACGAGAAGGTGGAATAGCAGACCGGATCAGGACTCGGAGACTAGGACCCACCGTCCCGCCCGTTCACCTGCGCCATGGATTCGGCGAGGACCCGCGCCAGGGTCGCGCAGTCCTCTGCGTGCAGGTTTGAGGGCAGGCGAAGGTCGCAGAGCCCGTGCAGCACGGACTCGGAACCGGGCAGGTCCTGCGTTGCTTCGAGATAACGCCAGTGGTGATGGGTGGAGGTGAAGCCGACCGGCTCGGCGCGCCCGAACCACTTGATGTGCACGCCGTGGCGATCGCAGTCCTCGAGGAAGCCCTGGATCTGCTCCGGCGTCAGGCCGCTCAGCGTGAACTGCAGCGAGCTCGGCACGAAATCTTCCTTGGGCGAGCGCGCCGGAACGGTGATGTGGTCGATCCGATTGAGCAGCCCTTCCAGCTGGCGGTAGATCCGCCGCCAGGCCGCGATGCGGGTCTCCAGTTCCGCCAGCTGCGGGCGCAGCAGGGCGGCCGAGAGGCTCGACATCCGCATCGAAAAGTTCGGCGTGTCGTACTTGTGCCGCTCGAAGACCTCGAGCGGCGGCCGGGCCCGATGCTGGGCGTAGAGCATGTAGCTGCCGGAATGCAGGATCGCCTTGGCCGCGATGTCCGGATCGTCGGTCGCCAGGATTCCGCCCTCGCCCGAGTTGATGTGCTTGAAGGTCTGGCTGCTGAAGCAGGACACCTCGCCGAAAGTGCCGCTGAGACGACCGTCCCAGCGCGCGCCCATGGTGTGCGCGCAGTCCTCGATCAGGATCAGGTCGTGGCGGCGGCATACCTCGAGCAGGCGGTCCATGTCGGGGATGTGTCCGCGCATGTAGGATAGCAGCAGGACCCGGGCGCCCGAGTCCGCGGCCTTGCGGTCCAGGTCGTTCAGATCGATGTGGTAGTTGCGGTCGACCTCGACCAGGACCGGCTGCGCACCGGCGTGGGCGACGGCGCCCGGCACTGGCGCCAGGGTGAAGGCGTTGACCAAGACCTTGTCGCCCGGTGCCACGCCCGCCGCCTTGAGCGCCAGGAAGATCGCGCCGCCACCCGAGTTCAGGGCCACGGCGTAGCGGCACCCGAGCCAGGCGGCGAACTCCTCCTCGAAGACGGCAGCCTCGGGCAGGCTGTTGCGGTCCTCGCCGTAGCGGAACAGGCGGCCGTCGCGAAGGAGCTTGTTCGCCGCCTCGATCCCCGCCTCCGGCACCGGGTCCGGCGCGCTGAGGTCCTTGGTGAAGACCGTGCGGTTGGAAAGCGGCGGAACAGGGGCGGCTTCGGCCATCAGGTCACGCTGCCCCGGTCCAGCTGGAATTCGTCCTCGGGGAAGTACTTCTCCAGGCGGATGTCGCCGGTCCGGGCGTGGCCCTCCATGCCCTCGAGGCGGGAGATCCGCGCCGCCACCGGCGCCACTGCCCGGGTCGCGTCCCGGGTCATGCGCTGGTAGGTCAGCGACTTGATGAACTTGCCGGCGTTGAGCCCGCCGGAGTAACGGCCGGCACCGCGGGTCGGCAGGATGTGGTTGGGCCCGGAGCACTTGTCGCCGAAGGCCACGGTGGTCTCTTCGCCCAGGAACAGCGAGCCGTAGTTGCGCAGCCGGGCCAGCCACCAATCGAGGTCGCGGGCCTGGACTTGAAGGTGTTCCGGCGCATAGCGGTCGCAGACCTCGGCAACCTCATCCCGGGTTTCGGCCAGGACCACCTCGCCGAAGTCGCGCCAGGCCGCCTCGGCCGCGTTCCGTGCGACCTCGGGCAGGTCAGCGATCACCCTGGGCATGATCTCCAGCACCCGCTCGGCCAGCTCGCGGCTGGTGGTGACCAGCCAGACCGGCGAATCCGGCC
>JAAUYK010077153.1_pt1 | contig 11191 bp, 10 predicted proteins | sample 7278021 | NCBI WGS metagenome assembly JAAUYK01 (sample SAMN14350223, study PRJNA611818) | marine sediment metagenome | isolation source: surface marine sediment (1.8m) | place: French Polynesia: Moorea | collected 2018-08
AGCCTAGTTGAGGTCATATTCTGGGCATATCAGGTGAGTAAAATTTTGCTACATCAAGGTTTCAAATTTTACCAATTTATATCACATTTTAGGCTGTTGTTAGACTATTGGGCCAGCAGAGAGGATGAAGCAGCAGCTAAACTGTTGACGGACTTGGTAAAACGTGAAATAGAATTTTTTGCCAAGAGTAAATGTTGCCAACCAGCTGAAGCACAAGCTGCATGCAGTTAGGCGAAAGCACCAAGTTAAATATTAATATATTAACTCGAATTTCGAGTTGCGATCTTGCGACGCTTGCGGTTCTTATCAGTGCGAGGGAAGTTCGCTCCTAGCGACAAAAATGAAGGCATTGCACAGTGGCCTAGCTTGAGAGGACTTGGGTAGAAAGGGGCAGAAATCAAAATTGCTTCAAATGGATGCAACTATTATACTGGTCTGTCAGGTAGCCTTTTGTGGCAAGGTATTGTGACTAGGTCACTGATTTGATTTTGTTACCAGGCAGGCCTTAGTTGCGGCAGATTTCTGAGGAAATTTTCCCTCTTGTTAACGATTTGCTGGAATGGCCGGAGCAGACATGCGGAAGCAGAAACAAGTACGAGTCACCTGAAATGTGCGATCCCATATTGTGTATTGGTCACGTACGCGTACGTATAAATACATTTTTGTGGAAATAGGTGCAAGCGTCCGGCTCTTCCGAAAATTGGTGTGAAACCACAACCCGGATATTATATACTCAATGACTTGCTTGAACATGTACCCCGTAATTTCCTCTCGGGAACCCGGAAGCAATAACATGTATAAGGCACTAACAATCCTGCAGCAAAAATTACCTGTTGAAGGTGTGCGTGTGTAACATTGGCGCTACGCAAGTGTGTCTGGAGCGCATTTCGAATGAATTAATGCAAACTTTGCCAAGCCCGTACTGTAGTAACCTCTCCCTTTCATGTTACCTGAGTTAAGATCGCCTCCAAAAAGTTGAAAGCCACGGCTGTGAGAAACAATTATATTGAAATCATAGTCGAAGAAACCGCAATACGTAATTTTTTTAGCTCATTGAATGAAGTCAATTTTAAACGAGCAATAATTTCTTCTTTGGCCGAACTCATTCCTCTACTTCACGCGCCATCGTTGCCAGCATGTTTGCCATGCACATATGCTTCCGTCGATCCGCACCGTTCTTCTCCGCCTGCTTTATTATTGGCCCCCAGCTCTTGGTCTTGGTCCGGAGCAGGCCGGCGTCACCGACGATGATCAGCAGAGACTTGGCCCTCGTCACCGCCACGTTGAAGCGCTTCGGGCTGCCCAAGAAGTCGAACTTCGACTTCGATCCCCTCTGCTGCCCCGCCAACCCCGATCGCACGGTGGACACGATCATGACCTGCCTCTCCTGGCCCTGGAAACGCTCCGTCACGTCCACCTCGAGCTGTTTAACAGTCTTTGCGCCCAGGGCCTCCTTGATCTTCTCGGCCTGCAGCCTGTACGGGGTGACGACGCCGATCTCGGACAGAGCCAAGTGGGCCTTGAGCTGTTTCACGAATCGGACGACGGCGTGGACTTCCTTCTCATTCCAGAGCGACTTGCTGTTGCTGTTGCCGTCACCGCGCGTGTTCGGGTGTTGGACATTGTGCACCAGCAACGGGTACTGCCTCGGGAGCCAGGTGAGGCCTTTGAGGCTCAGGAGATTGGACTGAAAATAACCGTAGGTAACGATGGTTGGCACGGTACGTGGTCTAATCATACAGCTGCAGCAACGTACCTTGTCGGCGTGAGCCTCCAGCTCTCCATTATAGAACATCTTTGAGGGTGTGACGATTAGCTCGGCGCACGACCTGTAGTTCCGCACCAGCTTCGTAATGAAGGCAGGAATGTGCTTGCCGGTCGATTGGTTTTTCCTATACACGTGCTGTTCCTTCATCAGCCTCTCAAGGAGCGATACGCCAAGGCCGTGCCTCTCGGCGATCGGGGACTTGACCACAGGAGGCAGTTGGTAGGGATCGCCGGAGAGCACGAGTCGACCTTTGCTGAATGTGAAACCGGGATTAGGTTAGGTTTGCCTCTTTAGTCCATCGCACTATTTTACCCGTTCAGAAGTCCGATGGGAATGCAGCTTTCTGGCTCCGTGGCCTGCCCGGCCTCGTCGATGAACGCATCGGTGAAGTGCCCGACCGGCACGCCGGCTGTGAGGAGCTTTCCGGCAGTCACCAGAGTCACCACGACGATCCTGTAACTCATTACGTCGGAGGCGTTGATCTTCTCGTCTGGGGGAACGAGGTGCTGAATGGGCCACTTCTTGTTTGTCTTCTTCCTCCTTTCCTTCCTTTTCCTTGCCAGGTGATTGGGCAATGACATGTCCTTTCTCGGTGAACCTGTCATGGCCTCCCAGTGACTAAAAGTTGAGGTGGAATATTGCTTCTTTCTTTGAACTCGAATTCTTTCCTCCTCTTACCGATTAGACACGAAACGAACAATGTCCTCGTTCTTGTCCAGGTTCGATTCGATCTTCTCTGCGATCAAGTCGCAGACCGAGTTTGTGGGCGCCGTGACGAGGATCTTGGTGCCTGGCCGCTTGTGAACCTGGAGGATTGCTTCGACCAGAGTCATGGTCTTTCCAGTACCCGGTGGGCCGAACAGGATGTACGGTGCTGGACACGAACTCCCGCCCGCAATGTTTCTGACCGCCTGCGCCTGTTCGGGGTTCGCCCCGATCGCCTGATTGAAGAAGACAATATCTCGAGTCGACGGCGACAAGGTGTTTTGAACGCGGCTCGGAAACAGCCTCTGCCTGATCGCCGCCTGACTGAGGATGCAGACAGCCCTGTGCTCGATCGCCAGGTCGAACGGGTTGGCATCGAATCGGATGGAGCAGCCGGACACCGTCTGTCGTCCCGACCGGCTCGCGACGCCCTCGAAGACGGCCTTCACCGTCTTGTGGCTGCGAAAGTAGGCGGTGTCGCTGTCCACCACGTAGACGGCGACACTCGTCCAGCCGGCGAGGGGGGAGCAGGGGCCAAATCTGGAAGGGGAGCGTCAGGTTGATTTTTGCATCCACCTCCAGTTTCAATATTAGCACGTACTTAAAGCTGACGGTCTCGTTCTCCATGAGACTGACCTCCCCTTTGGCCAAGCCGGGAACGTCGACGGCGAAGAGGCCGTGGGCCTGGAGCAGCTTGTTGGTGTAGACCTTGGCGCTGTCCGTCACAATGGCTGCTTTCTCCGCACTCTGGTGGATCTCCTGGGCGTAAAGCAGGAAGGAGAGCCGCTCCTACATGAAAGAAAAGCAAGTACTTAAAACACTACAGTTGTCAAACTGCAATTCGGGTTCGGGTTAAATATGGCCGGGTAGATTGCGAGATCCCGTCTGACGTACCTTGTACCTGTCCATCGACACCTTCTCCGTTAGTAGCTCCGACAACGAGTTGACGAAAATGGTCTCGGTACGCGACCGGCTGCTTCTGGTCACTTTTGCCCGCTGGAGATTTCGCGCGATGGCGAATCTAACCTTCTCCGAGATGCTGTACTCGGGCATGAGAACGCCGACGCTGTATGAAGATGTTTGGTTGTATGGTTAACGCGAAAAAAGTATCTTAGTGCTCACCCTTTCTTGGGTCTCTTTATCCTTTCCTCGGGCCACACCAGAGGAACTTTCGTCGCTTCGTCCATGCCGCTAGTCTGTCTTGTCTGTCTGTCTGCTGTTCGACTGCGGACGATTTCGTCGACTGATCGAAATCGAATAACGTACTCTCTATCGTACTATATACTACGTACGTACTACAGCAGCGTTACTACAAGCCTTGTGTTTGTTGGGACAGAAACGTCACATAGTTGTGTAGAAAAGGCCAAAATATCTACATATTCATTCTTGATATTTAACGAAATAAAAGGGTAAGGTTTATGCGGTTTCAAGGGGGTCAATAGGCAGCGATTTTCCTTATTGCACGTATAAGCCTGCGTAGAAAACGTTCTTCCCCACCGCAAAAAAAACGCTTACCGCAGCTTCCCAGCGCAAGCAGCTAGTGATATCACCTAAAACGCGTTTTCGACTAGGCCCTACGTACATACATGCAGGTAAATGACGACTTCTCTATATATTTGCCTAAATCCTCGTTCTATTCAGCCTGCATAGACATAGAACTTAATCGTTATGTAGTTACGCGTACACAGTATAAATTTTAGCTTTGCGTGATGCAATTGTGACTCTGCTAACACACCAGGGCACAGCTTAGTTTTTGATCCACGAGTCAGGCCGGTGAAAGACCGTTCGAATGTACATCGTTGATGAATTGCGTTCGAACGGCCTTTCACCGGCCCGAAACCTCATGAGCAGAGTCACAATTACGCCATGCAAAAGTAAAGGCAGTAATGAAAGAGAACATGACACGAGCATAGGCAACCTTTATACCACATCACATGCGCGAACGTGAAATGCTCATATACGTGCGTGGTGAAGTCTGGATAGCCTATGGCTGGAATTGCGTCCAAATAATAGCTCCCAATGTAGCCTATGGCATGTAGGCCACATAATTGTACTACTACTCGCCTCTGCTTTTAACGTTCCTATCTAATAAATGTGCGCAGGGCCCTGAGATTCATGCAATCCAGAATAAGATTTTGACACTTTAAATAAAATGGACCTGACGTTCAACTCGTCTTTATTGCTTGTGACGTACATGAGGTTTACACAAGCTCGCACGTTTACGTATAGCATGCTCAAGGCACGTAATTGATTGCTTCCAGGATGCCCTCGTCCTTGAACGCCGTGAGAGCCTTGTGCTTCATGAAGCTTCCCTTCAGCCTTTCCGCATCTTCATAGCTCAGCTGGGATCGAACCACCTTGTCCTGGGCCCAGAACCACCAAGACGGAACTTTCTCCACCATGGGCTTGAGCCTGGCGGGAAATCGAGTTGGAGACAGAATATATGTATCATGTAACCTCATCAATCATCCAGCACACACCTGAACGCTTCAAAGTGCACCGCGTACGCCACGCTGTAGCTGCCGTCCTCCTCCCTCACGATGGCCAAGTATCCGAAGGCAAAGTCGCCCCCGTCGTTGTAGAACTTCACTTAGCAGACGCGGGAGGTCCGGTGCTGAAACAGGAGCAATAGGATTTACTCGTAAGATCTTGAGCAAGTACATACTGCATGCGTATGCGCGTATGTACTTACTTTAATCTCAAATTCAATGACGTCGAGCCACTGCTTGAGTTGGGCATCCTTGATGACGGTCTTGCCTTCGCCTTTCGCATTGAGTGTCTCTTGAATGCTCTGAAAAGCAAGTTCATCTTGGCACCAGCAAGCACCAGCAAAACATGCAGCTATTCTTCACCTTGAGGTAGGCCCTAATATGGCGTTCAGGTATCCCTCCCGCCCGGTCGACTTCAGTTGTGATCCAGAGGAAACGACTGGATCGTTTGCTCAACCTTTGCCACCTCCGATTTGCTCACGAAGGCCCGACGAAGCTCGCTCAAAAAAGTTGGTGACGGATGTCTCCAGTGTTTGACCAAACCACTGAACAGATTGGATTGAAACTTTCAGGTATGGCAACCAACGGCGTACCAACGGTTCTCAAGGAAAACAAGAGGTTATGCCTCTATAGACCGGCGTGGAAGGCAATGGTTCTATGCTCAATGCGGATGGTATTCAAAGGGATTGAGTGTGAATGCTGCATAGAATTTCGTGTATTTCGGTGTTCAGCGCCTCGTCCCGGAGATAAGCTCTTCCCAATTTCGAAAGTAGCGACCGTGTGCATCCGATTCACTAGTCCTTATAGTAGGGCGCACCGGACCTCGTTTGGAGCTCGAAGACGCCGCGGATGCGCTCCTGGCCGGCCACTTCGCCCATGTGGGCAGTCGTCTCACCTACGTATGATTAGTGGGACGAAAATTGGGATAATTTAGATAGACAGACCAACCTAGGTATTATACCTTTGCATCCTCTGCCGAGGCCCTCTATCTCTTTGTAGCTCTTGCATATCCTGGGAGGCAGGGCGAGACATGTTTCCTGTTTCAATCATTACACCAGAATAACCTTATACGCACTTCGTTCCGAACTTTGTCGGCCTTCCGATGCTCTCCGTGAAGTACTCGTAGGCCCTACTGTGGGCGCACGTCTCCCAATCCAAGACGTTGAACAAGTTGTCGAACCAGTTCCTCTTCTTTTCCCTGCACCCTGGCAACGGGGTGACCAAGCCGTTCGGGTAGAAGTCGGCGTGGCCCGAGCGGGATCCGGAAAGACAGAGGCCTCCCGCTGGTGTGGATCACGTCGACAAAGTTGGCACAGGTGTGGTTAAGGCCGCTGTGGTACGCGTAGAATGCAGGCGCCGCGGGGTCCAGGCCCGTGATCCTGCCGACTTTGCCCTTGAGCCAGCCTCCCGTGAACCCGGCCACCTGTGCACCCAGGCTGAAGCCCACGAGGTGCACTTTCGACAGGTCGACACCGGCCTTCCTTAGAAAGTCAGCAGTTTCCCCAGCCACCCGGTGGGTGTTCCTGGTGGCGGAAAAGTAGCTAAAGATGTTTGTGCCGCTCTGTTATTAGAGAATTTATAGTAATTGTCATGTTTCTACATAAACACATGAATTATACATATACCCAACGTTCCCAGTCGATGATCGCCACGCTGACGTCGCCCGCGTCAAGGAACCTCTTCGTCATTTCCTTAATCCAGGCTTTCCCAGGGTGCTCTCGGAAGCCATGGATAATGACCTTCATCGGCTTCGTGGCGGAGTTGCCGAGGCGGCGGCGAAGGCTCCTCCTGCTGCTGCCGGCGGAAAGGATTTTCGCGCTGCGGCGGTTCCTGCGAGTCCACAGATGAAATGTGATCCGTCTCAACCGGCGGCGAAGCTAGAAAGCAAGAGGATTTTAAGCTAGCGTAATATTTTCGGGACGATTCCTTGCTTACGAATCCCAAAATCCGGTCCAGGGACTCCTCTACCGCGGAAGGGGACTCTGCCGTGTCGGAGTTCAGGTTGTCGAATTCGAAGTCGCCGTCGGTAGCGGCGGTTTCGGGACGGTCCTCGGTGCCGGCGGCCTCGACGGAGACCTGAAAGGTGCGAAAACGTTGACGTACAAAAAGATAGATCGAGGCTTTCTCGCTCGCCATACCATGCAGACGATGGCGAGAATTAGGGGCAGCAGGATCTTCATTGCTGAAGTGATAGCCCTGGGAGCTACTGCACGCTTTCTCAAGCGCAAAACCCGGCTTTATACAGGGCATCTGATTTTCTCTTAGAGGTTTGCACACTTGATTCCAGCATGCCGCAATTGCGCAAAATGACTCAATGTCTTCAGCGGAAACTTAATTTGTTGGTACAGGTGCAAACATTTCGCATTAGTTTAGCGCAAGCGCGGTGCCCACGGCAAAGAACTTACGTCACACAGACCCGGAACTAGCTACATTGACCCAGGACAGGATGGAGGAAGGAACACCTGCCTGCAATGACATAACAAGTGGGTTGTGCGCAAAATAATAGATAGGAAGTATAATTTCACACATGCACTTGATTGTGTCCCTCTTGAATAGACTTGAAGGGCATTTTGAGGTTACTGTTCGCGCATACGAGCAATCTTACTGTACAGACATCCATGCGAATTAGATTGAAATAGCTCGATTTACATATGTGAACGCTCTACAGTTTCTGCATTCAGGAGGACCAGTCTCACTGGGATACAGGAAGGCACTTAAAGGATGAAATGTGTTTTCTTTAAAGCAGCAGTCTTCCTGGCCACCACTTTGGCTCAGAAATTTCAACGCAATTATTCTGCAGTGGTATGACAGTAATTGCGAAATATTTTTTGGGTTCCTGAAATATACTGCAAATGTCACCCAGGTCTATCTACGCGCTATTTAGAAGCAAGGTCCGCAACTAAAGGATATATGTTTAGGTCAGTTCCACTTAGCCAAATTCGATCATGTATTTCTAGTACTATACTTTCTTTATACTAGCTAGATGAAACCAATTTTTCTTCGAAAGTGGATCGCTGAATATCACTTCTCAACATAGTAGGGCGAATTTGGGGTAGTTCGGAGCTCAAAGATGCCAGGAATGCGTTCCCTGCCGGCCACCTCGCCCATGTGGGCAGTCGTCGCACCTATAAGGATAGACAGGAATTAAGATGAAATAAAGGAATAACCTCTGTGGCCTACGCTGACTTTACCATTGCATCCACCGCCATCGAGGTGCTCAACGTGGACGTGCGTCTTGCACTGCCTAGGATCCAGAGAATATGATTGATATCTAACATTCTAGTAGAATCCACTTACCTCCCGATGAACTTGGTCGGCCGTCTGATGGTCTCGTGGAAGTACTCGTAGGCCCTGTTGTGGCTGCACTGCTCCCTGGCCACCGCGTGTCCGGCGCCCTCGCACCCCGGCATCGGGGTCCTCAGGCCATTCGGGTAGAAGTCGGAGTGTCCGAGGGGGGCGCGGAACGACAGGGGCCACCCGCTGGTGTGGATCACGTCGACGAACACGGCAGAGGACTTGGTCAGGCGGCGCGCGCCCAACACGTTGAAGAGCGGCGCTGCCGGGTCCAGACCTGAGATTCTCTCAATGGTGCCCCTGAAGTGGTCGCCCGTGAACCCGGCCACCTGGGCGCCCAGGCTGAAGCCGACGAGGTGCACCTGCCTCGGGTCGGCGCCGGCCGCCCGGAGGAAATTGTAAGTGTGTCTGGCCACCACGCGGGTGCCCAACCGGGCAGCAAAGGCGTACTCCCAGGGAGTGGCGCGCTGGCCGTTCTATTTTGGTTATGAAGACTTTGTTATATACGTAGAAAGCGGCCTTCCTTTTCCTCAGAGTTCTTACCATCCTCTCCCAGTCTACGGAGACCACGTTGACGTCGCCCGCATTGAGGAACCTCTCCTTCATGTCCCTGATCCACTGCAGGCGGCCATTCTGGAGGAATCCGTGGATGATCACCTTGACGGGCTTGTTCCTCTGCCAGCGGGAGGAGCGGAGGCCGCGGAGCATGTTCCAGCGGCCGGTGAAGATGATCTTCTCGCGGTGGCGATTCTGGCGCGTCCACAGCCGGAAGTTGAGCGGGGCCGTGCGGCGGCGACGGCCAAACAGCTGTGAAATCGACGCAAAATGTGGTTACTGACTAGACGCTCTCTGAAGCAAGTAATTACGAAAAAGAATCTGTCCGCATAGGAGGTTTCGTTGGAGTCAGCGGGAGGCGGCTCGGTGAAGTTGTAGTTCTCGGAAGTGGCCTGGGCGGCGAAGATCTTAACGGCGGCGAGGACGTCCTCGGGAAACTCCTCGGCGCCGACTGAAGCCTGGCGGTGAAAACTTTTAGGCACGGAAAAATAATATCCTTGGGGGAAGGTTCTACCGAGCAGATGAGAAGGATAGGCAACAGTGCGGTCTTCATGGTTACACGCGCTGAGGAATTTATTGCTACGCCGTCCAAATCGAAAAGCATTCCTTATATAGGGCGTCAAAACTTGAAGGCACGCGTACGCGCAAGTGCAGCTAATTTTCTCCGAGAAGTGTGAAGTTTATTGCTCTAGCAGCAATTTCATAAATTGCTCAAAGCTGGCTGCACTCAGGATGTTCATCCACAACATATTCATGCATCGTGGCAAAGGCTGAGCTAAGAGAATCCTACTACAGAAATCTAGGCGACACGGAGGGCCTCCTGGGCATCTTTGAACACAGGTGCACCTACATTTCTCTATTTGCGGGATTTAAGTGGCGCCTGCATCCAAGAACGGCGTCGTTTAACTACGTCAGAAGCGGAGATGTGTTTTCGCCATCCATGTAATGAGAATATACACTTGCTGCTAACAGCGAGTCGCGTATGCGACAATTGTGTAAGGAGAAATTTTAGGACGCTTTCTGCACTCATTCGACTCTAGTTAAAAGTACGTAGTTGTATATGTCGCAGAATTTGCGCTATATATACTGCACGTATATTAAACACTTTTTATCCCGCGCAAATTATATCATGGATAACAGCTATCATTTGTTAGTATTAAGTCCATTAGGTTGGATTGCTATCTTATGAAGGTCACTCAACAGATAAAAATGCCGGGCGTGCACTTATCTTCTTGATAGAGCTAGCGCGTTCGAAACAGAGCCCGCTTCAAGCCGATAAGTGTGTTGTCTGTCCATGAAATACTCTGCATAAAGGATGAACTTATTTTCATTAGTGGCAGCGGCTTTGCCAGCCACTGCATTTGCCCAGGAACTTCAGTGCAATGTTCCCGGCGAGTGCCTGCTCGGCGAGCTGGTCGGCATCTCCTCCCAGGAATCCAGCCTCGGCTGCCTCGAGGAGTGCAAGAATGCCACAGACTGCAACTTCTACACCTACCACGCGAACGACGACTTTTGCGGCCTATTCCTGACATGTCCCGAGATCAGTGAAGAAAGCTGTCCAGACTGCGTTAGCGGTGAGTTGGATTTGATTACCTAGTAGCCAATATATGTAGCATTCTCTTACTTCTTAGGAGAGGTAGAATGTCCTCTACTCACGTGCAATGAGCCCGGAGGCTGCACAGGAACCTACCTCCACATTGAGGACCTGCCAACCCAACTGGAGTGTGAGGTAATGAACAGAGTTTGATGAAAATTGGCATTAAAAACTTTTATGTTAGGTGTTGTGCACTGAATACTCAGGTTGCCACTACTACAGTTACTCCACTTCAACCACTGCCTGCATCCTCTTTGCCACGTGCCCAGAGATTGAGCCTGGAGAGGGGGACTTTGAAGACCTGACCACCTCGCAACCAGGATGCCTAGATGATGGTGGAAGCGATGACGATGACCGGAGTACGCAGTAGGAAGCAAGTTTAAACCGAAATCCGCTAATCTCCATTGCGTTCAACAGGTCACTGGGTTCTGGTGGTGGCGGGCTCAACGGCGGCGGGGACAACGAGTACAGTGGAGTTGATTTCCCTGGACCCCATCAACCACCCAGTCCCAGAATGTCTCAAGGAGCGGAGTGCCTTCCCTAAGCTGACCTACTCCGCGGCCGGGGAATCCCTAACAGATTGTCAGTGCTAAGGTTCAAAGCGGATGCCTCTGAAACTAGGTACCTTGAGACCAGTGTACTTCTTTTTTGGTCGCGGCGCCTAGCGGGCGCGCGCGACCATATAACTCACTAGTTTCCTTTTTTTTCCACTTTACTGGCATCTAACTATCCGCCAGCCCTAGGGTGGCAAGGTCATGGTCCCTAAGGTTATTGGGGGCGTAGAAT
>JAAUYK010083656.1_pt1 | contig 11185 bp, 7 predicted proteins | sample 7278021 | NCBI WGS metagenome assembly JAAUYK01 (sample SAMN14350223, study PRJNA611818) | marine sediment metagenome | isolation source: surface marine sediment (1.8m) | place: French Polynesia: Moorea | collected 2018-08
CGCACGCGGCCGCGCTCCAGGTAGATCCCGCCCCGTCTCCCCTGCGTGACGACCGGGGTTCCGCCGAACTCCTCGTGGAGTCGGCGCAGCGCCTCGACGGAATCGCCGGCGTAGGCCTCCGCGAACTCCTGGGGCACGACCGGGTAGTCGACGTAGGGGAGCAAGCGCAGGTACGCGGGTCGCGGGTCGCTGAAGTCGCCCACCACGGGAGCTCCGACCGCGCGGGCGCGCTGCACGGCGCGCCGGGCCTGCTCGGAGAAGTGGCCGTCCACGAGCAGCACACTGCGGGCGTGGATGCAGTCGAGATCGAAGTCCGGCGCGTCGCGCTCGAGCGCGCGGCGGTCCGCCACCAGGAAGCGGCGCTCCCCGCCGCGGCGCTCGACCAGGACCACGGCCACCGTCGTCGGCCAGTCCTTCTGGTACGCGATCCGCCGCGTCCGGACGCCGGCCTCGCGCAGACCGTCGCGCACCAGGCGGCCCTTGGCGTCGTCGCCGAGCGCGGTCAGTACGTGCGTCTCGCAGCCGAGCCGGGCCGCCTGCGAGAGTGCGGTGCCCACCATCCCGCCAACCGCCTCGTGTCTCTCGCTGTAGCGGATGCGGGGATCGGAGGGATCGTGGTGCTCCACCAGGTACAGGTGGTCCACGACGCACAGGCCGAGTCCGACGACCCGACGGGCGGCCGGTCCGCGACGGCCCATCGCGCGCTCTACGCTTCGCTGTAGGTCGTGTGTTGCGGCGGGCCGGCGAGGATGTTGTCGCGACCCCAGCTCGTGACCTTCTTGAACTGGTCCGACGCCACGAACGACTCGAACGCTTCCTGGCTCGCCCAGCGCGACACGATCAGGTACTCGGGCGGTGCGTCGCCGACGCGCCGAAACAGCCGCGAGTCGGAGTGTCCCTCCATCCCCTTCATGAGATCCAGCACGCGATTGCAGGCGTCCTCGAAGACCTGCTCGCGGCCTTCGAGCACGTAGTAGTTCATCCCGATCGTGACCACGGGCCCCTCCCCTGGCGGCGCGCCGGCGCGGCGGCGGGAGCATAGCGGCAGGCGCGGCGGAGCGGACCGGAGATCCGGCGCTCAGCGCCGACCGGAGTCGGCCAACGGCGGCGTGGACTCGGTTCCTACGAGGGTCGCGCCCAGGGCGCAGCGGAAGCCGAGATCCGGGTCGCGCGCATCGGTCGGGCGAACGGCACGGGAGGACGCGCGCACCGGGACGGCGTCGCTGCGCCAGGATCCGCCGCGTACGATCCGGCTCCCGACGTCGCCTTCCGGCGCGTCGGCCGTCCACTCGGCAGCGTTTCCCGCCATGTCGAACAGCCCATAGGGGCTGCGCCCGGCCGCACGACTCGCCACGGGTGCCGTGGACGCGTCTCCGCACCCCTCGCGACCCGCGTCGGAGATGACCGCGAGGTCGCAGGAGGCGTCGTCGTTGCCCCACGGAAAGACACGGGAATCGGTGCCGCGGGCAGCTTTCTCCCACTCGCGTTCGCTGGGCAGTCGCTTCCCCACCCAGCGGCAGTAGTCGCGCGCCTGGTACCAATCGACGCAGTTCGCCGGGTGATCGGAGCGCGCCGCCGCGTCTGCATTGCAGCCCGCGGCCCCATCCGGAGGAGAGCAGACGCCGGCGTCGACGCAGCGCTGGTACTCGCCGACTCGCACCTCGGTCCGATCGATCGAGAAGGCGGGAAGCGTCAGGCGACGGCCGGGCTTCTCCACCTCGAGGCAGCGGGCGTCGAGTGCCTCGTTGCAGCCAAACAGGAACTCTCCCGCGGGCACCGCGGCGAGCTTCACCGCGGCGCGCTCCGCCGGGGAGGGTCCGGTCGCGACGGGCGGTGGCGCGGGCTCCTCGGCGGTCGTCTCGGCGAGGGCCGCGTCGCGCTGTGCCTCGGCGCGCGCCTCCCGCAGGACCCGGGCGCGGGCCTCGGCCTCCGCGCGGGCCTGGCGCTCGGCGTCGGCGCGGGCCTCGGCCTCCGCGCGGGCGAGGCGCTCCGCCTCCGCGCGCGCCTCGGCTTCGGCGCGGGCCTGACGTTCGGCGTCGCGCGCCGCGACGACGAGCGGACGCGCGGCGTTCACCGCCACGCGGTAGCGCTGGGTGGCGTGGCGCAGCTTCGCCCCCGCCTCCTCCAAGGATACCGCGGCGAGCAAGCGCTCGGCGTCGGCCAGGGCGGCAGCAGCCTCGGCCGCCTCTGCGGATTCCTCGAGGCCGACGGACGTGGCCAGCGCCTGCCAGGTCTCCTGCGCAGCCGAGGCCTCGATCCGCGCGCCGATCGCTTCCTCGGCCAGGTCGAGGCGTCGCAGCAGTCCGCGAAGGCGGGCCTGGGCCTCGCCGAGCGCCTCGCTGGCCCGTCGCAGGTGACCGTCCGCGGCGAGCTCACCTCCGAGCTCGATCTTTCCGTAGGCCTCCACCAGGTCCCCGCCGGCGAAGACGTGGCGCTCGGTCAGCTCGGCGAGGTCCCGGGCGAGGAAGTGGCGAAGCTGTGCGCGCTCGAGCTCCTCGGCAATGCGGGGCCGCAGGGCGGCATCCGCCCGCTGCAGGCGCTGCTCGAGATCGGCGACGCGCTGACCCGTCTCCGTCGCGCGGCGCTCGAGCTCCCGGCCCTCCTCGGTGAGGCGCCTGCGGAGGAACTCCGCCGCGCTCCGAGCCTCGGCAAGCGCGGTTCGCTTGGCGTCGTCGTGGGTGAGATCCCGGATCGTGCCCATCAGGTCCGCCCCGGTCCACCAGCCGAAGCCGGCCGCACCCGCGACCAGGGCGAGCAGCACCAGCGCAGCCGTGGCGAAGACCCGCGGAGCGCGCGAGCGCCGCCGGATCGGCGGCGCCGGCTCGCTCTCGAGTGGCGCGTCCAGGCGCCCCAGCTCCTCGATGCGCGCGCCCTGCGCGGTGGTTGTCGGGTCGGTTGCGGGGCCGACCTCCGCTGCCACCGGCGCATCGGCGGGATCGGCCGGATCGGCGCAGGATGTGGCGCCCCCTGCCTCGGCCACCTCCCTGGCCGGAGCGACCTCGAAGGGCGCCTGGGACATCTGGGTCTCGTAGCGCGGAGGGGTGTCGCGCTCCGGAAGGGCAGTGCTGGAGACGCGGGTCGCCTCGGCACCCCGCAGCGGCGCCGCCGCGCACAGGCGGTACGCCTCGTCCACCTCGGCGCGCAGGTCGACGCAACGCCGGCGTAGCGTCTCGGTCGGTGCTGCAGCCAGCTCGTGATCCAGCTCCTCGCACAGCGTCACATAGGTGGAGGCCACGTCCAGAGGTGAGGCGTCGGGCGTCAGCCCCAGGACCTCCCACGCGCGTTCGGCCGAGACCGCTCCTTCGGCGCCCCGGGCGGGGCTGAGCGAAGCGAGCACCAGGGCCCGCGCGGCATCGAGCTCGGCCCGCTCCTCCGCGAAAGCAGCGCGAATGCTGGGCGTCGACGCGCGTGCAATGCGCGCGTCGAGCTCACGGCACAGGGCCGTGTGGGACTCGTTCACCTCGGGGTCCGTTGCCCCGTGACGGAGCCCGAGCGTGGCGTATGCGCGATCCAGGTCCAAGGAGCGATCAAGGTGCGGAAGATCGCTCGGCGCCGCCACGTCCAGCAGCGGTCGCCTACCCTGCGGGGTCGCGGCTCCCGGCCGGCGCGGAGTCCGGGGGTGTGGCCTGGAGCGGCGAGCCGGGCGCCTCTCGCGTGCCCGGCGGGCGCGGGCCCAGGGGATACGCGTAGTGATAGCGGCGATCCTCGCGCGCCCAGCGGGCCAGCTGGTGGGTCACCCAGCTTCGAACGGCTCGCAGGAGCTCTCGCCGTCGCGGGGCGAGCCGGGGCTGCTCGTGGAGATAGGCGCGCAGGAAACGGGAGCGCTCGCTCCGGGGCAGCCACGGGTAGAGGTCCGACGCGTAGGCCTCGAGCTGACCCAGCGCGCGCACCCGACCCCGCCAGCCGGGCGCGCGAACGCGGCGCAGCGCGTCGAGATCGAGCAGCGTGATCCGGCCGTCCTCGCCCAGCATCAGATTGGTGTGCTTCAGGTCCGGGTGGTCGAGACCGGACGCGTGGAGCCGGCCGATCACCCGACCCAGCTCGCCTGCGCTGGCGCGCCGGGTGCTCCGGTCCACGCGCAATCGCGGCATCGCCGCCGGCAGCGGCACTGCAGCGTCGAGGAAGCGCGTCACGAGAAAGCTCTCGACCACGACGCCCAGACGGCGTCGCTCCACCACGGCCAGGGTCTCCGGGTGGCGGATTCCGACTGCCCCGAGCCGCGCCGCAGCGGCTGCGGCACGCGCGGCGCGTGAACCGAACAGGCCCTCGGACAGCGCGCGGCGCAGGCCGCGGCGGTGATTCCACTTGACCGCCAGATCGAGCCTCGCGGGAGCAGCGCCGAGCACGACCCGGCTCACCGAGGAGGCCGTCCCCCAGTGCTCACAGGCCTCGTGTCGCCGCTCCGCGTTGCGACGATGCCGCGCGATCGCCGCGGCCACCTGGTCGGGCGTCATCTCGGGGTGGTGGTCGATGCGCAGATCGCCACGCTGCGCCCTGCGAAGCGTGGCGCGCCCTGCCCTCACTCGAGCGCGATGGTGCCGTGTACCCGAACCGATACACGGCTCGCACCGGGCTCGATCGCAGGCGGTGAGACGACCGCCTCCGCCATCATCCCGGCGCGGGCGAGGGGTCGCGGGGGAGGCCCGGCTCCCGTGTCGATGGAGATCGAGTCGATCGCGTACCGGGACGCCTCGAGGGAGCGCCGCACGAGCTCCGCGCGCTGGCGGAAGGCCGCCAGGGCCTCCTCGACCAGCTCCTCCTCGACGCGCCGCCGCTGCACCTCGGACACGCGGAACTCGAGGGCGCGGACCTGGAGGCGGGACTGGAGCTCGCCGATCAGCGCCATCACGGCTTCGGCGTCGGCGCTCTCCAGGATCAGATCCTGCGTCGCACGCCAGCGGCGGAGTCGACCCTGCTCGTGAACGGGATGGGTCTGGTAGCCACCGCTGCGCACCTTGACGCGCGCGTCGGCCTTCGCACGCTCCAGACCCCAGCGCATGGCCTGATTCACCCGGTCGGCCAGGGCCGCGGGATCGGCGTCCTCCGCCTGGATGCCCATCATCGCGTGCACCCAGTCGTTCGGCACCTCCCTGGCGGCTTCCACCTGGAAGCTGACGCGGTTCCCCGCCTCCTGCTCCTCGCCGCCGGCGGTTCCCGCCACCGCGCAGCTGAGCGCCAGGACTGCGGGGACGACGGCGAGACGGCGATCGGACCAGACGACCATGCGGGGCCTCCATTCGGTCCCGGCACGGGTGGTCCCGGCACCGGGCGGCTGCCGCGGAGCATAACGGCTGTAGTATCGTGCTCCCCCATGTCACGGCGGGCACTGCGAGCGGTCCTCTTCGATCTGGGCGGAGTCGTGCTGGGCTCCCCCCTCCACGCGATCGCGCAGTTCGAGCGGGCGCGCGATCTGCCCGCAGGCTTCGTCAACCGGGTGGTGGTCGAGACCGGACCCCGCGGCGCCTGGGCGCGCCTCGAGCGGGGCGAGCTCCCTCTCGCGGCCTTCTACGAGGCCTTCGAGGCGGACTGCGCCGCGGCCGGTCACGGTCTCTGCGCCCGCGCGCTGATGGAGGGGGTCGCGAGCGCCGCCGTGCCGCGGGCGAGCATGCTCGAGGCCATCTCCCGCATACGCGCCCGCGGGCTGCTGGCCGCCGCGCTCACGAACAACTGGATCGCAGAGGAAGCAGAGGGCGCAGTGGACGCCGCCAGCAGCGGGGCGCTGCGTCCGGTCTTCGACGCCTTCTTCGAGTCGAGCGTTCTGGGGCTCCAGAAGCCCGACCCGCGCATCTACCAGCGGGTCTGCGCCGAGCTGGCGATCGAGCCGGAGGAGGCGGTCTTCCTGGACGACATCGGGCGCAACCTCCGGACCGCGAGGCAGCTCGGCATGACGACCATCAAGGTGGAGGACCCGGAAGCCGCTCTGATCGAGCTGGGGCGGCTGCTCGGATTCGAGCTGCTCGCCTGATAGGGGATGGCGATGCGGATCTCGCGTGGTACCCCCGGGGGACCGGGGAGACGCTCGCTCCGCCCTCCAATTCATCAGGAAATTGAGATAACCTGATCGGCAACGGCATTCCCGACCGATTGCGCCGATCGTGCAGGCGACGCGAGGCCTCCATGTCCCACCAAGACCGCCGCAGCGAGCTCGAGCGCCTCCTCGAGGAGCGCATCCTGGTTCTGGACGGCGCGATGGGGACGATGCTGCAGGCGGAGGGGCTCGAGGAGGCCGACTTCCGCGGAGATCGCTTCGCCGACCATCCGGGCGATCTCAAGGGTGACAACGAGCTGCTCGTCCTGACGCGCCCCGACGTGGTCCGGCGCATCCACGACGCGTATCTCTCGGCCGGCGCCGATCTGATCGAGACCAACACCTTCGGCGCGACCCGCATTGCCCAGGCCGACTACGGCATGGAGGAGCGGGTGCCGGAGCTCAACCACCGCGCCGCCGAGCTGGCCGTCGGGGCCGCCCGGGAGTGGACGGCCCGCACGCCGGACCGACCGCGCTTCGCGGCGGGCGCGATCGGCCCCACGAACAAGACGCTCTCCATCTCTCCGGACGTCGAGGACGCGGCCTTCCGCGACCTCGACTTCGAGACGCTGCGCGAGGCCTACGCGGAGCAGGCCGACGCCCTGATCGAGGGCGGGGTGGACGTGCTGCTCATCGAGACCATCTTCGACACGCTGAACGCCAAGGCCGCCATCGCCGCGGTGCGCGACGTGTTCGACGCACGCGGGATCGAGCTGCCGGTGCTCCTCTCGGTGACCATCACGGACCGCAGCGGCCGCACCCTCTCCGGTCAGACGGTGGAGGCCTTCTGGATCTCGGTGCAGCACGCGAAGCCGCTCTCGGTGGGGATCAACTGCGCGCTGGGCGCCCACGAGATGCGTCCCTTCCTGGCGGACCTGGCGGAGATCGCTCCGGTCCCCGTCTCCGCCTATCCCAACGCGGGACTTCCCAACGCCTTCGGGGGCTACGACGAGACGCCCGAGACGACCGCCTCGCTGCTGCGCGAGTTCGCCGAGAGCGGACTGGTGAACCTGGTCGGCGGCTGCTGCGGAACGACCGACCGCCACATCCGCGCCATCGCCGAGGCGGTGCAGGACCTGCCCCCGCGTCGCGTTCCGCCGCGGGAGGAGGGCCTGGCCCTCTTCAGCGGGCTCGAGCCTCTGGCCCTGCGCCCGGAATCGAACTTCACGATGATCGGCGAGCGGGCCAACGTCACGGGCTCCCGGCGCTTCGCCAACCTGATCCGCAAGGGCGACTACGCCACGGCCGTCGAGATCGCGCTCGACCAGGTCCGCGGCGGAGCCAACGTGCTCGACGTCAACATGGACGAGGCCATGCTCGACTCCGAGCGCGAGATGACCACCTTCCTGAACCTGATCGCCACCGAGCCCGAGGTCGCGCGCATCCCGATCATGGTGGACAGCTCGCGCTGGTCGGTGATCGAGGCCGGACTCCGCTGCATCCAGGGCAAGGGCATCGTCAACTCGATCAGCCTGAAGGAGGGCGAGGCCGACTTTCTCGACAAGGCCCGCCGGATCCAGCGCTACGGCGCCGGCGTGGTGGTGATGGCCTTCGACGAGACGGGCCAGGCGGACACGGTCGAGCGCAAGGTCGAGATCTGCCAGCGGGCCTACCGGCTGCTCGTCGAGCAGGCGGGCTTCGATCCCCGGGACGTGATCTTCGATCCCAACGTGCTGGCGATCGCCACCGGCATCGAGGAGCACGCCCGCTACGGCATCGCGTTCATCGAGGCGACGCGGATCATCAAGCAGACGTGTCCGGGGGTCCGCGTCAGCGGCGGCATCAGCAACCTGTCGTTCTCCTTCCGCGGCAACGACGTGGTGCGGGAGGCCATCCACACGGCCTTCCTCTACCACGCCATCGACGCCGGCCTGGACATGGGGATCGTGAACGCCGGCCAGCTCGGCGTCTACGAGGAGATCCCGCCGGAGCTGCTCGAGCGGGTGGAGGACGTGCTCTTCGACCGGCGTCCGGACGCCACCGAGCGGCTCGTCGAGTTCGCGGAGACCGTCAAGGGCGGACGCGCGCGCCGGGAGGCGGACCTCTCCTGGCGGGAGGCGAGCGTCGAGGAGCGGCTGCGGCACGCGCTCGTGAACGGGATCGTGGACTTCATCGAGGAGGACGCGGAGGAGGCGCGCCGGGCTCTGCCGCGTCCCCTGGACGTGATCGAGGGCCCGCTCATGAGCGGGATGCAGACCGTGGGCGACCTGTTCGGCGCGGGCAAGATGTTCCTGCCCCAGGTGGTGAAGAGTGCGCGCGCGATGAAGCGGGCCGTCGCCTACCTCACGCCCTTCATGGAGCAGGAACGCGAGGCGTCGGGCACGGAGCACAAGGCGCGGGGTCGCATCCTGCTCGCCACCGTGAAGGGCGACGTCCACGACATCGGCAAGAACATCGTGGGCGTCGTGCTCGGCTGCAACGACTACGAGATCGTGGATCTGGGCGTGATGGTGTCCTGCGACCGGATCCTGGACACCGCCGCCGAGCAGAGCTGCGACGTCATCGGCCTGTCCGGTCTGATCACGCCCTCGCTCGACGAGATGGCCCACGTGGCGAAGGAGATGGAGCGGCGCGGCATGACGCTCCCGCTCCTGATCGGCGGAGCCACCACCAGCAAGCAGCACACGGCCGTGAAGATCGCCCCGGCCTACGGCGCGAGCTGCGCCCACGTGAACGACGCCTCTCGGGCGGTGGGAGTCGTGTCCAGTCTGCTCGACCCGGCGCAGCGCGAGAAGTTCGACGATGAGAACCGGGAGGCCCAGGAGCGGCTGCGTTTCGTCTACGGACAGCGCCGTGAGCGGCCGCTGCGGCCCTACGCCGAGGCGTTGGCCGGGCGGCTCCAGCTCGAGCCCGACAGCGGGGACTTCCCGGTGCCCGAGTTCACGGGCCGGCGCCAGCTGGAGGTCTCCCCGCAAGAGCTCGAGCCCTACATCGATTGGACCTTCTTCTTCAGCGCCTGGGAGCTCAAGGGACGCTTCCCGAAGATCCTGGATCACCCGAAGTACGGCGAGGCGGCACGGGAGCTCTACGGCCACGCGCGCGAGCTCCTGGCCCGCATCGTGGAAGAGAAGCTCTTGAGCCCGCGGGGCGTGTACGGGTTCTGGCCGGCCGCCTCCGAGGGCGACGACATCGTGCTCTACGCGGACGCCGCGCGCAGCCGGGAGCAGACCCGCTTCCCCATGCTGCGCCAGCAGGGGAGCCAGCCCGGCGACGGCCCCTACCTGTCGCTCGCCGACTTCGTCGCGCCCGTGGGCAGCGGCGTCGCGGACCACCTGGGAGCCTTCGCGGTGACCTCCGGCGCCGAGGCCGAGGCGCTGGCGCGGGATTTCGAGGCCGACCACGACCACTACAACGCGATCATGGTGAAGGCGCTGGCCGATCGGCTGGCCGAGGCCTTCGCCGAGTACCTGCACGCCCGGGTGCGCCGGGAGTGGGGCTACGCTCGGGACGAGCGGCTCTCCCGGGAAGAGCTCATCGCGGAGAAGTACCGGGGCATCCGACCCGCCTTCGGCTATCCCGCCTGCCCCGACCACAGCGAGAAGCGCAGGCTGTTCGCGCTGCTCGATGCCGAGGCGGTGGGGCTGTCGCTCACCGAGAGCTGCGCCATGATGCCCGCCGGGAGCGTCAGCGGCCTGTACTTCGCCCACCCGAGGGCGCGCTACTTCACCGTCGGGCGCATCGACCGCGACCAGGTCGAGGACTACGCGGTGCGCAAGGGCATGCCCATCCACGAGGTGGAGCGCTGGCTCTCGCCCAACCTGGGATACGAGCCGGAAGCCTGAGCCCGCGTCGCAGCGGGCGCCGGCCCATTGAGTCGCGGCGCCGCATGCGCGAGGATCTGAGCGCCTCCCTCCAGGCAGCTGCGGCGCGCTCCCCGACCGGGAGCGGGACAGTGGAGACTCAGCCATGGCCCAGGGATCCAAGCGAAGAGGGCGCGCGCGCGGTCGCCGCAAGAAGACCCAGGCGCAGCTCGCCGACAAGTACGAGTGCTACCAGAAGAGCGTCCAGGAGCCCGAGGCGGACATCCCGGTCATCCACCGGATCTTCCGCAACCACCGAGGACGCCGACCTCACAGCCTGCGCGAGGACTTCTGCGGGACGGCCGCGCTGGCCTGCGCCTGGGTCCGGAACCATCGGGACAACGTGGCGTTCGGCGTGGACCTGGATCCGGAGCCGCTCGCCTGGTCCGTGCGCCACAACATCGCCGCGCTGACGCCGGACCAGGCCTCGCGCGTCAAGCTGATCGAGGGCAACGTGCTCGACGTCGGCCACGAGCCCGTCGACGTGACGGTGGCGTTCAACTTCTCCTACTTCCTGTTCCGCAAACGCGTTCAGATGCTCCACTACTTCCGACAGGCCCGGGCCACGCTCAAGCCCGACGGGATCTTCTTCCTGGACGCCTACGGCGGTCCGGAGGCCCAGATCAGCACCACCGACGAGCGGGAGTGCGAGGGGGGCTTCACGTACCTGTGGGAGCAGGCCTCCTTCGATCCCATCCAGAACTGGGGCGTGAACTACATCCACTACCAGTTCCCGGACGGCAGCGAGCTGCGCCGAGCCTTCTCCTACGCGTGGCGCATCTGGTCCGTCCCGGAGATCCGGGAGCTGCTCGAGGAGGCGGGCTTCTCCGGGACCGAGGTGTACTGGGAGGGTACGGATCACCACACCGGAGAGGGCAACAACGTCTTCACCCGGCGCGAGCACGCCCGCGACGATCCGGCCTGGGTCGCCTACCTGGTGGCGCTCCCGTAGGGCCAGGCCCTCATGCCGCGCGCCCACGTGCTCGGGATCGACGACGGGCCGTTCCAGAAGTACGAGATCGGGAGCACGACGCCGCTGGTGGGCGTGACGATGGAGGGCGCGGACCTGGTGGAGGCGGTGGCGGTGAGCCGCTTCCCGGTGGACGGCCCCGACGTCTCCTCCTTCCTGCTCGACTGGATCAGCGGGCTGCGCATCCGCGCCGCTCTCCAGGCGGTCTGCTTCGGCGGCATCACCATCGCGGGCCTGGCGGTGATCGACGTAGGTCCCTTCGCCGAGCGGCTCGGTCTTCCGGTCCTGGTCGTCAACCGCCAGGCCCGCGATGGTGATGCCGCCGAAGCAGACCGCCTGGAGAGCGGCGCGGATGCGCAGCCCGCCGATCCAGTCGAGCAGGAAGGA